>Ga0172375_10000282_pt1 | contig 80488 bp, 76 predicted proteins | sample LakKiv1m_FD_114537 | JGI IMG/M metagenome (GOLD analysis project Ga0172375, IMG submission 114537) | Freshwater microbial communities from Kabuno Bay, South-Kivu, Congo - kab_092012_11.1m | ecosystem: Environmental > Aquatic > Freshwater > Lake | place: Democratic Republic of the Congo... | reverse complement strand
CGCCGAAAAATTTTTGCGAAGCCCAAGCGAGGGCGTGGCGGAAGGAGGGGGTTGGGGGGAGGAATTCCGCCACGCCCGAGCATTCCGCCGAGCGAAGCGAGGCGGTTATGTCAGATTTCGCTTTTTGGATTTGTGGATCAGATTCGGCAAAATAATTTCAAAAGTTTGCGAGGGTTTTAATTCGGGAGCAAGTAAAAATCATTGACTCATAATTTAATATGTGGTAATTTGGAGGTAAATATATTTCTTTGAAATAAAGGGTTTTTATGTTGTTTGGTCTATCAAGTTTCTTGATGGAGATTTGGTTGATCAAATAATATTAACTTAAAACCCCAACACCATGAAAACAGACGAAATTCTAAATTCGATTTACAGTTTGGTTGCAAAAATCAAGAACTTTTCAGTAAAGATAATTACAAGGAACTCAGTATTTGAGAAAGACTTGCTGATGACCAATGACGAAATTCGTATTCTTATCAGACTTATTGAAAAAGTATGTTTTGTCGTTATTGAAAACGATGAGATAAACAAATTAAAAACAGTTGAAAACCTACTCTTTTTAATTCAAGAAAAAAAGGAAACAAGGGAATACCACCTATTTACCGGGATAGTTGATAAATGGGGTATTCTCCTTAACACCCCTGATTTGAATAAAAGTTGTCCTGAAGAATTCAGGCAAGAAAATAATGCCTGGAGAAAATATGCAACAAAAATGGTTGAATTAGGGTGTGAAGTATCCAACTGGAAATTCAAATCGGACAATACCGAGGTACAAAAACGCCAAAAGAAAGTATTGAGAGCACTGATGAGGTCTACTGCGTATTTCATTCCTCAAAATGAGCAGATGAAAGATGTGGTCGCCTGGATGTTGTCTGAAATGCTTTCTGAAATCCCAGAGTATAAATGAACGTTGTTAGGGATACTTTTACAGATTTTTAAAACCGTTTTGGTAAGAGACAGAAAAACAGAGAGCCATCTTTGCAAAGGTGGCTTTTTTATTTCCCCACAATACTCTTTCGAACATTGACCCGCGTTCGAACTCAAGTTGACAAACATAGAAAATATGCTATACTATGCGGGTTGGTATAGTTCTTTGAAAATGGATTTTGATTGGTTTTTCTAGGGAGTTTTTTGCTCTCTGCAAAAACCAATTAAAACATAAAAAGATGAAAAAAAATATCTCAAACCAAATTACAGTATTAGTAAAATATTATAAAGATAATACTGGAAAATCATTTGCGATCAGTTCTAAAAAAATAATTGGACTGGAGCCTAGCACGGACAAAAGTACTCAATCTTTGATTAAAAACTTACACCAGGGAGAAGAAATTATATTTCTGGTCAATAAACCGGATGGAGGTATATTCAAAAAAAACACCCTAACCTTTTCCGTAGACATCGAGATTTATAAGGAAAACAAAGAGATTTACAAAAGCTTTGTCTTCTGCGACCACGATGGACAGGAAAAGATTATAAATCCGAGAATGTTTTTACATCTCGTAAAGAAGATTGACGATCCTGATTTCTGGGGCACTCCAGGCGATGTAGATATTACTAAAATATTACATCCAGTAATAAAAAAAGAAATCATAAAAATAGCAAATGATCACAAACCAGATAAATTTGGGGAGGTAGAAATAGTCTTCGTCAATGCTATAACTGGAGAAAAAAAGAATGAAAATCAGTTCTTTGATTTTATTAAAACTGCTGCGAGAGAAAAGAAACAGGCAATGAGTAATTAGGTAATAAAATTGATTTTGATTTTCAGGCATATCTGACAGGTATCGAATTTATTCGGTACCTGTTTTTATTTACCTAGTATTATCCCCTTTCGAACATCGTCCCAAACAGAGAGCGAGAAAACCTCGCGGTTTTCTCGTTTTTGAAGGCTGTTTTGTGGTTCTGTGTTAAAATATTAGATGAGGTCTATTATTATAATTAATATTAAAATATCAACATGAATGCAGAAATAAATAAAAACAAGATAGGTCTAACTTTTGGTTTTCTTACTTGTTTTTTCCACTTAATGTGGAGTATTTTAGTTTTGTTTGGGATAGGACAAGTTTTCTTAGATTTTATTTTTAACATTCATATGCTCCGTGTGCCTATAGTGGTAATGCCGTTTAATTTAATTAAATCTCTTACGCTCATTATTGTCACTTTTCTTGTCGGCTATGTTTTTGGTTGGCTCATGGCTTTTTTCTGGAATAAGTGTTTCAAAAATTGAAAGTACTAGCAAATTAATTTAAATCAAGCTTAACATTATGAATGAAGAAAAAATATGTTGCCCGCAGTTTGATCCGATCTCTTGGGAGAACAAGGAGATCGTTTGGGATAACAAAATGTTTATAAGAGAAGAGACTTGCAGTTTCTTTTATTTTCCTCTTAATATGGGCTCCATGATGAGAAAAGCCTGCGGTAAGATGGAAAACGCACAAGCTTCTCCAGAAATGTCGGATTGGGTTATGCTCTCCAGAGATCTGTCTCCTTGGAAAGGCGAACACTATTTAGCGGTTAAAAAAGAGGTACCAAATTCAAATAATGTAAAACTGTCCGGCACTTTCTTAACAAAGGTTTTCGAAGGACCTTTCAGGGATTGCAAAAATTGGTATAAAAAAATGCAGGATCTCGCTCAAGAAAAGAACGTGGGAAAAAGCAATATCTATTTCTATTACACTACTTGTCCGAAGTGTGCAAAGAAATGGGGTAAAAATTACGTTGTTGGTTTTTTAAGAATTAAATAAACAAATTTATGAACAAAAATAAAAAATTAGGTTTTCTAGGATTTCTGGGTTTTCTAGGATTTCTGGGATTCTTGGATGGGCCCAGCCCGTGGCATGAGTTAGCCTTTCTAAATTTTCTCCAATTCCTCAATTTTCTCCATTTTTTTAAATCTTATCCTCCAAAATCAGAAAAATAATCTAAAGTGAGTTCACGCTCTTCCGGGCCCTTGCGCCTGCCAAATCAAACATTGTAAAAAAATCGTAAGACGATATAATAAAGCTATGGAAATCACAATTTATTTGGCAAAATTTTGGGGAAGCCTTTTCATGATTCTAGGGGCGTTGTCTATTGGAGCAAAGTTTTTGGGACGAATTATAAACATGACTGAAGATAGGGTCATAACTGTTTCTACCGGATATATCACATTTTTGTTGGGGTTGATTACCGTGGTCTTGCATAATGTTTGGGTTTGGGACTTTAGAGTTGTAATTACTATTTTGGGGTGGGTTACTTTATTTAAAGGAATAGAAAAAATCGGATTTCCGGATCGGGTAAATAAAAAAGCGCAAATGTTTAAAAACCAAGCCGTTCTCTGGGGTCTGATTATATTTATAATTGGCGCATTTATTTTTTGGATCGGTATTAAATAAACAGCTATTTGCCTTTTTAGGATTTTCTGGCTAATATTTAGAAACGGGCCCATAGTTAAGCGGTATAACGTATCCATGGCATGGATGAGGCCGGGGTTCGACTCCCCGTGGGTCCACAAATAACAAAAGCGCTTTTAGCTCAGTTGGTAGAGCGTTCCCCTCACACGGGAAAGGCCATAGGTTCGAGTCCTATAAAGCGCACAGGGGGCTTATATCAAAATCCGATATAGACCCTGGCGTTCGGAAAGTACATAAACAAATTTCTGTGTTTCCTCACTTGGGCCTATAGTAAAGTGGTATTACGCGTCATTCGCATTGACGAGGCACCGGTCCGATTCCGGTTAGGTCCACAAACTGATACTTATTTATTTCAAAAACAATTTTTGAATTGTTTCCCAAGGGATTGCCACCAGAATGGTGCCCAAAAATACAAAAATAAGTCCGACAATTGCCGAGGTGCTCATACCTTCGGCTAAAACCATAAAAGCCAGAATTGCGGTGAAGACCAAGGACAATCGGTCAATCACACTTACCGCTACGGTCGGCCCGACAGAAAGCGCTTGATAAAAGAAAATCCAAGAAAGGGCTCCACCCAAACCGGAAAGAATCACGAAAACCCACTGCTTGGTGGAAAGCGAATGCATGGTAGTCAAACTCAATTTTCCGAAAGAAAGCGCTGCTATTGAAACGATCAAAGCCATTACGATTCCGCGAATCGCAGTCAGAAAATTCGGGTCTATTCCCCGGAGACCGAGTTTGGCAAAAATAGTTCCGATGCTTGCCATTATTGCGCCCAACAATGCATAGATGATATACATATTTTTATTTTAACAAATTCTTTCGGCTTTTACTACGGTAGAATTTTATGGCAAAGCGATGTGCTTCGGCATTAGCAAGCAAGATTGCCTTTCCGTGTTGTTTGATGATGGTTTCATCCCCTTTTATCGCACGCGCTTTGTGCCGTTCATCTTTCACCACGCTTACCACTGGAATTTTGAGCCGGTAACGCAAAAGGACTCTCTTGGCCACATTGATCTGTGGGTCGCTACCATCCACCACTACCAGGTCGGGTAATCCCCATTCGCTATGTCTGAAACGACGAGAAAGAATCTCCTCCAGAGCGCCGGTGTCGTTGGCTCCGGTCTGGCTTCGGACAATAAATTTTTTGTATTCGCTTTTTGCTGGTTCTCTTCCTTCAGTCACTGTCATTACCCCCACCATATTTTTGCCAGATAAATGCGCCACATCATAGGCTTCAATGCGTAAAGGCCCTGAGAAAGCCGAATCCCTTTCGGTTTTGAATGTCCGAGGGATCCGCCCCGTATTCGGGGAAGGGCGCAGGACTGAAAAAATGAAAGGGGTGAGGTTTTCTTCTTTTATCAACGCAATATCATTGATATGTTCCAGAGCAAAAATTTGCCTTTTGATTTCTCCGGCTTGTTCAAACTTTTTGTCTTTGGCTAGATTTTTCATTTTTCTTTTTAATTCTTGCAAAATCTTTTTCTTTTTGCCTTGGAAAAACAGCTTCAAATGTTTGATGTTGTTTTTGTATTCTTCTATCCCTTCCGGGGTCAAGCCGAGCTGGCTGTAAAAAACTTTGTTATTCTTTTTTGAAGATTCAGAATCGAAATACGGAAAGATACGCCGAATAATTTTTAGTGCTTCCTTTAAGGCTGAGCCGCTAGTGAAAGGCCCAAAGCAGGAATTATAGTCTTTTCTTTTCAAATTTCTTCCTCGAACTATCAGAATTTTCGGCAATGAATCCTTGCTGATGCAAACATAATTCCAGGACTTGTCGTCTTTGTCTTGCACGTTATAGTGAGGCTGATGTTTTTTGATTAAAGCTGATTCCAGAATCAGGGCTTCGAGTACGCTATCTGTCTTCTTCCAGTCGATCTTGTTTGCTTTTACTGTCATATCCAAAATTCCGGGACCCCGGGCAACGATCAAGTCTTCCCTGAAATAGCTTCGCACCCGGTCGCGCAAAGAAGTTGCTTTGCCAATATAAAGAATCCTTTTTCCCCTGTAGAAAAAATACACCCCGGGACAATCTGGAATCTTGATTTTTTTCAAGTCTTTGGCTTGCATGGGGTTATTTTACTACCCCAAAGGAAAATCTGCGACTTCCTACGGGGCAAGCTTTCTTATTTCCTTAATATCTTCTTTAAATACTTCCCTGTATAGCTTTTTTGGTTACCTGCCACTTCTTCCGGAGTACCTTTAGCAATGAGCTTGCCACCAGCATCTCCGCCCTCCGGTCCAATATCTAGCAAGTAGTCGGAATTTTTTATGATATCCATATTGTGTTCAATCAGAACCACGGTATGACCTTTGTCCACAAGTTTATTTAAGACTTCTAGCAGTTTCGCTACGTCGTCGTAATGAAGCCCCACCGTCGGCTCGTCAAGTAAGTAGATAGTTTTTTCCAGGTGGGGTCGGAAAAGTTCCGAGGAAATTTTTACCCGCTGCGCTTCCCCACCAGAAAGCGTAGTGGCTGATTGACCCAAAGCTACGTAGCCCAAGCCCACGTCCATCAATGTTTTCAACCGATCGTAAACCTCCGGTATGTCTTCAAAGAATTTTATCGCCTCTTCTACTGTCATTTGAAGTACTTCATAAACATTTTTCTTTTTATATTTTATGGCGAGAGTTTCCTTGTCAAATCTTTTACCGCTACACACATCACACGTAACATATACAGTCGGCAAGAAATGCATCTCAACCGCAATTTCGCCATGCCCTTCGCAAGCTTCACAGCGTCCACCCTTCACGTTAAAAGAAAAACGATTTGCTTTCCAGCCGCGCAAGCGAGCTTCCGCGGTGGCAGCAAACAATTCACGAATATGAGTAAAGGCTCCGGTATAAGTGGCCAAGTTAGAGCGCGGCGTCCGACCAATCGGCGACTGGTCTATTAGGATCGCGCGGGAAAGATATTCTGTCCCGGCAAACGAGGCGCAGTTGTAAACTTTGGCACTTCGATATTTTCTTTCATATCGGGCTTGGAGATTTTTATATAAAATTTCATACATCAGGGACGACTTACCCGACCCGGAAACACCGGTGATAGTAATCATTTTCCCGAGCGGAATCTCCACATCCATATTTTTAATATTGAAAACATGTCCGCCTACAATTCTGAGTGAACCCTTGTTTTTATCTCGACGACGTTCCGGAGTTGAAATCTTCGCTTCACCTCGCAGATAAGCCAGGGTGCGAGATTTGGAAGAATTCGTTTTGGCTGCAAGTAGTTCGTCTAAGTAACCAGAAACGACTACGTGCCCGCCATGGATACCTGCTTTTGGACCTATATCTACAATGTAATCCGAAGCATAGATCGTGTCCTCGTCGTGTTCTACTACTAAAATGGTATTGCCAAGGTCGCGTAAATTTTGCAAGGTATTAATGAGGCGTTCGTTGTCGCGTTGGTGTAGACCGATCGTCGGCTCGTCGAGCACATAGAGCGCGCCTACCAACCGAGAACCGAGTTGGCTAGCCAGGCGGATTCGCTGCGCTTCCCCGCCAGAAAGAGTACTGGCTTTTCGATTAAGAGAAAGATAATTGAGCCCGACATTCAAGAGAAACTGAATGCGCGCTTCGATTTCTTTAACAATCACTCTAGATATTTCACGCTCCTGTTCGGTTAATTTAAGTTCGATAAAAAAGTCCGCGACTTCTTCGATAGAAAGTTCCGTAATGTTCACAATATTGATTTTCTTCCCCAGGAATACATTCAAGGCCTCCGGTCGCAAACGGGCGCCATGACAAACTTCACATGGATCATCCAACCAAAAATCTTTCGTACCCAAGCCGTTGCAAGCCGGACAAGCACCATAAGGAGAATTGAAAGAAAAAAGCCTTGGTTCGATTTCTGGAAAAGAAAAGCCGTCATTCGGACAGGAAAATTTGGTAGACATCAGGAATTCATCTTTATTCCCAAAAACTATTTTAACCAAACCGTCTGACTCGGCAATAGCAAGCTCCACCGCTTCACTCATTCGCATCCTGGCATCAGAATCAATGAAATCTTTTCCGCCAGAGGCGGATCCGCCCTTGGCGGAGAATTCGTGCATTGAAAATGTGTCTACTAAGACATCGATATCGTGTTTTTTGTTTTTGGAAAGTTCGATTCGATCGCGCAAATTTTTTGTTTCGCCATCCAGCCGGACTTTTTGAAAACCTTTATTGAGCAAGTCGTAGAGCATTTGATAGTATTCCCCTTTTCGCCCGCGCACTACCGGCGAATAAATGGTGACTGGCGTTTCGTCGAATTCTATGCCCATAACTTTTCTTTTACTTTTAGTCGTGCTTGCCCCGCCGGCCATAGAGCTCTTGTGCTCGTGATTTCTAATGGAATCAAAAATAAAATTCAAAATCTGTTCGTTGGAAAGTTTCTTGATTTCTTCTCCGCAAAGAGGACAGTGCGGTCGACCGATCCGAGCGTAAAGCACGCGCAGGTAATCATATATCTCGGTAATAGTTGCCACCGTCGAGCGAGGATTATTGGAACGAGATTTTTGATCGATGGAAATAGCCGGTGAAAGCCCGGTGATCTCGTCTACATCAGGCTTGCCCATTTGGTTCAAAAATTGCCGGGCATAGGCAGACAGACTTTCCACATACCTCCGTTGCCCTTCGGCAAAAATGGTATCAAAGGCAAGCGAGCTTTTCCCCGAGCCGGAAACGCCGGAAATCACCACCATTTTATTGCGGGGCATTTCCACGTTGATATTCTTCAGGTTGTGGGTCCGGGCACCCTTCACTATTAACTTTTGTTCGTTTTTGTCCTTCATAACGCAATTTGCACCCTCTTTATTCCTAGGGGGTGTATATCAATATTCTGTTAGTTTTATTATAGCACAAAAATTTCGTTTGACAAAAACTACTTCCTTTGTTTTTCTTTTAGGGCGAAGATTTCGTCGCGGAGGATGGCAGCAGTTTCAAAGTCGAGCTCTTTCACCGCTCGCGACATTTCTTTTTCTTTCATTTTGATTATTTTTTCATAAATCAGGTTGTTCCATTCTTCATCAGAAAGTTTGCTTTTAATTTTTCCGTGTTTCTTTTCCCTTTGCATTGTCCTTCGGAAAAGTTCCACATCAAGCCCAAGCTCCGTCTGCACCGTCTTTTCATGCTTGTTTTCTAATTCCTCGGTAATGTCCTTAATCTTTTTCACAATCGTCTTCGGAGTAATGCCGTGCTTTTTATTGTAAGCCATCTGGATTACCCGACGGCGATTGGTTTCTTTGATCGCGTACTTGAGCGAGCCGGTCCGGACATCAGCGTAGAGAATTACCCTTCCTTCTGCATTTCGCGCCGCGCGACCAATGGTTTGAATGAGTGAAGTTTCCGAACGCAAAAATCCTTCTTTGTCTGCATCCAAAATTCCAATCAAGGCCACTTCCGGCAAGTCTAACCCCTCCCGAAGCAAATTCACCCCGACCAAAATATCAAATTCTCCTTTTCGAAACTGAGTCAGTATTTGGATACGTTCGATCGTTTTTATTTCACTGTGCAAATAGCCCGCTTTGATTCCTTTTTCTTTCAAATATCCCGACAAATCTTCCGCCATGCGCTTGGTCAGAGTCGTCGCCAAAACCCGAAAGCCTTTTTTAATGGTTGCTTCCGTTTCGGCTATAAAATCCTGCACTTGGCCCGGAAACGGGCTCTCGCTGTTCTCGTAGGAGTCTTCGCTACTAACAGAAGGCTCTTGCCCTCCCAGGACAGAGTGCGAACGACGAAGAGAATTGCGGGAGTCCGTTTCCGCACTTACTGGTCTCACAATTACTTCCGGATCCACCAGCCCAGTCGGGCGGATAATTTGTTCCACGGTCTGCTCGCTTTCTTTCCGTTCTGCTTCGGCCGGAGTGGCGGAAGTATAAATCACTTGCCCGATTCGTTCTTCAAATTCAGGGTATTTTAAAGGGCGATTATCCTTCGCGCTCGGCAGTCGGAATCCGAATTCCACCAAGGTATTTTTGCGAGAAGCGTCCCCGGCATACATGCCTCGCAGTTGGGGCAAAGTAACATGCGACTCGTCGATGATAGTTAGGAAATCATTTTTAAAATATGAAAGCAAGGTTTCCGGCGGTTCACCTTCTGTTTTGCCGGAGAGATGTCGGGAATAATTTTCGATGCCGTTGCAGTAGCCGATCTCTCTTATCATCGCCAGGTCATAGTTGGTTCGGCGCTTTAGTCTTTCGTATTCCAAGAGTTTACCTTCTTTTTCAAATTTTTTAAGTTGAACAGCCAATTCGCTTTTGATCGCTTTTACTGCACGCTCTTGTTGCTCGGGCTCAGTAATAAAATGTTTGGCTGGAAAAAGAAAAACATTTTCTTCTTCTTTAAGCACTTGCGATGAAACCGGGTCAACTTTCGCAATCCGAGAAATTTTTCCATTGGCAAATTCGATTTGATACACGAAGGTTTCGGAGATCGGCATCACTTCCACCTTGGCCCCGATGGATCGAAAAGTTCCGGGAGTGATGTCTGCATTTGTGCGCTCAAAATGTATTTCGATTAATTTTTTCATAAGCGCAGTCCGTTCTAATTTCTCACCTACTTCCAATTTTAAATTCACTTTTTCATATTCCTCCGGAGAGCCCAAACCATAAATACAGGAAACGGAAGCTACAATAATAACATCTCGCCTGGTTAGGAGCGCTTGAGTGCTTGCGTGACGCAAACGATCAATCTCTTTGTTGATCTGCGCGTCCTTTTCGATATAGGTATCAGAGACAGGCAAATACGCTTCCGGCTGATAGTAGTCGTAATAGGAAACAAAATAGTGTACCGCGGCATCGGGGAAAAATTCTCGGAACTCTTGCGCCAACTGAGCCGCCAAGGTTTTATTATGAGCAATGACCAAGGTCGGTTTATTGTATTCGGCAATAATGTTCGCCATGGTAAAAGTTTTCCCGGTCCCTGTCGCCCCAAGCAAGGTCTGTTTCTGCATTCCCTTTTTTAATCCATCGAGCAACTCTGAAATAGCCTTCGGTTGGTCTCCGGCCGGCTTAAATTCGCTTTTCAATTTAAAAACTTTTTTTGCCATATTACCTTATTACATTACCACCTTTCTGATATAAACAAAAAACACCCGAAGGTGTTTTTTGCGGCACTTATGTTGCTACGATAAAGTGAGGACAAACCTCACACTCACATGAAGAAGTATAGCATACTTGAAATAAAAAAGCAAGTGTTGTAGGATATCAGGGCAGGTATCAGGATGGTTGCCCTTTAAAATCAAGGTTTTAAAGGGAGGAAAGTCCGAACACACAGTTCTAGTTTCGATTAGAACATACGTAGCGGGTAACGCCCGTCGGGAGCAATCCCAGAGTTGCGAACAGTGACGAATCTTCGATTTAGTTTTGGGCTTGCTCAGAGCTTGTCGAAGGGTGAAACGGCAAAATACTTACGCGTGTGCAAGATCGTGCCCCAAGAGAAATCGAAGGGAGAATCGCTTGAGCTCGAGAGTAATTTCGAGCCTAGATAAATAACCATCGTCCCGGCTTTGTCGGGAAACAGAATTCGGCTTACGGATGCCTGCCTATACACATGAAAACCCTCGCCCAAAGCGAGGGTTTTCTCTTGCTTGCCTAGTATTGACTTTTAATTTTAATATGATATACTATAAGGGTAAGAAAATAAGGATAAAAACGTCTTACAAACTATATAAACTAAAAAAGAACAAAAAGAAATTTATGAAAAATATCACAAAAAACTTAATGATTTCAGCTTTGGTCTTTGCCCTCTTGTTTGCCTGGGCAAGCCCGATTCAAGCCACAGCTTCTCTGGGTGGATCTGTTTCCGTGACTAAGGGAGACGTTGTTCCCACTCCCCCAGTCAAAGTGCCTTCGTCTTCTAGTGGTAGCATTTCTTCGACTAGAGGATCTCTTAATATCAATACCCAACCACCACCAATCGCCCTTCAAAAACCAACCGTAGCTGACACTTCTTTTACCATAGTTGATTCATCTTCCGTAACCCTAAGTGGCTCGGTAAATCCGAACGGGTTTGATACCGACGCATGGTTTCATCGTGGAGCTCCGATCAACCCTCCCTTGGGATATCAAAACATCGGAAGCGGAACTACACCGGTTATCTTGACTTCTTATACCCTAACGGGATTAATCGCTGGAACTACCTATAATTTCAGAATAGAAGCTACTAATCAAAACGGAACTACTTACGGTCCGTGGACTTCTTTTACTACTCCAAGTAACTGTCTTACCCCCGCCATTACCTCCATTTCTCCTTCCTCTATTTTAGTCGGCAGTCCGACAACGATCGTAAGCATTACCGGTACCAATTTCAACATTGGTAGCTTGGCTATGTATAACAACTCCAGCCGAGGAACTTCTTACAACAGTACTACTTCTATTGACATAGTTCTTTTGGCTTCGGATCTTACCAGCACCGGCAATAAAAGTATTACCGTTACTAATGGAAGCGGCTGCACTTCCAATGAAGCTACCCTTAACGTCTATTCTTCTAGTGGTGGCGGAGGCGGCGGCGGAGGCGGCGGCGGATACTTGTATCCCTATGTCTCTACCAATAGTGTCACGGCAGTATCTAACAACACCGCCACGCTTAGCGGAACCATCACTCGTTCGAACGTAAATGTTTCGGTCTGGTTTGAATACGGAACTTCTAGCAACTTAGCCGGAGCCATCACCACTTTGCATTCGAACCCAGGATATTCTCAGTATTCTTTACCAATTTCTCAAAACGTCTCCGGACTTTCGCCAAAGACTGTTTATTATTTCCGAATAGTCGGGAATAGTCCAAGCGGAATAATCACCGGCAATATTCTTTCCTTCACCACTACTGGCTCGATAGTTAACCCACCTCCGGGAGGAGGAAACGGTTCAGGAAGTGGCTCTGGGTCAGGGATCGTTTATGAAATTCCGGAAAATTCTGACACCAATACTATTCTGCCAACCGGAACCTATTATCCGGAAAACGGTTTCCACAGTTTGGCCGCTTCTGCTCTCTACGGATTTATGGGCTTTCTGCCAAACACAATCTTGGGATGGATTTTTCTCTTGATTTTAATCTTGGCGATTGTTATTCTTGCTCGAGAATTATATCTGGACTATACACACAAAAAATCTTTGGGAAAAGTAAATGCGAGTCATATAGAAAACTTACCGACATAACTAATCAAAAACCCTCCGACTTGAATCGGAGGGTTTTTGATTTGATTTTCTATTTTTCTTCCGAATCTTGCGTTTTTTCTTTTTGAGCTTCTTCAGCAAGAACATCATCGATCGAACAAACCCCGGAAACACAGGCAAATTCTTTTGCGCCGATGGTATTATCTTCCTGTTCGTAATACATCAGCTTCGAGAAATCTACGTGCTTGATTTCCTTGATTCGCTTCTCGTATTCTTCTTTGGTAATTTCTTCGTACGGCGCCAGCTGATAAATGTGTTCGGAGCGTGGCAAGAAAGACAAACCACCGACAATATCCCAGTTTTCATAAACGAAATTGGCGACTTTGATCCATTCGTCGGATCCGACATAAATAGTGACCGAAGGATTGTGTTCAATATAATTCGTTTTAAGCTTCTTCCATTCTTCCAGTAAATCGATCGCTGACACTTGATTACGAGTAATAGCTCCTTCTGGCGCTTTGATTGGAAATTCCAACACCGCTACAGTAGAATTTGCCGTGGAATACCCGACTTCCGGTTTGGAAGGCACTCCCTGATCTTTCATCATTTCATACAAAGGATCATTGGTGGCAATACGTACTCGACGGATAAAATATTTTCCATACCATGGATGCATGCCACTCCCAACATAAAGGAGCTGCCCGGAATTTCCATGTGGTTTGACGGTAGTGATGCAAGTTGAGGTGTTAATACCAAATTTTTTGGCGTACTCTTTATTTACCTTGATAGCCTCGTCCTTAAGCTCTTCTAAAACTTTTGCATCTCGAACAGTTTTATTGTCGTAATAACCGGTGATAGAAACTCCGAGCAGGGCTTCTGCATCGCAATTTTCTTTCCATTCCTTCGACAAATAACCAAAATTGGTCAAGGTAGCCTGATAAGTTCCCAAAATGGTAGAAAGACGCACTTTTTTCTTTAGATCAGCTACGGTATCTTTCGGTCGAACCACAATAGAAGTCAAGTTACAAAATTGTTTGGAACGTAGGGTGATTTCTCCGCATGGATTCGAACCTGGCAAGCCGACGATTACGTTTTGATCATCGATAATCCCCGCTTTCTTCCAATTATCGATCCGGCGCTTTGGTAACTGAGTCATCAGGCCTCCTCGATTAAAGATTCCCCGTTCGCCGGTGCCTGATTTTATCAACTCAATCCATTCATTTAAAAATTCTGAAGCGGATGGTTTTTGCGCGTACACCGCGGAGTTATTCGCCATGGAACGCTGGCCGTTCTCTACCCAAAATTGACCCTGTTTGGATTTGCGCATTGCTTCGTCGTCGATATCGGAAAGAGAAATTAGGGCGCTACGGCGAACTCCACCTGCTACCACAATCAATCCGATCTGGCAGATGATATCATGTAGGTCTATATTGGTCAGACGCTTGGCTTGCCGGGTTAAAATTTTGGTTCGAGTAAAATTAATCAAATCGATCAGAGGTTGTGGACCGGAGGCGCGACCACCAGCAGTCTTTAGTCTGGAACCGGCCGGCCGAACTTTGGAATAATCAAAATCAATATCATAGCCGTCAGCCCAAGTCTTGCATGCGAGCACAAAAGCGTCCGCCCAACCCTCTTTGCTGTCTTCCACCATATGCGTCGCAAGTTTTTTGCCGGTCTGGCGGCGGATTTGTGGAAACTTTTGAACTGTTTCCGATTCAACCGAAAAGCCTAGACCCGCTCCGCACATGAGGATATACATTACTTCTCCTAAATCTTGCCAACTAGAAGGAGCAACGTAAGAACAGTTGTATGCCCAGACATTTGATTTGTCACAAGCTTCGCCTGCGGACCAAAGCAAGCGCATTGAAGGGCAAACATCTTGTTTTAAAATTCCCTCACGCACTTCGGCAAAATCTTTTTCCGAAAGACCTCTACCGATATTTTTTTTCATATAGGCCATAAATCGATCAATTGTTTCGATCCAAGTTTCGCGTCTGCCTAAATCATCCTGCCATTTGGAATAAGTACGATAAAAAATAAACTCTTCATAAGAACCGACAAAGTAAGAGCTGGAGGCGTCGAAAACTTTTTTATTTTCGGCCGGAACAATGCCGACTTCCTTACGAAGTTCAGCTCGCTTGGAGCGATATAGGATATAAGCCTTAGCGGTTTGGAAGAAATTGAGAGCCATCAGCTCAGCCTCCACTAAGTCCTGGATCATTTCGACAGTTGGAACAAAATTCTTTTCTTTTCTGTCTGTTTTTAGGTGTAGAAGATTACGAAAAACTTTATTAGCTACGTTTTTGGCTTCGTTTTCGCTTCCTTCTTTGGTTACGATGAATGCTTTGGTTACCGCATCAACAATTTTCTCTAATTCAAACGGTATAATTACTCCTTCGCGATTTCTTATTTTCTTGATCTGCAACAGCTCTTTCTTGCTCAAAGCATTACTTTTATTCATAACAAATATTTTACTCCTTTTCTTCTCTTTCACAAGAAAATCCGCTAAAGAAAACAGTTTCGGGGTATTGTAAAATACTTCTCAAAAAAACCTGAATTTTTAAGGATTTTTAGGGCAAAAATTGTGCCGGTTCGCCCAGTATCAAATTATTCTTTTCGGCAAAACCAGCCGGAACCTCGAGCACATACCGACTTTCCAAGTTCGGTCCGAAAGTTTCCGGATACGACTCGGGGGTCACATTTTTTTGCACATAAATTATTCGAAAATTTTGATCAATCCAGATGATGTCAATCGGAAAATTCATTTCCTGCATCCAAAAAAAATATTTTCCGGATTTCGGGAAAACAAAAAGCATTCCGTTCCCCTCCGCGAGATTTTTTCTGCCCGAAAGTCCTCTTTCTTGTGCTTCCGGAGTTAAAGCAAGCTCAACTTGCACCATGTTCCCTCCGATTTCCACCTGTTTTGTCTCCCCCACTTGGAAGCTTCGCTTCCAAGTGGGGATAAAAACAAAAACCCCGGCTAGAAAAATAATTACTGAAACAATAACTAAGATTAATTTATGATTTCTCATAAATTATTTTTTCTTTTTCAAGAAAGGATTCCGCATCTTGAAAACTATTTTCGGTTCGGTATTAACTATTTTTCCGGAAACTCCGTATTTCATTTCATAAATTTTTGTAACCGAAGAAAAAATTGCTTTCCGATAATCGAATCCCAATTTCTCGGAAACTTTTTTAACTGCTTTTTCCGACTTCCCTTCTATTTCCACTAACGGTTCCAAAAAAGGCCATGTGTCAATCATAATTTCCACTCCATTCAGTTTCCAAATCTCGCGTTTTGTTTCTTGATAAGATATCTTTCTGCATCCGATCAATTCCAAGATTTCAATCGCATCGTTAAAATTGCTTATTTCCAAATTTATTTCTTTTTGATCTTCTATTTTCTTTCCTTCAAAATGTTTATAGGTCAAAGTAACTTTGTCTCCTTCGTCCCTTACCCGGACAAATTTATTCAAGTCAAAATTACCTTTGGGCAAATCAAACGGAATCCTCTTTTGTAAAAATTCCTTTCGGAGAAGCTTCGCCCCGGCTCCTTTAAGTCTTCGACGAACCGCGCTCTTATTTACATTGGGAAAAGTTGCTTCATATTCTATTTGCATATATAAATATTAGCAAAATAAAGGGTCCGTAGCCAGGCCACAAAAAAAGACCCGTTTCTAGGCCTAGTTTATCAAGAACTACACTGATATCTACCAGATTCTATTTGCGTTCGCCGTTCCAGCCGAAGATTTTACCGATCGATTCCGCCGTCTCACGTTTGCGGATCACTTGAGTCATCCCATCGGAAGCTTCTATTTTTAGCGGTTCGGAGAGCAAGCAGTGATGCGAGGAGAGGCTGTCTTGATAGGCACCGGTGTCCAAGAGTGCGATGTATTGATCTTCCCCTTCAACAAGCTTCGGCAGAAGAATATAATTTCCTCCTGCAGTATATTTATCGTCCGAGTCACAAGTACTACCCGCGAGCCAGGTGGTCTTCAGGGCTCTGTCCATATTATTGACCGGAATAGTGTGCCACTTCTGATGGATAGTCCAAGTGTCTTTCAGGTCGTTAATAAAACTTCCGTCAACAATATACCAAGCTTTGGCATTGGCCTTCGGAATGTATTTTTTGGAGATGACTTTGTAAATAGTTATCTGGGACGGTGCTACGATGTAAGTCCCCCACTCCACTGCCAAGTTTGGGTGCTTGATCCCTGCCCGATCGGATAGACTTTTCAAAACTTTTACAATCTTACTGGAAACGCTTTTGGCAGTATAAAACTTTTTCTTTTCAAATGGGATACCAAAGCCACCGCCTATGTCCATAGTATCTAGGGTTGGATGAATTTTTTGCAGTTCTTTATAAACATTGAAGGCATGCTTGATGCCATCTATGATACTTTTCTGAGTTTTAATCTGAGTACCAAGGTGGTAATGCATAATTTTTAGATTTTTCATTCTAGAAATCGAAAGTACGTCTTTTTCGGAAAGTCCAAAACGGTCAAATTTTTTATCCCAATGGGTATCAGCTTTAATGTCGAGATCTACCCTAAGACCGATGTCTCCTTTATACTTGGATAAACGGTCAATTTCTTCCCAACCTTCGACGATTGGCACAATATTCATCCCTTTACTTCTAAGCTCTTCAATTAAGTCCAAATACTGGTCAGTCTTTGGACCGTTACACAGTACTCGAATCTTCGTGTTAAATCTTTCCGCTTCCCAGAGTTTCTTTACAATCCAGAGTTCGTTGGCCGAAGTTACTTCCAAGTTGCCGCCTTCGGAAAGAATCGGTAGGACAAATTCTTTGTTCTGGTTTACTTTCATCGGATAATGGTAATAAAATTTGCCCTTATAACCGTAGATCTTCATGTACGCCTGAAAATAGCCGATCAAGTCTTTCAAACGGTCTTCAATGATGTACGGGAAAATTATCTGAAGCGGCGTCCCGTATTTTAAGGCTAATTTATGGAGATCGTAAACATGGTTCCCCTCGGTCGCAGTCAAATTGCTGTCCTTGTTCACATCTAAAAATTGGGTGTTGAATTCGTCAATCCCAAGTTTCCAAAATTTTCTCCAGTTTTTTCCTTGTTTCTTTTTCTTTTTCTTGGCCATCTTATTTAGGCTTTAATTGTATCAAACTCTCCTAGTTTGTAAAGAAGTTTTTACCCTATTTTTCATAGCTCCGCAGGAACTCTTCTTTGAACTCAGAAAATCTGTCTTCCTTGATCGCCTGGCGAATATCTTTCACTAAATTAACTATGAAATGGAGATTGTGTATAGAAGCGAGTGTCCCCGCTAGCATTTCCTTGCCGTGAAAAAGATGCGCCACATAAGCCCGAGTATAATTTTGGCAAGTGTAGCAAGTACAATCTTTTTCGAGCGGAGTAAAATCATTCCGGAATTTTTTATTGGTCATAATTATTTTACCGGTCTTGGTATAAACTGTGCCATTCCGGCCGAGACGAGTCGGCAGGACACAGTCAAACAAATCCACCCCATTCTCAATACCCATAAAAAGATCCTCTGGTTCACCGATGCCAAGCAGGTGTCGTGGTTTTTCTTCCGGTAAAATTTCATTCACCCAACGCACGGCAGTAGACATGTCCTCTTTCGCGAAACTTCCGCCGATTCCGAATCCGTCGAAGCCCATCGCCGAAATTGCTTTCGCGCTTTTCTTTCGCAGATTTTCATCGCGCCCACCCTGCACTATCCCAAATAAAGCAGGGGGGTGCTCGGAGAAAAAAGTTTTATTGCGGGGTGTCTCGCAGGCCGACGGGCCGAGAGGCAGCGCTGCGCCAGTAGGCGCAGACAGCGACCCCGCAAGAAAATCTTTTTTCTCCGAGCACAACTTCTTGTGTTCCGCCAAGCTTCGCTCCGCCCAACGATGCGTACGCTCGAGCGCTTCTTCTTGATATTTCAGATCCTCCGCCGGACTAGTACATTCATCAAAAGCAAAAATAATATCGGCGCCCAAATTGTGCTGGATCTGAATCGACTTCTCTGGAGTGATATAATGGATCGATCCATCTAGGTGTGACTTGAAAGAAACTCCGTCGTGCCCAATCTTAGCTAGCCGTGGCGCATCGCTATCGTCAAACCGCTCCGGGATAAGAAGAGACGGATCCGTGATCTTGGTAATTTTCGAAATATCTTTACCATAAGCTACACCCAAAGAAAACACCTGAAAACCGCCCGAGTCGGTCATGGTGGGACCAGGCCAGTTCATAAATTTCCCAATGCCCCCCGCATCACGCACCACTTCGTCCCCAGGCTGTAAATATAGATGGTAAGTATTGCCAAGAACAATCTGTGTCCCGGCATCACGCACCTGCTCTGGATTCAAGGATTTCACCGTCGCCTTGGTCCCAACTGCCACAAAAGCCGGCGTTTCCACCGTTCCGTGGAGAGTAGTGAGAATTCCAATTCTCCCCAAACTATCTTTCAGTTTTTTCTCGATCTTGAATTCCATTTATTTTATTTGGCCACTTCTACTGTTTTAAGTTCGAAAACATTTATTACGCTCGAGAGAAGCGCTTTTTGAAAAGAATCGCGCGGATCAGAGATGATGGTGACTACTTTTGCCATCACATACGGGGTGATACCAGGCAAGACAACCTCCGCTCCGGGATCCACCGTAAAATCTCTTGGCAGAACCATTTCAAAATTCCCTCCTCCTCGACCGACCGCTTCCATGAAAACATCCTTGCCGGAAATGGCCACTTCGGTCTTCTCACCCGGACTGGAATATAGAACCACCAAAGAAGAATTGGTATAAACTTCTGCCACTCGCCCGATCGGCACATTCCCCAAAGCAAAAACTTTCTGATCAACGGTAATCTCGTTATTCGAACCTACATCAACAATAAAAGTATCATAGATTGAGCGATTCGGCCGGTTCAAGACCGCAGCCAAAATTAAATCGTTCCCGGTTTTTTTACGATTCAAGATTTCTTTCAGTTTCGTGTTTTCATCCAAAATAGAATTATAATTTGAGACTTGTCCCATTTCGAATGCGAGCTTGGCTTTCAGATTTTCGTTTTCCAGGGTCAATAATTTTTTTGAAGAGAAATAAATGCCTAGGTTGCCAAAGCCATGCCCAATGTTTCCGCCGATAGCAAGAAAGGGCCGGGCGATAAAATGTGCTCCGTGGGATATGCCTTTTAATATGCCAGACCGAAAATAAAAAGCCAAAAACAATAGGACCACCAGAGCCGAGATTTTGATAATTTTTTTCTTTTTTATTTTTTTATCTAGGAGGTAACTCATCTTGGTTCCCAATCAAATTTTCGCGATAGTATTCTAAATCATCCAAAATAACTCCGGTTCCACGAGCAACGGACGAAAGCGGATCGTCCACTACATAAATCGGAATGCGAAGAACGCTTGAAAGAAGCTGGTCAACACCCAAGAGAAGCGCCCCACCGCCAGAAAGCATAATCCCGTTTCGCATTATGTCAGACAGAATTTCAGGCGGAGCGGTTTCAAGGACATCTTTCACTCCCTCTACAAACTCTTTGATCGATCCAGAAATAGCTTCTCGGACATCCGAGTCGGTTACCACCACTTCTCGAGGCAAACCAGTGAGGAGGTCTCGGCCACGCACTTCTATTTCCATATACTCTCCGGGAATGACTGAGCCGATCGCTATTTTGACCGCTTCGGCCGTCCGCTCGCCGACTAGAATTTTAAATTCATCCCGCATATAGGTAATAATATCGCTGTTCAGTCTATCGCCGGCAACTTTCAGATTGCGCGATTTTACGATGCCACCCAAAGAAATAACCGCGATATCAGTGGTTCCTCCTCCGATATCGATAATCATCGAACCCATCGCTTCTTTGATCGGCAAGCGTACTCCGATTGCAGCCGCCATCGGCTCTTCCACTAAGAACACTTCTCGAGCACCGGCAGAGCGAGCAGCATCATAGACTGCGCGAGTCTCGACGTTGGTAGTGCCAGAGGGCACACCAACTAAGACTCTCGGTCGAGCAAATTTTTTCGACATTTTGTCAGCTTTGTTTATCAAATAAGAAAGCATTTCTTCGGTCACCTCAAAGTCAGAAATCACCCCATCCACCAAAGGACGCACCGCTTTGATATGCCCCGGCGTCCGACCGAGCATTTCTTTTGCTTTTGTGCCAACAGCTAAAATCTGATTGGTCTTTTGATTGACCGCCACTACCGAAGGTTCGTTGATTACTATTCCGTGTCCTTTCAAATAGACCAATGTATTGGAAGTACCAAGGTCTATACCGATATCGTTCGAAATTAATTTATATAGCTTCTCAAACATAAAAATTATTTTCTATCCGCTAAAATTTTTGATAATTCTTCTGGAGAAACAATCTTGCCTTTTTCTTCGGTTCGCTTTTTGATCTCGACTCCCTTCTCTTTGATGCTTCGTTCTGAAACAACTGCCCGATACGGCAAGCCGAGCAAGTCCGCATCTGCGAATTTTTCCCCGGCACTAAGCCCGACTCGGTCATCGAACAGAACTTCCACTCCCTCCGATTCGAGTTTTCGATAAACATTCTCGGCTTCTTCGAAGACTGTCTTACTTTCACCTAAGGCCAAAAGATGCACCTGAAAAGGCGCAACGGCTTCCGGCCAGATGATTCCTTTGTCGTCCGATAGAACCTCCACTATTGTTCCCAAGAGGCGACCCAAACCAATACCATAAGAACCCATAAAAACTGGATTTTTTTCTCCCTTGGGATCCGTATAATACAGTTCCAAGGCTTCCGCCTTACTGGTTCCCAGAGTAAAAATATTGCCTACTTCGATCGCTTTATGTTCCACCAATTTATCTTTTTCCAAACCCAAACTAGACAGTATTTTGTCCTCCATTACTTCCTTGTTTACCGCAATAGCTTTATCCTCGGCTATATAGATAGTATCTTCGCCGGCCGAAGTGATAGTTTGAAACTCGTGGGAATATTTTGAAAAGGCACCACCGGAAGCAAAAGTTAAATAAGTTACATGCCCGATCCCAGCTCGCTTAAAAATATTTTGGTAAGCCACTTTCATTTTTTCATAGAAAGCATTGTGCTCTTCCTCGTCTTTTGAAAAAGAATAGAGGGCTTTCCAATAAAACTCTCTGCCTCGCAAAATACCCGACTTACTTCTGGTTTCATTGCGCAAAATATCTTTGAAATCGTAAAGGTAAAGCGGCAAGTCTTTGTAAGAAGAGACATATTGTTTCAAGATGCTGGTAAAATCTTCTTCGTTGCTCCAAGACAAACCAACGTCTGTACCATTTTTTAATTTTGTTTTAAACCAAATATCCACTTCTTGATCGTCCCATCGATTGGTTTTCTCCCATATTTCTTTGTTTTGCAAGACGCTAGTCTTCATTTCGACTCCGCCCAAAGCGTCCATTTCCTCGCGAATAATATTTTCGATTTTTTTAATGACTCGTAAGCCCAAAGGCAAATAGCTGTAAACCCCCGCCATTTCTTTATGAATAAAACCTCCCCGAATCAGAAATTCGGCGTTCTTGGAGACTTCATCTGAAGGAGCTTCTTTCTTGGTTTTAGTAAAAAGTTGTGATTGTTTCATGCTTTTGGTCATACAGCCATCTTACCCGAAAATCCACTTTTTGGCAAAGAAAACAAGCCGGAAACGAACATTCAGGAAATTTGCAAAAAACACAACTTTCTGATAAGATGTCCGTATGCAAAAAGTATCAAAAGAAGAGAAAGACACAAAAGTGTCAGTGGAAGAGATGTTTAAAGCAGGGGCGCATTACGGCTATGGCAAGACCCGCCGGCACCCGTCCGTTTCCAAATACGTCTTTGCTACCAAAAACAAGACCGATATTATTGACCTGGAAAAGACCAACGAAATGCTGGAGACTGCTTCCCTATTCGTAAAAAGTCTGGGAGCCAGAAACAAGGTTATTCTTTTCGTCGGAACCAAACCAGAAGCAAGAGAGGTGGTCAAAGCTGCAGCCGAATCTTTGAATATGCCCTATGTTATTGAGCGCTGGATCGGAGGTACTTTGAGTAACTATTCTGAGATAAAAAAGCGTATTGCCGAACTTGAGAATTATCGAAAGGAAAACGCCGAGGGTGGACTCGAGAAATACACCAAAAAGGAACGTGTGGTCTTGGCCAAGAAAATGGAAAAATTGGCTCGTTATTATTCCGGACTAGTGGGAATGAAGAAAATCCCGGATGCCCTTTTTGTGGTAGACGCTCGAGCCGAACATATCGCCACTACCGAAGCCTACAAGTCGGGAGTACCGGTAATTGCTCTTCTTAATTCCGATTCGAACATCAATGGTATCGATTACCCGATCATCGGCAATGACGCAGGGATTCCTTCCATCAAACTTTTCACGGAAACTATTCCCAAAGCTTATAAGAGTGGCCAGTTATCTGTGCCTGTAAAAAACTAAATTTATATGTCAAAACAAGTAACAACTGAGTTGGTAAAGGAACTTCGCGATGCCACCGGTATTTCGGTGATGCAGTGCAAACGTGCTCTAGAGGAAGCCGAAGGAGATATGGAAAAAGCTTTAGCGATTTTAAAAAAAACCAGTTCCGATATTGCCCTTAAAAAATCCGAGCGCATGGTCAAAGACGGCCGAGTAGCAATCAAGACCGAGGGAGCAAAAGCTGTTTTGCTTTCCTTGTTGTGTGAGACCGACTTCGTTTCCAAGAACGAAGACTTTGTTACTTTGCTTGGAAAATTACTAGAAATCGCTAACCAAGACGGTATTGAAAAAATGAAAGCGGAAGCCAAAGATATGATCGACCCGATTATTCAAAAGACTGGAGAAAATATTCAGCTCGGAGAGGCTTATCTGGTAACTGGACCGGTTTTGGGTAGTTATATTCACAACAACAAAAAAGGCGTAATCGTTTCCCTGGAAGGGGGTACCCCGGAACTAGCTCGAGACGTAGCAATGCATTTCACCGCTATGAAACCGGAATATATAACCAAGGATGATATCACCGAAGAAGCCAAAAAGACCATGACTGAAGTGTTCCAGAAGGAGGTATTAGGTTCCGACAAGCCGGAAGCTATAAAACAAAAAATGTTGGAAGGTAAAATTGCTACTTATTTTAAAGAAAAAACTCTGCTGGATCAGCCTTTCATTAAAAATAGCGACCAGACAGTGGGACAGCTTTTAGAAAGTGTCAAAGCGAAGATTAAAGAGATAAAAAGTTATTCAATTTAAAAACTTTTTAAATTAAAATATGTACTTATTTCTGATCTTATTTTTTGTGTCACTTCTCGGAATTGCCTTTATGATAGGCCGGAAAATTTTGGTATTGGGTGGCGGAATACATCATCATCACCTTCGAGAAGAAGATTTTTTGTCGGAAGTTTTGGATGTGGAAAAGGTCAAGCATACCGCAGTAAAAAACTTCAGGCAGTTTCTCCATCTTACGGTCTGGACCACCTTGCGCCTGTATATCATTTCCGTTCACTTGATCAAAAAAACTTGGAAAGAAATAGTCGACAAAATCAAAGAAAAAATGAATAGGCACAAAAAGGCCGAAAAAGAGGCGACGACCGCAGAACCTTCCAAGTACCTGAACATGATATCCGAATACCGGGAAAAGCTTCGAAAAATGAAACATCGGATCAAACAGGAAGAAGGGATCGAATAAAAAATAAAAATTTCATAAAAATTGACAAGCCGCCTTAGCTCAGTTGGCAGAGCGCCACTTTTGTAAAGTGGATGTCCGGGGTTCGAATCCTCGAGGCGGCTCCAAAATAAAAACGCCCCGACTAGGGCGTTTTTATTTTATTTTTTGATAGCCTTAGCGGCTGAGGAGCCTTGGGTGTCTGGAACTTCCTGCAGTTTAAAGGTTGCGCTCACTATCGAGTCTAGTTCGTCTATTGAATGAAAACCGGTCAAAGTTTTACCATTGATCACCACAGCTGGAAGGGCCGTGTCCTTCACCTTGAAAATATTAAGCATCGCACGTACCGCTGAAAGATTGGTGCTGAAATCGAAAGAATATACTCGTAGGTCCGGATATTTATCACGCAGAGCGGTTAAGACAATCCCCTGCTTTTCACACTCGCTGCAATTCTGAGCGGTAGTGTAGAAATACAAAATAAAGGCGGATTTGACGCGACACTGAGCTGAAATCTTTTTCATCAGAAGATAATCTTTGATTTCAAGCAGAGAATAATAATTCTTTAAATAAGTCAACTCCTCGGTAGTGCCGATATTGTTGTTTTGCCCGGCCTCAAGCTTGCGTCCCAGATCCGCCAACTCGGAAGAGAGTACAGAGTCAGAAACATTTTGGCAAGATAATTCAGAAAGCAGAGAGTATTGCGTTTCGGAAGAAAGTACGTCGATGGAAATAGTATCTTGGATATTTTTTAGTTGCTCAATTTTCTTATTATTAAAATAATTACTGACATAAAAAGCTGTCAGAAAAAGGGCCACTGTTATAAAAAAAACTATAACATATCTTTTCCAGTCAAATTGTTCTGTTTGCTCTATTTGTGATTCCATATTAATTTCTATTTTTTTCTACATTATTATTGTAAGAATTCGCGTGAGCCAGGCCGACATCCCGCTCTAATGTCCAACTGGCTTCTTTGGTTCTGAGAGCGTTAAAAATCGCCTTAAGGAGCCAAAATGGAGCAAGTACGCTGTAAATGATCATAAAATATAACATATCGAAGGAAAATCGAAACTTCCCTTCGAGGATATGCCTCCCTAAGAGAAGAGAGGTAATAATCGAAGTATACAGGATTATCGAAACAAAGAAAATAGTTTTAGTGTCAAAATAAAACCAGTCGAAGTTGAGTGCTCGACCTGTATGTACAATCCCGATTGTTTGTATTTCCATTATCTTGCGCGCAACGAAAGAAAAAAAATTATAAAAAAACATACTGAAAAGGAAAATAACTGAAAGGACTGAAATTATCCCGGAAGGTAAAGTAAAGAATGCTATGGTGCCGTATTTTTTCTTGAACAAGAGTCGGCGGTAATCGATTGCATTCCTAAGAAATCCGTAAATCCAGCGTTGGCGTTGGCGATATAATTTTCTGACCGAATTCGGAGTAACAGTATAAACATAAGCATCGGGACAATGTTCGATCTTGTAGTGGTGCTCCTGCATCCGAAGAGCAATCTCTTGATCTTCGGTATTGTGCGCGTGCCGATACGGACCCAAATCATCAAAAACTTTTTTACGGAAAATTGAAAACGGACCCGGGGTAACATGGATTCCCCCCAAAAAAGCCAACATTTTCTTGTTATAAATAGCCATGTCGTACTCCGCCTTTTGAGCTCCCTGTAGGATATTCTTCGGATTGTCTACTACGATAGAAGGAGCTACTGCCATGGTATGCTTGTCAAGAAAATAGGTCATGATTCTTTTTAGAGCCTGCGAATCAACAAAGGAATCAGCGTCCAAGCAACCCAAGAATGGGGTATCTACATATCCTAGACCCAAGTTAAGCGCAGTATATTTCCCTCCGTTTTCTTTGTGTAGAATTCTGACGTTCGGGATAGAATTAAACTCTGTTTGGATCACTTGCCAGGTGTTGTCCTTGCTGCCATCGTCGATAATAATAACCTTCAGTTTGTCTTTCGGATAATCAAGCTCCAAAATTGAATCGATCGTGCTCTTAATAGTGGATTGTTCGTTGTAACAAGGAACCAGCACAGTCACTCCCGGATACTCTTTGAGCTCGAATGATCCTTTTCGAATCAAGATCTTTTTCTTTTTTTCAAAGAAGGTCAACAGAAAAAAGACCTGCACGTAGACAGACAAAAAAGTCAATATAAAAAATATTGTGCTATAGACAGAAGTCATTTACCACGATTCTAGCACTTTTTCGTCAAAATCACAACCAAGAAAAAACCCGCCTTTGGGGCGGATCTTTTCTTTAAGATCTGAACAAAACAAATTATTGCGGCATTTGTGGAACTTCTTTCGAAGCTTCCGGCTGGCAACAGCACTCCGCACACTTTTTACAGCGACAACCGAAAATCATCGACAGGGCGGCAACGCCGACTAAGAGATAAATCACTGCGGAAAGCCAAGGAATGGAACCGAAAATCAGATGAACTACGTTCCAATTTCTATCTCCGAAGAGCATCCCCAAGCCCACTAGGCCCCAGTTTACTCCACCGATGATCACTAAAATTTTGGTGACTATATTACAGGCACAACTTCCCTTGCATTTTTCTTTGCACATATTTTATATATATTATTAATTAATAATGTATTTGACCTTTCTTAATTGTACCACAAAAAGACAAAACTTTCCTCTTTTGACTTAAGACAGAAGCAGAGTTATACTAGCTTATTATTAATTATAAAAAAACATTATGGAAAATAAGACAACCCAAACTCAATTAATAGTCGGAGCCATCTTGGTAGTAGGCGTTCTTATCGCTGGAGCTATTTTACTCAAGGGCAGCAATGCCCCAACCGCCGAGCCAATTACTAACAACCAGGCATCCAATGGTGTAGCACCGGTCTCTGCTAGCGATCATACTCTTGGGAACCCGGGGGCCAAGGTTACTTTGATAGAATATGCTGATTTTCAGTGTCCTTTCTGTGGCAAATTCTATCAGGAAACAGAAAAGCCTATTATTGAACAGTATGTAAACACCGGGAAAGTGCAATTGGTTTATCGAGATTTCGCCTTTTTGGGCCAAGAGTCGCTCGATGCTGCCTCCGCGACTTGGTGCGCCGCCGATCAGGGAAAATATTGGGAATTCAACAATTACCTCTTTACTCATCAGAACGGCGAAAACAAAGGAGCCTTCTCTGTGCCAAATCTAGAATCTTTTGCCAAGACCCTAGGACTAAACACCGCGACTTTCAACCAGTGCTTAGAATCAAAGAAGTATGAAAAGGCTATCAACAATGCCACTCAGGTTGCCGCCAAGGATGCCGGAGTGCAGGGCACCCCAAAAGCTTTCATTTTGGTCAACGGCAAGGTGGTTAACACAGTGGACGGAGCCGAACCGCTCAGTATGGTTGCTCCAAAACTAGATGCTGCACTCACACAATAAAATCCTAATTAAAAATCCCCCTCGAGAGGGGGATTTTTAATTAATCAAAGTAGTTTTTTAACCTCGCTATTTTTTCGTGCTGGCGCAATTTTTCGTGTACCTTCGCTTCAATCTGCCGGATACGTTCACGAGTCACTTGGAATTCCTCCCCTACCCGCTCGAGGGTGTGCTGGATTCCATCTACTAGACCATAGCGCATTTCCAAAATCTTGCGTTCCTTTGGATTTAGTTCCGAAAGCACTTCTCGAATTTGATCCGCCAAAATTCGACGGGAAGATTCCTGATCCGGTCGCAAAATTTTATCATCCGGAATAAAGTTTTCGAGGGTAGACTTGTCGTCATCGTCCCCAACTGGCTGTTCCAGAGAAATAGTTTCCTGAGAAATATTTTCGATAGTATGAATCTTCTCCACCGGTACCCCCATTTCCGTAGCAATTTCTTCGGGCATCGGCTCTCGACCCAGGTCTTGAGAGAGCCTACGATGCACTTGCTTGTATTTGGAAATTGTTTCCACCATGTGGACCGGAATACGAATTGTCCGGGATTGATCGGCCAAAGCACGAGTAATGGATTGACGAATCCACCAGGTAGCATAAGTGGAAAACTTGTAGCCCTTAGTCCAGTCGAATTTTTCTACTGCTTTAAATAAACCCAAATTCCCTTCCTGAATCAGGTCTAGCAAGGTCAAATTGGCAGAGCGCCCCACATATTTTTTGGCGATTGAAACTACCAAACGCAAGTTTGCTCGGGCCAGTAAATTTTTGGCCTCGATGTCTCCTTGTTCGATTCGCTTAGCCAACTCCTTTTCGTCTGAAGCGTAAATAAGCGGATACTGCCCTATTTCTTTCAAATACATTTGAATCGAATCGTGCAGCGTGGATTTATTTAAATCAGCGTCAGTAACCTCGTTATCCAAATTAAGCAAGTTTCCGCCTTCAAGCACATCAATACCCGCCACCGTCAGTTTTTCGTAGAGTTCGTCCAAAAATAAAATATCGTTTTCCACGTTCGGAAACGTTTTCAAAATTTCGTCATAGGTGATAAATCCTCGCTTGTGCCCCTTAGCAACAAGTTCGTCCGCCAAGCGGCTCATTTGTTCCGCTTTTTTCATGGCCGGGGTGATTTTTTTCCGACCGTGTTTTTTAGCTTTGGAAGCTTTTGTTTTTTTGATTTTCTTTTTCGCCTTTTCAAGCTTTTTAGCTTTAATTTTTTTCGCTTTATTTTTTACTTTCTTGCTTGTTTTTTTAGCTTTTGTTTTCTTCATAAGACTCTTACCCTAATTTTTAATGCGACCACTTTTAATACTTTGAATTTTCTTGTTTATTTCGTTAATCGTTATCAGTGTCTCCCCCGATTTTTTGCTGTCATGCATAGCTTCAGCCAGACGTAACTCCTGCATTTTTTTCCAAAGTTCTTCTTTCAAAGATTCTTCCCTTAAATTTGAAAGCAATTCCAGAATTTCTTTATTCAAATTCTCCCCTTCTCCGTAAAATACTTCTGCCTCGAAAATCAAATCCTCTTTGATATCCTTAGCCCCGTCGAGAATTTTTTCCGGGCTCTTGCCTAGAATCTCTGCATACTCTCCAAGAATTGAATCAGTGTTCGTGTTCGAATTAGCCAAGCTCTTTTGCCAAAGAATTATTCCGAGCAATCTATGCTCGATGTAATCTTTTCGGAAAGCTTTAACGCCTAATTCTTCGGCATTTTTGATTTCGTTTTTTTCGTGTCTGGATTCCCTCTCCACTTTTCCCAAATCTTCTTTGAGCGCCCCTTCTGGTATCCCGGATCGGTCACTGATTAATTTTATAAAATGGGCTTTTTCGATTGAACTCTCGAGCGCATCGACATACGGCAAAATCTTTTCTTTTATTTCCCGACCAATATATCTCGGGTCCTTACTGCTTTTAGCCATGGTTTTTTCCAGTAAAAACTCGATAATATGTTTCGAACTTCGAATAGCTAAGCGCCAAGCCTCCGGACCGTCTTTTGCCTCACCTGTAAGGCCATGACCAAGGGAAATCAAGTCAGCTGGGTCTACTCCTTCCGGCAGGGAGGCCGCTTTAACATCCATCCCGAGTGAAAGAGCAATTTTACTGGATCTTTCAGCCGCCTTGATCCCGGCTTTATCAGCGTCATAGGCAAGTACAATATTGCCGGTAAGCCTGCGTAAAAGCCCCAGATTGGAAACAACATTTTCTTTCGAAATTTCTGAATCAGACAAAGCTGTCCCGGAGCCGGCTACGGTATTCCGAAACCCCGCCTGATGAGATAAAATCAGATCGAACTGTCCTTCTACCAGAATGGAAAAATTATTCTTGCGGATAGATTCTTTTGCTTTATCGAGACCGTACAAAACAGAAGACTTAGAAAAAATCGGGGTTTCCGGGCTATTCAGATATTTGGCCTGGACTACGGAAGAGTCTTTTCCGCCGGAGGCGGATCCGCCTTTGGCGGAAAAAAGCCGTCCGGTAAAGGCAATAATCCGACCACTCGAATCGGCAATCGGGAACATAATTCTAGAGCGAAATCGATCGTAAAAACCTTTTTCGGACTTTTTCGAAAGTCCCGCTCGCTCAATGTCGGAATCTGTAAATCCTTTTTTCTGCAGATAAAAATAGAGTTCGCGCCAGTCATCTTTAGCAAAGCCGATCTCAAAATCTGAAATGGAAACTTCCGTAAGGCCACGAGACTTTAAATATTCAAGCGCTTCCCTATTGTTCAACAGATTAGATACAAAGAAATCAGCCGCTTCTTTCATTATTCGGTATAACCTTTCTTTTTCGCTTTCTTCTTCTGGGTTAAATTTCTCGAGCGGCACTCCGGCTCGGGCAGCCAGAAGTTTGAGAGCTCCTTTAAAATCAAGACCCTCAAATTCTTCTACGAAAGTGAAAATATCTCCTTTGGCGCCACAACCAAAACAATAGTAACCTCCTCGTTCAGGTGAGACAAAAAAGGAAGGGGTCTTTTCGTTGTGAAAAGGGCACCTGGCTTTCAGATTTGCGCCTGCTCGCTCTAATTTTATATAAGAAGAGACAACGTCTTCGATTGAAAGTCTCTCCTTAATTTTTTCGACTGGAGAGTTCATGTTTATTTTTAGGCTTCTTCCTGAGAGACAACTTCACCCTTATTTTTAAAGCCGGTTCCGGCTGGGATCAAGCGTCCGATGATCACGTTTTCTTTAAGCCCTCGTAGGTAATCTACTCCTCCCTTGACGGCATTTTCAATAAGCACTCGGTTGGTATTCTGAAAGGAAGCGGCGGATAGCCAGCTCTTGGTGCGGAGTGATACTTCGGTAATTCCGAGCACCACGGTTTCGGTTTTGGCTTCCTTGCCTCCAGCTTTTTCTACTCGATCGTTTTCTTCCACCAAAGCGATATTTTCCACAATGTCACCGCTCGAGAAATTGGTCTCTCCGGCATCTTTGATTTTTCGGCGAGAAAACATCTGTCGGATGATTATTTCAGTGTGCTTGCGGGCAATCGAGGCGCTTTGTAATTCATACACTTTATTGATTTCACGGATGATATATTCTTCCACGATTTCCTTGCCGCCATATTTGAAAATCTCGGCAATATCAGCGGAGCCGTCGGTCAAGAGATCGCCTTTCTTTACTTTTTCTCCCACTTTTACGATCGGAATACGGCGGAAGGGAGCAAGGTATTCTTTTTCGTTCTCTTTGCCGTCGGCCTTTGAATCAGACAGAACTTTAATTATTTTTTCTTTACCATCTTTGTCTTTAATTTCAATCACTTCTCCGTCAGTTTCGGAAATAATAGCTGGATTCTTCGGAATACGCCGTTCAAAGATTTCTTCAACACGGGGTAAGCCGGTTGTGATGTCCGTTCCGGCGACGCCTCCGGCATGGAAAGTACGGAGGGTGAGCTGGGTACCCGGTTCTCCGATTGCTTGGGCAGCAATGATGCCAACCGCTTCTCCTAGATTTACCAAATGGTTTCTACCTAAATCAAGTCCGTAACATTTCTGGCAAATACCGTGTACCGTACGACAAGTAAGCGGAGAACGGACAAACACTTCCGTAAAGCCGGCTCCTTCGATATTGTAGGCCTCTTCTTTGGTAATAAGAAAACCTTTTTTATAAAGCACATTACCATCTTTGTCTTTTAGATCAGCTGCCAAAACTCGTCCGCGAATGTTCTTTGACAGAGGAATTTCAATTCCGGAAATATTCTCTCTTCGGGCAATTTTACCTTCTTTGGTCCCGCAATCTTCTTCAGTGATTACTACATCCTGAGCCACATCTACCAAGCGACGAGTCAAATAACCTGCTTTGGCAGTGTTAAGGGCGGTATCAGAAGCTCCTTTTCGAGCTCCGTGTGTGGTAACGAAATATTCCACTGGAGATAGTCCTTCTTGATAACACGGGATAACCGGAAACTCCAAAATCTTTCCTTGGTTATTTTGAATCAAACCTTTCATTCCGGACATTTGGCTCAAACTGGTCATGTTACCTCTGGCCTTAGAGGTAAATAAATCATAAGTGGAACCGTTTTTGTCGAGCGTCCCCGGCAGAACTTTTTCAAGTTCTTTCTTGGCCTGGGTCCAGATCTCAATGATCTTTTGGTATCTTTCGTCTTCAGACAAAAGGCCTTCGCTCCATTCGGCAACAACTTTTTCTTCTTGTTTTTTCGCTTCAGCGATGATTTTTGGCTTCTGCTCCGGCACCTTCACATTATCCAATCCCCAAGTGGTTCCGGAAACGGTCGAATACCTATATCCGAAAGCTTTAATCTTATCCAAGATTGGTGGAGTATTATCCACTCCGTAGTGCATGATAAGTTCATCCACCAAAGAAGACAATCTGTTCTGAGTCATTTCATCGTTCAAGAAAGCAAAATCTTCCGGGAAAATACTGTTAAATAAAATTTTACCGACAGTAGTGTCAAAGACATTACCGTAATATTTCTTGTATTTTTGGGAATCGGTAGGCAGAACTTTGATCTTGGCTCGGAGAGAAATCACCCCGTAATCGTAAGCGGTTACTGCAGCGTTCGGGCTTGAAAAATATTTTCCTTCCCCTTGTTCCCCGTCAATCGATTTGGTCATCCAGAAAGACCCAAGCACCATATCCTTGGAAGGATGGACGATAGGATTTCCGTCTTGTGGCTTGAGCAAGTTTTTATTCGAAGCCATTAATTCTCGGGCTTCACTTTGAGCTTCTTCGGAAAGAGGAACATACACGGCCATTTGGTCTCCGTCGAAGTCGGCATTGAAAGCCTGGCACACGAGCGGATGCACTTGGATAGCATTTCCTTCGATCAGAACCGGATTAAAAGCCTGAATCCCCAAGCGGTGCAAGGTTGGCGCGCGGTTTAGAAGCACGTATTTGCCTTGGATCACTTCTTCAAGCATGGCCCACACTTCTGGAATTTGTTCTTCAATTAATTTGTTCGCTCCGCGAATATTGAAGGCAATTTCGGATTGCAAAATTTTCGAAATAACAAACGGACGGAAAAGTTCGAGCGCCATATGCTTCGGCAGTCCACATTGATTCAGTTTGAGCTGTGGCCCTACTACGATCACCGAACGACCCGAATAGTCTACGCGCTTTCCGAGTAAATTCTGGCGAAATAATCCTTGTTTCGATTTTAAGTTATCGGAAAGGGATTTCAAGGCGCGTTTTTGAGATTGACTCATGGCCACCGAATCATTTTGTTTGGCAATTGAATTGTCGATCAAGGCGTCTACCGCTTCCTGGATAATACGCTTTTCGTTTCGTAAAATTACATCCGGAGCATTAATTTCCTTCAGTTTTTTCAAACGATTGTTTCGATTGATCACCCGGCGATAGAGGTCGTTCAAATCGCTTGTAGCATGCCGTCCGCCATCAAGCGCTACCATTGGGCGAAGCACCGGCGGGATAATCGGAATCACCGTCAAGAGCATCCATTCTGGTCGGATACCGGCATAAATCATGGCTCGGATCAAGCTCAGGCGCTTCTGTAATTTGTCTTTTTCCACAATGCTTGCCTTCTCAAGCATTCGCTCGGTATGAGTTTTCAGTTTATTCAGGTCAAGGTTCTTGAAAATCGAATAAATCGCCTCAGCGCCGATATTCGCTTCGAAACAAGTTCCGTATTTCAGGGAGTAATGATGGAAAGAAATTTCGTTTAAAACTTTTCCTTCGTATATTTCCCCGATTTCTTTTTTGGTACTGGAAAGCAGAGTTTTCAGTTTTTCCCGAGTTTCCTCATCGGTAACATTTTTCACTTTTGCCTTATATTCTTTGTCCAGATTCTCTATAATTATTCCTTTTTCTTCTTCGTAAACTTTCGTGATGATATAACCGGCAAAGTAAATTACTTTTTCCAGATCCGAAACGGAAATATTGAGAAGAATGCTCATTCGGGAAGGCACCCCCCGCAAGAACCAGATATGGGCAACCGGAGTAGCCAATTCGATGTGACCCATGCGTTCGCGGCGCACAATTGAACGAGTAACTTCCACCCCGCATTTTTCGCAAATAATATCCTTGTAGCGAATCCGACGGTATTTTCCGCAATAACATTCATAGTCTTTTTCCGGCCCAAAGATTTTTTCGTCGAATAGCCCCCCGCGTTCACTGCGCCCAGTACGATAGTTGATCGTTTCCGGCTTGGTAACTTCTCCATAAGACCATTCCTTGATCTGTTCCGGACTGGCAAGACGGAGAGTGATGTGATCGAAATCTGTTGTGTTTAGAGTTTTCATATGTTTGTTTATGGTTAGTTATTATTATTCTCCATCAAAACCTTTTTCCAATTTCACATCAAGAGCAAGTCCACGCAGGTAGTTCAACATTACATTGAACGAAGCCGGCGAATTCGGCGATTTGATAGGTTCGTTTTTAATAATATGATCAAAAGTCTGAGAGCGACCTAAAATATCATCAGACTTGATAGTTAACATTTCTCGGAGAGTATAGGCCGCGCCGTAACCCTCGAGCGCCCAGACTTCCATTTCTCCAAAACGCTGGCCTCCGCCTTGCGCCTTACCGCCGAGTGGCTGTTGAGTGATAAGCGAGTACGGACCGATCGAACGCATGTGAATCTTGTCTTCCACCATGTGGTGCAATTTGAGCATATACATAAAGCCGACAGCAATGTCCTGGCCAAAGCTTTCGCCGGTACGTCCGTCGAAAAGTTTTACCCGGCCGTTTTCCGGCACTCCCGCTTTCTTAAGTTCCTCTTTGATTTCTTCATGTCTCGCGCCCAAGAACGGTGGCACAATTGCTTGATAGCCAAGGGTGTTGGCGGCCATTCCCAAGTGCATTTCCAGAATCTGTCCTAAGTTCATACGAGAAGGCACACCAAGCGGTGAAAGAATGATATCTACCGGAGTTCCGTCTAGAGTGTAAGGCATGTCTTCTTCCGGTAAAATAGTCGAGATAACTCCTTTGTTCCCGTGACGACCAGAGAGCTTGTCCCCTACTGAAATATTCCTGACTTGTGCCACTTCGATTACAATCTTTTTGATAATCCCCGCCTCGAGAGTGTGACCCAAATCACGGGAGAAAATTTTAACTCCAATAATTCGTCCGCGCTTGCCGTGTTCCATGCGAAGCGAAGTGTCTTTTACGTCGCGGGCCTTTTCGGCAAAAATTGAACGTAGGAGGCGTTCTTCCGGCGTAAGTTCTGTTTCTCCTTTTGGAGTAATTTTACCGACTAAAATATCGTTCTCACGAACTTCCGCTCCGATCCGGACAATCCCGTCTTCATCCAAATCTTTTAATTTGGTTTCTCCGACGTTCGGGATATCGCGAGTGGTAATTTCCGGACCGAGTTTAGTGTCTCTGACCGTACAAATAAATTCTTCAACGTAAACAGAAGTAAACTTGCTTTTCTTGACTAGTCTTTCGGAAATAATGATTGCATCTTCATAGTTTGCTCCGGACCAGGACAAAAAGGCCACAAAAATATTCTGGCCAATTGAGATCTGCCCCCGAACAGTTGAAGTAGTATCGGCCAAAACGTCACCTTTTTTCACCTTGTCTCCGAGATTCACAGATGGTCGTTGGTGGAAAGCCGAAAAATTGTTATTGCGAAGGAAGTTTACCAACGGATAGGTTTTTTCTTTGTCGTTTTTCCCTTTCACTACGATCTTTCTGGCATCCAAATAGCTGACTACTCCGTCTTCGCTGGCCAAAACCAAGCGTCCTGAATCTCGAGAAGCCGATTCTTCAATGCCGGTTGCCACCAGTGGCGCTTCCGGACTGACGCACGGCACCGCCTGTTTCTGCATGTTTGATCCCATCAGGGCCCGGTTTGCGTCGTTGTGTTCCAAAAACGGAATCATGGAAGTGGCGAGAGAAAAGGCTTGGTTCGCAGCCACATCGATATAGTCTACTTCGTTTTTGGAAACCATGCCTGGATTATTTTTGATGCGTGCCTCCACCATTCCTTCGGTAATCGTTCCGTTTTCGTCGTAAGGGATTCCGGCGTGAGCGATATTAACTTTTTCTTCGTCGAGCGCGTTTAAATAAACCACCTCGCCGGTGATCTTCCCATTCTTTACTTTTACATATGGGGTTTCGATAATTCCGAAATCGTTGATTCGAGAATAAGTAGAAAGGTGCACGATGAGCCCGATGTTCGGACCTTCCGGAGTATGAATTGGGCAAACACGGCCATAGTGACTAGGGTGTACGTCGCGAACTTCAAGCCCCGCTCGCTCCCGAGTGAGGCCACCCGGACCAAGCGCTGAAAGCAAGCGAATGTGTTCCATCTCGGCCAGCACATTTTCCTGATTCATAAACTGAGAAAGCTGGTTAGTGGTGAAAAATTCTTTAATTCTGGCTTGTAGTGGTCTTTGGTTGATGATTTGAATAGGCATTGCGGTGTCCACATCGATAATGGACATACGGTCCTGAATATTACGCTTGATTTGCATCATGCCAGTGCGAACTTTTTGTTGAAGCATTTCCCCGACAAAACGCACTCGCCTTTGGCCCAAGTGGTCAATATCGTCCGGCTTGGCTTGAGTATTGTTATTAAGAGCAATGATGTTTCCCACTACGGTCAACAGATCTTCCTTGGAGATAGTCCGGCGAGCTAATTCCACCTCATCCATATTTTTTTCAAATCTTTTGTTGAAACGATAGCGACCGACTGGAGAAAGATCATACCTTTCACTGGTAAATAGAGAATCGATGTATTCTTTGGCATTTTCGGCTGTCGCCATGTCTCCGTCGCGTAAACGCTTATAGATTTCAACGTAAGCATCATTTAAGGTCTTGGCAGTGTCTTTAGCAAAACAGGCTTTCATAGTTTCTTCTCTAATTTTTTCACCGGCCATTTCTTTTAAAATAGCTTCTTCTGTTTCATAGCCCATCACTCGCAAAAGCGAAGTGACTGGGAACTTTCTCTTCTTGTCGATGCGCACATAAATAGCGTTGTCAGCCTCGGATTCGATTTCGATCCAGACTCCGCGAGCCGGGATAATCTTGGCTCCAAAGCAACGTTTCCCTTTTATTTCAGATTCAGTAAAGAAAAAGCCGAAAGAACGCGCTAGTTGGGGCACAATTACACGTTCCACTCCGTTGATGATGAAAGTTCCGTGTTCTGTCATAAGCGGTAAATCAGACATGAAAATCTCCTGTTCTTTGACAGTTCCCAAAACTTTATTGGTTAGCTTGACCCGAGCTTTCAATTGCCCTTGATATGAAATCTTGTTTACCTTGGCATCATTCTCGTCAGACTTTGATTCTCCCAAAGAGAAAGAAGTGAACTCCAGCTGAAATTTCTTGCCGGAATAATCTCCGATCGGCGAAAATTCTTTAAAGACTTCTTTGATGCCCTCCTCTACCAGCCATTTATAGGATTTTACCTGTGCATCAATCAGGTTTGGAAATTCGATTAGAGGTTTCTTGTATCTAGAGAAATACTTCTTCGGACGTGCTTGCTCTTTGTGCATAATTAAAGAAAATCCAAAATGAACAACCAAGGCGACCCAAAAAGTAAAAAACGCTTCTTGAGCTTTATTATTTATTTCGGATACTGATTAAATTAATATTGATAATCAAGTGGAGTTCATCCGAAACTCAATCTATTCCAACTTGAGGCTAGTATACTCCTTCCCCTCTTTTTTGTCAAATCTTTCTAAAAAACCAAGCCTATTGTCGGATGCGGGTGGTAGATATTTCTATATGCTCAAGTTTAAAAATCAGTGTTGATTTTTAATTAAATAATCACGGACTTGATCTAGCACCACCTTGGCATTATCAAAAGTTATTAACTCTCTTGCTTCTTTAAATGCCAGCCATTTCATCTCAGAAATTTCATTTTTGAAATCATCTGGAATGGATGTATTTACATTAGAAACAAAAGCAAGAAAATATTTTACAGATTTATCATACACTGTTCCATCTTTTTCAAATATGTATTGTTGATCAAAAGATATATCAGAAATAATTTTAATGTCAGTAATTCCAGTTTCTTCTTCTAGTTCTCGCTTTGCAGTTTCTTCTTCTGGCTCGTTGGTATTTGGATGACCTTTTGGAAAACCCCAATGTTCTCCCTGGTGTTGGACCAAACAAAAAAGAAAATCGCCTTCAGGGTTTTTAAATATAGGTATTATTCCAAACGATTGGTCTTTTGTCATTTCCATAAATTTAATTATATCAATTCCCAACCCGATCAGTCCACAGAAAAACACCCATGCAAAATAGGTGTTTTTCGAATGCGCGACCTAGTGGACGAAGTTGGAACTAGAATACGGAAACATAATGGGTATATTTTTATGCCTAACTTTGAATGATCATTATTTGCTTGAGTAAAATTGTTTTATTTTATCTGCTATTTGATTAAGTAATGTCTCGTTAGAAGCAATAAAAACAAACCCCCAAAGGTTATCTGCTTGGCTATAATTAAGTGGTTTCCCTTCTTGGTCTGTCATTTTACCTCCTGCTTCTTCTAAAATTATTTGAGGAGCACAGGTGTCCCACTTGGAGGTTCGTGGGTTTGAACTCACAAAAAATTCTGCTTCTTGTTTTGCTATTAAACCTGCTTTAAGGCCTACACTACTTTCAGAAATTTTTTCTTTTACATTGAAAAAATCAGCCAATTCATCATTTTCTTTTCTTTTTTCTGTATCCATAATCCTAATAACCATTCTAGCATTGTTCAAATCACTAATTTTATTCACTTGGAGTTTTTGTTCTTTTCCTCCTATTCTTAGATAAGCTCCTTTATTTTTTTCGGCAAAATAAAGCAGTCCCTTTCCTTTTGCAGGGGCAAAAACTACCCCTAACGAAGGTTCCCCATCAATACAAAGACCAATCATCACAGAAAAACCATTTCCTCCATTTTTAAAATCTTTTGTTCCATCCAATGGATCAACCATCCAAATACGAGAGTTGTTGTTCCCTATCTTTCCCTCTTCTTCGGATAAAATAGAATCATTTGGAAATTCTTTCCTTAACTCTTCTATAATATATTTTTCAGACGCTAAATCTGCAGATGTAACAAAATCAAAAGAATCACCTTTTGTTTGGGTTTCAAATCCCTTTTCTCTAATATCCATTATTATTGCTCCTGCCTTTGTTGCAATTTCTATTATTTTTTCCAGCATGGAATAATTATACAGTTCCAACATTCAATAATCCAGTCCAAAATTCCTTTTGGTTAGAACCGAAAAGTCATTGTCAAATAAGGACAATGTTTAGAAAAAATCCTATGCGCGAGCGACCGGACTTGAACCGGCAACCTCCTCCGTGACAGGGAGGCGCTCTAACCAAATTGAGCTACGCCCGCAAACTCATGAAATTTTCGAACCAAACAACTATATCACAGATTTAATATAAATTTGTGATGTGTCGGGGGTGGGGATTGAACCCACGACCCCAGGCTTATGAGTCCTGTGCTCTACCAACTGAGCTACCCCGACATAATAAAAAGATTAACATATTTTAGGCTTTTTTCAAATTCTCTATTGCAAAAAAAATAGTCTTGCAGTATAACTGAAAGGTATCGAAAATTTCATATAGCGGGGTAGAGAAGAGGCATCTCGTAAGGCTCATAACCTTAAGACCCACGTTCGATTCGTGGCCCCGCAACAAGAACCCTCCCTCGCCTTACTAAGGAGAGGGATTTGAGGGTGAGGTCTTTAGATATACCCGTACTGCCTAAAAATGTCTTCGTAGATAGCGATGATTCTTTTGGCCTCGTTGTGGGAGAGCTCAAAATCCACCCCTTCGTGAGCAATTTTATTTCTAACCGTATGTACTTCCCAGGCAGCGGTAAGTTTTTTAAAAGTCTCTTGGTCTGCAGCTTTTAGCTTATCCCCCAGACTTTCTCTTTTAAATCCGAGCTGATCCAGAAGTCCGTCTAGCATCGAATCGGCCTCGATGATTGCGAGCCTCCAATCGCTCGGACTGATCGAAAAAAGATATTGCAAAACAGCATCCCAGCGAGTATTGGAAGAAACGCTCGCTGATTTTCGGGCATTGATTTCGTCTTCCGCGTGACGTCTGCGGTATGCCTCTATTTCGTGGTGATAATATTCGTGTTCTTTTTTTCTAACTTCAAAAAGTCGAATCACGCAATAGGAAATCACGAAAATAAAAAAGATGGTGAAAATCGCCAAAATAAACTTGATAGTGGTATCAAGCCCGGTCGGAATCGAAAACGGATCAAACAGATGGGTAAAAAACTGGTAAATCTTTCCAAAAATATAATCAAGATTTAGGTATTGAACGCCATTATTGGGAGTGTACGATTGCGATAAATCCATATGATAATTATATCACAAGCTTTTAAAGCTTACTTGTACTCTTCGAATTTTTTGCCAATTTCAAAAAGATTTTTTTCGTGAAAATGTGGAGCCATCAGCTGTATTGATAAGGGTAATTTATCCTTTGAAAAACCCGACGGCAGGGCAATAGCCGGAATTCCCGCAATATTGGCTGGAGCCGAAAAAATATCACATAAATACATAGCCACCGGATCATCCATTTTTTCACCTAATTTAAACGCCGGAGTCGGCGTAGTGGGAGTCATAACAAAATCAACTTCCTTAAATATGTTCTCGAATTCTTGCTCGATGGCATGTCTTACTTTCCATGCTTTGTTGTAGTAAGCATCATAATATCCATGAGAAAGTACGTAGGTACCAAGAATAATTCTTCTTCTGGTTTCTGTCCCAAAACCAAGCGACCTGGTTTTTTTATAAGAATCGGAAACACTCTCCCCTTCTTTTCTTACTCCATAACGAACCCCATCAAATCTGGACAAATTGGTAGAAACTTCCGCCGGCATAATGATGTAATACACTGCCAAAGAATATTTGGAATATGGCAACTCTATGTCAACAATTTTATATCCGGCATTTTTAAACTTTTCTACCGACTCTTTAAAATTATTTAAAACTTCTTCGTCCACCCCCTCAGAGAACAAATGCCACGGGACCCCGATTACTTTCCCAGAATTTTTCCTGTTTTCCTGTGGATCTACAGATGTCGCATCCATTTCATCTTTCCCGGCAATGGCTTGAAACAATATTTCCACGTCTGCTACTTTCTTTCCAAGAGGCGAAACTTGATCCAGAGAACTCCCCATTGCTATTATGCCACTTCTCGAAACTGCTCCGTAGGTTGGTTTTAGCCCGACAAGCCCGCAGAAAGAAGCCGGCTGACGAACAGAACCGCAAGTTTCCGTCCCAAGCGCCCCAAGGGCCATTTCACTTGAAAGAGAAGCAGCCGAACCCCCCGAAGAACCCCCAGGCACTCGAGAAAGATCAAAGGGGTTGTGAGCCACCCCAAAAGCCGAAGTCTGAGTTGAACTCCCCATAGCAAATTCATCCATGTTGGTTCTGCCTAAAAATACCACCCCTTCTGCTTTCAATTTCTTAATAACAAAAGCATCATAGCTGGCAACATAATTTTCCAGAATTTTCGAAGCGACTGAACATTTTTTCCCTTTAATTAAAATATTGTCTTTAATAGCAATCGGGATACCTGTCAGCTTGCTACCTTTCCCGCTCTTTATAATTTCATCCGCTTTCTTTGCCTGCTCGAGGGCGTCAGTAAAAACTTCCAGATAAGCATTCAAATCTTTGTTTTTCTCTTCGATATTTTTTAAGTAGGCCGAAGTAAGATCGAAGGAAGTGATTTCTCCCTTTTGTAACATTTCGCCGGCTTTTTCAATTGTCAGGTTTTTTAAATCAATCATATTATTTATAGTGAGCTTGTCGAACTATAAAATCTTTTTCACCTTTACAAAACCATTTTGTGAATCAGGAAATTGTTCTTTAATTATATCCGCCGAAAAATCCCGAGGCTCAATTTTATCCTCTCGCCAAATATTTCTGTTTTTATATGAAGGGGCAATCTCGGCTACTTTCACCTTCTCTATTTGCTTCACATAGCCCAAAATACCTTCCATGTCGGAAAGTAAATGTTCTTTTTCATCCTGCGAAAGTTCTATTTGAGCCAGTTCCGCCAATTTTTCCACATCCCTGATTTCCATACTAAAAGTATAGCAAAATATAGGGAAAATGGGAATTTATTTTCCCAAAAGAGCTTTGACACGCTGTTCCACGGGCGGGTGGGTCGAGAAAAGACTTTGAAATTTCCTGCCTGCCGGCAGGCAGGTTTTGGCAGAAAATGGATTAGCAATAAATAGGTGGGCCGTAGCTTGATTGGCGTATTTCATCGGAACCTTATATTGGGAAATTTTTTGCAAAGCCGAGGCCAGCCCTTCCGGATAGCGGGTCAAAAGTGCGCCGGAAGCATCCGCCAGAAATTCTCGTTTTCGAGAAATGGCCAACTGAATCAGAGTGGCAAAAATCGGGGCCAGAATAGAAAGTAGAATTCCGATTAGCATTAACCAGCCACTATTATTGTTATCATCCCGACTCTTCCCTATTCCGAAAAAGGTCGAGCGGATAAACATATCCGCGATGATGGAAATAAAACCAACCAAAACAACCACTACGGTCGAAAGCAAAATATCCCGATTGCCGATATGAGAAAGCTCGTGAGCAATCACTCCTTCCAGTTCCGTTTTGTTCAGAGTTTGCAAAAGACCGGTCGTAACCGCTACTACTGCGTGATTTTTATTTCGGCCGGTAGCAAAAGCATTTGGCGCCGGATCGTTGATGATGTAAACTCGCGGCATCGGAAGCCCGGCGGTTATAGAAAGATTTTCTACTGTATGCCAAAGTTCCGGATTATCTTTTTCTTCAATTTGCCGGGCATGATTCAAAGAAAGAGCAATTTTATCAGAATTCCAATAACTGAAAATATTCATGCCGAGAGCAAAAATTATGAAGAAATAGAGAATACTATGGTTTTGATAATAAACCGAAACAAAATAGCCTATCCCTACAACGATCGCTAAAAAGACGGCCATCAAAAGCCAGGTTTTTTCTACGTTTTTTGTTTGCTGGGTGTAAAGCGTTGCCATGAATTAACTCATTATAGCACAATTAATGATCATTTAATTAAAAATTGACAAAATAAAAATATGAATGTAGTATGAGAGAAACCTATAAAATTTACCGCCATGGAAGATAACGATAAAATCCAGCTGGAAGAGCTCAAAATAATTTTGGCGTATAACAAAATATCGTCAAAATATAAAGGCATGCCAGCGAGTGATGTTGAAAAAAAGATATCGCTCCTTGAAAGAAAAATAACTAAAAAAGAACAACGGAAAAAGTATGAAGATCTTGTCAAAAACAGTTTACAGCAAAATCAATCAATTTCACACTTTTCAGAAAAAGACCAGGAGGAGCTAGTAAGATTGTTGAAACTAATAAAGAAAGGAAAACACAAAGAAAGTCCTTCCAATAAAGTGACAATCTCAAAAAGAACTATCGAAATGACTCAAGAAACAAGTTGGGAAACTCTTCTAATAACTATATTGTATGACAACCTAGAAGATATAAAATCTTACAAACTGGGATCATATTATTATGATTGTGACGAAGATCCTCGTGTTCAAAACGTCCCGACTGTAACAAAAGGAAATCTGGGAAAGAGCTTGGGTTTCTTAATTAAAACATGCAAAGAACTAACAAAAGAGTAGAATACCCCCGCGCGTAACTGCGGGGGTATTTTTTTAGATGCTCATTACTAAGACGCTTTATTGTATCACGATCGGAATTAAGATCGATTTGTCGTGTTCTAGCAAGCCGGAAGGGTTGTCGTTTTTGATCTCAAAATAGGCTGGACCTTTCGCTAGGTCGGAAAAATTAATATTGCCTTCAAATTTTACCGGCCCCTTTGTCATCCAATCCGATTTTGCCACTGCATTACTGGCAAGTAAAACTTTTTTATTAGAATCCAAAATATTGATCAGGATATTTCCCTCAAAAAAGTATCCCCCTTGAATCTCTCCTCGATAAGAGAGAATTCCATGAACTTTGACATTCGGTGAAATGGAAAAAGAAATCAGATCATCTTTATTCCCGAGCAATTGCTCCTTCCCTTCATATGGCGGCATTTGGGTATCGATGGTTGCAACCGGCGCGACAGCAATCTTTTGGTCTCCGGTAAAATACAAGATAGACATCAAAACCAAGACGAAAATAATAATTCCCAAAGTAATCATTTTTGATTTATTCTTCATAACTCAACTAGAATTTCACTTCCACTGGATTCTGAGCAGCATCGTTGTCCGCCAAGTCAAAGAATTCCATTTGGCCGAAATGAAACAAGCTGGCAATCAGATTCGAAGGAAAAACTTCAATCTTGGTGTTCAGGTCTCGCACATTCGCATTATAAAACCGGCGGGCGGATTGGATTTTATTTTCCGTGTCCGAAAGCTCGTTTTGCAAGGCCAAAAAGTTTTGATTTGCTTTTAATTCCGGATAAGCCTCGGCAATGGCAAAAATCGATTTCAGAGCCCCGGTTAAAACATTTTCCGCCTTGGCATGATCCGGATTTGCTCCCTGCGCTCCCATAGCGGCCGTTCTTGCCTTGGTTACGTTCTCAAAAGCGCTGGATTCATGAGTGGCATAGCCCTTTACCGTATTCACTAAATTCGGAATCAAATCATATCGGCGCTTCAGCTGCACTTCGATATCCGCCCAGGCTTCTTTTGTTCTGTTACGAAAAAGAATCAAGCCATTGTAAACCACAATGACATAAAGAAGAATCAAAACGACAACCCCAATCAAAACCCATAGAATGGTCATAAAATTTTACACAAAAATTACGTTTATAATTCGACTACTTTTTATTTTTAGCCTTATTTTTTTTATTCTCTCGCGCTTTACTTTGCCATTCCTCAACTAAAACCAGAAGCGGCGAAGCCAGGAAGATCGAGGAATAGGTTCCGAAGAACATTCCGGCTGTAAGCATTAGAGCAAAATATTTGGTGGAAATCGGACCGAAGAAGAAAAGAGACAAGAGAACCAAAATAACGGTCAAGGAAGTGGAAATGGATCGAACGTAAGATTGTTCCAGACTTTTGCCGACGGTCTCCGAGAAATTTATTTTGTTCACCATGGCCTGATTTCTCAAATTCTCGCGGATTCGATCAAAGATAACGATGGTATCTGAAACAGAAAGTCCCAGAATGGTCAGCACCGCCACCACGAAAAGAGTATCAATCTCAACGTTGTACATTTTGCTTAAAATAGTAAAAACTCCAACCGGGATAGCCACATCGTGAAGTAGGGTCAATACTACGATGATTCCATATTTCCAAGAAGAAACCGGTTTGGAAACTTTTCTAAAAGCAAAAGCGATAAAGAGAATGATCGCAAGCGAAATAAGGATAATCAAAAGAAGCGCCTTATATTTCAATTCCTGACCAACAGACGGTCCGATGGAATTGAAACTTTTTTCTTCCATCTTTAATTTCCCGTTTTCCGAAAGAGCTGAGAGAAGGGCATTGTGTTCTGGGTCGGTTAAATCCCGAGATTTTACAAGATAGCCACTGTCCCCTACGGGTTCCAAAATAACAGTTCCGAAACCAAGCGCTCCTACGGCATTATTTAAATCAGCCTGAGCCGGACGGGCATCAGAATAAGCAACTTCCGTCAAAGCTCCACCAGTAAAATCAATCCCGAGCCTCTGATTGAGCTTGAAGACAACCATTGCGGCAAAAGATAAGATTACTAAGACAATCGAGATACCGATAAATATTTTTTTGTATTTGATGATAAACATAATTTTATTTATTTACTTCGGCAATTTTACTTACTCCAGAACTGATGCCCGAACTGAACAGAAAGCGAGCCACTCGGCCCTCTCCTACGAACTCAATTACGTAAAGGAAAATGCGGGTAATGGTAATGGCAGAAAGCATCGACACCAAGACTCCCATTCCCAAGGTCAGGGCAAAACCTTTTACTAAAGATGTTCCAAACCAGAAAAGAATAATCGCGGTGATAATACTCGAAATATTTGAATCACGAATAGAGAACCAAGCTCGAGAGAATCCGGCTGCCACAGAATCCGAAATGGTTCGTCCAGAGCGCAATTCTTCTTTGACCCGCTCGAAAATAAGCACATTCGCGTCAACTGCGATGCCGATGGAAATAATAAAACCGGCAATCCCGGCAGCAGTCAGGGTAACTGGCAAAAGCTTAAACAAGGCCAAAATGATAGAAACATAAATAGAGAGAGCCAAGACTGCGATCAAGCCCGGCAAGCGATACCACAAGATAAGGAAAAGGGCGATCACTAAAAATCCGATAATTGCAGCTTTAACTCCAGAATTAACCGCGTTAGCGCCTAGTGAGGCTCCAATGGTTTGTTTAGAAAGCAGAGTGATCGGCACTGGCAAAGCGCCGGAGTTGAGTCGGCCCACCAATTGCCTTGCGTCGGTCGGAGTGAAGTTGCCAGAAATTACGGCCTGCCCGTTCGGAATTTCTTCGTTAACGACCGGAGTGGAAATCGGCGCTCCGTCCAAATAAATCGCTACCATTTTCCCGATGTTGTTTTTAGTGATATTGGCGAAAAGTTCCGTGCCGGTCGCGTCAAATTGCAAACCGACTTTCGGTTCACCGGTGTTCGGATCAAATTCCAAAACAGCTTTTTTAAGATAACGCCCGGTCAGTTCGGTTGGAACAAATTGCGGGCCGGTATCAATCTGCACTTTCCCGTCCGGTCCGATAGTCGCTTGCCTGGGAGTCCCAGCCGGAGCTTCAGTTTTAAATTCCAAAAGCGGAGTCTGCCCGATCATGGCGGTCGCTTTGTCCACGTCCGTCACCCCCGGTAAGTCCACAATTAATTTTTGGTCAGTATTGCCCGAAAGAAATCCCCCGCTCTGCACTTGAACCATCGGCTCAGAAACGCCAAAAAGGTTCACCCTCCGCTCGATCACGTCTCGAAGAGCGTTCATGGATTCAGAAACCTGACCGGCCGGTACAGAGGAAACATCCGCTTTGTAAGTAAGATGGCTACCTCCGGAAAGATCCAACCCCAGACGAAAAGGATGGTTTTTCAAAAATGAGCTTGCGGTCGCGAAATTCTTGTTTAATTGAGGCTCAGATTTAAAGACAAAAAAGGCGATGCCAGCGCCCAATAGTAATATAATTAAAGCTAAAACTCTTTTTTTCCACATATTGATTTATCCATTCTATACGTTTTATGTCCAAAAAGCAACCTTTCCGTTAGACAAGACCTGGCGGGAACTCTTTACTTTTTTTTATTTTAACTTAAAATGAGAGGATGCTTGAGAGGAAAAATTTTATCGTTGAAACAAAGGAAGAAACCGAATTGCTTCAGAAACTGGAAAAACGTTCGGACACGGAAGCCAACCAGATGAAGCGGTATTTGGCCATGCCCGATCTGTCGCGCACAGAAAACTCCCCTATCCACGAAATAGTGGAAAGGGTTTTATCACAACCAGATTTCAAGGATTTTGATACCATAAAAACTCCAGAAGCTGTGCCAACCAGTATCACTTTTGATTTATATAATTTCACTTCGGATCATCCGGCTCGTTCCCATTCAGACACTTATTTCATAGACGATAAAAACATCCTGCGACCCCATACAACCATAATGTGGTATTACTACCTATCCCAGCCGGGAATAAAAGAGAAGCTGGCGAAAAAAGAAACTCTGGGCTTTTTCTCCTTCGGAAAAGTTTATCGCAAAGATGAAATAGACAGAAATCATATGAATGTTTTTCATCAGATAGACGGCGGTTTCTTGGTGCCCAAAAGCAAAAAAACGATCGGTATAGAAGATCTACAAAATGTCTTGGTCGATATCGCCAAAGCCGTCTTCGGGCCGGATATCAAATATAGGTTTAACAAAGATACTTTCCCCTATACGGACCCATCTCTTGAGATGGAAGTGGAAATTTCTGGCCGGTGGGTCGAAGTCTTGGGTTGCGGCATTATGACGGATGCAATCATAAAAAATCTGGGGCTAGACCCGGAAGAATGGAGTAATTGGGCTTTCGGTTTCGGACTGGAACGCTTGGCGATCATCAGCATGGATTTGCCGGATATTCGCTTACTCTGGTCAAATGATGATCGAGTAACCAAACAATTAACCCTCGGGAGAAAATTCACGGAGGTCAGTAAATATCCTCCCATTACGAGAGACATTTCTTTCGTTGTTTCAAACAATTTTGTACCGAATGATTATTTTGATTTTGTGCGAGAACTTGCGCCAGGGCTTGTGGAACAAGTAGGACTTTTAGATAAATACGAAAATACTGAAAAATTTGGCGAAGGAAAACTAAGTTATGCTTATCGCATCACTTATCGTTCTTTAGATCGCACCTTGACCAACGACGAAATTGATATCCTGCATAAAAAACTTGAGGTGGAAACCACAAAAAATTTCGACGCTAAAATAAGATAAAAAGTCTTTCTACTTTACACTTTATACTTTTAACTAACTCCCTACATTCCTCTTAATCTTAGTTCGCAGACATGCTCTCCTTTATATTCCAGAGTAAATTCATTACCTGACTTATCAGCTAAATGAACCTTGTGGTTCTGATCCCGCTTGGCTTCTTCATAATAGGCTTTTACTTCGTCTTTGTGTTCCGGATGCATCAGGTATTTCACAAATTCCCTGACCCGGTCATGGCTTTCATCGTAAGAAATATTGATATTGTGGATTACTAAATCTGACATATTGAAATGATAAACTGTTTTTTTTATTTTGTCTAACCTTCGCAGAATTGCTATGATATGGAAATGCAGAGAAAGCATTTTATCCTAATACTCTTGGCAACATTTTTTCTTCTCTTAGGGCTCTATTTAGGCTGGCTCGACAACGGCCCCTGGCCGATATTTTAAACCCCTTAAATTTCTGCACGTTTGCAATACTCGCATTCGGTATTTTTGCCGTAAGAATTATAGTGACATTTTCGATCTATCCACCCCCCGCTCTTCACCAAACGGTCGTAGTCGGCGATGTCTTTTTTGAGCAAGTTTATCTCTTCTTCGGTTATCACTCTGTCATACAAAGCGTCTTTTGCGTCTTTCGCCTCAAGAAATTCCAAACGGGATTGCGAAACTTCAATGCTTCCCTTCCGGCTCTCATGGATTAAATACGAATACATCGCAAGTTGGCGTAAATAGTCGCTCATCCGACCTTCGTCGTTTATCCGCTCAATATCGGATTTCTTACGGGCATTACCGGTTTTAAAATCAGTTACTCGCAAACCGCCTCCCGCCATATTCTCCAGCAAATCTATCTTGCCGTATATACTAAGATGCCCGAACTCTTTATCTCGCACCGAAATGCTTTTTTCACTCTCGTGATTTTTCTCTATCTCGGGCAATCTAGCCAGAACCCATCTCTTCACTATTTTCTCTGCAACCTTATCTCCTTCTACTGCTTCTAAAATATCTTTTTCGCCTGGTGTTTTACCCATTTTCAAGATTTTATCTATCGCGTTGTGTACTCGCGTTCCAAATTCAAGATTTTCGCTTTTCTTTTCCGGCAATTTGAGCAGATTTCTGAAATACCATTTCCGGGGGCATTCGAAAAAGTTATTGAGCATTGAAACCGAAACATACATATCGGTATATTCATGCGCCACCATTTCAAGCATTTTTGAGAGAATCTCTTCTTTTTCTTTTTCCGTACGCTTGACATATGTTTTCGGTCCGTGTGAGAGAATCGCATTTTCCGTTTCGGTAGAATTCATTTTCTCTATTGTGTCTGAATTGGCAACCAAATCAGAAACGATCGGAGCAAGTTCTTGTTCTCGCCCGCTATAAGAAAATTTCGAATAGGAAATATTACAAAATCTTTTTGCCCGAGTTATCGCCACATAAAGTTCGCGCTTGGCCATCTGTTCGTCTTTTTCCTCGATTTTTTCCGCTACCTTTTCGGGCAATTTAAAATTCCGGCGCCGGCCGCGCATCAAAGACCCTTCGTCCATATGCGCAATCCAAACAAAATCAAATTCCAGGCCTTTGGAACCGTGGAGAGTAAGCACTTTCACCCCTTCACTCGAATGAAAAATCGCAAGCGGTACATCTTCGCCATATTCGCGCATTCGCTCGATAAATTTTATAAACTCCGGCAAAGTATTTTTATTTTTCTCAGAAAACGAAACCGTCAAATGGAGCAAGCTTCGCACGACTTCCACCCTCCGGAGGAGTTCTTCGTGATCTTCCGCCTTCTCAAGCAAAATTTCATCCCCTACTTTTTGTACCAAATCATAAACATCGAAATCACCCGAATTTTCCACCAAATATTTGAGCTTGTTCCCTAGGTTGCGAATTTCAACCTCTTCTTCAAAAAGATCACCCCCGGCACCACATAAACTACTAAGGCTTATGTCTTCTTTACGTCTATCGTGCAAAAATTTATGCGCCGAGAGAACCGGGATTCCAATAACCGGATCAAGTAAGGTCTCGGCAAGCGACACGTCGTCGCTCGAATCAGCGCAAATCTTCAAAGCTCGCAAGACTGTTTCAAATTCTTTTGTTTCAAAGAGAGACAAGTTTTGCGCGCCAGCTACCGACAGTCCCATATCTTTTAGCACTCGAATAGCGGAAACCACCTGAGCATTTTTGGGAACCAAGATTGCGCAATCGTTTTCTTTTACCTCTTTTTTTTCGATTTTTTCCTTCAAGGCTAGCCCGGCAGAGATTATTTCATCACGCGGATAATCGCACTCGAAAAATTTCAAATTATGATTTTCTTTGATAGTGGAAACAAGTTTCTCTTCGGAAAAATTGCTTGAGAGAAGCCGGTCGGCAGTGTTTAGAATTTTTTCGGTCGAGCGATAGTTGTCAACAAGAAATACAACCTTTGCTTTGCCAAAGATGGTTTTAAATTCTTCAAAATGTGCTATTTTCGCCCCACCAAAAGCATATATGAGCTGGCGGTCGTCTCCTACCGCAAAAATGTCCGGCTTTTCCTCGTTTCCCCAGATTGCTTTCAGAATTTCGTTCTGCACTCCACTTGAATCCTGGTGTTCATCGATCAAAACATATTGATATTTTTCCTTTGCATTTGCGCAGGCTTCATTGGAATTTTCCAATATCTCGAGTGCATAACGAATGGTGTCGTCATGGTCCATAAGATTTTTCCCTTTCTTTTTTTCTTCATAGAATTCATAGAAAGCGACAATCTCTTTTGTCTTCTCCAGACTTTCAATTTTGGCAAGCGCCTCTTTTTTTATTTTCCCTTTGCTTTCTCCGCGCGTGGAAATATTTTCCTGGTCTTTTTTGATATTCACAATTTCACGCTCGATTTCTTTTAGAAATTCTTCCGGGGACATTCGCTCGCGTTTGAGTAGTGAGACAAGCGATTTTAATTCTCCAAAATGTCTGCCAACGTCGCCCCGCGGTCGAATATGTTTCCAATCATGCTCGCGAAGTACCTGGTCGCAAATAGACACACTCTCGGCGTCTTCCAGAATTTTTGGAGCTGCCGGAAGCGCCAGCACGAAATAAAATTGATCGATAATTTCGGCCGCAAATTTATGAAAGGTCATAACGTTTACCCTCTCGGCATCGCCTCCGATGTATCGTCCGAGCCTTTCACGCATTGCTCGCACGGCAGCATTGGTAAAAGTCAGACATAATATTTCATTTGCCTCCACTCCTCCCTTTTGGATAATATTCGCTATCCGAAGCGCCAGCACTTGCGTTTTTCCTGTCCCCGGACCGGCAATAACCATCACCGGGCCGTTTATTGCATCTACCGCCTCCTTTTGGTGTTTATTCAACTTTTTATATTCCTCCTCAAAACTCCCAGAGCTTTTCATACCCTTATTTTATCACAAAAAAAATCAAACTCTGATTTTTAAACGCTGGCTCGATTTCCAGAAAAAGAATCCGATAATCAGGAAAGTTGCCAAAGGAGATACGTATTCCGGAATCTCAAGTCCGAAACTATGCAGTATCATAATAACCCCCAAAACAAGAATAGAATACATTGCTCCGTTTTTAAGAAAAACATATTTTTTGATATTTTCAATGTTCCGCAAGGTCAATTCTCGGACCAAAAAAGCTCCCAGGCCATTCCCCAATAAAATCAAAGGAACCGACAAGGTAAAAGCAAAAGCTCCCAGAACTCCGTCGATCGAAAAAGTAGTGTCAATTATTTCCAAGAAAAACAATTTGCTCAAATCAGACCTCACCCCTCCACCCATTAATTTTTTTTCTTGCAATTCGGCATTTTGCTTAAAGCCATGGGTAATAAAGAACAGAGTTGACCCAACCACCGCTCCAAAACCCATCAAATTACTCTTTCCTAGGGCAAACCAAGCGATAACTGCCAATAAGACAGACACGACCGCATAAAACCAGACCCCTTTGGACATAAAAAATTTCTCGGTCCTTGGCAACCCCATTTTTTTTTCTTCCAGAAAAAGCCAATGCAAAAAAAGAAACAACAAAAATACTCCGCCCGCTATCAGCAAGATCGGAGCCGATTTGTGGATAGATTCTTGGACCAGAGGATTGCTCGACCAAGCGGCCGAGAGAACTTGCCAGACATTCAAACTGGGATTGAAAGCCCAAACAATCGAAAACGGCAACAGCCCCCGCACAAAAAACACGGCGATTATTATTCCCCAAGTCAAAAACCACTTCCGAGCGCGTCGCCCCATAGTTCCCAGAACTTCGGCATTGATAATTGCATTATCAACCGAAGAAACAGTTTCAAACAAAGACAATCCTAGGACCGTAAAAATGGCTGAGAGTATCATTTTTTAATTTTACTTCATTTTTAAATTTTTGTCTTTACTCAGTCGTCTTGCCGTCAAACTCGGGGCTGTCTTTTTCTGCCTCTTCTTTGGTTCTTCGAATTACACCGTCCTGGTGGTGCGCCGGAGAGTAAATGGTGTAGAGTTTTAGACTGTCTAAGCCAGTATTGATTACGTTGTGTTCTGCTCCAGAAGGAACGATAATCACCGAGCCGTCAGTCACCGCATATTCGTTACCATCGATGACAACCTTCCCCTCCCCGCTCTCAAAGCGAAAGAATTGGTCATTGCCCTCATGTACCTCCATCCCAATTTCTTCCCCAGGACGCAAATTCATCAAAACAAGTTGTGAATGCTTGCCGGTGTAAAGCACTTTGCGAAAGTTCTCATTAGCAAGTGTCTCTTTTTCAATATTTGTGTTAAATCCTTTCATAATTTGATATAAAAAATTAAAAAACAAAAATTTCAAACATCGTGTGGGTCCCCTGTCCTTATGACTCCGAGGGCGCAGATGTGGAAATTTTTGATTTTTTAATTTTCATGCTAATTAATAATACTAATTACTACAAACTAAAAGAAAATAAATTTATTAATTGCACTCCGATAGACCCGGTAAGGCTTTGGACCAACAAAAGCCTTGCCGTTGATAAAGATCGTCGGGGTGCCATAAATCCCCGTCTTGTTAAGTTCCTTCACTTGGGCCGCCACGGCCTCTTTGGTTCCTGGGCTTCCCGCACACTCCTCTATCGTTTTCACATCGAAATTAAATTTCGCGAGCATTGCGTCCATATTTTTTGGATCCAAAATGTAATCTTTGTCGGTGGCAAATAAGTAGCTGTTCCAATCCCAGAATTTGTCCGGATAATCGTGGTACACGCAATAGCCGACATTGGCCAGAAGATCGGTAATATTTCCTTTGGCCGGGTAGTGGGCAAAAATATAATTGGCCTTTTTCTTAGTAATCAATTTTTTAATATCTGGATAAGCCTTGCGGGAATAATCGCAATCATAACAGCCAATGAAAACCACCGTATCTTTGGCGCCGGCTACTGCAAGAGATGGGAAGCTCGAGAGTTCTACATTTTTCAACGTTATATTCTTTTCTATTTTCGGAGTAATGCCACAGGACTCACTAGAACCGTTCACTTCCGTCACTTTGTTGTTTGCCCCAGAAGGGTCAAAAGCGCAAAAACCGCTAGCATTTAAACCATTACAACTGCCAAACACATAAAAATTGTAAACTCCACGCAAAACCCAGATGGTACTGCCGAGCATGAGAATAAAGAAAATCCAAGAAAAAATTTCGTAGTACTTGTTGAGCACTTTTGCCAAAAAGGTCGAGCGCTGAAGCACTTTGGCTAAAAGTTTTCCTTTTACTTTGTCGGCAAAGCCAGTATTGCACGCGCGGAAAGTCACCCGTCGAAAAACACAGGCCGCAGCTTCCTTGGCGAGCGCCCTTTGTGAAGCACTGAAGATTCCCATTATTCCAAAAACAATTAAAGCTACTATGCAAGGCATAAATTATAATATTTTTAATATTTTTTCTAACGTTTTAATAAAAGTTTCGACTTCTTCTTCGTTATTGTAAAAATAAAAAGAAACACGGACAGAATTTAGAATATTCCGACTATTAAACCAAGAATGCACACAGTGTCGTCCGCTTCGAACCGCAATTCCTGCCATTTCATCGAGCATCACTGCAATCTGATGCATTTCTTTCCCGGGAATATAAAAGCTTACCACACTACTCCGAAGCTTCGGGTCAGCCGGGCCGATAATTTTTATCTGGGAAAATTTCGAGAGCGCTTCGGTAAGTTTGGTGTTCAGTTTAAATTCGTGTTCTGCAATCTCTTTGAAATTCATTTTTTCAAGATATTTGATCGCTTCCCCGAGCCCAATAATTCCGGCATAATCTTGTAATCCGGCCTCAAATTTTTCCGGCACTTCCAAGAACTGATAGTTTTCATAAGTAGTATCTGAAACAGTGTCTCCGCCAACCATGAAGGGCGCTAGGCTCTCAAGTAATTTTATTTTGCCGTAAAGAATTCCGGTGCCCGCCGGTCCAAGCATTTTATGCCCGGAAAAAGCGATAAAATCAGCATCCAGGCTTTGTACGTCTATTTTTTGATGCGCCATGCTTTGGGCACAATCGAGTAGAACCAAGACACCCGCCTCGTGCGCCAGCTTGATTATTTCCTCTGCCGGATTAGTCACACCATCCAAGTTCGAAGTATGCACCATCGAAACCAATTTCACGCCTGACACCATTTCCTTAAACTTTTCTAAGTCAAAAGTATTGTCTTGTCGCCCTGGAATGATTTTCACCTCGATGCCGATCTTGTCCCGCAAGAGAAGCCAAGGCACCAAGTTTGAGTTATGTTCTTTGTCAGACAGCAAAACCACATCCCCTTTTTTGAAAGGAAAACTGTACGCCAAAAGATTGATCGATTCGGTGGTATTTCTGGTAAAAATAATTTCCTTGTCACTTCGGGCATTGATGAATTTCGCCACATTTTTTCGGACTTCTTTTACCTTTTTGGTCACCCGGTCTGCCAGCTTGTGCGCACTGCGTCCTCCACAGGCGGGATACTCTAAATAATATTCATCCATCGCCGCTACAACCCTGTCTGGCCGAAGACTCATGCAAGCGGTATCAAAATAGATCGGAGGTTTCTCTCCACCTAAAATTTTGAAATCTTTCCTTGTGTTATTTATGTCCGACATTTTTCTTGAAAGCTTCTTTTTCAAGCTCGGTGATCTTTTCGGTCACAACCTCAAGCTCTTTTTTAATATCCAAAATATATTCTTCCTCCCCTTTCACTTCACTTTCTGTTTTCTGTTCCAGGCGTTTCTCTCCGCGCAAGCCCGAAAGAATGAGTTCGTTCCCGATAAAACTTGAAGTAAAGGCGCCGGTAAAGTACAAAACTATCGTTCCAACCAAAAAAGAAAGCGGGCCGTCCCACCAGGTCACCGAAATAGAATCAATAGTAGAATTACTGCCGAAAGAACCGAACATGATATGAATCAGGTCGGTAGTATGCCAAACACCACGCCAGAAAAGCACGATTCCGACTCCGACAACCAAAGCGTAAAATCCGGGCCGGTGACTCAAAAAAGCCTTGATTCTGTCCACTATTTTTGAAATAAAATTTGTTTTATTTTTCATAGTATTATTTTATCATAATTTTTTATCAAAATTTATTTGACATATTTCGAAATTGTGTTGCGGAGAGAGAGGGATTCGAACCCTCGGTACCGTTTCCGGTACACAGACTTTCCAGGTCTGCCGATTAAACCGCTCTCGCATCTCTCCATTTTTTATATACAGATTCTATCCTTTTATTTGAAGTACCAAAAATCTTTAAATATTTAAGGACTGAATCTGCTTGATACAGGTAAATATCTCTGCCCCTCTTAGTAATATGAGGTAAAATCCCAAATTCTGCAAGTATGTCAGCCGTTTGAAAAATCATTTCTGGTGAAAAACTAGTAAAAGTCAAATATATGTTTCTGTAAATTCTCCCATTAATTTTATGATTATGTACGCCTATACACCCATCGGTATCAACAAGCCCCCTTACACAAGCCTTACGATAAGAAGATTTTTCCATGATCCAATCGGGAATTTTTAATCCATTTTTTAATTTATTTCCCCTTGGCAATCCGTTCCCTACCAAAAAATCAACCGCCGATGTGCTTGCCAGAGAAACAATCAAAGTGTTTCTGTTTTTTCTTTGTCTAACTGCCGGCTCTATCCCAAAAAGTTTTTTGCAAAGATTTGAAACATACTTCGAATATTGAAAATCAGAAATTGAATTCAAGCTTATATTGGCCTGCCATTCATTATTGATTCCTCCATCACCCAGCATGATTCCAAAAAATTCCGCCAATTCTTTGGAATATTTCGGCAACATAACGTTTTTGCGATGACTATTTCGAGGAAATTTCAAAGTATCAATATTAGTCATACAAGAATTATATCACATAACTAGTGCAAAATACTAATTTGGAACTAGGCCAAAATCATTCCCTCACAAGGACTCCCCTTGCTAGGTATCGAATCAACAAATTTTTAGTCTTTTCCGCGCAAGAGAAAATACTCGTTATACGGCCGGTCATCAGTAATTTTTATATTCTTGTTTTGGTTCAATAAATTGTTTAGATCCTGTTTCCCGGCTAGAATTTTTCGCACATAACTCAACAAATCCGGTTCATTGTAGTCATTCCACTCCATAAGATCCGCCTGGGCGGCCGGAGGCATTTTTAAGACAAGTTGTTCGGCTGTAGGGATAATTATCGGGCTTTGAGAAACAAGTAAATGATAGCCGTTTCCGGCCACTGATTGATAAATCTCGATATAGGGAAAAACATTGATCAGCGAACGAATAACCGCTCCTAAGGTTCGGCCGCCCTTTTCCGGATACCACTGGGCAAGAATCCCTTCTTGGGTCAAATGTTCTTTTACTATTTTATAAAAATTTTCGGAATAAAGCAGGCTGGAGCCGGCCGCTTCTACCGGCGGAGGCGGGTCGATGGCGATCAGATCATATTTTTCGGAAGTGCGTTCAAGAAATCTTCGTCCATCATCAATCACAATTTTATTATTTCCTTCATTGAGAATTTTATTCGCATCGCTAAAAAAGTATGGGAAAAATTTAGCTACCCCGGGCGTTAACTCAACCGCCGTAGTCGAAATTCCCCAACTAGCCGAAGAGCGAAAGGTAGTTCCCATACCAAAACAAATCACCAGAGCCTTTCTCTCTTTTCCCTCCGGCAAAGCGGACAGTGGCAAATGAGCCATCACTTTGGTAATCGGAGTAAGCATTGTCATTCCAACTCCGTTGACCATCAGGTATTTCGATCTAGGATTATCTTCTTCCAAAGTGGCCGCTAGGGTGGTTGCGTTATAATCATTTTTTATTTTTTTATCCGGAACATTCAGCCATTCTTCAAAAGTCGTCCCCAAACCAGCAGTAAAAAGAATCAAAAGAAAAGCCCCCAACGAAAATGCTCCAGTTTCAAATTTATCCAAAGATACAATCTTATATTTTCCGAATAATAAAATTATTATCGGCACACAAAGGAGCATAATCGAAAATTTAGTCCCGAGAATCGGCATCAATAAATAAGAACTGATAAGCGGGCCCAAGATACAGCCGAAAAGATTTACTGCATAAGCCAAACCTATCGCCCTTGGATTTCCTTCTGACAATTTGTCTATCTGTTTTGAGGTTAAATAGCCAAGGACGTAGGAGATAGAACCAATACTTAAAATTACGCCAAAAACGCCAAGGTTTATTTTTGGGTCCACCAGCCAAAGCTGAACAATGCCGGCTGCTCCGAAAAACAACAACAAGAATTTCGTCGATAAAATTTTCCCCCGGCGCAAATCAAAACGATAGTGAAAAAGGCCGAGAGAAGTACCAAAAAGATAAACAAATAAAATAAAAGCGAATGCATAAACAGAAGTTTCCAAAATAGGGGTAAATAGTCTATTCCAAACCACCTCAAATCCCATTGAGATAAAACCAGTAAGAAATAAGAGAAGAAAAACTGGGAGAGTTTTTTTATTCGATATTTTTAATTTAAGAAAATTTTGTTCTGTTTCTTCGTATTCTGGAGCAAAAATAAATTTGAATTTTCTGATTATAAAAAAACTCACTGCCGCGATCAAAAAATTAAAAACCGAAGCAAGGACGAGGGTTTTATAAAAACCGAACAATTCTATCAAAATAAGCGCAGTAATAAGCACCCCGGCCATGGCTCCGAAAGTATTGGCTAAATAAAGAAAACTAAAAACAGTTTTGTCTCTGGTAATTTTCCGATTGAAAAAATCGGCAATCAAGGGGATAGTTGTCCCCATTAAAAAGCACCAAGGTAAAATAGCTAAAGACAAAACCAAGGCGGAAAAAAGAAGATAGAGGCTTGAATTTGTTTCCCCGAAAGACAAAAGAAGATTATGGCCGAAAGAAAAAAGCTTTGGCACTAAAAGTGCTCCCAAGCCTATGCCGGCTTCGGCTAAACAATAAAAATACAAAGAGTCAAAACCGCGATTTTTTGCCAGTCGAATCAGGCGCCCAGAAAGCCACGAGCCGAGCACCAGCCCAAGCATAAAAACAGAAACAACTACCGAAAGCACTTCTGTATTAACGCCGAAATCGGCAAAGGCCAGACGAAGCCAAACAGTTTGATAAAGAAGAGAACAAAACCCGGAAATAAAAAATATTGAAAAAAATATCTTTCTAATCATAAGTATTAATTTATTTGGCAAAAACCGTTCTCGTAACACTTCTGGTGGTTTTTATAGTTTTTTCGGCAAAGAACCAGTGATGGAGGATTGGGCTTAAAGTCAAGGCAAAACCGATGTTGCCGGCCAAGTGCAAGAGAGTGAAAGGAATTTGAAGAACCAGGGCGGTTGCCATAGTCTGATGGAACATTGGAGCAAAAAGAACTCCGGTAATTATGTCGTACACGATAGTGGCCAGAGCGGCAAAAAGAGCAAAGGAGAGGGCAGAGGTTTTAACATTTTTGAAATAAAGCACCGAGAGTGCGCCGATCGCTCCATAAGTAAGCCCAGCTATCCAAGTCCAGGAACCAAAATGAGTTACCGCGTCATATAAGAAAATAGAAAAAAACCCGAATAAAAAGGCAGAAAGGGCGCCAAAACGCCGACCGAGCGGCATAAGAGAAGCCATGATCGGCTCCACATTCGGGGCCCGAAGTGGCAAAAGACGAAACAAGAGACAGCCGGCAAAAATGATTAAAATTTTAAATCTGGCTTTCATGGGTTCCCATTATAACATACTTAAGAATTCTTTCTCGTTCAAAATTTTTATACCTAATTTCCGGGCGTCTGTAAATTTTGATCCCGGATCATCCCCTGCCACCACGTAAGTGGTATTTTTTGAAACCGAGCCGGCCACTTTCCCACCCAGAGCAAGAATTTTTTCTTTCGCCAGATCGCGCGACATTGTGGAGAGGGTCCCGGTCAAAACAAAAGTCATCTCAGTAAATTTCCCTTCTTTTTTCTTGTCTGCTTTTTTAATCATGACTCCATTCTTTAATAATTTATCGATAAAAGCCAAATTATTTTTGTCTTTAAAATAACCAAGTAAACTAGCGGAAACAGCCGGGCCAATATTTTCTATTTCCCCTAGGTCTTTCCTAGGGGCAGAGGCGAGTTTTTCTAAGGTGCCGAAATTGCCCGCCAAATCACGAGCCGTTTCCTGCCCCACATGGAGTATCCCCAGCGCCCAAAGAAAACGCCCGAGTGGTATTTTTTTCTTGGCATTTATTTCCTTCACAATATTCTCCGCGCTCTTTTCGCCAAAGCGCTCAAGGAGAGCTATCTCTTCTTTTTCTAAAGTAAAAATATCGGCCGCATCAGAGATCAGTCCTTCGTCGCGAAACCGACGCAAAATTTTCGGCCCTAGTTCATAAATTTCAAAAACAGAAACAAAGTGTTCTAAAAATCTTTCATTCTTGGCCGAGCATTTCGGGTTGGTACAGAAATAAGCAACGGAAAGTTCTCCCTCACCTGCTTTCTTCTCCACTTTTCCCCCACACACCGGACAAACGCTCGGAATTTTGAATTTTTTTTCTAGGCCGGTGCGTAGTTTTGTCAAAACTTCTACCACTTTCGGAATTACGTCTCCCGCTTTTTCGATCACCACCGTATCTCCGATCCTTACTCCGAGCCGTTTTATTTGGTCAAAATTATGCAAAGTCGCCTTGGAGACGGTTGATCCGGCCACTTCCGTTGGTTCAAAGAAAGCGATGGGGGTCAGGACGCCGGTACGTCCAACCTTGACCTTTATTTCTCGAATGATAGTGGTAGCGCGTTCGGCCGGATATTTATAAGCAATAATGCCACGAGGGTCTTTGCCAACTACTCCCAGAGTTTCAAAAACCCCGGTATTTTCGATATTGGTCACCACCCCGTCGATACCAAAGGGCAAACTTTCTCGAAATTTAGAAACTTCTTCGATAAAATTCAAAATTTCTTTAGTAGTGAGAATTTTTTTGGAATGGTTTTCTACCTGGAAACCAAGCCTAGAAAGAAGTTCATGTTTTAGGGAATGTTTCGTCAAATATTTTTGCCATTCTCTTCCGACCATTTGAGTTATTTCGTAAGCAAAAAAATCCAAATGCCTTTCTTTGGCGAGGTTCGGATCAAGCTGGCGCAAGCTTCCGGCGGCGGCATTGCGTGAATTTGCAAAAAGAGGTAGCCCTACGCGTTTATTCTTTTCGTTCAATTTTTTCAAAACATTTTTCCGCATAATCACCTCGCCCCGGACTTCAAGCCTTTCGGGATAAGGCGCCTGAAGCCGAAGTGGGATAGTGTTGATCATTTTCAGATTGGAAGTAATGTTTTCGCCTATTTCTCCGTCCCCTCGAGTAACTCCGCGCGCAAATTTACCGTTTTCATAAAAAAGAGAAACGGCCAAACCGTCGAGTTTTAACTCGCAAAAATAATCGAGCTTGATCCCAGGCGGAAGAAGTTTTAGATTGCGCTTCTCCCAAGCGAAAAGTTCTTCCTCCGAAAAGACATTCCCGATCGAAAACATTTTTATTTCGTGTCGAACTTTTTCAAACTTATCAAGTGGCCGTCCTCCCACTCTCCGCTCTGGAGCGTTCAAATCAATAAATTCCGGAAAATCTTTCAGAATTCCAGCCAACTCCTTATTTAGAGAATCATAAACTTCGTCGGTGACGTCGGGTCTATCCAGAGTATGATACGCCTCTCTTAACCTTGCGATTTCGGCTCGCAATTTCTTTATTCTTTTTTCCGCTTCGTTTCTCTGCATTTCTAGTAGTTTACCTCAATTACTCTTTCTGTGCTATTTAAGCCTGTCTGACTGCAATCGCTGTCTCCGCCCAAATTATATCCTTTTGAGATTACTTTGGTTGCCCCCTCGTCTTTGTCTTTAAACATTGAAACCAGGGCGCAAGATTTACTGTTTACCCCCAAATTGAGAAGCTTGAAAACGAAGGATGGATAACTTCCCTCTATGCTCACGGTGTCGCCGTTGCAGGTTATTGAGGTCGGTGCCGGCTCGCCACCTCCACCGCCGGCATTAGGATCGATAAAAACACTGGTTCCACTCTTGTCGTAAAGGAGGGCGCATTCTATTCCGCTATCGGCGGCAAAGAACGAACTGCCGGTATCCCGGGCAGAGGTACTAAAACTCAGTTCTTTCATGGCAGTATTGAGCACCGAAAGAGCGATGGTTAGAAGCAGACTCGAAACAATTACCGAAAAGAGTAGCGCTATGCCCTTGGTGGATTCTTTTCTTTTGTTTTTTTTAAAAAGGGTCATTTCAAAAAATTATTCAATCCAAGCGCTGATGTTTTCTGAAAACGAAACGGTGCCAAAATTCATCCCCTGACGCCAAATTACTTCCGAGATAATCTTAATTTCATCGTTATTAATGTTTTTAAACGATATTTTTCTGATAAAACCCGAGTTAGTTCCGACAGCATATCCGTAGGTACTGGTACTTTTGTCGAAAGAGAGAGTCGGGCAAGTTCCAAGACAAGTTTCTATCGGGATATTCATTATGGGCATATCACTGGAAAGATCAAACAAGCTCTGGTCGTCGAAATAGCAACCGTCCGATTTGTCGCACCCGGCCGCAGCTAATCTGGAAACAAAATTATTCCAGCCGTCCGTTTTGCTGGCAGTGTAAAGCATGGAGGTATCTCGCATATTTCTCAGATATTCGATTCCTTCTTCCGCCAGATACGCAGCCGTCACTTTTTTCTTGGCCGAATCAACTCCTCGGATCCCTTGGTTAAAAACAGATACGAAAGTCATAACCGCTAGGGAAAAAATAAAAATAGCGACTAATACTTCCACCAAAGTGAACCCCTCGTTGTTTTTTCTCTTTTTGGTTTGTTGTAAAAATCTATTTTTTTCCATATTATTCATCGTTTACTCTTTGAGAAATCGAAGTCTGCAAAGCAAAAGGAACTACTCCACTCGCCTCCGTAATGGTACCGGAAAGCTTGATGGTCACGAGGGGCTGTTGACTGTCGCCCTCAGCAGAACTTTCTGCTCCCAAGACCGAGAAATTAGAAGCATTCGTATCTATGGTAACTTCTTCCGGGGTCATTTGAATGCTGCCAGACATGCCGGAAACTGATCTAAAAAGCTTCCCGTTTTGGAAATAATAAACCCATTGATCGCTCGGATTGGCCGGATCTCCCAAGCTTGACTCAAAGGCTATCCCAAAACCATTCCGACAGCTCGTGGGGATCGCCAAATCGGCTTCGGTAATGACGCTTTCTGATTTTGAGAAACATCTATAGCTATATCCTACCCGAATATTTCTAGCCATATCATCCACTGCATAACTCAAGCTATCTATCACCGAACGTACTCCCTGGGATCTCTGATTGAGAAAGAAAGCATTCAAGAGCGAAGTGATCCCGAAAACCACTACGAACAGAAAAATAGAAATGCCGATCATCATCTCGATCATAGTAAAGCCCCGGTTTCTTTCTTTTCTTTTTTGAAGTTCTTTTCGTTTCATATCAATCTACTTGAATCCGCCCAGAAGAATAAACTTTAATGGAAACGACAGCCGTGACGGATTTATCCGAAAGGATTTTTATTTCGGCATACAAAACTCCAGTTACCTTGGCTCCGTCCTTGGCAAAAGTCGCTCCGGGCTTCGATCTGGTAAAAGTGATGTCCAGGTTGTTAATCAATATCGGATTTGGGTCACCTTCCATAAAAAGATTAATCTCCAATATCCGAGTATTTTTCGCCAAAGAAAAAGTATTTGTGTAATCTCCTCCGGAATTATTAGTACTGCAAGTAGCATCACAAACATTGTCATTTAAAAGATCCGCAAAATAGGCAAATTTTTTATTGTCTACCCCTAGGTTAAAAGAAACCCCGTAAGAAGGAGCCCAGTTGGCAAGTCCATTATCTATTAAAAATTGCTGTTGGGCTGGTAATGGCAGATTGCCGGCCGCCGATTGTTTTTCTGCTTGAACTATTTTAAGAGCGATATCGTTGGCCAGATTCTTGATGGTTATTCTAGCCCCAAACGAATTGTAATCGAAAAGTACCACCGCCGACATGATCGAAAAAATAGAAAGAACCACGATAAGCTCTATATAGGACATTCCCCTTGAAAACAATCTTCGTTTTTTGTTTTTATATTTATAAAACATATCAAAACTATTTTAGAAACCTAGCGAAAAAATTTGAACTCCCAACAAAAAAACAAGCATTGTCCCAAAAACCAAAAAAGGAGCGAAAGGAACTTCGCTTTTCATCCCATGACGCTTGGAAAAAATTACCAGACCGATTCCAACCACTGCCCCGGCCCAGAAAGATACTACCAAGGCTGAAAGTCCGGCTGAAAGTCCGAGAAGCCAGCCTAAACTTATCGCTAGCTTGGCGTCTCCCAAGCCCATCCAAGACCCACGAGAAAAAAACCACAAGAGAGCAAAAGGCGCAGCAATGATTATCCCGGAAAATAAATCGAGTAGCGTCGGCCAATGAGGAGTAAAGCCCTGCCCAGCAAAGAAAAAGAGCCCCAGGAAAGTCAAAATTCCGAGAGCCAGGGAAAAAGCATCTGGAATTATTTTGTGCCTGAGATCGTACATTGCCGTTACCAGAAGCAAGGAAAAAACCGTCCCGTAAAAAGCAAGATCTAGACTAAAACCAAGCGTATCGAAAAAGAAAACGTTCTGGAATTTAAGAAATAGCCCTAAAAAGACAAGCCCGGAGATGAGCTCTATGAGAGGATATTGAAGAGAGATCTTTGCCTTACAGCCATAACACCTGCCACCCAGAAAAAGAAAACTAAAGACCGGAACAAGCTCGTACCAGGAAAGTTTCTTTTGGCAGGTCATGCATCCGCTCCGACCGCGAAAAGAACGATGAGTGTTGTATCTAAAAATTATGACATTCAAAAAACTACCTACTGCCAGACCAAAAACAAAGAAGATGATCGCTAAAGCTGTAATCATATTTCAATTATACCACGCTAGCTTTTTTAATTACACCTCAAGTTGGATGTGGTGCTAAAAGTGCAAGTGATGAGAGGGGCGCTTGAATTATATAGATAAAACGGACTCCCGAGTGCAGCGTTGGCAGTAGTATAGGTATTACCAGTAGTGCAAGAATTATTGACGCTGGTATAGCAATAGCCTGTCTTGGCCTTGGTCTGCAAGTCAGGCCACTGAATATCGTGGCCCGAATAATTGGTACCGTTCCGCGCCACAGTTTGGCAAACATATCCTCCCCCGGTAGTGGTGTTGGCAGGTCCGGTCAAAGATCCGGAGATTTCATCCTGGCAAAGCAGAAATTCTGTCCCTATATTGGAAATACTTGTCAAAGCAGAACCCCTGAGAGCTTTGCCCTTGGCGCTAGAGAGCGAAGTGAGAACAACCGCGGCCAAAATACCGATGATGGCAATAACTACTAAAAGTTCAATCAACGTAAAACCTTTTTTGAAGTTTTTCATAAAAAATTGATTAAATAATAAAGACACCTATTACTTGATATTATTATAGCAATAATCAAAAAACTGCGCAAAACAAAAAGCCGCCCAGAAGGCGGCTTTTTGCCCTAAAACAAGATTAGTGACAAGTCAGGTTAGCGGTAGCGCTGAAGTTACAAGTAATCAAACCGGCGCTGGCATTATACAGATAGAAAGGAGACGGCAAAGCAGTGGTATTGTTAAGACCAGTAGCAGAGCAAGAAGAGCTTGAACTTGAATAGCAGTACCCGGTACCTCCGGCAGTCAGGCTTGGCCAAGCAACGGTGTGGCCAGACTGATCAGCATTAAGAGCGGAAACTCGGCACATTGTTCCCCCGCCGGTAGTGGTGCTGGTTGGCCCGGCAACTGCTCCTCCATCATCCTGACACAAAAGAATCTCGGTTCCCAATCCGGAAACAGTGGTCAATGCAGAAGCTCTGAGAGCTTTGCCCTTGGCGCTAGAGAGCGAAGTGAGAACAACCGCGGCCAAAATACCGATGATGGCAATAACTACTAAAAGTTCAATCAACGTAAAACCTTTTTTGAAGTTTTTCATAAATAACGTTTGTAATAAACTTGCTAATAATAATTTATTCCGTTCGTCTGCGTCCGGCAGATCAAAACGAAAAGTTCGACTTGTTTTTTAACCTAATAATTATAACATAAGCCCAAAAATCGGCTGCAAATCAGTTATCCACAGGTATTTTACCCCATACTTCCAACCATATTATAAATCGGAAGCAAAACGGAAACTAAAAGAACCCCGACTCCAAGACCTAAAAATACAATCATGACCGGCTCGATCAATCCCACCAAGGTGTCAATGGCATTATCCACTTCTCTTTTATAAAAGTCAGCCAGAGTTTTAAGAATTTGTCCCAGGGCACCAGTTTCCTCGCCTACTTTCACCATTTGCACCATAATGCCGGGCATTTCTTCCGGATGCCTCTCAAAAGCAGCCGAAAGAGAACTGCCGCTCTTTACATCTTCCACTACTTCTCTTATTAAATCTTTGTAAGTTTTACTGCCCACCACCGAACCGGTAATTTCCAGAGACTTGATAATTGGGATTCCGGAAGTAATCATCGTATCCATGTTGTCCGCTATGCGAGAAAGGAATAATTTTCGGTACAAATTTCCGACCGCAGGAACTCTAAGGCGTTGCTTGTCCAGATAAGTTTTCCCCCGTTCGGTTGCAGACATTCGCCAGAGCCAAAATCCGGCCAGCACTAAGAAAATCACTAAAATAAAACCGTAACTGACAAAAAAGTTTGAAAGAGCAATAACGATCTTGGTATAAATAGGCACTTCTTGCCCGGAAGTCGAAATAATGGAGGAAATCTTAGGAATAACAATGGTAAACATTAGCCCCATCACTACAAAAAAAGTGACAACTACAAAGATAGGATAGATCAGGGCGTTGCGAGTTTTGGAGGTCAAAGAATATTGCCGGTCCAGATAATCCGCCAAGTGGGCAAAGGTTTGAGTCAGCTTCCCAGTTTCTTCACCAGAACGAACCATGTTGACATAAAAATCAGAAAAGACATCCGGGTGTTTGGCGAGCGATTGGGAAATAGACAGTCCTGTCTGGATATCGTCGCTGATCTGGTTTAACTTGCGCCCCAGAAGCTTGCTGTCTGTGTTGGAAGCCAGCATCGTAAAAATCTTCAGAGCGGAAACTTGTGCTTCAAACAAAGTAGAGATCTGCCGAGAAAGAATAACGATATCTTTCATTTTGACTTTCTCAAAGAAAGTCATCTCAAGAAGCGGTTTCCTTTTATCCGCTTCGATAATCGAAATAACAATCAGATCTCTATGCTGAAGTCCGCTGATTGCTACATCGCGGTTGATTGCATCGATTTCTCCTTCTTTATTTATCCCTTTTTCGTCAACTGCCTTATATTTGAATAGCATTTTTTAATTCGTAATTTTTAAATCATCCGTTCTAATCCCTTTGGGTTTAGGGAGAATTGATAAGCAGAATCGATCGAAATTTCCCCGGCCCGAACCAACTCCACCAAGGAACGGTTGAGGTCAATCATCCCAACCTCCGAACCGGTTTCAATTATCACATCAATTTCTTGAGTACGCTTTTCTCGAATCAGGTTAGCTACCGCGTTATTGTTTATCAAAAGTTCGTAAGCCGGGATCAGGCCTCCTGCGATGCGCGGAACAAGTCTCTGTGAAAAAATTCCAATCAAGCTCGAAGCCAATTGGGTTCGAATCTGATCCTGCTGATCTCCCGGGAAAGAGTCGATGATGCGGTCGATCGTTTGTGAAGCATTGTTGGTGTGCAGGGTAGAAAGCACCAGGTGGCCTGTTTCCGCAGCCGTTACCGCGGTGGAAATAGTTTCCGGATTGCGCATTTCTCCGATTAAAATCACATTGGCATCCTCTCGGAAAACCGATTTTAAGGCTACGTGGAAATCTTTGGTGTCGATCCCCACTTCCCTTTGGTTGATGATCGATTTATTCGGAGCATAGATGTGTTCAATCGGGTCTTCGATGGTAATGATATGTCGAGATTGTTCATTATTGATCAGGTTGATCATAGCGGAAAGGGTGGAAGATTTGCCGTGTCCTACCGGACCGACCACCAAGAAGAATCCTTGTTTGCGTCGGGCAAAATCCGCTACGACTTTCGGAATGTGCAATTCCTCAAGCGTCCGAACTTTCGGAATCAGGCGCAAGGCAATGTTGATCATTCCTTTCTGAAAAAAGGCATTACCCCTTAGACGCGCTTCCCCACGAAAGTCGTAGGAAAAATCCAGTTCTTCCGTTGCCATAAATTCATCAAAGCGTTCTTTGGCAATTAGCTCTTTCAAAATGGCCGCCATGTCTTCCTTAGTAAACTCCTTTCTCTTGACCAGAAAAATCAGATCCCCGTTCACCCGAATCGCCGGCAAGCGCCCAGCACCCAAGTGCAAGTCCGAACCGTTCTCTCGGATAATAGCCAAAATTAATTCTTCTATTTCTTTTTTATAGTCCATTTTGTGTTGCCCCTTCGCTCACGAAATCGTGATGGAAAGAGTCTTTTTTTTCTGATAATATTTTTAAAACTTTCTCGATCACTTCTATCGGAGTGGAATTCACTTTAATAATATACCCGGCCGCTCCGAGCGCCGCTCCCCGATCAATATCTTCTTGTTGGCCTTTGTTGGAAAGAATTATCTTGACGGAATTTTCTGATAATTTTTCCTTATTGACAAGCTCCAACATTTCGAATCCGTCCATTTCCGGCATAATTACGTCCATCATGATTACATCCGGATTGAAACCTTCTTTAAGTTTGGCAATCGCCTCGGCCCCGCTGATCGCGGTATATACATCAAAATTACTTTGACTGAACTTGAAAGCATACATATCAAGTAAAAATCCGTCGTCGTCCACTATTAAAATTTTCTTTTTTTCTCCTTCCATATCATAAAATATAACACATTATTATTCGTTCTCGTCACTGAAATTGTAAACTTCCCGGTAAGGGATAATGCCATCTACCGCTTTCAACATTGCATCTTCTCGTATCGTAAGCATTCCTTTCTTTCGAGCTGCCTGATAAATAGCCGAATTAACCGGACTCTTTAGAATAATGTCTTGCATTTCTTTGTCCACCTTGAACATTTCAAAGATGGCGACCCGGCCTCGAGTACCTGAAGGGCACTCTGGAGTCGGAACAGTGTCGTACATTTCCGATTTTATCTCGATTTCCTTGCGATACTCTTCCGACAAATCCTTCAACTCTTCTTCGATTTGAAGCTTGATAGAAGGGTCCATTGGACCCAACTTGCGACATGCCGGAAAGGTTGTTTTCGCCAAGCGCTGAGCAATGGAAAGGATCAGGGTCGGCGCGATCAGATACGGATCAATCCCCATATCCACCAACCTTGGCACCACTCCGATCGCACTGTTAGTGTGCAAGGTGGAAAGCACCAAGTGGCCAGTGAGCGCGGCTTGCACTGCCAGTTGCGCCGTTTCTTTGTCGCGAATTTCTCCCACCATAATGATATCCGGGTCTTGACGGAGAATAGAACGGAGTCCCGAAGCAAAAGTATAGCCGATTTCCGGCTTCATTTGAGACTGGTTGATATCTCCAATGTGATATTCCACCGGATCTTCCAAGGAGACGATATTACTTTTTTCCTTGTCGAGTTCATTGATGATCGAATAAAGACTGGTCGATTTTCCGCTACCGGTTGGACCGGTCAGAAGGATCATGCCATAAGGCTTGGCAATTGCTTCTCGGATTAAGGCCAAATTCCTCTTTGAAAGACCCAACTCTTCGATCGGCTTCACTCCTTTTTCAGAATCGAGTACTCTCAAAACAACTTTCTCGCCATAATAAGCCGGCATGGTAGAAACACGGAAATCTATTTTCCGCCCGTTAATCGTCGTACTAAAAGACCCGTCTTGTGGTTTTCGTTTTTCGTCCAAACGCAACTTGGCCAAAATTTTTATGCGCGCCACTACTCCGCTGTAAACGTTTATGGGCAAGACGATCGTAGTGTAAAGTGATCCGTCCACTCGATAGCGCACGCGCACTTTCTCTCCGGTGTTTTCTAAGTGGATGTCGGAAGCGTTCCCTTCGATGGCGTTACGCAAAACTACTGCTACAATTTTAATGACCGGTGCGTCCTCGACGATCTTTTCCTCTTCCCCTTCTTTCACTTTTTTCACCTCTTTCTCTAGCGAATTTTCCTCTAGTTTTTCCTGATCCGCATCTTCATTAAATTCATCCAGGGCCTCTTCCACTTGACCGGAAAGTCCTCGATAGGATTCTATGATACTGTCGAAGTCTTTTTTGGAAATCAGAAAGATCTTGAAAGGAATACCGAGCTTGGCGGAAATAAACTGAAGGACATCCAAGGCTTGCAAGTTCCCCGGATCAATCACCCCCACTTCGAGAACCCCTTCTGCGAAATCAAAAGGAGCAAAATTATAGTGCCGAGCTGAGTCTTCCGGAATATATTTGAGCACATCAAAAGAGATATTTTTCGCATTCACCTTTTTGGTCGGCATATCGAAATACTCCCCTTTAGCTTCGAGGATTTCTTCATCAGTAATTCCCATCTCGGAAAGAGCTTCGTCAACATTTCCGCCAAAGTGCTCTTTAGCGCGATTCTTTATTTCCCCTATCTGGCCCTCACTCAGGGTTCCTTTTTCTATTAATTTTTCTAAAAAACTCATATCAAATTATTTTTTCTTGGTCCCCGTTTTAGATCCCGGCTGAGTCGAAGCGGGCGCAGTGGGTAAGGCGGGCGCAATACTCTCTCCCGACGGAGCAACTGCTTCGATTATTCCTTCTTCGGTAACTCCTGAACTGGAAGTGGTGGGCTCGACTTCAATACCGATCGGAGCAAAAGGATTTCGCCGCCCTTCGGTGCCATCTTGGGTAAGAGTGATACTTGAATCTTTTAAGGAAAGAAAGCCGGGATCGGTAAAAATAGAATAGTCCAATTTGATACTTTTTACGTTAAGCAAAAGTGAGATGAAATCAGAACCGACTGCTGTCCCTTGGGCGGTTGTATCAACAGCCGTAGGATCGGAACCTCCTGAGGAAGAAAGAAGAGATTGATCTTGGGGGGAAGACTTGAAGAAAAAGAAATAAACCAAAATGAGTACGATGGCTATAGCGGAAAAGATTATTATATTTTTGATTTTAGGATTCATTTTAATTTTTTAGCCAGTAAGTTTTAATTTTGAAATTGTAAATGTAGGAATCAGATGATCGCGTTTTAACGGAAGAAGAATTATCAGAAGAAAACTGGACAGAAGCAATGTCCACCATTCGAAGGTTGCTTTCGATATCCCGAACGAAAGAAACAAAATTGGGATAAGTTCCCTCGGTGGAAAACTCCAAATTCCAGGTGCCATAAATCTTACTGTCCGTTTTCGAAAGTGCCGGATTAGTGATCCGTGCAGTATCCAACTTCTGGTCTGCATCCTTGTCGGCATCGGCATTGTCGCTTGAATCATATTTCACGTTCTTCAAAACCATTCCGTATGGAGCAGCCAATTTCTCGAGCTCTAAAATAAGTCGGATGTTATCAACTCCGTCCGGCAAAAGTTTTTGCAATTTCGACAGATCATCCGGGTCGATTGAATTATATTTTTGGGTCAGCTTGTCGCGTTCCCCCTGAAGCGCTTTGGCATTCCCCAGGGCATCGTTATAAGATGCGACTTCTTTTTTGATATTAGAAAAATCATTATAGAGAGGATTGGTAAAACTCAAAAATCCTCCTATCGCCACCGCTATCAAAATTATTGGCATTAAATATCTGAACATAATTAATTCGAGTTGTTTGTTTTAATTATTTGTTCATAATTTACGAAACCGGGATCGACCATAAAGTTGAGATCAAAAAGAACATTGCCTTTTTCGTCCAACGAAAGATTGGAAAATACCGGATTAATCAGATTTTTGTTTTTAGTCAGAAGGTCGGCTTCTAGCGCGATAGAACGGTAGCCCACCCCCAGCCCGCTCATCTTAACCAGGATCTTGCCACTCTTGTCTTCAGCCAAACTATAAGAAAAATCAGTAAAGCGAATAGTCTTTAAGGTAAGACTCTCGAGCATTTGGAAAACTGGGGAAATGGCAACGTGCTCTCCGAGCACTTCTTTGGCGGCAGAGAGACGCTTGTCCAGTGTCCCAAGCTGAGTAATCTTGGCCGGCTCAAAACTGTTCGAGGCGATATTGAGGTCGCTTTTCATTTTGGCCAGGTTCTGTTTAAGGGATTCCCGGTACAGATAAAGCCCGCCTGAAGCGATCGCTACCGAAAGAAAAATGAATACTGCCACGATCATAAAAGGACCGATGGCCCGTTTGGGAGCGGCTCTTGTTTCAATCATTGGCTTCTTCGGTATGAATGATGTTTGGAAATTTGGTTCCATGTTGCGCTCTCTTATATTATCGCACTTATTGTAATTTTCTCAAAGCAAGTCCTATGGCTACCCCAAACTCTGGGCCAGTTGCTTCTAGGGCTTTATCCAAAAAGGCTGGAGAGCCTACTTTACTGAAGGGTCGTCCCACTGTCACTTCCGCTTTAAAGTTCCCAACAGCTACTTCTTTGAGCCCCCGGAGGAGCGATCCTCCACCGGTTAGAATTACTTTACTGACTGTCCGATTATATTTCTTCTCGTATCCTAATAATACATTATTGGTCTCCGAAAAGATATAGTCTGTGTGCAATTTTATGATCTCCGCCAGACTCTTTTCGTTCGGATTACCAAAGAGGCCATATTCTTTTTTCATTTTCTCGGCTTCCGAGAACGGGATAGCCATGGCTTTCGAGATGGCATCAGAGATATCAGCTCCTCCTCGCGGGATAATATGAAAATTCTTAACAGTACCGAATTCCGCGATCGAAAGCTTGGTACGGGAAGCGCCAAAATCCATTAGAAGTACCAATGAAAGCTCGTGCTCGAAATTTGATCGGATCGAAGAGAAAATTTCTATTTCAAAAAAGCTGGCGGCTAATTTGGCTCCATCGACAATCGAGCGATATTTCGAAATAACGTCATTTTGAATAGCCGCGACCAGCACTTCCGTTTTTTCGGGCAACACTTGAGGTGTTTCCGGATTATTTTCTTCCTCAAAGGAAATCTCTTTTTTGGGCAAAAGAAACCAGTCCAAAGAAACTTCCGTAATCGGGACTGGAATATATTTCCGTGCTTCGGTAACCACGATGGATGCTATCTCCGATTTTTTCATCGCCATCGGAAGCGGAATAGTAAAAACCAGACTGGACTGTACCGGAATCGCCAAGGCCGAATCGGTGGTATTGGCTCCGGACTGCTTTAGGGTTTCATTTAAAGCTTCCACTATTTTCTCCACCGGCAAATTGGTCACCCTCCCGGCATCCTGGCCATCATACGAACCAAGCGAAATCATGCCATAGGTCTCGAGCATTGCCCTTCCATCTTTTTTCTTTATTTCAACTACTTTAATGGAAGAAGAACCCACGTCTATGCCAAGCGCGCTCCCTCCCCCGCCATTATCAAAAACTTTAATCTTTGAAAATATATCTTTGAACGGATTATTCATTATCCTGTGTTATTATTATAGCATAGATGGGAATTGTAAACACTATTTTAGATATAATTTTCCCCACTAAATGTCTTATTTGTAATGACAAAGGAGCAGATTTGTGTCTTAATTGCCTTTTGGCTTCACCTGAGGCTGAACGCGAAAGCGCAAAGTGGATTTTTCCTATGTATGATTATCGACACCCGCCGATCAAGCGCGCGATTTGGCTACTTAAATACAAAGGCAAAAGGAACTTGGCTGGGATTTTCGCTGAAGCGATGCATGCCAGAATTTTGGAAGAATTGGCCGATCTTGATCGCTTGGAAAATTTTCGAAATCCGATTCTGGTTCCAATCCCGCTCGCGCCGGGTCGCCGGCGCGAGCGGGGCTTCAATCAAGCGGCCCTCATTTGCGACAAGTTGTCAAAGCTTAATTTGGATCTTGAGCTCCTAAAAAAAGTTTTGATTAAACCCAAAGATACAGAACACCAAGCGCGAATCGAAGATCGCCGGCGCCGGCTCCAAAATATTGTCGGTTGTTTCCGGGTTTCCGATCCAACCAAAATAAAAAACAGAAACATAATTTTGATTGACGACGTCACCACCACCGGCGCTACCCTCTCTGAAGCAAAAAAAGTTTTGCGGGAAGCCGGAGCGCGAAAAGTAATCGCTTTTGCCATCGCCCACTAAAATATTTTAATAAGCAAAATTTTTTGGTATGATAAAGTTATGAGACATTGCAAAGATTGCGAGCCGGCACAAGAAATACACTTCGTAGCCTACACTTCCGTTCTTCTGGGAATGATAAGCGACCCGTTTTTCAACTTGCTGGAACTTCTCTTTCGAAATACCGCTGAGGCGATCTCCGACAAAACTACCTTCCCTTTCTACCGCCTGATGACCCGGTTTAGGTTAGGTTACTACACCTATGAACCAGATAAAAAAGACAACTGGCGAACAAAATGTTTTTGGGAAGAAGCAAATCGCCGAGGAATCAAAATGTATGAATTTCATTTAGGGCCCGTTCGAGATATCTTCATCGCCGAATACAGGGGGAAAAAAATAACTTTTAGCGGCCTGCCTCGACCGGAAGGCAAAGATGCTGAATCTCTTACCTGGATGGACAACAAGGGCATCATGAAGAAAAAATTTGAGCAGGAAGGAATCCCGGTCGCCCGCGGAGGAACCGCTTGGACTTATCAAAAAGCTTTAAAGATTTTTAAAAGCGTAGATAAACCAATTATCACCAAGCCGAATTTGGGTTCCCGTTCCAGACACACCATGATCCATATCAGTACGCCCCTAGATCTGAAAATAGGTTTTTATAAAGCTCGCAAACTTTCTCCGATCGTGGTAGTAGAAGAAGAACTTTCCGGTTATCTTTTCCGGGGCACTCTTGTCGGCGGAAAATTGGTCGGCGTAGTTCGGAGAGACCAGCCGGAAGTCAAAGGAGACGGCGTGCACACCGTCCGAGAGCTCTGGCAAAAAGAAAATTTACGCCCGGAACGCGGAGGGCCGATCTTTCATAAAATTCCAATTGACAAAGAAGCTGAAGCCGAACTAGCCCGGCAGGGCCTAACCATGGAAAGCATTCCACATATAGGCACGGTAGTTACATTTTCCCAAAAAACCAGTCGAGGTTGTGGCGGCACGACTACTGAAGTTACTCGAGCGACTCATCCGGACAATGTGGCCATACTCGAACATGTCGGTGCTTATCTCAAAGATCCGCTCGTGGGGGTTGATTTCATCATGCAAGACATCTCACGGTCTTGGAAAGAAGAAAAACATTGCGGAGTAATCGAATGTAACTCTCTGCCTTTTATTGATCTGCACCATTATCCTCTTTTTGGTCATCGCGACAACGTCGCCGGCGCTCTCTGGGACTTGGTTATACCGGAATCTAAAATGTAATAGAATTCGTCGCAGGTGTAGTTTTTGATTCCCAAAAATAAATAGACACAATGTTTTGTAGGGGTTTCGAGGCTGGCGAGCCGAGAATTTCAGGATTTTTTAAGCTTCAAAAAATCCGTACCGGAAAAACATTTGTGTCTATTTATTTTTATTTCCCCACTTGATCAATCGTGAGTTCCGAATCCGGATTGAAAGCATCCGGGTCCAAGGCAAGATGCGAAATATATTTTTCTTGCACTACGAAATCGCCCAAGAATTTTAGAAAGTCTTCGCTCTTGTCCACTTCTCCTTTCTCGATAAAGTGTTCAATCGGATGCCCTTCCGGGGTGTATTCGAAATGCCCCCGAATATCTCCGTCTTTAAATACCCGTATATGGTATTGGTCATTGAAATCCACTAACTTTCTCCAAGAAAGAACTTGATCGTCGTCCGACCAAGCCACGAAATGATTGCCGAAACTCCATTTTTCGTGTAAATGTTTTTTTAGTCCCTCCAAAGTTTTGCCGGGCGCAAGCCACCCGATGTGATACCTTTGTCTGCCTTTTTGGTGCGCAAAAAGAAATACCCTTTCGATCTTTGGGAAAAATCGGTAAATCGCGCGCCAGATTTTTTGTTTTACTTTATCAAAAAATGTCATGCCTGGAGTATAACACGGTATTTGAATTTTTAAAAAATAGGACTATAATTTGGAAGATGAAAACAGAGAAAATAGCGATCGTGGGCAATGGCAACATCGGAGGAGCCATTTTTCATTTACTCGGCGAAAATAAACTCAATAAAAAATATTCCATTCTGCACTACGACCGGGATCCCGCCAGGAACAAAAGCGGTCAGACACTGGCCAAGTGCGTTTCCGGAGCCAGTTTCATTTTCCTATGCATTCCTTCTTGGACTGAAGAAGAAGCTTTGATTGAAATTTCAAAACACTTGAAAAAAGGAACTATCTTCATTTCTCTTTCAAAAGGCATCAGCTTGGCTGGGTGCAAGAGCATCGACCAATTGATAGAAAAAGATATCCGGAACCCGAAATATGCCATCCTCTCCGGGCCGATGTTTGCGGCCGAAATAATCCGTGGACAAATGAGCTACGGAGTACTAGCTTCCAAAGATAAAATCGTTTTCAAAAAAGTTTCAAAACTTTTTGCCGGCACCAAATTAAAACTGGAATACGAACGGAATGTACATTCGGTAGCAATGGCAGCCGTGCTAAAAAATATCTACACTTTAATTTTTGGGATGATGGACAGCTATGGCGAGAAAAATAACACCCGAGGATATCTGGCCTCTCGGGCAGTTGCGGAGATGAAAGAAATTACAAAGATGCTGAAACTCAACGAAAAAGTTATCGAAGGAACGGCCGGCCTGGGAGATTTTATCGCCACCTCTGGCTCGGAGCATTCCCAAAACCGAAAACTCGGCAAAGAAATTTTCGAGCATGGGGCGGCTTCTTTTAAAAGCGAGGGCTTTGTTTCTCTCTCTTCGGTTATAAAAATACTGGGAGCCAAATCAAAAAGGCTTCCTATTCTTTCTCTGACTCAGAGGATTGTCCTTCTCGGCAAAGATCCAAAAAAAGAAATTGAAGGGTTCCTTAGAAGAATTTAAGGATTTTCTCTAGGTGCCCATTTATGGGTAACAATAAGAGTTACAGCGAGTATTATCGCGGTTGTGAACCACCGGCCGGAAAGGCCAAAACGAAAGACAAGAATCTCAAGAGCAATTAGCGGGATAATAGCATACGCTCCGATCCGATAAGATTCCCAATAACCAATCTCTATTTTTTTTAATTTCAAAAACAACCACAAAAGAAGTGCCACCGCAAAGAGCCATACCAGGTGTATTCCGGCAACCACAAAGAGAATCATAGCGATCGGAATGATGCCAAAAATCGCAAAGGGTACCAACAAAATGGAAAAGAGATTCACCTTCTTCAGAACTATTGTTTTGTCGAGATAAAGATTAAAATTGCTATATTTTATTATCCTGATTTCTTGCTCGCTTTTTTCTGCCACGATACCATCGGAAGTAACCGCCAAGGCAGTGTTATATTTGGTAAGTACTGACGGATCAGCTTTTTCGTCAGGCAAAATGGAAATGAAATTTTCTTTGTTGTTTATTCTTTCTCCCTCCTTAGAATCTCCGATTTTTATAAAAAACGACTGATTGTTCCCTGTGGTCATTTTGTTATCTTTTACGGTGATCGTAAGGTCTGCCGGAAAATTTTGATTCACGAAATTAGAAGCGTTCTTTTTTATGGCGGGCGAGAATACTAAGAGGACAACAAAACCCAGGATCGTTGCACAGGCGCTCAGAAAAATAACTGCTTTTGCTAAAAAGCCGATCGTTGTATCCCATTTTTCCCCTCTTATATCTTTGTAAAAATTTGATGAGTAAAAAGTGTAGCCTATCTCTTTTATAAATTTTTTCATATCTTAATTATACCATGTAAAACAAGCGATCAAATCCTATAGAAATTTAAAGCTCTCTACTATGGCTTTCAAAATATTCTGCACTTTGGCTTTGTCGAACTCTTTGATTCCCGATTCCGGCGGATAATTGCCGATGTTAGTAGAGTGGATAGTATATTCTACGCTGTAACACTGGTTATTTTTTAGATATCGGTAAGTAGTCGTCTCGTACAAATTCCCCGCTCCGGCATCGGACAAGTTTTTCTGCGCACCCAAGCAATTCTTAACCGCGTCAGGATATGAACTCGTGCCTATCGTAAACTTCGCCTCGCTAAAATTCGTGCCCGGCATAAATGATTTCGGAATATAAACTTTCGCCAAAAACATTCCGAGCGCCCCACTTGATTGCGTACTCCAATCTTCCGTGTAACTCCCGTCTCCGCCAGAGAAATTAAATTCTTTCGGATAAGTGAAAGAGAAAAGTTTGGACGGATCGGTGTAAATATTGAAACCAGTTCCTCCGGATACAATGCTACCCGTCACACAATTGGTGTAAATATTTTTGTCCCATTCTGTCACGAAAGCAGTGTCCCCTTTGCCCCAAAAAACCCGGTTGCCTGATTCATATCTAGCCCCGTCAGCCGAAATGCTTTGAGTAAAAGTTTTTGCTTCCCCGTTCGGAAAAGTTATTTCTGCTTCGTTCTTTTCGTAAACTACTTTCAAAATCCCTTCAGTGCAATAATAAGCCACTCCGCCGGCTGGCTCAGGCTCGGGCGCGATGACTTTATTTGTTTTTTCTATATAAAACAAAACCAACAAAGTTACAATAAAAAGCCCTAGAATAATCCCCAACTGATTTCTTTTGCTTAAGTTTTTCATATTTAAATTATAACACTTCTTCCGCCCAAAAATCACAAAGCTAGAAAAGCTTGACTAAATCTTTTGGTTTTGTATAATATAGATAGTTGATTAGTTCCTTAAGAAAGAACAAATCAAAGAGGGTCCCCGACCTCATTTTTTATGATGGATTGAGAAAAGGTTTTTTATAATAATAAGTTTTTCTTTTTAAAACTTCGGGGCGCAGAAAGGACTTCGTCCTCCCCATTATTATTTTTGCACAACTTTCTCCATTTGGAGATACTCGTTCTTTATTTAAATTTTCCTTCTTCATCATAATCCCCCAGCCTCCCTGTTTATCGGGAGGCTTTTTTTATAAATATGATTTTAAGAAGTGGGTGGAAAAATAAAGAGAATATGCTAAAGTAAAACCTGAAGAGACGTGGCTATGAAATATGAATATTGGAGACGTGGCTGAGTGGTCGAAAGCGCCTCACTGCTAACGAGGTATCCCTTAAAAAGGATCGTGGGTTCGAATCCCACCGTCTCCGCCAATTTTCACTTTTTGTGAAATCGTAAGAAGTTGCCTCGGCGCAAAGCGCCTCGGCATGGTATTTTTCCGCAATTTTGAAGGCATTTTTGAAATTCAAAAACAAAGTGCGGTCGACAATGCGGAAGTTCGAACCAATCTTTTTGAGAAAATCCCGAATCCTTTCGGGATTTTCTTGTTGAGCGTATTTTTCTGCTTGGTTGGCGTCTCTTATGAAGTTTATGGCAAGTTCGAACCGATTATTGCTCTTTCGCCCAAAAGCGTTGATTTTTTCTTCCAAATCTTTTTTAGCGAGAATGAGTTTGTGTTTTTTGGCAGTATATTCCGCTTGCGATAAATTGCCGTCTAACTGCAAATCAAGCAAGCGATCAAGTTTGGTTTCTATTTCTACAAGCTCATCTCGCAATTTTTGGGCGAAAGAGCTTTCCGCTTGGGCAGATTTCAGTTTTTCATTTTCAAAATAATTGATTGAAGCATTTGCCCAAGCGGAAGACAAAGAAACTTTTTTGATTTCCTCTTTTATTTGAGAAGTGATGATTTCTTCGCGGACATATTTTTGATTACAAGGATTTTTCCGTTTGGTGCAACGCAAATAGTTATGACCTTTTTGCGTTTCGGTGGTAATGAAGCAACCGCACTCGCCACAACGGAAAAATCCTCTATACACATACGGTTTTAATTTTGGCGTTTTTGGTTTGCTTTTATTCATCATCACTTCTTGAACGGAATCAAAAAGTTTCTTTGTGATAATCGGTTCGTGCTTTCCGTCATACAACTCGCCGTTGTACTCAATTACGCCGTAATAGATCGGATTTTTCAGCATATACTGATAATTCGAGACGGAAAGCATCTTGCCTTTCTTGCCAACCAAGCCCAAGGAATTGATAATCTTTCGGATTTGGGCGAGCGGGTATTCGCCAGTTGCATACATTTCAAAAGCCCGCTTGATATACTTTGCCTTTTCTTTATCAACAGCGATACAACGGGCATTTTTGTCGTTCACATAGCCCAGTGGCGCCCAAGCGGGCCAAATGCCGTTTCTTAATTTCTGGCGAATACCCCTCTTTATATTTTCCGAAAGATTATCAACATAATATTTTGATTGCCCAAAAGCGATGGACAACATAAATTTTCCTTGCGGTGTCGGATCAAACCAAAAAGTCGGGAATTTTAGCGCGGATATTTTGCCAGTATCTACGAGATAAATTATTCGTCCGCCGTCTATACTATTTCGAGCCAACCTGTCAGGGTGCCACGCTAAAATTCCCTCGGCTTCATTTTTCTCTATACTTGCTACCATTTCGTTAAAAATTTCTCGCCCGGGTTCTTTGGCGGTTTTGCTTTCCACAAATTCACGGACGATATTCAATCCTTCTTTTTTGGCATATTCCCGCAACTCAAACATTTGCGCTTCAATACTCAAAACCTGCCTTTCGGGTTCGTCCGTGGATTTGCGAGCATAGAGAAAAATCTTTTTGGTTTGTAAATTTATGTTATCCATATTGTTTTGAAATTAGTTTTTGGGCAATCAAAGAAAAATACGCTCAACCTTTCGCCAAAGGCGAAAGAAAAAAGATTGGTTTGCAAAATTTCATTTTGCCAGAGCTTCGCTCTGCGAACTTCCGCATTGCCGACCGCACTTTGTTTTTGGATTTCAAAAATGCCTTCAAAATTGCGGAAAAAT
>Ga0172375_10000281_pt1 | contig 80677 bp, 61 predicted proteins | sample LakKiv1m_FD_114537 | JGI IMG/M metagenome (GOLD analysis project Ga0172375, IMG submission 114537) | Freshwater microbial communities from Kabuno Bay, South-Kivu, Congo - kab_092012_11.1m | ecosystem: Environmental > Aquatic > Freshwater > Lake | place: Democratic Republic of the Congo... | reverse complement strand
GAGTTGCAACACCCTGCGGACAAAGACAATAGAACGCGGCAAAAGATTTCGTTCGCGTGTCTCCCGATAGGAGGACATGATTCCGTCGTTCCGACAGGGGTTTCGCGCGAGGGCCTTTTCGTTTAAAAAAAACCTGTTTTTTAAGGCGTTTCCGTTTTTCAACTCCTAATTCCTAAATTGGCGCGGTTCAGTTCCAACAAAACTGAATCGCGCCCCATCTGATCCTGACACCCTGAACCCCGTCCCCTTCTCCCGCGCTCACCGTTTGGGCGGGGTGACTTCGCGCACGACCGCGCCGAAGCGCTCGCTCAACACGAGCACGGCCAGACGCTCGGCCGCGTCGATCTCGTTGGTGTTGAGCGAGGCATAGTCGAAGCGTCCGCGCAGATCGGTGTAGCCGTCCTTCACGAACTTGACGGCGCCGTCGCCGCCTCTGGCGTACACCTTGACGTACGTGCCGGGCAGCGGCTTGCCCGTCTCGGCGTGCGTCACGAGCAGTTGCCCGTAGTTCTCGATCATTTGCACCTTGAGCGTGTTGGCGTAATAGGTCTGGACCTTGCGCACCCCGGCCCCCAGCGCCTCGACCATCACGTTCTTGGCCTCGAACTCGGCGGGCAAATCGAAGGCCGTCGCGTCCTTGCCGACGGCGATCTCGACCGTGCGGCTCAGCGCCGGACGGACGAACGCGAACTGCGCCGCGCCCTCCTGCAGGAACGGACTGCGCGAGAAGAGCAGTTCGATGTCCATGGGATAGAAGTTGACCGTACACGCCTTGAGATTGCGCGCGTCGAGCCGGACGCGCCCCGCCTCGACCTGCAGTTCGAGCGTCGGCTCGCTCGCCGCCAGCGCCGCCTGCGCCTGATCGCGCTTCTCGGGGTCGGCCGCCGCACCGGGCTGGCCCGCGATCTCGTCGAGCTGGCCCAGCACCTGCGCGAAGCGGTCGCGCCAGCGGTCGACGCCCTCTTCCGCATACCGTTGTGCGATCACGCGCGCCGCGTCGAGATCGCCCTTGTAGAAATCGAGATAGGCCTCGAGGTAGTCGGACTGGAGTTGCTCGGCGACGGCCTTCCGGTCCACGCGTCCGAACCACGCGATCGCCTCCCCGATCCGGTCCTGAGCCAGAAGATAGTAGGAAACGGCCAGCGCATCCTCCGCGTTCGGTTTCGGTTTTTCGCAGAGGATCGTCAGCAGCCGCTGGACCTGTTCGCGGAAGCGGGCGTTCAGGATCGTGTGCGCGGCCCCCACCCGGTGCGCACGCGGATTGACCAACGGCGCGTATTCGAGGTGCTGGTAATCGAAGCGCTCGACCGGATCGAGCGTGAGCAGCGGCGACTCCAGCCACAGCCCGCAGCGGTCGGCGAAATCATGGTGGCGCAAGAACTCGCGAATCGCGGGCGGATCGTCGTGCAGCACGCCGTATGACCAGAGCGTCTGGTCGTAAGCGTGGCGCGATTCCAGCAGCGCGGTGACTTTCTTGAAGAAGGCGCGGTCCTTCATGCGCCAAGCGATCTCGCCCAAGGCGTCCGCGATGCGCCGGATGTTCTGCGTGCCCAGAAACGCGAGCACGTCGTCCGCCGAGCCGTTCTGCGAAACCCACGCCCACGACGTCGTGTCGACCTTGCTGAGCGCCGCGACCACGTGGAAGGCGAACGGTGCCGCGCCGCCCACCACGCCCGCGTCGTCCGCGACGGTCGCCGGATACTGCGCATAGTCGCCCGTCGCAGGAAAATAGAAGAAATATTCCAAACGTTGCGTGCCATAAGGTTCCAAGACGACGTACCGGCCGCGCGTGTAGAAGCCGCTGCCGACCGGTATCGCGCCCATCGGAATCTGCAACAGAATGTGCAGTTTCTGCCGCCCCCCCGTGGGGTTGGTCAGCACCACCTGCGCGCCGTACACCACGTGCGGCAGAAACTCGTCTTCGACCAGCTTGTCGACCCGCTCGCCGTTCTCGACGCGTTCGCGGTCGTCGGCTCGAAAATAGCGCTGCGCCACCAGCACGCCGCTTGGGGACGCGCGGCGCGGCGTCTCGCAGATTTCGCGGTGGAAGAGCAGCGCGGGCGTGGCGGCCGTCAGCGAATAGGCCGTCCCGTTCACGCCCTCGGCGTGCTTCCCTGCCTTGAACGGCAGATCGAGCACGGCCAGTGCCAGCATCATCTCGGTGAAGTTCACCGACGCTTCCGGGAACGCCTTCGACAGAAACGGCGACGGGCTGTCGTGCGCCGCGTACTCCGACCAGAAAGCGTTCGGTGCCACGAGGTCCGCCGTCTGCGCTTCGATCGGTTGGTGCCAGTAGTTGTTCTCGGCCCATTCCTGGGTTTTGTCGAGTTTCAGGAAAAAGCGTCTCTGCTCTTCGCGCTGTTTCGCCTTCCCATCGAAAAACGCCTCAGCCGGAGCGTCGGCAAGCACGACACCCAGCTCGCTTTTTTCTTTCGCCATCGGTTCCAGTTGGGCAGGGCTGCGGCCAGAGGCAGAGGCGGGGCGCCCGCCGAACAAGCGTCTCGCATACTCGCCCTTCATCAGGATCGGCGATTTCACGGCGGATGCCGCGTCGAACACCGCCGCCTGTGGCGCGGCGGCAGCCGTAGCTGCGGGAAACGCCAGATCCTGTTTTTCCGCAACGCGTTTGCGGACTTCATCGATGGCAACGCCCGCCTCGCTCTTGTCTTCGGCCTCGAGCGCGCTCGTCTGCACAGCCGTATCGAAGCGTCGGCTGAACCCCTCCATGTCAAGCGGCAACAGCTCGACCGTCTCGCGCAGGTCGCGCGCCACCGACGCGCCCCGCTCGCGCAGGCCATGCGCCAGCAGCGCGCGTTCGGCCGCATTCAGGCGCGCGAACCGCCACGGTTCGAGATAGCCGGAGAGGTCGTCACCCAACAGCCAGTGGTCGAGAAAGGTCTTGTCGCGTTTGTTCCGAAGCAACGGCCCGACCACCGCGTCGAAAAACGCGCGGTCTTTGCGATACAGAAAGAGATTCAGCTCGTGGCACGCGTATTTCGAGTAGAGGCGGCGGCGCTCGCGGGCGTCGAGGTCGGCCCAGTCGGCCACGAAGGCGAACTCGACGAACGTCGGGTCCGGGTTGAGCGCGGCTAATAGATGATAGGCCTTGGCGACCGTGTCGTAGCATTCGAACCGCGCCGTGGTGACGTCCGGAAGCGTCACCGACGCTTTGGACGGGACCGGCGTGATCCGTTTCTGCTCGGCGAAGCTCTTCTTCGGATCGAGCCCAGCGGTCAGGCGGAGTTCGCGCGTCGCGACCGGCGAATCGTCGAGCGCGACGGTCCGCATCACGGCGGCCGTCGGATCGACCGCCAGCACGCGCAGGAGCGGCAGGCCCTTGAGCGCCGCGCGCGGCACCACGATCTTGCCGTCCTTGTCCGGCACGATGTTGAAAAGCGTCACGGCCGGCTGCTTGAGGAAATCGATACCGTCCGGTTCCGCCTTTCCGCCGAACGGACGGAGCCGTCCCTCCGCGTTTTCCGCCTGCGCGGCGCGGGCCAAACCAGCCGCCCGACCAGCGAAGTCGCCACCCGCCGCCAGACGCTCGGTCTCGGTCTCGGTCGCGCGTACGGCCCACGGGTTAAGCAAAAGCCCGGCACGCTCGAGCATGTTGCCCGGATACTTCGCGGCCTGCTGACGGTCGAGCACGTAGCGGTACTCGTCGCCGATATCGCGCCCGGATTCGTAGAACGTGCGAGCAGCCTGCCACGGCTGCGCGAGCGGCGCGGGTACCGCAGCGTCGCCCAGCGCGCCGAACAGATCGAACGTCGGCAGATAACGCGACGCGACGACGTGGACGCGCGTGAAGGCCGACGCGTTCGCAAGGCGGATTTCAACCCCCTCTTTTCCGGGCGTCACGGCGACCACGTTGAGGGGGGCCAGACGCGGCACTTCCAGCGCGCGGCGAGACGAAACCACGAAACCGTCGCGCAGCTCGCCGTCCGTCACGCGCACCGCGATCTCGCGGTCGCCGGGGCGGATCAGCAGCGAATAATCGCCAGCGGGCAGGCCGCGCAGTTCGACAAAGCCGTCAGCCGGGGCGAGGGCCGTGTGCCAGTCTTTCACGAATTGACCGCGCCGCAGCTCCAACAGCGAGACACCGGCGAGTTTCAGATCGCCGGACGATTCCGGCAGCGGCACGCGCAGCGTCTGCCCTGCCCGGCCCTGCAATGCCGCCGGATAGGCGCAGGCGTCGCGCGACGTCTCCCAGACGAGTTCCGTTCCGTCCGACGCGCGGACGCGGAAACGCGCCACGTCCATCAAGGGACCGAGCGCCACCCGTCCCTGCACATCGGTCTTGAGCGAGGCATGGACCTCGTCTCGGAAAAGCCGGTGCTTGAAAAAGCATGAGAGCGGCTCGTCGGCCAGAGGCTCGCCATTCTTGCCGCGCGCCTCGACGTAGTAGCCGGCGGCACTACGCCCGGCGTGGAGCGTCTGCACCGCCATGGTCTTGTCGAGGCCATTGATTTCGAACCGCGCCGTGTCCTGGAGGTCCTGTTTCGCGCCCGCGCTCAGGTTCTGCACGCGCGCCTTGAGCGTGACCTCGAGTCGGGCCAGTCCCTCCGGCACCGCGATTTCCTGAACGGTTTCGGCGTCCTCGCGAAGTTTCGGCGCGTCGACGGTTTTTTCGGTGACGATTCCTTGTAGGTCGACCGACCGGATCGCGAGGCGCACGTCCTCCAACAGCGAAAGGCTGGTCGGACGCCCGTTCACGGTTAACACGGGGCGGAGGGCCACGAGCGCCTTCTCGCGCCGGATCAGCGCCTCGCGGTCCACATAGACGCCCGCTTTGAGCGCGTAGCGTTCCGCCTGGTGGTCGAAACGCACCAGCGTGGCGAAACCGCCTTGGCGGACGACGAGCGACTCGGACTTTGGTGCGGTGCTGTACGGCACCACGATGCGGCCGTCTTTGCCGGACGGGAACTCGCGTCCGCCCAGCCAGCCGCTCGCATCGGCGACGCGTTTTCCGGACTCGTCCAGCACGGTGAAGGCGTGCCCGGCGGCCGTCGCCTCCTGCAACACGTCGAGACACCCCTTCTGCACAAGGGCGCGGCTGCTCTTGCCGTTGCCGATCAGCTCCACGACGTACGCGCCGCGTCCTTTGAGTTCGGGTAGCTCAAACGTGCGTGCCACGCGGCATTCGGAGCCCTCTTTGTAGGTCTCGCGCCGCGTCACAGAAGAGACCAATCCGTCGAGGTTGAGCGCGAGGTTCAGCGGACGACCGGTCTCGCGGTAGTAGTTGAAGGTGTTGATCTCGTAGACCTTCACGAGCAGGGACGGCACGTTCTTGACGAAAGCCTTCAGCGTCACGGGCGCGTCGGCCGCGAACAGGACGGGGTTCTCCGGCGCAAATTCGATGTCCACGCGCTCCTTGAGCCGCTTGTAGGCCTCCGGCGCGAGCAAGGGCGCCCACTGCATGGGATCGCCGACGCTGTTGACGATTTTCGCCTCCGCGAACAGCGGCTTGAGGTAGTCGTCGCGGATGTAGGGCGCAAACGCCGCGAAATTCAGATCGTCCTTCAAAAAGAACAAAAGGAAGCTGCGGACCAACGGTTCCTCGTCGGAAACCGGCGGCAGCGCGATCAAACGAAAATCTTGGTTCAACTGCGCGAAGTGGTCTTCGCGGGGAATCTGTAGCCGATATTCCGGACGCAGGTAGCGGACGTTGCGCGGCAGTTTGACGTAGTCGAGAAAGCGCGCGCGGTCGTACAAGCCTTTGGCGCGGTCGTGGCGCAGGCGGTTGTAGAGCGCGTTGGCCTTGAGTGAGTTGTAGACAGGATCGAGCGTCTTGACAAACGCCCACACGCGGTCGTAGTAGGCCTCGCGCGCGGCCGCGTCGGTGTCGAGGTCCACTTCGTCCTCCGGCGCGAGTTTGGCAAGGTAAGCCATGACGAACGCCTGAACGTTGCGCAGCGAGGACTCCTTCCGAAGCAGCTCATCCATCTGGTCGAGCGCGAGCATCTGATGGACGGGCAACGAGCCGAACCCGCGGCTGTCGCGGTAACGAAGATCGGCCACGATCAGGTCGACCACGCCCGGATAGTCCGGACGGCGCAGGCGCGCGAGCAAGTTGCGACGCTGTTCGTCGCCGATCTTCCGGTCCGCCGCCAAAGGAAGTCCGACATCCTCGAGACGTTCGAGGCTTCGGGGGTTGAGCCGCAAGGCTCGGTCAAGCAATTCGCCGATGCCGAGACGCGCGTTGTCGAACGCGGTCGGCGCGGCGACGGTCCGCACGTCGGCGCGGCGCGCGTGGTCGAAGACAAGTCCCAGTTCGCGCTTCAGATAGTCGAGCGTTTCCTTGGGCGTCTTACCGTAATCGAGGAGCGCCTGACGGTTCAGCAGCTCGCGGGCGCGGTCGGTCACGACGCCGTTGCGCTCCCGGGTCCAGCGGTCGACGGCGTCCTGAAACTTCTGCCGGTCGCCCGTGTTCTGGGCATGCAACGCATGGAAATAATAGTAGTCGTCCGTGCCCGGCACCAGCTCGCCGAGCGCCGCCGCGCGGTCATCCGACAAGGCGAACGTCTCGACGTATCCGATCTCCTGCGCCCATCCCTGGACCGCCAGCACTGCAACCGACAAAAGCACCTTTTTCGCTCGCATGTTCACCTCCGTTTTTCTGACAGAGATACGTCTGAGCTTCGATTTCCTTAAAAGAATACCACACGGCGGCTGTTTGCGACAGCCTTCAGCGCACGAGAGGTGCAATCAGGACTCGGGAGGACGTTACGGCGCGGCAGTGCCGCAGACGAAGCGCTGCGGAGGCTTGACGGTCAGCACAACCTTCTCTCCCTCTGTGCCGAAGTAGCCGCCCCAGCCCACACGGATAGAGGTGATTTTGGCCGGATCCAGAGGCTTTTGCTCGCCGACCGTTTTCTTGCCGCCGAACAGACGGAACTGGCAGAACGGCGCATACGCGCGAGCCCACCCCGACGCATTCAGGAAGCGCCCCGTCGACGCCAAGTACTCAGTACCATCCTCCGTGCATGCGAACACCAGCAGCTCGGCCGGGGTGCGCTGGCCTTCCGGCACCGACGACTCGATGGCCACCCCCAGGCTCTCGCCCAACGGCAACGGCTCCCCGTAGTTGAACCCCATAAAGAGGAACGTGTCCGTCTGACCTTTCGTCAACGTGGCGGAAGCGGTCCACCCCGACGTTGAGTCGCCGCTCAAATCGGAACGGACGAACCGTCCCTGACCGACCTTCGGGCTCTCAGGCGACGGTGCCGGCAACGGCCCGCACGTCAGCGCGAGACCCGCAGCCGAACCGCCCGCCAGCCGCTTGGGCGCATCCGCAGACTCGGTCCGGAACAGCATTGCGCCATAGGGCCCCAATTGGAGCGGAACCTTTGTCCCGTCCGCGACCCGCGTCATCGTGCCCGTGTTCGGATCCCACTGTTCGCTCACGCCGCGCCCGCAGAAATGAAGGTCGCCGCTCCACGCGTCGGCGCTGTCGTTGATCGCAAAAAACACGTCGTGGTCGTCCACGCGGCGGTGCGTGACCTTCACGGGCGAGCGCGCGTCGTCCACGAAAACGGCGCGCTCCACCAGCGAATCGATCAGACGGGGTACCAGCGAGGCCATGCCGACCGGCAGAAACACGCCGACGCCGCCCGCTTGGTTCGTGCAGGTACACGGAGCCTCGGCCGTCCCGAACACCGTGTTTGCGATGGCCTGCACGCGCGCCGACGGAAACTCGCTCTCGCTGTTGGCCGGACGCGCACCCACGGCGATGACCGCGCCGCCCCGCCGCCAAAAGCGCTCCACCGCTTTCCACGCTTCCAACGGCAGCGTGTCGACGTTCGGAAGAACCAGCACGCGCCACTTCAGCTCGCCGTGCCGCAGCGTGCCGCCCTTGGCGCTGGCGTCTTGTAGCGCACGCGAGTCCACGAAACTGAACTCGCGGTCGGCACTGTAGAGCGCCGAAAACACACTGCGGTACACGGTTTCAATCTGGCGCGCCGCAGTTTCGCTCGTTGGGCCGTGGTGTGCGGGAGTGAATTTGGGCCAGATGCTTTCGATGGGATACAGGACGGCCACATCGTCGACCAGATGCCCGCCCACCAGCATCGTCTGACAGCGGCCGATCTGCAGGTTGAGGCGGCGGAGCTGATCGTCCGTCAAATTCTTGAACGCATAATAGCTGGTCAGCGTGTTGATGCCGCCCCAGACCAGACGGTTGCAGGTGCCCCGGATTTCGTCCTCCGTCACCACGCGGATCGGCCGCGCATCCCCTTCCCGGCGGTAGCGCTGGCTATGGTCGGAAACCTCGCACATCACGAATCGGCGATTTTCCAAATCGGCAACGCTGCACATCATGCGGGCAATGTACCACGGCACTTCGGGCGGAAGGCTCGTGAGGCAGTCGATGCTCGGCGCGTCCAAGCGGCGCGCGCACCGAAAGAAATCGCCGTACAACGGAACGTGTCCGACCAAACCTTCTTCCATCAACAGATGGCCGCCGGACGCCAGTTTGTGCTTGTGGCACCACGTCTGAATCTGGCCGAAAAAATTCTCGGAAACCAAGTCCGCCACCGTGTTCCAGAAATCGTAGCGCGCCTTGGTACCGCGCGGCCCCGCATCGGTCAACAGCGCGGGCAACAGCGGCAGCAGGTCGTCGCCGCTGCGCGCGTGAAACTCTTTGGCCAGCGTCTCCGACCACGGCAGCACACGGTACGGCATCGGCCGCATCCAGAGGCTCATCAGCGACGGCTCATCGGTGAAGGTGGACTCGAAATACTCGCCCAGATTCTTGCCCAAGTGCTGCGCATAGCGGTCGTGCGTGACCTGTAGGAAACGCGCCGTCGGCTCCTCCATCAGCAGATTGATGTACGGCTTTTTAAACGCCAGGCTGACCGCCGCGTGCGTCCCCTCGTAAATCAAATCGTCAGTCATGACCGCAACGTACCAGTCGCCTGCCGGGGCCTGCCACTCCAGCGCCCCGTCTTTAACCCCGGCGGCAAGATCCTTCGCCTCGCCGAGGACCACGGCCCCGTTGCGACGCGGCAACGCCACCGCACGCACCAGCTTGCCGGGGGGAAGCCGCAGCGAGACGGCTCCGCCGAACGTGTTCGTTTCCGCGATCAGCAGCCCGCGCGCCGCCCACTCGGGATGCCCCTGAAGCGTCAGATCCCGCGCGCTGCCCGACGGATAGCCGCACTCGTCGTACAGCCAGAGCGCCATCCCGGAGTCATGCGCCATGTGAACGCCCCGAAGAAAGGCCGGCCACTTGGTTTCGTCGTCGACATACCCGTCGAACGCCACATTGCCGGCGAAACCGCCGAAACCTTGATCCGCGAGCTGCCGAAGCACTTTGTCCTGCGCCTCGGGCTGGTCCTGCTGTTTATGGAGAATCCGCAGTATCCTTGCCGAGGGCGGCGGATCGGTGAACCGCTCGGCGAGCGACCGCGACTCGGCAGGCTGGCGCGGCAACACGTCCGCGACATCCCCACCGTCGGCCCGGCACGAAACCGCCAGACCCATCGCCAAAACAACAGCCCCCCCCCCAATCGCGAATACGCTTCATCGTTTCCCCCTTAGATCATCACGAGATGCGCGCCGGCCGCAGGCGTGATCACGCTCACGTCGCACGGCTTGCCGAACTTCGCGGCGTAGGCGTTGGCCAGCGCGGCAGCCGCAGTCTCCGCATCGCGCGGATGCACCAGCACGACCGCCGAACCGCCGAAGCCGCCGCCCGAGAGCCGCGCGCCGAGCACACCGGGGATCTTCTTGGCTGCATCGACCACCGCGTCCAGCTCCTCGCAAGAATTTTCGAACAGGCAGCGCGAACTTTCGTGCGAGTCGAACATCAGCAGGCCGAAGCCCGCGAGGTCTCCCTTCGCCAGCAGCTCCGCGCCCTTCAGCACACGTTCGTCCTCGCCGATCGGATGCGCGGCGCGGTTCGCCACCTTTTCGGAAAGGCCGCGCTTGTAGATGGCCCACTCGGCCATGCTCACGTCGCGCAGGGCCGACACCGGGTGGCGCAGCACCTTGGCGAAATGCGCGGCGGCCTGCTCGCAGGCCTCGCGCCGCTCGTTGTACGCGCCGTCCACGAGCGCGTGCTTCGCGTGGGTGTTGCACATCAGGAAACAGGCGTCCGCTCCCATTTCGACCGTTTCGTACACCACGGAGCGGAAGTCGGTCTTCACCAGCCGTCCGGCCTCTCCGGCCAGGCTCGAAATCTGGTCGAGCAGACCGCACTTGCAGCCCGCGTAGACGTGCTCGGCCTTCTGGCCGATTTTCGCCAGCGCCACGGTGTCGACGTCGATGTCGTAGAGGTTGGCCAACGCGAGGCCGGTACACATCTCGAGCGCCGCCGAGCTGGAAAGGCCGCTACCCAGCGGGATGTTGCCGAAGAACATGCCGTCAAAGCCGCACGTCGGCGCCTTCACGGCCGCCAGTCCGGCCAGCGTCCCTTTGACATAGTTCTGCCACGTGTCGGTCTTGGAGGCCTCGATCCCGTCCGCACGGAACGTCACGTCCTTCATCAGGTCGCCGGCCACGAGGCGGCAAACCATGTCCTCGTTCGCAGCCGCCGCGAAAAACGTGCCGTAGTTGATGGCCGCCGAAAAGACGTAGCCCTCGTTGTAGTCCGTGTGGTTGCCAAGCACCTCGATGCGCCCCGGCGCATAGGCGACGACCTCCGGCTCGCGCCCGAAGTGTTCGCGGTATTTCTTCATCAGTTCGTTGTAAACGCTCTCGTTGACCATCGCTCGCCACCTTTCCTTCCGAAATTTCAGTCCGACCAGTCTTCAATCCGCGTGACCGGCAACCGCGCCCTTACTTTCTGATAATCGCCAGCACTTCGTCGCGTTTCGACTCCATCAGCGCTTGCGACTTCGCCTCCAAATTCAGCCGCACGAGCGGCTCGGTGTTGGAGCACCGCACGTTGAACCGCCAGTCGGCGTACTCGACGCTCACGCCGTCCAGCTCGAACATCCGGCCGTCCTTGCCGGCATACGCCGCGCGGATTTCGTCCAAGACCGCCAAGGGATCGCGGCGCACGCGGGTGTTGATCTCGCCGCTCGCAAAATACTTGCGCAGCGGGGCGATCAGCGCGGAGAGCGGTTTGTCGGACTTGCTGACGATGTTCGCCAGCGCGAGAATCGCCATCGCGGAACTCTCGGCCGTGAAGTTGTCCTTGAAGTAGTAGTGACCGCTCAGCTCGCCCGCGAAGAGCGCGTCGTGCTCGCGCATCTGCTGCTTGATGAAGGCATGGCCGACGCGGCTCATCATGGGCGTGCCGCCCGCCGCCTCGATGACCTCCTTGACCACCCAACTGCTCCGCAGGTCGTAGAAGATCACGCCCTTGCGCGCGGACAGCACGTCCTGCGCGACCAGCGCGGTGATCAAGTCCATCGGGATGATGTCGCCCCTCTCGTCGACGAAACCCGCGCGGTCCGCGTCGCCGTCGTACGCCACGCCAAACGCATAGCGCCCGCCGCGAACCTTTTCCTGCAAGTCCTTGAGAGTCGCCGTGTGCAGCGGATTCGCCTCATGGTTCGGGAACCGCCCGTCCGGCTCTTCGAACAGACCGTCCCATGTGATCAGGCCTTTGAGCGTCTTGACCTCCCAGATGCCCATGCCGTTGGCGAAGTCGATGGCGACATGCACCGGCCGCTTCACGTGCGCGAACTGCGCCACGTGCTTGGCGTACCCGGGCAAGATGTCATACGTCGAAACCTTGCCGACTTGAGCGGCCTTCGGCGCGAAGCCTTCCTCCGTTACGATCCGCTCGATGTCGAGGATGCCGGTCGCACCGCTGACGGGAACGGCCTGCGCGCGGCACAGCTTGAAGCCGTTCCACTCGGCCGGATTGTGCGAGGCCGTGATCATCACGCTGGCGTCCGCGCCCAGCGTGCCGTTCGCGAAATACGACATTGGCGTCGACGCGTGTCCGATGTCGATCACGTCGGCCCCCTGCTCCGTCAGACCCTTCGCCAACGCCGCGAAAAGCGGCTCCGAGTGCGGACGGATGTCGCGCGCCACGACCACCTTGCGGCAGCCGAGAAACGTCACGAACGCGCGTCCGATTTTGTAAGCGACCTCTTCCGTGAGGTCGGTGCCGTAGATACCCCGAATGTCGTATGCCTTGAAAATGCCAGCCATGCGTCTCTCCATGATAACGGTTGAGAGTTTCATCATATCGGAAACGGGCGTCCGATGCAAACGCAGCCGCCAGATTCTGGTTGCGCGGCGCGGGGCCAGCACGCACAATACGCACATGGAGACCACCACCTCGTCAGAACTGCTGCGGCTCGCCTGCGCCTTCGCCGCGGGCCTCCTGCTTCTGGCGGGTGCCACGCTGGATCTCGCGTTCGCCTTCCGCATTCAGCGCGGCCTTCTGCCGCGCCGGGGGCCGGCGCTCCCCCTGTTGCGCGACCGCCCGTTCGGTCTGCCGCACACCTTTCTCGCGCTGTCCGCCACGCTCCTTTTCGCGGTGCCGTCCCTGTTCCAACCGCCCTCGCCAACCGCGCCCCCCGCCTCCGCGCTGATCTGCGGACCGTTGCTGTACGCCTTCGGCAGCTTCCTCGTCGTCGCGGTCTGCCTTTACATTCAAGGCTCAACGTTCCGCCGCGCCTTCGGCGCTCCCGGTTGCGGAGCCGGACACGCATTGGGCCGCGGTCTCGTCTACGGCTTGGCCGCGCTGCCCATCGTCCTGCTGCTCTCCCACGCGACGGCGGCCATGACCGAAGCGTTCGGTTACGAACCGCAACCGCAGGCGGTCTTCGACTGGCTTGGGGACGTCGGGGTCTCGACGGGTACCCGCCTTTTCATGATGGCCACAGCCGTGGTGCTCGCTCCGGTTTCGGAAGAGCTGCTGTTCCGCGGCATTCTTTTTCCCGCGCTGCTGAAGGGGCGCACCTTCGCTGCGGCGGCGCTGCTCACGAGCCTCTACTTCGCGCTCATTCACTTCCACGCGCCGTCGCTCCTGCCGCTGCTGGCTCTGAGCGTCGCCTTCTCGGCCGGCTACGCCGCCACCGGCTCAATCCTCACGCCCATCGCCATGCACGCGCTGTTCAACGGCGCGAGCCTGCTGCTGTACCTCTCCGAGCACGCGTGAACTTCATTTGTTTTTCAGCTCGGCCAGAATCGCGCGGCAAGAGGCGCGCAGAGCGTCGTCCTTCGCCGCCAGCAGCCGGTCGCGAGCCAAAACGAAACGCGCCTGATTCACGCAGGAGGCGAAATGCAGTTCCGTCGCACGGAAAAGTCCCAGTTCGCGCCGGGCTTCGTCGCGTCCCCGCCCTTCCGTGCGGGAAACCATGTTCTCCCACTCCCCGCATCCTCTTGCGAAGCCGTCCCGGACTTTCTCCATCTGATTGCCCCAGACATCGGCCGGATAAACGGCGCGCCAGCTTTTCAAGTCGTCGTACGGGATCCCCACCATCGTCGCGCGGTATCCGGTTGGTTTCAGATAAAGGGGGTTGGCGGGCCCCATGTGCTGCGGCCCGCCGTAGAGCGTGCCCACATGGTACGGATATTGACGGAATCCGTCGGAAAACGCTGTCCACGCATGGCGCACCAATGGGGCCGCCGCCGATCCGTAGTGCCGCGCCGCCACACGGTCCAAAGCCGGCCCGATGTCCGCATCGCCTTTTTTGAAGGCCTGAAAGACCTCGAGATTGGGAGAGGGATAACAGCCGAGGCTCCAGCTCAGCATTGCGCCATCCACCCCCGCCGCCGCCAGATTGCGGGCGTGCTCCGCCACCAAGTCCATCACCGGCAGATAGGGAACCGGGCTGAACTCCCACGTTGCGCCGACCTGCACTTTGGCGGCGGTCTTCAGTCCGGCCGCGCGCGCCAGCGCCCAATGGTTCGTCGCCCGCGGTCCGGGACCGACCGCCGACAGCGAATATTCGCCGACCGTCGATTTCACGCCTCCCCGCTCGATGGGCAGCGACCACTCGCTCACCGACATGAACCAACAGCGCTTCGGCAACTTGGCAATGATATCCGCCGCATGCGCGTCGTCCCAGCCCCAGTCCCACGCGATCATTTTGGCGTCCGGATTCCCCCGCCAGACACCCGCGGCGATGGTCGCGTTGACTTCGGCGATCACATCGGCATACGGCCGGTCTTTACACTGGGGACATTGCGCCTGCCGCCGGTGCGACGCGCAGCTCGTCAGATTCTCCGACGCCGTGATGGTGAAAACCCCGGCCAAACCAGGGACCTGCGAGAACACCGACGCCAGCGCGTCGGACATCCAGCGCCGCACCTCGGGGTTGGACGTGCAGAGCGCGCAGCGGTCGCCCTCACGCACGCCGCGCATGGCGGCGCGTTCGGGCCGCGCCGCGAAAAAGGCGTCCGGCATGGCGCGCGGCTCGTTCATGTAGAGGTAGACGCCCACACCGTATTTTCGGGCCCGCGCCACCAGCGTTTTCAGACCCGCGATTCGTTTCTCGCAGTCTTCGCCGAACTCGGGGAACGCCGAATCCTTCGCCAGCGTGCGCAGGACCGTGTGGACCCACACGCCGTTCACGCCCGCCACCGCCAAACGCTGCAAAAGCCCTTCCGGATACGAGCGCACGTCGGGATCGACCAGCGGGTCGCCGTAGTCCGCGAAGTAGGAAAAGATGTAACGCAGTTCAAAGGGAGGAGCGTCATTCGGCGCGGCCATCGTCGATCCGGCTAGCGGGCGGGCGAGTTCTTGCACGAACGCGAAACGCGGTTCTTCCGGCGCGCCGACAGCGACCTTTTCCTCGCGAAGCCAATCCGCGAGCCGCGCGGCGGCGGCGCTCTGCTCCGACGTCGGCGGCGCATAGCGCAGCGGCGCGCACAGAGGTTTGACGTTGCCGAGTTTGACGTACAGGAAATCGTCCTCCATCAGCGCAAAACGCAACCGCTCCCGCGTCATGCCGAGCACCGTCATCAGCTGATCGTACGGCAACAGATGCCAATTGCGGCGCAGCACCGTGATGTAGCCCCGGTCCCTCCATTCCGGCTGGATCGCGGTCTGCGGCGGCAACCCCATGGACGCGGCGACCTGCGCCACGTTTTCCGGCGTCGTCCCCAAAACGTCGGCCAGCCGGGTCTGCGGCACGACCGTCCAGTTGCGCCAGACGAACTGGTGCATCCGGCTCGGAAACGGCGCGCAGTCCAGCGCGGGTTTTGTTCCGTCTTCCCCCGGCAGCGGAGTTTCCGCGCCGCGGCACAAACAGGCCGCAACCAGCAGGACAACCATCCATCCGATTTTTCTTTTCATCGTTTTTCTTCCTTTCCCCCAAACGGGCAACACCGCAACTGCGATTCGGGAGGGGCAAGCGTCTGCTTGCCCGTGGACGGGCAGATCCTGCTTTGCCAGGGCACTCGGACGAGCAGACGCTCGTCCCGCCCATCCGTACCAATTAAACAACTCCTCTTCTTGCTGTCATCGGGTCACAAGTCCTTATTTCCGATCAATTCCTTTTTACTGTAGAGGATCTCCCGTCGTTATGACAGTGACGCGCACGCGGGGCAACGCTCCCGGAACGGCCTCGCACGAGAAACGCAGCCGATTTTCGCCCACATCCAGTTCAGGAACAGCGCCGGAAATTTTCACATCTTCTCTGCGCTCGCCGCCGGGAGCGAATGTTTGACAGTCTCCCGCCGCGTTGAATTCCAGATAACAACCGCTTTCCAGTTCGACCGGGAAAGACAGCGTCTGGTCGCCGATCGTCAGGCGCGGATTGCGGATCGTCGCCTTCAGCAGCGGAAGCGCGCGAACGGGGCTCAGAACGCACGCGGCGTTTCCGTGGGCAGGCAGGTTGTTGACCCACACCGACAAACGTTCAACTTGATTGTAATCCACCCGTTCGCGGTAAATGCGGTAAATGTCGCCGTAGGGCCAAGCATAATCAGCATGGCGCGCGCCTTCGGACTCAACCAACTCAAAATACCGCCATCCGGTGAAATCCACCGCAATATAATGTTCGCCGAACCCGGAAACCACATGGCGCGGACAGGCCAATTGCAGATTCAATACCTCGCCTTGGCCGTCGCCGCGTAGACGATCAGTTCGTCGTCCACCCGCAACGTCGCGCTGTTGCGCACGAAAAACCCGGTTACCGCAGACAGATTCGTGACCGGCTCGGACACGACGACCGTCTCGTTTTTTTCGTCGAGCGTCTGGGCCAGGGTAAACACCGCATCAGACCCCAACCGCTTGTCGGGGACCGGCGTAACCCACGGGCAACGCTTATCGATGAAAAACGAATACGAGTGCAACCCCGCCTTCAGCCCCGCGGCATGCACCTTCGCCACGGCCGCCTTGAGTCCGGCCCGTCCGTTGGGGTAAAGCGCGGGATAGGGTTCGGCGTCGCCGTATCGGGACATGCCGTCGAAATCGATCTGCGTGAACCCCAAGTTCTGCGCCAGCCGAATCCAGTCGTCCACCGTCTTTTCCGAAACCGGCGCGAACAGGTATGACCCCCGGTTGATGTCCGCGTCAAGCGCCGACGGCCCGCCGATCGGCGAATGCGGCAATTCCGGCGCGGCGTTCACCGCCTCCTGCAGGGCACCGCGCAATTTCGCCGACGGGCAGCCGATCAGCGCGACTTTCGCGCCTGTGAATCCGAAACGCCGATAGCAGCTCGCTTCCAGAAAATCCGTCGCCTGCGGCAAGCGTCTGACCTGCGTCTGCAGATTCAGCGCCAACGCGCAAGCGGCAAAGGGTTCTCCTTCAGTCCCTTTCAGCGTCAGCGGCACCTGAACAAACGTGCAGGCCTCCACGTTCTCGCCTCTGACCGACAGCACTTCGACGGAAAGGCCGTCGCCGGTTCCGGTCAAATTGAGGTCGACCGTCGCATCGGAGTCGACAAATCCGAGTCGAAGATGCCCGTTTTCTGCCGTCGCCCGATTCGAGGGAAGAGTTCGGCCGACGCTTTTGAGCGACGCGACCGGCAAGCTCTTTTGAAGCGCGGCATAATTGATGCCCGAACGCTTGTCGACAAACCCCAGCGTTCGCGCATCTGTCCCGATGGTCCAGCGCACCGAATCGCTTTCCGCGCAAAACGCTTCCTGCGGTTTCTCGACACCGACACCTGAAAAAACAAAAAGCGCGACAAGTCCCCCGGCGATCACGCGTGTTTTATTCATTCCCTTGCTCCAAACAGTTTTTCTCCCAACAGCCCCCTTACTTGCACTGTGATAAAATATCCCACAGGTGGATTTCGGTCAACAGCAAGCTTGCTCCACGCATGCATGGAAATCGGACTTGAAGTTTCGGCCACCACCCCCTAATATACGTCCCACTTTTGCGCCTGTAGCTCAATTGGATAGAGCGTCGGCCTCCGAAGCCGAAGGTTGTGGGTTCGATCCCCGCCAGGCGCACCAATTTCCACCCAAAAGAAAATTTGTACTTCGGCGCGACACCCTCTTGACATTCGGAAATATGCGGGGGATAATTTATTACGGTGTTGAATAGGTCAACGCCGTGAGGAGTTTATTATGAATACGGTGGTGGGTGGTTGGTCGCGACCGACGTTCATTTCTGCGCTGTGCCTGTTCACGGCGCTGACCGCCTGTGGCGGACATTTGTTCGATGGCGATGGTTCCGACGAGACGGGTTTCGTTCCCCCGCCGCCCCGGAAAGAGACGCCCCCTCCGCCGGCCAACATGGCGGGAGGAGAGACGCTCATCCCTTATCCGCCGCCGCCAGCCACTCCGGCCTCGCGTTCGGAGAAGAAGAATCCGCCCAAGCCGCCCACGCTTTTCACCAAGCTCACCTCCCAGTACGGCGAACAGGACTGGAACGCCCGTCCGAACGACCTCAACAACCTACTGAAGTCGCTCAAGGGCATGGCGGACGTCGACTATGACTATGAGGCGAAGTCGTTTGAAGAAATCGACGTCGACCCCGATCAGAACCCGATCCTCTACCGTTCCGGCCACTACCATTGGAGCCTCAACGACGCCGAGAAGAAGAAACTGCGCGAATACCTCCTGCGAGGCGGCACCATTATCCTGAACGCCGGAATGGGCTCCAAACCGTTCTACGACTCGGCGGTCAAGGTCCTCAACGAGGTCTTCCCCGAAGCGCCCGTGCAGCACCTCAGCGCCGATCATCCGATCTTTCACGCGTACTACAGCCTTGACCGGGTCAACTACCGCGCGGGCGTACGCAGCGTCTACAAGGGCGATGCCCCGTGGCTCGACGGCGTGACCATCGACTGCCGCACCGTCGCCATCATCTCGCGCTTCGGGATGGAGGTGGGCTGGGATCCGCTCGACGACGAAAACATTATCGCCTATGAGCCGGAATCGGCCCAGCAGTTGGGCATGAACATCCTGAGTTACGCCAGCGCCATGCGAAACTGGGCCCAGCAGAACGTCAAGAAAACCCTGTTCGAGGACACCAAGTCCGTCTCGACCGCAGGTTCCATGAACATCGCCCAAATCAAATATGACGGCGAGTGGAAGACCCGCCACGTCGGTCTCTCCGTACTTCTGCGCCAATACAACGTCAAGACGGGCGTGCCCGTGAAATTCACGACGAAGGAAATCACGCTCACCGACCGCTCGCTGTTCGATTCGCCCGTCATCTACATGACCGGGCACGAGACCTTCACGCTGAAGCCCGATGAAATCACGGCGCTACGCAACTACCTCACCCACGGTGGACTGCTCATCGCCGAAGCGTGTTGCGGACGAAAGGCGTTCGATGTCGCTTTCCGCGAGAACATGGCGCGCGTGCTTCCCGGCGTGCCCATGAACACTCTCAAGTCCAACCATCCGCTCTTCCGCATGCCCAACGACATCACGAGCATGAAGATCACCCCGGCGATGGCCAAGTCCTTCAACAACGCCCCCGCCATCGCTCCTCAGATTCTGACGATGGAGACCGACGGCAACACCGCCGTCGTCTACAGTCCGATCGGCATGGCCGGCGCGTGGGAACTCTCGCCCAACAAGTACTGCAACAGCTATCTCGGGGACGACGCGCTCAAGCTCGGCGTCAACATCCTGATGTTCGCCAGCACGCGTTGATCCCGTCCGTTGCCTGTGCAAAGACCGGCCGCGATTCGATGTTCCGCGACCGGTTTTTGCAATGTCAGCTACCGGGACGGGCATGTTCGATTCCAAACTGCTTTAACATTCTCGTATTCCATGCTTGTTGCAAAACTTCACCGCCTGTCCATTTCGCTGGCTGCCAGTTTCGTTTCGTTTTCCCTGTTTGCCGCCACGCCTCAAGAGGAAGCCCTCATCCGGGTCTGGTCCGTTCATGCGCGCGCGCCGCAGGACCACAAGGCCGTGATCGAGGCCTGCCAAAGCGTCATGGACAAGTCGTCCACGCTGGGCGACTATCTCCCCGTCGTGAAGACGCTGGCGGCTTGGCACCTGTTGGCCGGCGGCAACAAAACCGACGCGGTCCGCATTTTCGAAAGCGCCGTTGTGTCCGACAAGACGGCTTCCAAACCGCTCGCGCGCTATGCGGACATCATGGCTCGCCGTTGGCTCACGCGCCTCGACTGCATCCAGGTCGAAAAGGCTCTCAAGGCCTACTACACCGACAACGTCGAATACCCCGCCAGCCTCGCCCCCCTGCAAAGCCTGCCCAAAGACAAGGTTCCGCCGAAGACCGACCGTTTCGGCGACCCGTGGTCCTACAAGGCCGAAGCGTTCAGCAAACTGTCCAAGCTCGTCAACCAGCGGTATTCCCTGTTCAGCAAAAACCTCGGCAACCGCGAGACCAAGCTGGATCCCGCTCTTCTCGGGGCGTATGGCAAAAAGAGCGCCTTCGTCGTCGCCCGCAAGACACTTTCTCCGCTCACCGTCGAATTCGAGACGGTCACCGACGCCGGACCCCAGCGCGGGATCGCCACCGAGAACGGACTGATTAACGGCATACGGTTTCTGAAGATGGACTCGGACAACCGTTTCGCGCTGATGATCGACAGCGAGTGCGATTTTTGGATCGTCGCGTCGCCCGCAAGGAGCCGCTGATGAGCGAAGAAGGAATCGGAGCGTTCCTCAACGCCGCGCAAATGTCAAAACTGAACCGACTGGCGCTCAACTCGCGCTACGTCGTGGAAGGGACTTTGGCCGGCCGCCACCGCAGTGCGCAGAAGGGCGCCAGCACGGAGTTCGCCGACCATCGTTCCTACATGCCCGGCGACGACCTCAAGCGCATCGATTGGAAGGTGCTCGGCCGCACGGACAAGTACTACATCCGGCGCTATCAGGACGAAACCAACCTGCGCGTTTACCTGCTCGTGGACCGCAGCGGATCGATGAACTATACGTCCGGCACGCACGACACCAAATTCAAGTATGCCTGCACGCTGGCCGCCGCCATCGGCTATGTCGTCCTCAAGGCGCGCGACGCGATCGGCATGTACATCTACGGCGAAAAGATGGACGCCTCCCTTCCCTGCAAGAACTCGTTCAACGAACTCAACAACGCGCTCAAGATCCTTCAGGGCTACAAGCCCGCCAAAGGCACCGCCGGTGCCGACGTCATGCACCAGATCGCCGAGTCCATCAACCGCCGCGCCATGGTGGTCATCATTTCGGACCTGCTCGACGACCAGCCCGAGATCATCAAGGCGATCGCCCATTTCCGCAAGAACCTTCACGACGTGATCGTCTTCCACACGCTCGACCCGGTGGAACTCAGCCTCGACCTCCGCCGCGGCGCCGAGTTCGAAGACCTCGAAACCGGCGAGCGCATGATCGCCGATCCGCGCGCGATGGCCAAGGAATACAAAGACCTGATGGGGACCTTCATCGAGGACTATCGCAAGTCCTGCGCCGAAATGAAGGTCGACTATCGGCTCGTCAAAACCGATGAACCAGTCGACACCTTTGTGCGCGCCTACCTCGAGGAGCGCAAACGTCTTTCCCGCTGAGGGCCTCCGCCAACTTCCGACAACTCCTAAACATCCCCCCTAATTCATGCTCGTTTTCGCCAATCCAGCATTCCTGTGGGCACTGACCGCTGCCGCGATTCCGCTGATGCTGCACATGTTTCAGCGGCGCAAAACCGTGGTCACTCCCTTTCCGACGCTGCGTTTTTTGAAGGCCGCGCAGAAGCGCTCCTCCAGCCAAGTCCGGTTTGAGAACTTCCTGCTCTGGCTGCTCCGCACGCTTCTTCTGCTCGCGATCGCCTTCGCGTTCGCAATTCCCGTCCTGCGCACCAACTCGACGGGTTCCTTCCTCTCGCGGACCCGGCGGGACGTGGCCATCGTCATTGACTCCTCCTACAGCATGAATTACGAGCTGGACCGCGGCAAAGTCTGGGACATCTGCAAGGACACAGCCGCCCGCGTCGTGGAAGGCCTGCTCTCGGGCGACCGCGTCTGCGTCTATCTCGCCGCCGACACGCCCGTGCCGGTCATCGAGAAACCGACCACTGAGCACGCGACGGCCATTCAGGCGATCCGCGCCCTGCCCTGCCTCCAGGGCAGCTCGAAACTGGACGAGGCCATCGGTCTCGCCGTGCGTACGCTCGAACAGCAGGAAGGCCGCCGCGAACGCGAGGTCTACGTGCTGACCGATGGACAGGCCATCCCGTGGCACGGTTTCCGCGACGCCGCCAAGCAGGCGACCGCCGAAGCCGCCCAGCCCGGCAACGCCGCCGACAAAAAGACGGCGCTCTCGCGCGAGCAGCGCGACAAGATCGCGTTCTTCACCCTGCTTGCCGGCGCGCAGCAGCCCGACAACGCTTGCCCCGCCGACGTCAAGGTCTCCCCCTCGCTTCTGCTCGCCGGACAGACCGCGCGCGTCAACGTTCGCCTCGGGCACACGGGCCCCGCCAAGCAGGTCACGGCAACACTGGACATCGACGGCGAGGAGCGCGGGCGCCGCAGCCTCTTGGCAGAGAAGGACGCCGAGTCCTCGCTCGAGTTCGCCATCGGCGGACTCGAACCGGGCGTCCACATCGCCACGGTCAAGACGCCCCAAGACGCGCTTCCGGTCGACGACGCCTTTCAGTTTCTGCTGCGCGTCCGGAAGCAGCTTCCCGCGCTCATCGTCGGCCCGGCCGACGCCACGCGCTACCTGAAGGCCGCCCTCGCGCCGGGCGCTTCCGAGGACAGCGTCAAACAGATCGACGTCGCCGATTTGGACGCCATCGACCTGCGCGACTACCAAGCGGTCTTTCTCTGCGACGTCTTTCCACTATCCGGACAGGCGGTCCTGCGCGTCGAAGAGTATGCCAAGACCGGCGGCGTGGTCATCGTCTTCCCTGGCAACCGCGCCGAGGCCTCCGCCTATGCCGACATGAAAATCCTGCCGGCGCAGCCGAAGGACGCCGAGGACGTGGCCGTAGAAAACGCAGCCCGGCCGCTCAAGCGCCTCCCCAACCAAAAAGATCAGGTCGTCAACTTCAATCTCTCCCTGCCGCCCGGAACCGTCCCGACCGTGGCCCTCAAACGCGTCCAGACCTTCGGTCCGCCCGAAGAGAGCGCTGCCGTGCTCGTGACCGCCGGCGACGACACGCCGTTCATGCTGGGCCGCGTCGTGGGCCGCGGGCGCGTCTTCCAGTTCGCGGTCTCGGCCAACCGCGAGTGGAGCACCTTCCCGCTCACCGCCTTTTTCCTGCCCGTGGTCCACCAGCTCATCCGACAGGGTGCGGGTGCCTCGCTCCAGCCGCCTCATCTGGCACCGGGTTCCAACATTCTGGTGAACGAGGCGATCCCCAACTTCCGCGAGGACGACACCATCAATACGCCCTCGGGCACGCCGCTGGCCATCAAAGACGGCGGCAACCGCACCTTCGTCATCGAGAACCTCGTCGAACCCGGCATCTACACGCGCGCCAAGGCGGGCGCGGCCCAGCCCGAACCCGTGATCGCGGTCAACACCGACCGCTTCGAATCAAACCTCGCCCCCGTCACACCGCAGGAACTGAGCGAGTGGACGGGTTTCAAGCGCCTCGTCACGGCGACCGATCCCGAAGAGCTTTCGCGCCTCATCGAAGAGTTCCGCAACGGACGCTCGCTTGCCGAACTCTTCTTCTGGCTGGCGCTGCTCCTCTCGCTCATCGAATGGTGGTTCGCCAACCGCTCCCTGCGCACGCAGACCGGTGCCACCGAGAAGATGAAGGTCGACCTCGCCGGAAAGGTCGTCACCTCCTAAACGCCAACGATTCTTCTTAACCCTCAACTTTTTCTTTCGCCATGCCGACAGCCGAATGGACATTTGAGCACACCGTGCCGACCCTGCTGATGCTTGGGGCCCTGCTGGTCTCGTTCGCGGCCATGGGATACGCCGCCTGGCGCTACCTGCCGCGCAACCCCACCGCCATTCTGCTGGGCGCGCTGCGCGTTCTCTTTGTGTTGCTGCTCTTCTGGGTGTTGCTCCTTCCGGGAAAAAAGAGCGCCATCACCGAAATCGTCAAGCCGCGCTTCATCGTCCTGCTCGATATCTCCGGTTCCATGTCGCAGGCCTTCGACGCCACGACCGGACGCACCCGCTGGGAGTCGGCCATGGCCATGCTCGACCGGGGCTGGGCAAAAACGCTTCAGGCCAAATGCCTGATGGACGTCTATCCGTTCCACGCCGACCTCGACGCGCCCGTTCCCTTCGATCAGCTCCGCTCGCTGAAACCGACGGGCAAGTCCTCTCACCTCAACCTCTGCCTCACCCGCCTCTTCGAGCGCATGCGCGGCCAAGAACTCGCCGGTGTCCTCGTCCTTTCCGACGGCATCGACACGCGCGAGAAAAAAGACCTCTGGGCCGAAGCCGGTTGGCCCGCCCCGGTCTACGTGGCCGAACTGGAAAAACCCGGCGTGCCGGACAACAAGCCCGACATGCGCGTCGAGAACGTCGATACGCCCCGCCGCGCGATCGTCGGCTGGGACACCGCCATGTCGGTCGCCATCGCCGGACAGGGCGGCAAGGGAGACCCCTTCCCCATCGTGCTCCTCAAAGGCAACAAGGAACTCGAAAAGATCGCCGTGCAGCTTCCCCCCGAAGGCGGCAGCCGCGACGTGCAGTTCAAATTGACCCATCCCGAGGTCGCCACCGAGACCTACACCGTCCGCATCCCCGTCCTGCCCGACGAGGTGCAGACCAACGACAATGAAATGTCCGTGGCCGTCGACGTCCTCGACGCCAAAAACCGCGTCCTGTTCTTGGAGGACGTGCCCCGCTTCGAAAGCAAGCACCTTTCCCGCGCACTCTTCGCCAACAAGGACATCACGCCACTCGCCTTCTTCCAACTGCCCAGCCGCAAGACCGTGGGCGCAAAGGAATGGGTCGCGTACGGCGACCGGCAGGGCATCACCTTCGATCTCACGGTCGAGCAGCTCCGCCTCAACAAGATCATCATCCTCGGCGATTTCGACGCCGAGGCCCTCACGCCCGAGCACTGCCGCGCGATTCTCGAATTCGTCGAAAAGGGCGGCAGCCTCATCCTCCTCGGCGGGCAGAAACTGTGGGGCAACAACGGCATCGCCAAAACCGACCTCGCCAAGCTGCTTCCCTTCACCCGCGCCGGCGCGCCGGCCATGGAGGGCAAGTTCCCCGTCGCATGGACGGCCGAGGGCCGCGCCCATCCCGCGCTAGCCAACAATCCCGACTTGCCCACCGAACTTCCCCCCGTCCTCTCCGTGTTCACCGGCTGCACCCTTTCGGCCGGGGCCTTCACGCTGGTCGACGCCCAGGTCGAGTCCGGCCGCCAACCCGTCCTCGTCTCGCGCGTCTACGGGCAGGGCAAAGTCCTGGCGGTCCTGACCGACTCGCTCTGGCGTTGGATCATGGAGCCCGGCGACACCAAGCCCTATCAAAAGTTCTGGCGGCAGATCATCCAGTGGATGTCGCCCTCGGAGAGCGACCTCGACAAGTACCACCTCGAACTTTTCACCGACGCCGGCACGATCGCCGTCGGCGATCCGGCGACCCTCCAGTCGCGCCTCGTCATCCCGCCCACCGAGACGCGCAAGACCTGGAAGGTCACCTGCGAAGTCACCACACCCTCCGACCGCGTCATCCCCCTTGCCATGGTCAGCCGCAACATTCAGGCGTCGGGCGGTGCCGAAATTCCCGGCTATGTGGCCGAATTCACGCCGTCCGATCCCGGCAACTACAAGGCCGTCGCATCGGTTGAGATCGACGGCAAAAAGGTCGTCTCGACGCCCTGCCTGTTTACGGTCCGCGCCACTTCCCAAGAGATGGTCCTCAAGCCCATCAACGACAAGGTCCTCAAGGCGCTGGCGCGCTTCAGCAGCGGACGGTACGGTTCGCCGGAGGAAATCGACAACGCGCTGCAGGACCTCCGCGTCAGCGAGCGCCGCGACCGCAAGCTTGAGTACCGTTCACTCTGGCAGAACGTTTTCATCCTCTCTTGTTTAGTCGCCCTGTTATCGTTAGAATGGTTTACTCGAAAAATGAGGAATATGTCGTGAGCACGCCGTTCGTCCTCTTGGAGGGTTTCGTCATGAGAAGCATCGTGCTGGGTCTGACTGTGGCCGCCCTGCTGTTGGGTGTGCAGTCCCTGTCGGCGGCACCGACCGCCGGGGAGTCTCCAAACTTGGTCAAAAACGGAAACTTCGACGATCCCGCCGATCCACTGAACGACTGGATCTACACCTTCGACAATAACAAGCACTACCTCAACAACTACAAGTACGTTTCCGTGGTCGAAGACAAGGTGTCCATGCGGAAGCACGTGCTGCGGCTCGACGCCTCCATCCATGACGTCTGTATCAACCAAGGGGTACAGGTCTACACGGCCCCCATCCGGTACAACCCGAAGATGAAATACAAGATTTCGCTCTCGGCCCGCTCGATCGGCACCAAGGGCGGTCTCGGCCCGAAGTGCCGCATCTACCCCATCGCCTACCGGTGGCACCCCAAGGCCGTGAAGAGCAACAATCCCCAGTTTCTCGACCTCCGCGAAGGCTACCGCTTTCAGGTCATCTACTTCAACAATGCCGAGACCGGCGAGTTCTCTTGCGTCCCCACGCAGTGGAAGCGCGTCGAGCGCGTAATCCCCACGCCCGGACGTTCCGAACTCGGGCAGGGATTCCTTGAGAACTGTCAATGGCTCATGCTGAAGATCATGGCCATCGACGGCGGCAACACCGGCTACCTCTACGTCAGCGACGTGAAGATCGAGGAAATCGGCCCGGCCGATACAGTCAACATTTCCGCCGGAGCGGCCACCAAGGGCTTCGACGGCAAGGCGTGGAGCGGCGGCACGGCTCAACCGACGAAGTCCGCTCCCGGCAACACCACCTCCACACTGAAATGGAAATAAGGCGTCGGAACACTCACTTTTCACGTTTCTCAGCAACTGGAGTCTTCCATGTCCAATCTCGATCATAGACTTGCAGAGATCAACGGCAAGATCAACCGGTGGCATGCATTCGAACACCTGATCTTCGCCGTGGCGGCGTTTCTCGTCGCCTGGGTGGCCCTGACGGCCATCGACGTTTGGCTGCGTCCGCGCGGATACGGGCGCGTGGCGCTTTCCGTCGTCCTGCTGTCGCTGGGGGTCGTCGCGCTGGGCTGGATCGCGCACGTCCTGCGGCATCGGCGCACCCCCGCCGCCGTCGCGGCCTTTCTGGAGAAAAAGTTCCCGCAGCTCGACAACCATCTCATCAACCGCGTGCTCTTCGCAAGCGATTCGGCCCAGCAGTCCGGCTGGCTCAAAACCTATCTCAACGAAGGCGTGCCCGGTTTTGACGCGCTGCCGCTCAAAGAGATCAAGAACAAAAAACTCCGTCAACGCGGAGCGATCACCGCCGCCGCCGCCCTACTCGCCCTCGTGGTTCCCGCCTTCGTGCTCGGCAACGCGTGGACCGTCGCCATGCAGCGCGTGGTCAACCCCTTCTCCAAGCTGACGCCGCCCACGTTCGCCCAAGTCCTCGCCGTGGAGCCTCTCAACAAGACCATCGTCCAAGGCAGCGGCATCGAACTCGCCGTGCGGGCCAAAGGTCGCGCCGGACAGTTCGTCGATGTCGACCTCTATCCGTCGGACGACAAACGGTCGACGGTCCGCGTCGGCCAGTTCAAGGCCTCCGACAAAGAGGAGCGCTTCGTCTATCCCGTCTCCAAAATCTCCGCCTTCCTCGGCTACCGCTTCAAGGTCGGCGACGCCTATCCCACCGACACCTATAAGGTCGACACCGTCCCGCCCCTCGCGCTGAAGTCCCTGACGCTCAAGGTCACGCCTCCCGGCTACACCTCGCTTGCGCCGCACACCTTCGACGCGCTCACCAACGCCGTGACGATCCCGGTCCACTCGGAGGTCGTCTTCCAGACCGTCTGCAACCGCCCCGTGGTCTCCGCCAAAATCGTTTTCGAGAACGCCGACTTCTCGCTGACGCCCGCCGCCGACAAGACGGCGTGGAACGGTTCGATTGCGGTCAACGACGGCGCGCTCTTCCATGTGACGGCCAAGGATGCGCTCGGCCTCGAGATGCGCATCCCCGTCCGTTACGAACTGATCGCCGACCGCTCGCCGAATATCCGCCTCGTCGCTCCGGCAGGCAGCAAGGCCGTCCTGCCGCCCAACGCCATCCCCGTGGTCCAGTTCGAAGCCACCGACGAATACGGGCTGGGCAAAGTGCGCGTCGAGCGCGTCAAGAAGGGTGCCAAGGCCAACGTCGAGGGCGAGGTTCTCAAGGAGTGGGACCTCAAAGGGAAGAAGGACTTCAATGAAAAATGGACCGGCACCATCGAGGATGTCGACCTTTCCTCCGCCCTGCGCATCGTCGCCGTCGACAACGCGGACGTCGGAGCCCCCAACCGCTCCGTGAGCCCGCTGATCGTTTTCGAGATGACCACCGCCTCCTCGCTGCTCAACGCCGACAACCAGAAGCGCGCCGAGGCTCGCAAGACGGTCGGCGAACTTCTCGCTCGCCAGCGCGCCGCCTGCACGGCGACCACCCGCCTGCAAACCGGACTGCCCGCCTTCGACGAACAACCTTGGAAAGAAGTCGCCGACAAGCAGACGGAAATCCGCGCCTACGCCGCCGCGCTCATCAAAACGCGCGACGCCGCCGTCGGCCCCGCGCGCGTCGCGCTCGACAAGGCCCTGCAGGGACCGCTGCCGGAAGCCGTCCTGCGACTGACCCGTATGATGACGGGAGCCGCCGAGTCGCGCCCCGAGAACGCAAAGCTCGCCGTGCAGGCGCAGAACGCCGTGTTGCGCCTCTTCGAGCAGGCCGAAGGATCGATGGGCAAAGGCGAGGTCTCGCAGGCCGCCGCCGGCATCCTTGCCATCCTCGAAAGCATTCGCAAGGGACAGACCGCGAACCTGACATCCACCGTCAAGGCCAGTCAGGCGACCGAGCGCAAATTGCCCGAAGCCATCGTCGACCGCCAAGACAAGCTTTCGCAGGACATGGAAGCCATGATCGGCTACTGCACCGCCGAGGCCAAACAGGACCATAACGACGTCAACTTCTGCGCGCTCATGACCAATATCGCCACGAAGGCCGTGAGCCTCAAACTCCACCCCACAATGGTAAACATCGCCGAAATCATGGACTCGGAAAAATTCCCCGAGTCTGTGCCGCCCCAGCAAACCGTCACGAACGGCATCGCCCTGTTGATGGACGAACTCAGGGAGTGGCGCGAAACCGACACACTGGAGAAAAAAGAGGACGCGCTCGCGGTCATCAAAGACGCGCGTTCGGCCATCAAAAAAATGGAAGACCTGCAGGCCAATGTCGTCGATGCCCTGCGCGGCACCGGTGGTCAGGGCGACAAGACCGAAAAACTCGACGAGGACACGCTCGAAGAGATTGCCGAACTGAAGGCCAACATGGCCAACGCCATGCTCAAAGTCGCCACAGACCTCCAGTCGATGCCCGAACTCGATTCGGTCAACGAACTGGTCACCGACACCTTCCAGACCTTTGAAGAAATGAAGCAGGAGTCCGGCTCAGGAACTAACGCCGTCGTCGAGACCGGCCTTCAGAAAGAAGACTTTCTCCTCGACCTCCTCACTAAGACAGGCCAAAAAGCCGACGAAATGGAGATGTGGCTCTTCTCGAAATCCGATAACGTCAAGCGCAACACCGAAAACCTCGACAAGGAGGAGCTGAAAGCGCCGATCGGCCAAGTGACCATGCCGGAAGAATTGCAGGATATCGTCGGCGATTTGCTCGACTCCGAAGACAAACAGCAGAAAAATGCCGACGACTCCACCACCAACCAAGGCGACGCCAACCCCGATTCCGGCTGGGGCATTTCCGAAGGCGAATGGGTCGACTATAACGCCTCCGGAAAATCCGGCAACGACCGTCCCGACCACAAGGATCAGGACGGACGTTCGCAGGTCGGTCGCCAAGGCATGTCGGACGGCGAGGTCATGGCCCGTTCAGGCAAAGTCAACGAAGGCGACAAGAATCTGGACAAGCGCCGCACACAGGACTCCAACCAGTCCGGCGACGTCGAGGAAGAGGGCCACTCCGACGCCGTGGCCACGGGCGGCGGCAAGAACTCCGGCTATTCCCAGAACAAGGGCATGGAAGGCGGCCAAGGCGCTTCCCGCCGCGACACCAAAGTTCAGGGCGAGTCCCCCGAGAGCACCCGCGCCCAGCTCACCCGCAACGCCGAGGCGGTCTACGCCCAGGCCCAGCTCAACAACCTGCGCACCTACGACCTCAAGAAGTACATCCAATTCAGCAAGCAGATCGAGATCCTGCAGAAGCAACACGCGTCTCCCAAGCTGATCGAGGAACTCCACAAGCGCGCCAGGCAGGCGCTCTCGTCGACGTATACCTCGCTCGAGAACGGAATCAGCAGCAGCGACATGGGGGCCGCGGCGAACGCCGAGTCCGCCATCGAGGCCGCCACGGCCTCGTCGCCCGACGAAGCTCCGGCCGAGTACCGCGACATGGTGTCCGACTACTTCAAGGCGATCGGCGAGATGAACTGACGGAAGCCTCTCTATGCGTTTTAACGGATTCACAACTTTTCTCCTGCCGATACGGTTCGCTCGACGCGCATCCATCGTTTTGGCGTTGCTCGCCTTCGCAGTCCGCGCCGCCCCGCCCGACTGGTCGGTCTCGCCCGGCGCGGTCCTGCGCGTGGACGTGCGCGTGGACGCCCTTCCCGACCACAAGGACTTGGGCGTATTCGTCAAGATTCCAGACGGCGGCCTCCTTCCCGGCAAGTATCCGGTTCCCGACGTGCGCGACGCGGCCGGCAAGCCCGTCGAGCATGTCATCGCCGGCTACGACCAGACAGATTCGCTGGGCGTGCTCTTCGCCCAACCCGATTCCGGCGACACCGTGCATATCTTTGTCAAGGGATCGCCCACGCCGCCCCCCAAGCCCGAAAAAAACCGGCTCTATCCCAGCGTGATCTACTACACGAAGAACGGCGGCGCGGCGCTCGACACCGCCAAGCGCATGGCCGACGAATACCCGCCGGCGGTCGGCGCCCATTTCGGCGAATGGACCTGCATCGGCTCGATGGTCAACCCCTATGGCCCCGACGACGACTACTCCTCGTGGTTCGTGGGCGCGATTCTCCTCAAGCAGAAAGAGAACATCTATTTCGCCACGGTCTCCGACGAGGGCTCCGAGTTCGCGATCGACGGCAAAACCGTCGCCAGTTGGCCGGGCATCCACACGCGCGACGGCGGTGCCAAAGGCCAGCACGGCGCCAACGTCGAACTCGCCGCAGGCCTGCACCGGATCGACTACTACCATTTCGAAGTCCGCGGCAAGCAAGAGGCGCAGCTCACGTGGCGGCGCAAGGGCATCGTGAACAAAAGCGGGTTGCCCGAACTCGTCAACGAATTTGCCAAATCAGGCTCCGGGGCAATCTCCGGCATCGTTTTCAAGGACGGCCGCCGCGGCGCGATCATTCGGGGCAACAACCAGCCGAACGGTTATTTCTGGACCGGCGAAAAGCCCCTGAACCTCTTTACGCTGTCGTACGGCGGCATCGCCGACGAATCCTCTTCGGTCACGTGGGAATTCGGTCGGCACAAACGGATCAGCGAACCGTCCATCGAGTGGATTGTCCCCGGCGACGCGGACATGCTCTCCTATCCCGTCACACTCGCGGTCTCGAACAAGGCGGGCATCGCCCGCACCTCGGCCCGGCTCGTCTGTCCGCGGACGCCGACCAAGCTCTCGTTCGACACGCCGAACGACCGGCTGAGTTTCCGCAAGGCGCTCTACAACATGGTCCGCGCGGTGCCCAGCCCTGGCGATCCCTGCGCCGACTGGAACTCCGACCTGTGGTCGATTCTCGTCGATCTTCTGGAACCCTACCGTGCGGGACCGATTCTCATCGAAATTTTTACGCGCGGTTTCGAAACGCTGCAGAAGCTTCCGCCCGAACAGCGCTGGGCGTTAGAGGATCGTTTCGTCGAAACGCTCCGTCTCCAGCGCGACGGCAAGGCGTTGCTCGGCTGGGTCAACAAACTCGAAGCCAACGAGAAGACCAATGCCCGCAAGTTCCGCTGGAAAGAGGAGCGCGTCTGCGCCTATCTGTTCGATCTCGACGATCCTGCAGCCGCGAAGCGAGAAGTCGCCTTCCTCAAGGAAGCGGCCATCGCGCCCGCCCAGACGCAGATCGCGGCTCTGCGTCTGGGCGACGTTGAGCGCATCCTCGGCAACACCGACGCCGCCATGAAATTCTACAAAGACGCCCAAGACCGTTACCGGAGTCGCAACAAGACCGGCATGGCCGGCGGACGCCTCGGCTTTGTCGATCCCAAGAAACGCAGAGTGATTCCCGAAGCGAACGATGTCTCGAAAGTCTCCTCGAAGAAACCCAAACCGCCGAGCCTGTTCTCCCAGAAAAAGATCGACGACTGGAAGATTTACACCGTCCACGACGCGTCAATGTCCGCCACCATCGCCTCGTTCCTCACGCAGGAGGCCATTCCCGAAGCGTTCCAAAAACTCTCCGACTGGGAGAACGAATCGCCGCAGTCCAAACTCACGGGCGACTTCCTGCTCACCGAAGCCAAGGTCTACATACACGTGGAAGACTATGTGCGCGCCATCAACACGCTCGACCACTTCCGTAAGAGCGTGACCATGACCGCCGAACTTGCTGACGCCATGAAGCTCGAAGTCGATTCACTGCTGAAGATCAACGAGAAAAAACGAGCGCAAGAGGTCGCCAAAGACTTCCTCGGACGTTTCCCCGGACACCCGTATGAAGCCGAGATGAAAGAGATCGCAACGCCATGAAGCGCAAACGCACGACTACATTTTCAGCACCGGCTGTCACAACCATCGCGGCAGTCCTGACGGTCGTCACGGTCTTGTCGAGCCGTGCCGGCATCAAAATCAACCCCGGCAACATGTCGCCCTACAGCAAAACGCACGTCAGCGTGAACCTATACAGCAGAACCGATCCCGACGCGGGCGGCGGCATCCGGGGCGTCCTCTCCGAACCGCCCTCCGAGGTGCTCGGCGTGCTCGCCATGCCACAGAAGTTCCCGACCATCTCGGCCCTGAGCGATCTCGAAGGCGGCGCATCCGCCAAGAACGCCCGCAGTGTCAACTCGGACATGACCAATCAAGTCTATCTCGCTTCGCTGGGCAGCGACAACGCGTTCTCGTTCTCCGGTCTGCCGCCCGGCAAGTACGACCTCTTCGTTCTCTGCGAAAACTGCTTCTACGAAGGGCTGTTGCTCAGCCGCGAGGAGCGCACACTCAAGCCAGAAGACGTGAAGTCCATCAAGGCCAAAATCACCGAATCCAACCCCTTCTTCAACGTCAAGAACCAGCACCGCATCGACGGTGTGACCGGCTCCTACGGCAAAGCACGCGTCATCGAGCAGGAAGTCCGCACGCTTCCCGTCACGCTCCAGAGCGCCGAGGTGCTCAAGCACATCCAGATCCGCAGCATCAAGCTCTGCCTCATGGAAAGCATCGGCACCACAAAACTGGGCACGCAATGGGAAATGAAAAAGACGCGCGAAATCACCCGTCAGGAGGTCGGACCGCCCGATACAAAAGGTGTCATTCCCGGCTTTTTCTGCAAGGCGCTCCAAGGCATACGCGTCTCCTCTTCCGTCAAAGACATCGGTTCCGTCAGCCTCAAGGCCGATCCCGCGCCGGGCGTGGAAACGCAGGCACCGGCGGCAAAGCCCTGACGCACGTTGCATTCACCCGCTTCAGCTCAACAAGGAAAAACACACATGGCCAAACTATTCATCCAGCAGCCCGAAGGCGACCAGTTGCTCACCGAACTCGACGCTTCCCAGTCCTACCTGATCGGAAGGAATCAGGACTGCTCCATCTGCATCCCCGCCGATTCCGTTTCGGGACACCATGCCCAACTCGCCCTGTCCGATGAAGGCTGGGTGATCGAAGACCTCAACAGTTTGAACGGCACCAGTGTGAACGGACAGCCCATCGGCAAGGCGTTGCTCGTCGACGGAACCCAGATCATGCTCGGCGAACAAATCGTCCTGCTGTTCGTCGATGAGGTCGCCGAAGCAGCCGCTCCCGCCGCCGAAACGGCATCCGTGCCGACCGAAGAGCCGGTTGCTACCGAAGCGACCCCCGTCGTCGAGGAACCCGCTCCCACGCCGCAAGCACCGAAACGCGAGCTGAAAGTCCAAGGTGCCTCAGAAGAGGATCTCAAGCTCGTCAAGGCCATGTCCGTTCGCTCTCAAAAGATCCGCAACGAGATCGCCAAGGTCATCATCGGCCAGGTCGACATCATCGACCAAGTCATGATGGTCATCATCGCCGGCGGGCACGGTTTGCTCATCGGCATGCCCGGCATGGCCAAGACCACGCTCTGCTCCACCATCGCCAAGGTGTTGGACATGGAGTTCAAGCGCGTGCAGTTCACGCCCGACCTTATGCCCACGGACATCACCGGCACCGAAATCTTGGAGCACGATCCGGTCACCGACAAGAAGAGTTTCCGCTTCATCAAGGGCCCGATTTTCACCAACATGCTCCTCGCGGACGAAATCAACCGCACGCCGCCGAAAACCCAGGCGTCCCTCCTCGAGGCCATGCAGGAGAAGTGCGTCACCGTCGGCAACCAGACCTACAAACTCGACGCGCCGTTCTTCGTGCTGGCCACGCAGAACCCCATCGAGCAGGAAGGCACCTATCCGCTGCCGGAAGCCCAGCAGGACCGCTTCATGTTCAACCTCTGGGTCGACTACCCGAAGGAGGACGAGGAAGAGACCGTCGTCAAAGCCACGACCGTCGCCAAGTCCGAGATGCCGCAAAAGGTGATCAGCAAGGACGAGCTGCTCCAACTCCAAGCCGTGGTGCGCAAGATTCCCGTCTCCGACCACGTCATCAAGTTCGCCGTGCGCCTCGTGCGCGCCACGCGCCCGCAGGACGAGAAGAGTCCGGACTTCATCAAGAAGTACGTGCAGAACGGTGCAGGCCCGCGCGCCGGCCAGTTCCTCGTGCTCGCCGCCAAGGCCCGCGCCGTGCTCGAAGGCCGCATTCACGTGAGTTGCAACGACGTCGTCAAGGCTGCCACGCCGGTGCTGCGCCACCGCATCATCGCCAACTTCGCCGCCGACTCCGAAGGCATCTCGACCACGGACATTGTCGAGCGGCTTCTCAAAACCATCGAACAACCCGACGACAAGGACTATTGACCGCGGCGGAGCATTGAGCCGCAGCGGTTTCGACACGCCCGATGATTTCGACATCATCGGGCGTTTCACTCGTCCAACTCCTAACTCCTCATTCCCAACTTCCAACTTTTATCTCCCGCACCCATGTCCGCCCCCCTCACGCCCTACACCACCACACTCACCGACGCCGCGCGACGCCGTGGCATCCGCGTGCGGTTGGTCAATTCCGACCCCGACTTGCCGATCTTCGACCTTTCCCTCAACGGCCGAACAGTGCGATGCTTCAACGCCCTCACGGACCTCGTGGGTGCCGCGACCTACCACCTCGTCAACAACAAGCGCGCCTGCCACGATTGGCTCGCACGGCAACGCTTCCCCGTGCCCGCCCAACTCGCCTACGACGACGCCCGCCGCAACGACGCCCTGTCTTTCCTTCGGCGCCATGCGCCCGTCGTGGTCAAGCCCTGCATGCAGTGGGGCGGCCGCGGCGTTTCCATGGGCGTCCGTACCCCCGCCGAACTCAACGTCGCCGTGCGCTCCGCACGCCGTTTCGAGCCGGATGTGGTCCTTGAGGAGACCGTCCCCGGCGACGATCTGCGCGTCATCCTCGTGGGCGGCGAACTCGCGGCGGCCATCCGTCGCTGCCCGGCCACCGTGACCGGCGACGGCGTCCGTTCGATCCGCCAACTCATTGCACGCCGCAACGCTGCGCGCCGTCGCGAGGATCCCAGCAACCTCATCCCGTGGAACGCCGAAACACGCCACAATCTCGCCGAACTCGGCCGTCGCCCCGACGACATTCCTGCCGTCGGCGAGCGTGTCCGTGTCCGCCTCACCAACAACTACCACACCGGCGGCACCGTCGAGATCGCCACCGACGCCGTGCCCCAACGCGCCCTCGCCCTCGCGCGGCGCGTCGCACGCGCCCTCGGCCTACCGCTCGTTGGCGTGGATTTCCTCATCGACCGCCCCACGCGCCGCATCACAATCATCGAGGTCAGCCCCGACATGGCCATTTCCCCGCCTGAGGGCAAAACCGTCGCCGAACGTTTTCTCGATCATCTTTTCCCTTCCGTTTGACAGTTTTCATCAAAAACGATATTTTTACAACAGTAGTGGTAAGGGGGACATGAAACCCCTTTCCCTTTTCGCAATCATCAGGGAGAACAAACGCATGACCCAGACGACCCGCGGAACTTTTTGAAACGGACAGGCGCAGTGGCGGCTGCGTTCACCATCGTGCCCGCGCATGTCTTGCGCGCGGAAACGGCGCCCAGCAACCAGCTCACGCGCGCCCTCCTTGGATTCGGCGGCATTGCCCACTCGGGCAACCACCTCGGATTCAAGGGCACCCGGCTCATCGCGCTCTGCGACGTGGACGCCAAGCATGTCGAAGACGGCATCGCCCAAGCCGAAAAAAACGGCTACGGAAAAATTTTTACCTGCAAAGATTTCCGGGAAATTCTCGCACGCCCCGACGTCGATATCGTCCACATCTGCACGCCGCCGCACTGGCACGGACTCATGTCCGTCATGGCCGCCCAGGCCGGCAAGGGCATCTGGTGCGAAAAGCCCATGACCCGCACCATCGGCGAGGGACGCCGCGTCATGGAGGCCGTCAAGGCCAACGGACGCATCTTCCGTCTCAACACCTGGTTCCGCTTCCAGAGTGGTTTCTATGGCTTCGGCACCGAAGTCAAGCCGCTCAAGAAGATCATGGAAAACCGCCTGCTCGGCTGGCCCGTCAAAGCCGTCGTCGGCAGCGTCACCGGTTTCACGCTCAAATTCGGCTGGAGCGGCCTGACGAACCTCAAGCCCCAGCCCGTGCCCGAAACGTTCGACTACAATTTCTGGCTCGGCCCCGCGCCCTACAAACCCTACCACCCGCATCGCACCCACGGTTCCTTCCGCGGCTATTGGGACTATGACGGCGGCGGCCTCGGCGACATGGGCCAGCACTACCTCGACCCCGTCCAATACCTCATGGAGAAGGACGAGACCAGCCCCGTCAAGGTCGAGATCGACGCGCTGCCCCAGCACCCCGACGTCGTCGGCTCTTTCCGGCGCATCACCTACACATACGCCGACGAATGCCAGATCGTCCTCGACGGCAACGACTCGCTTCAGGGCGCGCCGTTCCTCGAAGGTCCCAAAGGCAAGGTCTGGCCCAAGCTCAAGTCAGACATCCCCAACCTTGAGGCCCTTGTCTCGGAACTGCCCGAGCCCACGCCTCAACAGACCGACTTCGTCGAGTCCGTCAAGCTGCGCCGCACCTTCGCGCTCAACGAGCGCAACGGATTCCGCTCCGCCACGATCGTCAACCTCGGCATCGTCGCCATGCGCCTCGGCCGGGGCTTCCGTTTCGACCCGGACAAACTCTGCGCCGTCGACGACCCTGCGGCCGACAAATTCATCTACCAGCAAATGCGCGCCCCGTGGGTGATGTGAGGATGCCAAGGGTTCAGGGGTCGGGGTTCAGTGCCGTTTCCTGAACCCTGAACCCCGTGACTTCAGCCAACGATTTGAAAAGGATACGACCATGCACGAATTGTCCAAGAGAACCGCCTTCATTCTCGCCCTCCTCCTCGCCACCGCCGTCTGCGCCCAAGAGAGCGCCGCCGTGTGGGCCGAGAAAAACCGCACGGCCATCGAGGCCGCCACCACCGATGCCGCGCTCGCCGATACGTTCCGCCAAGGCCCGGCCGCGCTGGACGCGCTCTTCGCGCAGATCAAACCCGACGGCGACTCCGACCCCGTGGCCAGCATCCGCGTCGCCGCGCTCTCGCAGTTCGTCATGCGCAAAGAAGGCGCCGCTTTCCGCAAGGCTTACGCGGATGCGCTCCTCGCAGCCGCCGGACGCGCCGACGCAGGCGACGTCGTCTGCGTCTTTCTCAACCAACTCCGCTGGTGCGGACTGCCCGCGCAGGCCAACGCGATCCGTGCCTTCGAAAAATCCGACAAGCCCGGCGTCGCCGACCTCGCCGCAATGGTCGTCCAAGCCGTCACCGACGACCGAGCCTTAAAGGCTCCGCCGCCCAAAGGCACGCCTTGCTCGGCCCTGAACGCGGAACTCGCCGCGCTCGCGCCGAAGGCCCTCACCCCGCGTCTGCTCCAACTGTTCGATGGCTCCGACACGGCCTTGGCGGGCGTCGCGCTCGCCTACGCCCGCACGGTCGGCGGCAAAAAAGAGACCGCGCTCTGGACCGCCAAACTCTCCGCCGTCGCCGACCCCGTGCGCAAAACCATGCTGCTCGACATGCTCGGCGAACGCCGCGACGCGCGCGCCTGCGATGCCGTCGCCGCCTGCCTCGCCGACGCCGACGACACCGTCGCCACGGCCGTTCAGCGCGCCCTCATCCGGCTTTCGCCCGACGCCTTCGCAGCCCAACTCCCCGCTCTGCTCAAGGCCGTGCCGCCCGAGCGCCAGACCCTGGTCCGCGACAGCGTGCGTCAGCTCAAGACCGGCCTCGTCAAGAAACCCCTCACCCAGACTTACGACGCGTTCAGCGACACCGGCAAACGCGTCGCCCTCGAAGTCATCAAGGAACGCCGCATCGCCGAGGCCGCGCCGCTCGGCCTCGCCGCCCTCGACTCGAAAGACGAAGAGGCCGCCATCGCCGGTTACCGCCTGCTGCGCGAGATCGCCGACAAGCGTCAGGCCGACGTCCTCGTCGCCAAACTGCTCGCGACGACGGGCCGCGTCACGCCGGAGGCCGAGACGGCCGTCGCCGCCGCCGCGCGGCGCGACACGTCCGGTGCCTACGCGTCCGCCCTGCTCAAGGCACTCGCAACCGCGTCCGACGCGCAGAAGCCGATCGCGCTGGAGACCGCCAGCCGCCTCGGCGGCGGCGCGCTGCTCAAGCCCGTGGAGACCGCCTGCGCGTCGCCCAACGCCGAGGTCGCCACGGCCGCCGTTCGCGCCCTCGCCGCATGGGCCGACGCATCCGCCGCACCCGTCCTCGTGCGGCTCGCCGCGACCGCAGCCAATGCCAAGCAGCAGACGCTCGCCCAACGCGGCCTGGCCAAAATGCTGAACGCGGACGGCACCGACAAAAAAGCCGCCTACGGCGTGTGGCAGAGCCTCCGTGCATCCGTCTCCGACGAGGCGCGCCGCAAGGCCGTCGACGACCTCTTCAAGCAGGAAGTCAATGTGGCCCTCGGCAAACCGGTCACGACTGACGTCGCGACCGAGGACGACAACGTGCCTGCCAATCTCACAGACGGCACGCTCGTCAAGGCGTGGCACGGCCACACCTCGCCGGCGCACGCCACGGTCGACCTCGGCGCCGTGCAGACCCTCAGCGCGGCGCACGCGACGTTCTACCACAGCGACGGCCGCACCTACACCTTCACGCTGGAACTCTCCGAAGACGGCAAGACGTGGAAATCGGTCGCCGGCAACGCCGACGCGCCGAAGCCCGCGACCGCCGAAGGTTTGCGCCTCGAGTTCGCGCCCACGCCCGCCCGTTTCGCCCGCCTGACGGTCGTCAAGAACAGCGCCAACCAAGCCGTCCACGTACTGGAGCTGAAGCTGTTCGCAACCGTGATGCCTTAAACCTGTTTGGCGGCAAGCAATCCGTTCAGCGCGGAGGCACGAACGGAAAGAGCCTCGCGGTTTCATCGTCCGTCGGCTGGTAGCCATATTCGCTCAGCTCGTAGGCCTCGACGTAGCGGATGTGCGCGGCTTTGTATTTCCCGTACACCGCCTCGAGGCGCGCGCGAAACCGTTGCGCGTCGTACGCCTTGCGCAACGTTTTCGATGAAGTTCTTCTCCTGCCGGCCGCTGCGGATCAGCTTGATCTCGTCGTCGCGGATCTTCTCGCGCCGAAGACCGTCCGGCACGGTCTCCAGCTTGCCGTTGGTGACGTAGATCTCCTTGCCGCCCTCGCCGAAGAAGTGGCACCCGTATTTGTACTCGGACGACACGCACACCCGCACGCCGTCGCCGTAGACGATCTCGAAGCTGAACGGCTCACCCAGCGTGTTCCAGACCTGTCCGACCGGAGGCAGCCGCCCCTGGATGTTCTCGATCGCGACGGGCGCCTCGCCGTCCTTGCCCAGCGCCCACTGCATGATGTCGAGCTGGTGCGCCGCGAAATCGGTGAGCATGCCGCAGGAATAGTCGAGGTTGTAGCGCCACTCCATCGGCAGGTGTATTTTCGGCGTATAGGGCCGCGCGGGCGAAGGTCCCAGCCACAAGTCTAAATCCAGATAAGGCGGCGTCGACTGCGGTGCCTCGGTCAATTGTTCCGGCGTCTTGCCGAATGTCCCATAGCCTTTGTTCAGTCCGACCTCGACGCGCTGTAGTTTGCCGATGCGGCCGTTGCGGACGAACTCGCACGCCATGCGGAAATAGTCGTTCGAACGCGACTGCGCGCCTGTCTGGAACGTGACGCCGGCCTTGCGCACCGCGTTCACCATCGCCCGCCCCTCGCGCACCGTCAAAGCCAGCGGCTTCTGACCGTAGATGTGCTTGCCCATCTTTGAGGCCCAGACCGTGTGCAGCGCGTGCCAGTGGTCCGGCGAACTGACGCACACCGCGTCGAGGTCCCGGTCCGCCAACATGTCGCGGAAATCGCGATAGACCTTGCACCCGTTGTAGTGCGCCTGCCCGGTCTTCTGCGCGTAGAAATCGTTCACCTTCCGCCGCCCCGGCTCGCGCCCGCCCATGCGTTCGGCTTTGTAGCCGTACAGCGGCCCTTCGGAGACCACGTCGCAGATCGCGGCCACCTGCACCCGATCGTTGTTCAGAAAATTGCCGATGTTGTCCTAGGCCATGGTGCCGTAGCCGAGCATGCCGACGGTCACGCGCTCGGACGGCGGCGGACGCCGCGCTCCGCCCCGCACACACGCGCACCCCGACGGCAGCAGATACGGCGCCGCGAACAGCGCGCCCGCCCCGGCCAGAAACCCCCGACGCGACGTCTTCATCGAACCGTTCATCTTCCTCGTCCCCCCTTTTCAAGCCCGCGCATACGGCACACCGCCCCATGCATGGCTGTCGAAAGTATCCCACACCCCGCGAAAACCAACAACACTCAAAATGCTGATTTAAAGATATCGGGGCACGGTTCGGTTTCGACGGAACTGAAACGCATCAATTTAAGAATGAGGAGTTAGGAACATTGCCCCTGACTCCTCATTTCCAATTCTTACCTCGACACAACGTGGTGTCTTATCCCCGACTGCGCGCGACGGCCGCGGCGATGGCTGCAGCAATCACCGCCCCCTCGTCCGTTGCGAGCCCTTTTTTTGCGGAGGAACTCCCGCTTGATTTTCGCGCCTTGGGCGCGTCGTCCGGGAGCAGGTGATCAAACCGTGGAATCACCTTTGCGCCGAGCGCCAACACGGCCACCAACAGGCTCAGGAAAAGAAAAACATTCTCAGCAGACATCCCCCGGCATGGCTATACTCCGGCCCTGATTGGTCTTGCATGACACACCATCCCATCCTCCTTTGCGCAGAACGCGCAGATTGGCGGATGGCGGCCCGACCATCTCATTGCCTGTCGGCCCCCGACGACGCCGACACCCTCAACGGCAACCTTGCATTGCCGATGACCGCACTCTAACAGAAAGCCGCCGGACATCGCAAGGTCGATCTTCTCGAAAGATGTTTTTGTGTTTTCGAGGATCACGCATCGGCGATCTTGGTGCCGAGGGCGCGAAAAACGGCAACCGGCGAACCGTCGACCGCAAGCAGTTCGCGGACGGCCTCGTAGATGTCGCCCCACAGCGGACGGAAACGCTCAGAGACAGACTGCCTCCAGTCGGCGGGTTCGGGCGCGCCCTCCCGCACGGCATGCGCGCAGGCCAAACAAAGGACGGCCTCCTCCAGCGGTCGGCGCGCCTCGTCGAAGGCGAGCCGACCCACCAACAACCGCGCGCGCCGCAGTGCCTCGCGCGCCCGTTGCGCAAGCTGCCGGGCGCGCGACTCGGTGTCGCCCGGCTCCATCCGCGGCAGGGCCAGCCCTTCGCCCGCCCGGTACAGCGTACGCACGCCCGATGCCGAGGGCGGTTCGGTCAGCACACCGCAGGAGACCAAGCGCGCCAAGGTCTCATAAGTCCCCCGTCCCACGACTTCGATTTCGGGCGGATTGTCCGCCCCCCGGTTGTCGAACCACGATTCACGAAGATCGACGGCGGCGGCGGACACGGCCTCGGCGTCGCCCTCGACCGCGACCAGCATCACCCGCCGCCCGTCGACGGTTCCGCGCGACTCGCACGCAAACAGACCACCGCGCAACCGAGCCGCAAGCACCGACGCAAAACCGAGTTCGGGATCGACCGCCCGCAGCGCAGCAGCGGAGACGCGCGGACGCGGCGCCTCCGAAACGCGGCCGCCGAGAACAGCCGCGGCCAATTCGAGAAAGGCACGGTTTTTATCGGATGCCGCCACACCGATCCCGTCCGTCTTCGTGGACAGTTCCGGCAACAGCGCGCACAAGCGCGCCTCGACCGAATCCTCGGTCACAACCGTGACGACCGTGACGTTGCGGACCTGCCCCGCGCGCCACACGCGCGCGATGCGCCGTTCGAACCGCTCTGCACTCCACGGCGCGTCGCACTGAATGACGACGCCCGCTTGTGGGAACGCGAGGTCCACGCCTCCCACGTCGGTGGAGAGCAGCACACGACAGGCGGGATCGGACCTGAAACGCGCGATCGCCTGCCGACGTTTGGCCGACGGAACCGCTCCCGTGTGCCAAGCGGCGTCGATCCGCAGCCGCTCGCAAGACGCGCGCACCAAAGCCAGCATCCGTTCCCACTCGGAAAAAACAACGACCTTTTCGCCGGGCGTCGCGAGCGCAGCATCAAGGAGCGCGGCGATCTCGTCCAGCTTGGGACAGACGCGACAGTCTTCGTCAAGAATGTACGGCGTGTCGCACAACATGCGCATCCGTGCGAGGTCCCGCTGCAACTCCGAAACCCCGGACGATGGAAACGCCCCGCCTTTCGCCTGCGCCAGCCGCTGCACGGCGCGCGCCTCGACCGGCGCGTATCGTTCGCGCTGTTCCGTGGACATCGGCATTCGCACCACGCGGTCCGTGCGGTCGGGAAGCTCGTTCCGGACATCGTCCTTCAGCCGCCGCAACACGTAGGGCCGGATGCGCTCGCGCAGGCGCGGGAGATTCTGGTAACCGACGGGACGCCCCGACTCGTCCAACACATAGAACTCGCGGTTGAAACGGAACAGTGGACCGAGCACATGCGGATCGAGGAGCGACAGCAACGAATAGAGCACGTTGATGCGGGCGTCGAGCGGCGTCTCGGCCAGCAGGAAAAGGTAGCGGGCGTCGAAGCGCTTGACGGCCTGAGCGAAGCGCGAGTTCCAATTGCAGACACGCTGCGCCGCGTCGACAATCAGGCAGTCCGGTCGGAGCGCGGTCGTCGCGGCGTCGATATCGCGAAGGAATGCCTCGTCGTCCACGACGGTAAAAAACGGCACCGACGCGCAGGCGTCAGGACGGCTCTCTTTCTCGTCCCCCACCGGACGGACCGGCAGCGTCGTCAGCCGAGCAATCTGCGCCTCCCACTCGGGACACGTCGAACGAGGTGACACCACCAGCACGCGTTCGACCTTGCCGAGACGACGCAACAGGGCGACGGCGGCTATCGCCTGCGCGCATTTGTCGAGCCCGAACTCGTCGGCCAGCAGGGCGCGTTCGGTGAAGGCCAAGTGCAGCATGCCCTCGCGCTGGTAGGGCAGCAGCGGCACACGCGTTTCGCTGGGAGGGTAGAGACCGGCTCGTACGCGTTGCTCGTAGGCGCGACGCAGGCGGATGCGTTCCGCGTCCCGCGCCTGGCGCGCCAGCCACGGCGCGACGTCCTGCGAAACGCGCACGCCCGAGCCGCCGAACTTTTCGACGGTGGCGAAAATGTCTGCGGACGGACACTCTTCCAACGCAAGGCCCGTCACGTCGAAGCAGTCGCGCAGCGCGGACGGCAGACGGTTCAAATTGCGCTCCACGGTCAGCCGCCCCGTCGCCGCGTCCGGCACGAGATCGACGCGGGAAGAGCCCGCACTCTCTGCCGCGCGTAGAGCGGTTGCACCGTCCGCCCGCAGCCCCCGGAGCACGGCTTCCACATGCTTGCAGGTGCCGAGGCCGTTGACCCGAAAATCGGGACAGGTGCAAGAGGCGGCCAACGGTTTCAGCTCGCGCAGTTCCACGGAATAGATCTGACCGCTGGCTGAAGCCACTGAAAAATTCGAAAAGACGGGATGTTCGGGCGTCAGATTCCGGATACGCATCCGTTCGCGCACAGCCCGCAGCCGCCGACGGTCGACCTCCTCCTGATCCGTAGTCCGCCAGTCGACGGCAGACCGGAACGCACCGCAGCCCCGCCCGCACCCTTCCGCGCTCTCCATACGCACCTCATCCGTTACACTCCGCATGCGTCTTTCAGAATTCCACACCGGGCTGCGCCGGGCACCCCGCGTCGTAACCGTGCTTGACGCACTCGATGCGGCTCACCGTGTCGGCCACTGCGACCAATTCCGGCGGGGCGCCGCGCCCCGTCAGCACGATCACCGAACCGGGCGACGCCGTCGTTATGGTTTCGCAAACCGTCGCCGCGCCGAGAAGCCCGAGCGCGACCGCGCCGCAGATTTCGTCCAACACAATCAGCCCGTAGGATGGATCGGCCAGTTTCCGCCGCGCCAAGGCCAGCCCCGCCTCCGCCGCTCGGCGGTGATTTTCGCACGCCGGACCATCGTCCGAGGGGAGCACGAATCCGTCCCCGCACACGTGCAGCTCCACTCCCGGCAACAGCGCGAGGGCGCGGACCTCCCCCGTGTCGCGCCGGTCCTTGACAAACTGGATCACACAGGCACGCAGGCCGTGACCCACCGCGCGCACGACCATGCCGAGGGCCGACGTCGTCTTGCCTTTGCCGTCGCCCGTGATCACGATGATCCGGTTCTTTTTCCCCTTCTGCATTCGACGCCCACCGCCCTTGGAATCCGCACCCGCTTATGCTATACTGTTTCAATCGTCTCCGGTGGAAAGCCGTGAAACGACACGTTGAAAATGTCCCTGAACAGAACAAAAATACCGTTTCGCCTCGGTTTCGTCACGACCGGAATTCGGACGCTCGTCTGGACGGTCCTCGCGGCCGCCGCGATTGCCTGCGCCCAAAACACGCCCGCCGAAGCGTCCGACCCCGTGGAGATTGTCTCCGCCACCAACGTCTACATGCACGGCGCGCTGACCGTACACACCCTGACGGTCGGCAAGCTGGCCGCGAACTGCTACCTTGTGACCGACGCGCAACGAAACGCGATCGTGATCGATCCCGGCGCCGCCCCCGAACATCTCAAACGCTACATCGCCGACCACCGCCTGCGTCTCGCGGCATATGTGCCGACCCACAGCCATCTCGACCACATCTCCGCCCTGGACGAGATGGTCGACGCCATCCCGGCCCCCGTGGCCATGCACCCCGAGGAGAACGACTGGGCCTTCTGTGAAAAGAACGCTTGGCTGCCGTGGTATCCGCAGACACGCGAAATCTCCGTGACGCGTCCGCTGTCGCACCTCCAGACGTTCACAGACGGCGGCTTGCGCTACACGGTCATCCACACCCCCGGCCATTCGCCGGGAAGCGTGTGCCTCTGGTTTCCGACAGAAGGGATCGTCTTTTCCGGCGACACGCTCTTCGCCGGAACCGTGGGCCGGACCGATCTCCACCGCAGCAATGCCCGGTCGCTCATCCGCTCGCTCGGCGTCTTCCTGATGATGCCCGCCTCCACCGTCATCTACGCAGGCCACGGCCGACCGACCACGGTCGGCACCGAACTCGCGGAGAACCCGTTCATGCGCGACGATCCGCCGACGCCGGGACAGCCGGACGAGGCGCAGAAACCCCGCGGCAAGCGCCGCTCAGACGCGGAGCCCCGTTGACCATGGCCGATCCGCACACCATCCTTTTCGACGCGCGCACCGCTACGGGAGAATATCCGGGCATCAACCGGTACATCCGTTCGCTGCTCGCCGCCATGCTGCCCGAGCTGCACGACGACGAACGCCTGCACGTGATTCTTCCGCCCGACACCGAAATCGCAGCGCTGACCGACGATCCCCGCGTCACGCTCCACCGTACGCAGGCACCGGCCAGTACCTTCAAAAGCCATTGGCAGACATTCCGAATCGCCCGTGCCGTCAAAGCGCAAGTCCACCACGCCCCCTACATCCTGACGCCGGTGCGGATTCCCGGCCGAATGGTGCTGACGGTTCACGACGTGATTCCCCTCTCGCACCCGAAGTACAGCACGTTCTACACGCGCCTGTTCTGGCGGCTCACGGGACGCCGGGCGATCCGTCACAGCCGACGCGTCATCGCGGTTTCGCAGGACGCGCTCAAGACATGCGCCCGTTTCTTCGGCAACCATTCCGTGCGCCGCAGCGTCGTGATCCACCACGGGATCGACACCGCCTTCCGCCCGCAGTCGCAGGAGGCGATCGACGCCATCCGCCGGACCTACAACCTGCCCGAGAAGTTCCTCCTCTACGTCGGTTCGCACCGGCCGCACAAAAACATCACGACCCTTCTGCACGCGCTCGCGCACCTCGATCCCACCGCCTCCGTGCCGCTGGTCATCGCAGGCGCCGACAATGACGCCGCCGGTCTCCAGCGCGAGGCCGAGCAGCTCGACCTCGGCACTCGCGTGCAGTGGATCAGCGAAATTCCGGACGCCGACCTGCCGGCCCTCTACAGCGCCGCGCACGCCTTCCTTTTTCCCAGCCTGGTCGAGGGATTCGGTTTCCCCGTGCTGGAGGCCATGGCCTGCGGCACGCCCGTCATCTGCTCCGCTCTCGGCGTGTTTCGGGAAATCACGGGCGGTGCCGCCACGCTCGTCCACCCGACCGACAGTCAGGAATGGCGGCGGGCCATCCACACGGCGATCATTTCGCTCGAATGGCACGACCTCTATCGCGACAAGGGGCTCGCGCGCGCCACGCAATTCTCGTGGCCGATCACCGCACGCGCCACGCTCGACGTTTACCGGCAACTCTATCCGAGGCCGCACGGGCACTCGACAGAGCCGCCCACCACCCATTAAACTGTTTTCATTCAATTCGGAGAATCCAACTATGGCCAAAGCTTGTGACTTGAAGAAGGGCAGCCTCGTCGGCATCAACGGCCTGCCCCACGTCGTCGAAGACCTGAAAGTATCCACGCCCAGCGCGCGCGGTGCCGCCTCCATCTACCGCTTCCGCTTCCGCAACCTCGTCACCAAAGCCAAGCAGGACGTGGCGTGCAAGGGTGACGAGCCCTTCGCCGATATCGATTTCGAACTGCGCCCGATCCAATACCTTTACCGCGAAGGCGACCTCCATACCTTCATGGACGCGGAAGACTATTCGCAGTTTTCGCTGCCGCGGGACGCCATTTCAGAACAGATTCAGTTTCTCGTCGAGGACATGGAGGGCATTCTCGCGCTCGTTTCCGACGGCAAGGTGCTCACCATCCAGATGCCCCAGAAGGTCGAACTCACGATCGAGACGTGCGACCCCGTGATGAAGGGTGCCTCCGTCACCTCGCGCAGCAAGCCCGCCACCTGCAACACGGGCCTGGTCGTCCAAGTCCCCGAGTATTTGGAGGTCGGCGAGGCCATCATCGTCGACACGGCCACCGGCGAGTTCGTCTCCCGCGCCAACGTGTCGAAATTCTGACCCGTTTTTCCTGAACCCCGAACCCTTAATCCAGAACCCCCAACAACAAGGACCCATCATGAACAGCGATCAAGTCAAGGTCGGTTTCCAGCGCGCCCCCCATCGCGGCCTCTTCATGGCCACCGGCGTTAAGCGCGAAGACTTCAGCAAGCCTTTCATCGGCGTCTGCAACTCCTACGTCGACATCATTCCCGGCCACTGCCACTTAAACAAGGTCGGCGAGTGGATCAAGAAGTGCATCCGTGCTGCGGGCGGCGTACCCTTCGAATTCAATACCATCGGCATCTGCGACGGCATCGCCATGGGCCATCAGGGCATGAAGTACTCCCTGCCCAGCCGCGAACTCATCGCAGACTCCGTCGAGTCCATGGTCAAGGCCCACTGCTTCGACGCCATGATCTGCATCCCCAACTGCGACAAGATCGTTCCCGGCATGATCCTCGGTGCCATCCGCGCCAACATCCCCACGATCTTCGCCAGCGGCGGTCCCATGAAGGCCGGCAATCTCGACGGCAAGGCGGTCGATCTGATCTCGATCTTCGAGGGCGTCGCCCAGTTCAAGAACGGCACGATCACCGAAGCGCAACTCAACCGCGTCGAAGAGGCCGCCTGCCCCGGCTGCGGCTCCTGCTCCGGCATGTTCACCGCCAACTCGATGAACTGCCTCTGCGAGGCCATCGGCCTCGCCCTGCCCGGCAACGGCACGATCCTCGCCGAGGACAAGGCTCGCCGCAAGCTCTGGAAAAAAGCCGCCGTCCGCATCGTCGAGATGGCCCAGGCGGAAGGGCCGCGCCCGCGCGACCTCGTCACGCTCGCCTCCCTCGACAACGCCTTCGCGCTCGACATGGCCATGGGCGGCAGCTCGAACACCGTGCTCCACACCCTCGCCATCGCCCGCGAGGCCGGCGTGAAGTACGACCTCGACCGCATCAACGCCATCTCCCAGAAGTGTCCGAACGTCTGCAAGGTCGCTCCTTCCTGTTCCTACCACATGGAGGACGTCGACGCCGCGGGCGGCATCCCCGCCATCCTCAAGCGCATCGGCGGCATCAAGGGACTGATCGACAAGTCCTGTCCCACCGTCAGCGGCAAGACCATCGGCAAGATCATCGCCTCTGCCAAGATCAAGAACGAGGAGGTCATCCGCCCCGTTGAGAAGGCCTACTCCAAGGATGGCGGCCTTACGATCCTCCACGGCAACCTCGCCGCCGAGGGCGCGGTGGTCAAGAAGGCGGGCGTCTCGGCCACGATGCTCACGTTTGAAGGCGCGGCCATCTGTTTCGACTCTCAGGAGGACGCCTGCGAGGGTATCCTCGGCGGCAAGGTCAAGCCCGGCCACGTCGTGGTCATCCGCTACGAGGGCCCGCGCGGCGGCCCCGGCATGCAGGAGATGCTCGCCCCGACCTCCTACATCATGGGCGCGGGCCTCGGTGAATCCGTCGCGCTCATCACCGACGGCCGCTTCTCCGGCGGCACGCGCGGCGCCTGCATCGGCCACGTCTCGCCCGAGGCGGCCGAGGGCGGCCTCATCGGCCTGCTCAAGGACGGCGACCGCATCCGCATCGACATCCCCGGCCGCAAGCTGGAAGCGCTGCTCGACGACGCCGAGATCGCCAGCCGCAAGGCCGCCGCCCCCGCGTGGCAGCCCCGCGACCTCTCCGGCTGGCTCCGCCGCTACTCCCTGATGGTCGGCAACGCCAGTTCGGGCGCCTCGCTCGCGTAACCGGCGTCCCGCACAAACAAAACGCGCCCCGCCTTGCGGTAGGGTGCGTTTTTATTTTCAAGCTTTCGGCGTTATTTCTATCCGCCCTTTCCCGTAGCACGGGCGTCCCGCCCGTGCCCCGCTCCCCATCCCTGTTTTCGATTCCCCCTCGCATGCCAAACTTGAACGTTGCGAGTTGAACGTTGGACACCGCACCGCCTCCCGCTCTTCCCCGCACTCGCGCCCCGCCTCCTTCTCCCCGTCGAAATAGGCTTTCGCCGACGCGAAGGACGCCCGCCCATGGTGCTCTTTCAGATGCTTGAGGTACCCCATGATCGCCCGCCTGAACGCGTCCCGCCGCCCGGCCCCGATCTCGGAATCATCCGCAAGCGCCTCCGCCCACTTCGGGAACGACACCGGCTTGTTCAACTCCTCCACAGTCATCGCGCCCTCCTCCCGCAACATGCCGGTTGGTCTATACCCAGTAACGCATAATATTTTGTTAGCGACAGAGAAATGAAAACGAAACACAAGATGGCTATTGGATGTTCGAGCGCGATAGTCGTGCTGTGTTTTCTGGTCTTTTTTGTCCTTCCTAGATTATTCTTCGGCGACATGATTAGACAGATGAAGGCTGGCAAGGCCTACATGAACTCGCTCACAGAAGAAGACTTTCGCACGTGGATTTCGAGAAGCGAAAGTCTCCTTTCCCAACATTCCGGAACAAATGGCATCTTCTTTATCCGCGATGCCAACATACCGGATGACTTGAGGGCATTGCATATCAAAAGGATCGATTTACTTGAAGACGGCGTTAGATACGTGTGGGTCGGAGGGTTTGACAATAATCGATGCAGAGCATGCCCCCGACGGCGTAAATCGGCTGGCCGTAACCGGTATAGGTTTCATCGGTTATTTTGCCGTTGCTCCAATGCGAATTCTGCATTGTCCTTGTCTTCGCGACATCGTTGGTGTCGGCTGACGGGTAGGGCTCGCTGTCGCAGAAACAAGGATCCGCTTTTTTTTCCTGCCCATACTGGGAACATTGGTAATAGCGGTGGTCTTGGCGGTCGTCGCTTTCGACGGCTGTCCAGACCAAGCACGTGATGGCGCTTGCCACCTCGGTCTGAACGGCATGGTTCGTCATCCCCAGCCAACTGTGCAGAACCGTATTGGTCGACCAGTCCGCCTTTGCGAAAGCGCGTTTATGCAGATTCGACACTCCCCAGACGGGAAGCGACAGCGGATAGCCGCCGTCCGATGACGCGGTCGTCAGGTAATCCTTGAAATTGTCGTTCTCGTCCTCGCTTTGGCAGACGAAGTTCGCGGCGAGCGCATCGATCTTTTCCGCAAACCGGACATAGTCGGAAATCGGCCACGTGAAGGAAGGTTTGATGTCGTTGGTTTCCGACGCGCGTCCGGCGACAATGAGACGTTCGGTCAACGCACGGCGGACGCGGTGTCGAAGTATTCGGACCCCGAGCCCCGGATCACCGTGGCGGCCGCGCCGTTCACGCTCTTCACCAGGGCGCCGTTGGTGATCACGAGGCGGTTCTGGAAGAGCCCGTTCGGGGTGGTCCGCGTGCCCTCGCCGTAGACGCCGTTGGTGACGAACACGGTGTCGCCCGCCGAGGCGATGTCCACGGCCGCCTGGATGGTCCGCTTCGCCGTCCCCCATGACAAGCCGTCCCCCGAATCGTCGGGCCGGGAGGCGTCCGCATAGTAGCACGCCGGCCCCGATCCCAGGGATTTGCGCAGCAGGGAGCCGGCCGCCCGGGCCGCAGTCGATTTTCTAACGGCCGCCCCCTCCTCCACGGCAAAGGCCGTCCCGGCCGCGGCAGGCACAGGCGCGCAAGCGCCCGCGTCCTTTGCGAGCGGGTCGGTGCCGTGCAGGAAGGCCTCCTCGACGCCGGGCACGCCGTCGCCATCGGCATCGTCCTCCAGCAGCCCCGCGGGGGCGCGCGCCCGCAGGAGGCAAAGCCCGGAGTCGGCGACCCGGGCATCGACGATTTCGCACGCAGCGGGCCCCCTCGCGGTGAATCGCAGGCCGCCGGGAAAGAAGCTGCCGCCCCACGCGTCGACGCCCCCGTCCGCAGAAACGGCCCACACGTTCAACCCGGACGCCCCGACGGAGACCGCGTCCCTCACGCGCGCCGGAACCCCTTGAACGTCACCCTCGCAGGTGACCGAGCCGTCGGACCAGCGCGTGACGCGGTGGCCGCCGCCCTCGGCCGTCTCGACGGCTTTGCCGCGCCCCGCCTCCCGGCGGGCGTCGGGCACGAGGCCGCGGCCGAAATCCGGGCGCAGTCCGGCCGCGCGGGCCGCGTCCAGGCTTGCGAAACGGCGCTCGAAGACTTGGGAAGAGGCGGAATCCGCGACGCCGACGCAGGTCAAGCTGCCGTCGCCGTGCAGGGCCAGAACACACGCGCCGTCGGAACCGACGGCCGTCACGCCCGCGGCGGCGCCGGACTCTCCGGCCAGCCAGACGTTCGAGGGGCCGGCGCAGACGACGGCGTAGTCCTTATACTCCGTCTCCTCCGCCGGGGGGGCTTCCGACGCCGCCCGTCCGGCGCCGACGTACTGCGCCGCCGCCCACAGCATGCCGACGAACGCCGCCGCCAGCGACACCGCGCCGCGCAACAAAAGAAAGCCGTCGCCCTTTTTCATCGGCACCGCCCTTCCGTTCCGCGCGTCCGCGCCTTACCCGCTGTTTCCTCTCCCGGCACCCGCCTCTCCGCAGGATACGGTCAACCCTTTTTGATTCATATACTGGAATGATATTACCAGAAAAGTCAAGTATGTATTTTTAAAATTTCGAGCGACGCGCGTCCGGGCTGTCCGCGTCACGCCCGGATTTCAGCAACAAATGCGCCCCAAAAGCTTTTATGGAACGGCCGAATCCGCTATCATGCGGGCGAACATCGAGGAACCGCATGAACGTTTTTTCAGACAACTCGCTTTCGGTCGGCAACACGCCACTCGTCCGTCTCAACCGGCTCGCGCAGGGTTCGCGCGCCACCGTCCTAGCGAAAGTGGAAGGGCGGAACCCCTCCTATTCCGTCAAGTGCCGAACGGCCGCCTCGATGGTGTGGGAGGCCGAACGGGCGGGCGAACTCCGGCCGGGCATGACGATCGTCGAGCCGACGAGCGGCAACACCGGCATCGCCCTCGCGATGGTCGGCGCCGCGCGCGGTTACCGCGTCGTCCTGACGATGCCGGAGAGCATGAGTGTCGAGCGGCGGCGCGTGCTTGCGGCTTTGGGCGCGGAACTCGTCCTCACGTCGGCGGGCGAAGGCATGGCCGGCTCCGTCCGCCGGGCTCAAGCCATCCTTGCGAACGATCCGCAGCGCTTTTACATGCCCGATCAGTTTTCGAATCCCGCCAACCCGCTCATCCACGCGCGCACGACGGGACCGGAAATCTGGGCGCAGACCGACCGGCGCGTGGCGGCCGTCGTGGCCGGCGTGGGAACCGGCGGTACGCTGGTCGGCATGGGACGCTTTTTCCGTCAAACTGGCGCGGGCGTGTGCATGACCGCTGTCGAACCGGCCGAGAGCCCACTGCTCGCGCAGCGCCGGGATGGTTTCTCCCCCGCACCCGGCATGCACGGCATCCAGGGCATCGGAGCGAACTTCGTTCCACAGGTGGTCGATTTCTCGGTCATCGACCGCATCGTCGGCATCTCCACCGACGAGGCGTTGGAGACCGCCCGCCGTCTGGCGAAGGAGGAGGGCATCCTCTCCGGCATCTCGAGCGGCGCGGCGGTCGCGGCGGCCCTGCGGCTGGCGAAAGAGGAGGCGTTCGCCGAAAAGATCGTCGTGGCCATCCTGCCGGATTCCGGTGAGCGCTACCTGTCGACGTCCCTGTTCGCATGAAAACAGCAACGTTCAAGACTTTCGGCTGCCGTCTGAACCAAGCAGAGACGGCCCGTTTCGACGCCGAACTCGCCGCGTTCGGCATCATGCGCGTGCCGTTCAGCCGTCCCGCCGACGTGGTTATCGTCCACACGTGCGCGGTGACACAGAACGCCGAAAACGAATGCATGAAATTTCTCCGCTTTGCGAGGCGGGAGAAGACGGACTCCCGTCTGGTCGTCGTCGGTTGCGTCGTCGGAGCCTGCGGGGAGGACGCGCTCCGGGAGCTGGGGGCGGACCTCGTTGTTCCGCAAGGCAAAAAGGCCGGGCTTGCGGAGGCCGTTGCCCGCCTGCTGGGAATCGAGCATCCCCTCACCCCTATTGTGCCTTCGCGCATCACCCACCGGGCCGCGCTCAAGGTGCAGGACGGCTGCGACTTCTTTTGCGCCTACTGCATCGTGCCGCACACGCGCGGCGCACCCGTCAGCCGCCCCCTCGAGGAATGCCTGCGGGAAGCCGAGGCGTTCATCGCGGCAGGCTTTCAGGAAATCGTGGTCACGGGATGCAATCTCGCCTGCTACCGCGACGGCGAACGCACGCTCGTCGACTTGGTGCGCGCCCTGCTGGCGCTGCCGGGCCTTGGCCGGATTCGCTTGGGGTCGCTCGAGCCGGGGATGATCGAGCGAGAGATCGTTGCGCTGATGGCCGAATCGCCCCGCCTCTGCAAATTCCTGCATTTGGCGGTGCAGAGCGGCGACGACCGGATTCTCGCGGACATGCACCGCCGCTACACGTCGGGTCAGCTCGCGGACACGCTGGGCGAAGCGCTACGCCTCATGCCCCGTCTGGGCCTCGGCGCGGACATCATCTGCGGTTTCCCGGGCGAGACGCCCGAGGCGTTCGCGCATACACAGGCCTTCGTCGAGGCGTTCCCGTTCAGCAACCTCCATGTGTTTCCGTATAGCGAACGCCCCGGCACGCCGGCGGCCGCGCTTCCGGATTCCGTCCCGCTCCGCGAACGCAAGCGCCGAACCCACGAGCTGATCGAGTTGAGCAAGGACAAACGCGCCGCCTTCGCCCAGTCGCTCGTCGGGCACCCCCTCACTTTTTTGATGGAGTACCTCGACGAAGGCGGATACGCCTACGGCTGGAGCGAGGAATACATGCCCTGCGTCGCCAGCGGCGTGCCGACCGAGCGCATGCGCACGCTCTGCACGTTCACGCCCACTTCCGCCGGCGACGAGGCGCTGTACGGCGACGGGTCGCCTACGGCAGCAGGGACTGCACGATTTGATTGACCAACCTGCCGTCGGCACGCCCTTTGACTTTGGGCATCAGAAGCTGCATGACCTTGCCGGTCTCCTTCTTGGAAACCGCACCGCTTTCGGCGATGCACTGCTTCACGACCGACTCGATCTCGGCGCGCTCCATCTGCTTGGGCTGATAGGTGCGGAACAGGTCGATCTCGCGCTGTTCTTTCGCCGCCAAGTCGTCGCGCTTCGCGGCGGCGTATTGTTCAACGGCGTCGGCGCGCTGCTTGACCGCCTTCGCGATCACCGCCGACACGTTCTCGTCCGTCGCCTCGACGCCCGCGTTCACCGTTTGGTCCTTGATCGCGGCGTGCAGCGTGCGCAGCGCGGTCACCGTGTCGGCCGACTTGGCCTTCATCGCCTCTTTGATGTCCACCAGAATCTGGTCCAGAATGGCTGAAGCCATGGGTTCCTCCTTTTGAAAATCTCACGATCCCGGATGTATGAACGGCTGCCGCTGGGCGCACAGCGGGCAGGCCGTCGGCTCCCATACTTCCGGAGCCATCTTCAACAGCGAAAACGTGGGATAGTCGAACGTGGCCTGCCCGGCGCTGCGGTCGACCAGCACAAGCACGGCCGCGACTTCGGCACCGGCGGCCTTGACAAGGTCGATTGTTTCTTGCACGCGCCCCCCTCGGGTGATCACGTCCTCGGCGACGACGTAACGCTCGCCGGGTTTCAGCGCAAAGCGCCGCATCACCAGCTTGCCGTCCTGCTTCTCCGCAAAGACGCATTTCACGTCCATGGCGCGGGCGACTTCGTGCCCGACCAAGATGCCGCCCAAAGCGGGGGAAATGACGCCGTCGACCGCGCCCACGTTGATGGACGCGTTCATCCGCGCCACGAGTTCGTCGCAGAGGCGTCCCGCAATGCGTGGGTAACGCAACACGTTCGCGCATTGGAAAAAGCGGTTGCTGTGCAACCCCGAGCGCAACTCGAAATGTCCGCTCAACAAGGCCCCCGTTTCCTCCAAAATCTTCAAAATATCCGTCTCGTTCATTCTCGTCTCCTTTGTTTTCCGTTCATGTCACCGTTTCGATTTTCCCGTCGACCAACGCGACGCGACGCGCCATGCGGGCGGCGCAAGCCTCCGAGTGGGTCGCCACGATCAGCGTCGTGCGTTCCTCGCGATTGAGTTCCAGCAACAAATCGACCAGCGCGAGCGCGTTGGCATGGTCCAACGCCCCCGTGGGCTCGTCGGCCAGAAGCAGGCAGGGCGACAGCACGAGCGCCCGCGCCACGGCCACCCGCTGCCGTTCGCCCCCCGACAACTGTCCGGGGAAATGACGTTCGCGTCCGCCCAGTCCCACGCGGGCCAGCAGCGCGTGCGCACGAGCCAAGAGGTCGGCACCCAAGGGACGCGTCCATGCCGGCACCAGCACGTTCTCCAGCGCCGTCAACTGCGGCAACAAGTTGTGGGCCTGAAAAACAAAGCCGATCTCGCGGTTGCGGAACCGCGCCCGTTCGCGCTCGGAAAGCCCGACGATCCCGCGCCCGTTCACGCGAACTTCGCCCGCGTTCGGAAGGTCCATGGCTCCGATGATCTGCAGCAGCGTCGTTTTTCCGCTTCCGGACGGTCCCGAAACCGCGAGCGATTGCCCGGCCGCAAGCTGCAAGGTGACACCGCGCAAGACTTCGACGGGCGCGGCATCGCCGATGGCCGCGAAAGTGCGAACCACGTTTTCGACCTGCACGTCTGCGCCACCGTTCATCGTTCCGCTCCTTTCACGCCTGCCAATGCGCCGTCCGCCACGCAGGCAAACGCGTTGCCGCCATTCACCGCCACCGCGCCCACGGCATCGCCGAGCGACAGGCGGCCGCGCTCGCCCGATTCGTCGAACGCCATCAGCACACCGCCGACGAGCGCGAGCAGTCCGCCGGGAACGGAAGCCAGCTCCGTGACCTCCCCGCCGTCGACGGCGAACGCCCGCGCGCGTCGCAACGCCGATTTGTCCGATGCGTCCCACACCTCAATTTTCACCCCGTCCACGACCACCGCGAATTGCATGTTCGAAAAACAGGCGGTCGGCGTCACGAAACATTCGCCTTCGGCGACCTTGACGACGGCGACGCGCGTTTTCGCGACCGGGTCCACCACCACCACCCGTCCCGCGCGAGTGCCGATCACCAGACATCCGTCGGGCAGCGCGAGCATGCCGCCGGCCATCTGGTCCTCGTCGCCCACCGCAATCTTCCCCACCGACCGACCGGTGGCCGCGTCGAACACGTACACGGCACCATCGCAATTTCCATAGGCGAGCAATCCCGATTGGGCGATCGGTTCGCCGTCGCATCGGTTCGTCGCATCGCTGACCCAATCGACCGTGCCGTTCGCGGCACGCAGGCAGAAAAGGCGTCCGTCATCTTGGGAAATGAGCCACAGCACTTCCTCGGTTTCGCGCGCGCCCACGAGCGGCGCGTGCGCAAAGCGGCCATCGGTGGCGCACCGCCAGATTTCGCGACCCGATGCGCCTTCCAGCAGATAGACACGCCCACTCTCAGACGCCACGACCACACCGTCTCCTTTTTGCAACGCAGAGGCCCCCGAGAAGGCTTCGTTCGAAAACGACGCTTGCCACAGGACCTTGCCCGCGAGCGAAACTTTGGCCACGCAACCCGCGTCGTCGGCCACCACCCATCCGTCGGCGACCGCACACGGGCGAGCCGCCGAATGGAGGAAGGCAGCCGTCCGCCAAGCGAGTTCCAGCCGCATGGGACGACGCATGCCGGGAGCCGTTCCGTCGGTCGGCAGCACACGCCCGGCATCCGCGTCCGCGAAAAAAATCCAAAGGCCCGCGACGCAAGCGACCGCGAAGGCGACCGACAACAGAAGAACTGTTCGATTTCCTGACATCACTTCGCAAAACACCAATCCGCGTCGACAAATCCACGCGTCGCCCCCTTGGCCCGGCCTTTCATCAGCTCGTGTTCCAGAAAAGCGGCCCCGGGGGTTCGCGCCGTCATCAGCAGGACATGTTCCACCACGCCGTCGCACCCCGTTTCTACGTAGAAACGGCAGTGTCCCGAGCGTTCGGGCGGCGTTTCGTCGAACGTGGGCACCGCAAACAACGCGCGGCGCAGAACGGCATCGGGGCGGATCTGAACGCCATGGAGCGGCGACAGCATCGGCGTGGAATCGGAACCGGACGAGGATGGAAGCGCCCGCACATCGGGCAGGGGAACGGCGAGCGCGCGAACGGAGGCCGGGTGCCAGACTCCCGGATAACGGCTCCCCTGCTCGAGATATTCAGGAGGAAAGACCGCGTGTCCCAAGTCGATGCTTCCGAGTTCTGTGTCCTGCGGCTGTTTCATTCCGATGACGCCGGAAGTCCAAACGGCGACCGACTTGCGGAACGCCTGGGCCGCATAGGCGGCGTCCAAAACGACGTAGGCGGCCCGCGCGCGCGAGGCCCCCGGAATCCGCCGCGTTTCGAACAGGACGGCGGTCATCGGCAGTTGGCTCCACAGGAAAAAAAGAAGGGCGAGCAGCGTGAGAGGCTGCCACCAGAACCGAACGCAACGGCGGGAAACCTTGGCCGTATAGCGAGGCACGTTCTGTCCAACTGCATCCATTCCCGTTTTCGGCTCCCGCGTGCGCTTCCGTTACTCGGGTTTTTCCGCGACGCTGACCTGCTGCACGCCGGCTTCGCGCGCCACGTTCACGAAGCGCATCACGTCGCCATGGGGGACGCGCTTGTCCGCGAGCAGCAGAAGTTCGCGGTGTGCGCTTGCGGTCGTCCGCGTGCGCAACCGCTCCACCAGCACGCCCATCTGCTCGTCGTCCCGCACGGAATAACGTTCGTCATCGAAGAAGACCAGCGTCTCATCTCCGCTCGACACGTCGCGCGAAACGGAAATCATCAGCGCCGTCAGTCCCGTATGCACGCCTTCCCGAAGCGCCGCCTTGGGCAGGTCGAACATGACGCCCGGACTGACCACCATACGCTGATTCACCATGAACACGACGATGGCGACGACGAGCGCGTCGAGCCATGGCACCAGCGTCAGCAACGCATGTGCCCAATTTCCGCCGAACCGGTAAACGTTTCGGTGGCTTCGGACGAGCGTGCTCCAACTTTCGTTCTGCGCAGATATCATCGCCGCACCCTCAGAGAATCGACAAATCCTGCTTGGTCAGATAGGCCACGATCTCAGACGCGGAGGCCTCCATGTCCAACACGATCCGTTCGATCCGAACCATTAGAAGCGCATACATGGCATAGCACGGTATGGCGACGAGCAGTCCCGCGACCGTCGTCACGAGCGCCTGCATCAGTCCGGCCGTGAGGTTCACGCTCTGCACGACGGGAGCCTGTTCGTTGACGGCCTGGACGATTTGGATGACGCCCAGCAACGTACCCAGCAACCCCAGCAGGGGGGCGATCTGGCACGTGATGGCGAGAGAGGCCAACCGGCACTCCAGCCTGGAAATCTCGGCGCGCCCCGTGTTGTCGACCGCCTCGCGGATGGCCTCCCGCGACCCCTTCCTGTGCCGGATGGCCGTCAGAACAACGGCGGCGATGGGCCCCGGGGTTTCCTCGCACAGCATCATCGCCTCGTCGGCATTCCCTTTCTCCAGCACGTTGCAGACGCCCTTGAGAAAATCGCCGTGGTCGATCTGCGCGCGCCGCAGATGCAGCAACCGTTCGCAAAACACAACGACCGCCGTCACGCCGAGCGCGACGATCAACCAAAAAACGGGGCCACCTTGCGCCATCATGAATTTTCCTCCGCTCCGAAATGCGAAACCGCCCGCGTGCGGATCACGAATGTTTCCGCTTCAATCGCTCGATCCGCAACCGGGCCTCCTCTTCGCCCGGCACGCCGGGTTGCAACAGCCGCTGCAGAATGCGGATCGCCTGCTCGGACTGCCCTTTCTGTTCATACAGTTCGGCCACATTGAAAACGGCCCGCACGTACAGGCTGACCGCGTTTTCGTCCTGCCAAGTGCCGTGCGCACGCGCGTCTTGGTAACGGATGATTACTTCGGAGTAGTATTCGTCGATCGCCTCGTCGATGCGCTTGAGTTTTTCGAGGCAGCGGGCGATCTTGTAGTGAAGCTGAAACGTCAGCAGCGGCGCCAGATTCTCCTGCAGCAAAAGTTCGCGGTAGGTGTAGAACGCCTCCCGATACCGCACGCCGTTGTTCGCTCCCATGGCGAAAAGGCAGTCGCCCTTCCGCAGCAGCGCCTCTTCCGCGTGTCCGTCCTGCGCCTTTGCAATGATCGGGTCCAACAACAGAACGGCCTCGTCGAACCGGGCCAGTTCCATCAGCGCGTCCACCTGAAGCAGACGGGCCTCCGAAAGCCGGACGCTCTGCGGGTACTCGCGCACCAAGCGGGCGACGCCCTCCACGGCCCCCGTGAAGTCGGCGTCGCTGAACGCCGCCCGCGCCGCCCACAACAAGGCGGCGTCGGCCCACGTGTTGCCCGGCCACCGCGAGACGTACTCCAGAAAGAACCGCTTGGCGTCCGCGAACTTGCCGTGGTTGAAATCGAACTTGCCAAGCCACAGGTACATGTCCGGCAGCCACTGCGACTCTGGAAACTCCAACAGAAACGACGTTCCGGCGGCGCGCGCTTCCTTGTCGCGCCCCAGTCCATACAGGCAATGGGTGATCAGGTAACGGGCCTCGTCGCGGCGGGCCGGGTCGTTCTCGGCCACGGAGGCGAAGTCCTGCATGGCGGCGTCGAAACGGTACATGCGAAAATGGACCTTGCCACGCCCCATCCACGCCTCCGCGCGCACGTTCTTCTGCGAGAACGACTCTAGGATCGAGGTGTAGGTGCGGACCGCATCGTCGTAGGCGCTCGCCTCCGTTTGGACCGCCGCCAAACGCAAGAGGGCTTTCGACGCCACGTCGCGGTCCGGATAAGTGGCTGCGACCTGGCGGTAGCGCGCACAGGCCTCGTCGCGAAGGCCCGCGCGATACAGGCAGTCCGCGCTCTGGAAAAGCGCTCGGTCGCCGTAGACGGAAAGCGGGCGGTCCTCCGCCAATTTGGCGTAGACGCGCGCCGCCTCGGCGTAGCGCGAATCGGCCAACAGCGCGTCGCCCTGCTTGAATCGGCATTCGGTCCTCACGTCGTCGTTCGTCGCGAGTTCCGAGGCGCGGAGGAACACACTGCTCGCTTCCGCGTAGCGCCCCAACTGGAAGAGCGCCCAGCCGCGTCCCTGCAAGACGCGGGCGTCGAGCGAAGAGGAGGGATAGGTTTCGAGAAATATCCGATACTCGGCCGCGGCGCGCTCAGGCCGCTTGACCTGCAGGAGCGAATCCGCGAGCTTGAGCTGCGCCTGTTGGGATTCCGCCTCTTCAGGGAATTCCCGGACCAGCGTCTTCACAATCCGCTCGCCCTCGTCGATCATTGAGGCGTCCGCGGCCAGAAGGTCGCCCAGACGGAATCCGGCCATGCGGCGCGTCTCGGGAAGCGACGCGCGCGCATAGGCGGAGCGCGCATAGGCGACGGCCTCGTTGGTCTTGCCGCCGTTGAACGCATAAACGCTCATCTCCACCAACGCCTGCACCCTCGCGGGCTCCGACGCACGTTCATCCATGGCCAGCTTGTTGAAGACCATCGTGGCGTCGGCCGGCTTCCCCAACCGCATCAACAGTCGACCGCGCAGCAGGGCTCCTTGGCTGGCGGCTTCCGATCGCACGTCCAGTTCCGCTTGATTCTTCAGAACGTCCAATGCCTCCGCCGCCCGTCCGGTTTCATCGAGCGTCAACGCCCATTCGAGCGCGTTCTCCGCCCGGACGGAGCTGTTCGTCGAACTTTTGTCCACGGAGGCATACAGCGCCAGTGCGCCCGGCACGTCGCCCGACGCCTTCTTGGCGCGAGCGCAGATGCGCCGCAGGGCGTCCGTGAACGCCGTCGGCGATGCCGAGCGCTGTTCGGCGGCAACCAACGCTTCCGCAGGACGCCCCGCCTCGAGGTGTGCCCACGCCCGCCAATACACGAATGCGTCGGGATTGGGCGCGCGGCGCGCGACGGTTCCGTAGGTGTCGAGCGCACGCAGAACATCGTCGGGGCGCTTCTGCGCGGCCAGCGTTTCGAGGAGCAGCGTTAGCGCTTCGACGGTCTGTTCCGGCTCCAAAGACAAATCACGCAGAGCCCGCTCGGCATGCGCTTGGGCGATCCCGAACAGCTTGTCGCGCAAGGCTGCGCGCGCCGTGTCCAGTTCGCCCGCCGCGAGGACGCCGAGTGGCGCAAGAAACGCCAGCACAAACAATCTTGGAAACGACCTCTTCAACACGGAGTGACCATCCCTCGGGCAAAGCATTCCGCAGCCCCAGCCGCGGGAACGAACAGTCCATATGATGCCACGTTGCGGCGTCGAGGTCGATACGAAAGCCGTGCGCCCAGAGGGGTGGGCAGGGCGTTTCTATTTGGAGTCTTCTTCTGCCATATAGAAACGCCCAGGAGGGGTGGGGTGTGTGTCAAGAAAGTGACAGGGGTGTCAAATGCGGTTTCTGGCGCAATAGCGCAACACGTCGTCTCCACACTTCGTCGGACACCCTTAGTCCAACTGCTGAGTCCATCAAGCACAGTGTGTTGCGACTCATTTTGCCGACTAAGCGCAACCAGTGTGCGACGAAGTGGGTACGCCGGATGCGCCCCCATCCCGCGCGGCTGCGGCACAAGGAGCGATCACGGCACAAACCGATGGAACGACAGACAGGCGAAAAGTCCCCTGCAAATATGCTCGGCGACCGCGTCCAGCCAACGGTCCGCCTCCGTTCCGGGCGGACAGAAACGCGACACCCAAGTCGGCTTCGCAAGCGCATGCACGACGATCTGCGCATGCGTCGAACTGGACCACAGGCTGATTTGGAGCGCGTCCGCCTCCGGCAGGGCCATCCGCAGCAACCGTTCGAAGCACATTTGGAGCGGACGGGCGAAGCGTTCTTCGATGGCACACGCAATGTCCGAAGGGACGTCCTGCTCATAGCCGATCAAGCGCGCGACACACGACTCCGGCGGGTGCGTCGCCGCGCAAATGTTCAACGAACGCCGCACCCACGTGCGGATCGCCGCCTCCCATGAGTCATGGTCTTGCACGGAATCGGGTACGGTTAACAGCGGCGCGACCACGCGTTCGAAAAGGGCGGAAAAGACGGCCTTGTAAAGAGCGGCCTTCGAACGAAAATAATAATTGACGAGAGCCACGTTGACATGGGCCTCCGCGCAGATCGCGCGCGTCGTTGTGTCCTTAAAGCCGTTCTCGACGAAAATTTTCGTCGCGGCGGCCAGAATCTTGCCCTGCGTCGTCTGCGGTGCTCCGGAGAGAAATTCGTCGTTCATATTCATAATCACCCCACTTTGTTGAACGACAAAAACCCCGCGCGGTTCACATCGCGCGCGGGAAAAAACCACCTCCATCGATTTTCAAGCCCTTCCCATCCGTCGACGGACGGGAAAGAATGCGGCCACCACACGGGAGCGAATAAGCCGGATTCTGTTCACCGCCCCGCGAAGGGCGGCTCCGATCATTCATCTCAGCAATCTACCCGGGATCCTATCCGGCACGAATGCCGGAACGGCACGGGCCGCGCCTCGAATCCCCTATTTGATCTTGCTCCAGAGGGGGTTTGCCATGCGACGGGGCTCTCGCCCGCGCCCGGTGGTCTCTTACACCACCTTTTCACCCTTATCCCGCTTGCGCAGGACGGTTTGTTTTCTGTGGCACTTTCCGTCGGCACCGATCTGGCAGTACCGCTCCGGCCTTGACGACCGGACCTCTTGCCCTGCGGAGTCCGGACTTTCCTCTGCCGCCGAAGCGGCAGCGATCGGTCACTCCCCGTGTGGTCGCCGCAAAACTGAAAAAAATCGTCAGCCGCACGCGCGCTTGCCAGCGCGCCTCAACAGGGTCTAGCACATATAGAGAATGCGTCCGCACATCTGGCATGTCACAATCCCCTGATTGCGACGAACCATCTGCCCCACGGACGGCGGTTGAACCATGTTGCACCCCTTGCAAACCCCGTCGGCCTGCAAGCTGACCAACACGGGCCACCGGCGCGCGCGCAGCCGCTCATAGGGCAGAAGGAGTTGAGGCGGAACTTTCTTGGCTGCCGCAACCCGTTCAGCCTCCTCCTTGGCCAATTCGCCCTTGACGGTCGCCAGACGCGCATCCAATTCACCGATATATCCGTCCACAACCGTCTGCTCGCCGCGAAGTTTTTCCTCCACCTCGGCCACGCGATGCTTCACGGGGATCACATCGTCCATGGCCGCCACCTGACGCGCCTCGAAATTTTCGATATCGCCCTCGATCTTGGCGATTTCGAGGTTGAGCATCTGAAACTCTTTGTTCGTTTTCAGCGTGGCCTGGTTCTGCTTGAGCGACAGGATACGATCCTTCTTGGCCTTCACCTCCAGCTCTGCCTCATTCACCCTCAGTTGGGCGTTCTTCAGATCCGTCTGCGCACGGGCCAGAAGCTCGCGAGTGCCGTTCAGGCGCTCCTGCTCCTGCTCTTTGCGCTGCGGAATGTCACGTATTTCCTGTTGCAGGTCGCGGATACGACCATCGATTTCTTGGAGATCAAGCAACGGTTGAACGACACTCACTGCGGCACTTCCTTCCGGATACGACTGATAAAGATCAGATTGAGTCTTTAAGGCTACCGCATCGGGCTCCGCCTGTCAAACACGGACTGTGGATTGAATTTAGCGTGTTTCGTCGTTTCTTGAACGGCCGGACTTAGGTTGAAAATGTTGAAGGTGAAGCGGCAGACAAGTGGTATTCCGCGCGGCGCCGCTTTCTATTCGAACGGAAGAGCGCTGCCGCCCTTCGGCGTCACGGCGAGCCAAGTTTCGCATCGCAAGCCAGATCGACGGCGCGCGCATGTGGTCGCTGCAAAGGCGCCGGACGGTGCCAGACAGGCACCAGCAACACACGGGCCTCGCGCTCGCTCCCGTATGCCAGAAAGCCCCACAGCGCGCTCCAACGGTACGCGGCGTCCTCCCCCTGTCCGCGCCGGAACCACGACGCGACGAACGGCACCTTCCAATACGTGAAGTCCGACCGCGCGTCTTTGACGTGGCGCACAAGCCCGAACAGCGTGCCCCAATAGTGCCGATCCGGGTTCCCTTCCAAGCGCAGCGCGCCGCTGGCCACATCGGCCCGGTAGAACCCGTCGCCCCCCGCGACGTCCATCACCCAGCCGCCCGCCGCCTGGAATCCGGCCGCGTAGCCCTCGTAATGAGGAAAACGAAGCGGCCAAGGAAAATCCATCGCCCACCGTTCCGACCACGACGGTGCGTCGGCCGTCACGTGCGTCTCCAGAGCCGTCTCCGCCAGCGCGTCGCAACGGCCCTTTTTCCCAGCGCCCGGGCCAGACGACCAAACCGCGACGACCAACGGGCCCCGCTTCGCCACAGTCCACGGCGAATCGCCGAACGATTTGCGCAATCGGCGCGCCATGCGCCGTTTCAACGAACCGGCCTGTCCCGAACACTCCATGTAGGTCATCCACACGGTCGTGACGTCCCCTCCGACTCCTTTAAGAAAATAAATGCGATCGCCCAGCCATCCTTCAAGAAACCCATACTCGCGCGGCGCGACCATCCGGTCGCCGCCCAACCAAAGGGCGGTTCCGGAAGCGCCCAGACTGTTGATCTCCACACCTCCGACCGCGTCCCTGAACAGCGCGCTGGGCGGCGCGAACGCGGCGGGCGTGAACCCGCGCAGATAGCGCCGCTCCGGATACAGAATCTCGGCCGTAGTCAAGGGCAACCGATTGGTGTAAACGCCATTGATCGCGCACCAGCCGGCCTCGCGCCGAATGCGGTTCGCGAACACCGCGCCGTCGAGATAAGGGCGCAGGAGCGTGCCGCCGAGAAAGGCGGGGCAATCCTTAGGCATTCCCTCGGCCCCCTCGCCGCTCGTCCATCCCAACAGATTTACGACCATGCCGCCGAACGGAGTCGCCGAATTCATCGGGACCTCGGCGAACACGCCGTCGAGACCGACCAGCATGGCGTCCCCCTCGCACAGCGACGTCAACGCCTGATTCCGGTCGAAGCTCGCGACCGACTCCCTCTCCAAACGATCCAAGTCGAAATACCCGTCCTCCAGCGCGTGGCAGAACTCGTGTACGTAGACGAAACGCTCCATGCCCGGCAGTTGCGCCACGTTCGTCGCGACACCGCCCGCCCCCTCCACATAGGCCACGCGTTTCTTTTCGGGGTCGTAATAGGCCGCGACCTGCTCGCCCATGACGCGCAGGAAGAGCTGCTTCAGGCCGTCGGTCGGCTTCAGGACGCGAAACTGCCGCAGCAGCAACTCGGTCGACGCCAGATAGGCGCGGTTCTCGTCTTTCTCGAGTTCTTGGGCCAGCGATGCCTTCAGCGCCGCCGGCGTCTCCTTTTCGATCGCCACCTGCTGGCGCTGGGGCAGCCCGCGCAGGGACGAGGCCAGCGCCAGATCGCGGCGCGTCTGAACCGCCGTGTTCGGATCACGCGGCAAAGGAATCGACCGGCAACCGACCGCTCCCGAAACGACCGCCGCGAAAGCCAAAACAAGCACGCGCGAAACGCGTCCCCCCGGCGCGCCCGCCGACATTTTTCGAGTCGACTTTTTTAAACACATAAAAATTTCTCGCTTGTAAGTTGGACGAAAATAATAAAAATTTGACCAATAAACCGCAACCTCAATCGTTTGCAACGGGTGTACGATGCCAGATGATTCAATGAGCGACGCTGCGCTGTTGGCCGCATTTGTGCGGGGCAACGCCTCCGCATTGGACGATCTGGTGGAGCGGTATCGGTTGGCCCTGTTCTCATGGCTGACGGGAATGACCGGCAACCGGGCCGACGCGGAGGATTTGTTTCAGGACATTTGGTTCCGCGTGATCCGCCATGCCGCGCGCTTCAACGACGTGTCTTTCAAGGCCTGGCTGTGGAAGATCGCCCGGAACATTGTCATCGACTTCCGGCGCAAGCGGAAGCCGGACGTGAGCTTGGACGCGACGGAAGACGAGGACGCGCAGCCGCTCGTGACACAACTGGTCGCGGCGGGGGCGGGCCCTGCCGAGGCCGTGGAGCGGGACGACCTGACGAACCGCGTGATGCGGGCGGTGGAATCCCTCCCCCCCGTTCAACGGGAAGTCTTTCTGATGCGCGTGCAGGGCAACCTCTCCTTCGGGGAGATCGCCGGTACGCTGGACATCCCGCTCAACACGGCGCTGGGGCGCATGCACGACGCCATGACGAAATTGAAGAAACAGTTGGCGGAGGAGATTTGATCATGAACCCGAACCCCACATGCCCATACACGCAGGAGGGGATCGAAAAGGAACTGGAAGCGCTCGCGCCCCTGGTGCATCGAGCTTTCGAGCGCGCTTCCGGGCCCTCTCCCAAGACGCTCGCGGCCATCCGCGAAGAGGCCCGCCGCCAGGTGTTCCTGCGCGGGCGGACGCGCCGCTTGATGCCGCTCTTCCGCTCGGTGGCCGCCGCGGCCAGCCTCGCGCTTCTCCTCGCCGGTGCCATTCACATCCATTGGATCCGTGTCGACGGCCGACACGCCCGGGACGTCGCCCACCTTCTGAACTTGGGGGCCGCGCAACCGACCTCCGGCGTTCCGGACTCGTCGGCGCTGGCCAACAGCCTGCTCGACGTTCAAGGCTTAAGCGAAGAGGCGTTCCTCGCTACGGCCGATGAAACGGAATCTCTTTGGCTTTAGCCCACAACTTCTCGATCGCGTAGTAGGATCGCGCTTCCGGCGAGAACACGTGGACGACGGCATGCACGTAATCGATGATCGTCCAGCCGCTGTCGGACTCGCCCGACGTGCGATAGCTCTCGACCCCCAACGCCTTCATTCGGCGCTGAATCTCGGCGATCAACGCCTTGAGGTGCGGGGCCGACGTGCCCGTCGCCACCACGTAATAGTCCGTCACCGATGAAAGTCCGCGCACATCGAAAATGCGCACGTCCGTCGCCTGCTTGGCGTCCAGCGCCAACGCGGCCTCCTGTGCAAGTTGGTCCGAGTTAATGGTCACACCTCCTTTGCCGATACGTAAAGTCCACGCCACCGAATGTAGGCCTCAACCGAAGGAGTTACAAGATAGCGAATCGACGCGCCCGCCGCAATTCTTCTCCTGATCTCCGACGACGAAACGTCGAAGAGCCGCCCGCGGACGATCCCCGTGCGCAACCGGTCCCGGACGGCAGGCGCAAACGACGACTGCTCCAGCGTCTTCTCCGCGTCCGCTCCCGGACGCTCGACCGTGATCACGTCGCACAGCGTCAACATCTCGTCGATCCGGTGCCAGTGGTGCAACTCGCGCAGCGAATCCATGCCGATGATGAAAAAGAACCGGTCGTCGGGGTGGCGCGCTTTCAGCGTCAAAACCGTCTCGACCGCGTACGAAACACCCCCGCGGTCCAAGTCCACCGAGCAGGCTTCGAACAGCGGGTCTTCCGATGCGGCAAGACGCGCCATCTCCAAACGATCCGCGGCCGTCGCGTGTCGCGGCTGTCCGCATTTGAAGGGCGACACGTTGCACGGCGTCAGCAGCACGGCGTTCAAATCGAACGCCTCCGCAGCCGACCATCCGACGAACAGGTGGCCGAGATGGATCGGATTGAAGGTTCCCCCCAAGATGCCCACGCGCCTCATGTCCGTCTCCTTTACGCGTCTACCGCACGCCCGGTGTCGGCGTCGTAGAACACGGCCCGCTCCAATCCGAACGAGACCGCCGTTTCCGTTCCGGGCGCGACCGCCGCTTCCGGCGACACGCGGGCGATCACGCGTCCGCCATCGGCGACAACCACATGCACAAAGGTCTCCGCGCCCATCGGCTCCACGACGTCCACAAACCCCCGCACCGTTGCGCACGCAGCCGCACCGTCGGCCTCAAAGGCCGCCTCCGGCCGGACGCCGAGCAGCAGCTCGCGCCCCGCGAATTCCGCCAGCGCATCCCGCTGCCGCGCGGGCACGGCGAACGCCTCGCCGCCCGTCGGCGCAAACCGGTCGCCTCCGTCGCTCACGCGCCCCCGCAGCACGTTCATCGGCGGCATCCCGATGAAACCCGCCACGAACAGATTCGCCGGACGCCGGTAAACCGCCAGCGGCGCGTCCACCTGCTGCACCGTTCCGCGGTTCATCACCGCGATGCGGTCCCCCATCGTCATGGCTTCCGCCTGGTCGTGCGTGACATACACCATCGTCGCCCCCAGCCGCCGGTGCAGGCGGCTGATCTCGCCCCGCATCTCCACGCGCATCTTCGCGTCGAGGTTGGAGAGCGGCTCGTCGAAAAGAAAAACCCGCGGCTTGCGCACGATCGCCCGCCCCACCGCCACCCGCTGCCGCTGGCCGCCCGACAACTGTTTCGGGACGCGCGTCAGCAGCTCTGACAGGCCCAGAATCTCCGCCGCTTCCCGCACCCGCTCGTCGATCACTCCGCGCCGCAGCCCGCGCAGCCGCAGTCCGAACGCCATGTTCTCGTAGACCGTCATGTGCGGATACAGCGCGTAGTTCTGAAACACCATCGCGATGTCGCGGTCTTTGGGCGGCACCTCGTTCACGCGCCGCCCGCCGATGTAAATCGATCCCGATGTGATCTCCTCCAGCCCCGCGATCATGCGCAACGTCGTCGACTTGCCGCACCCCGAGGGTCCGACGAGCACCAGAAACTCGCCGTCCGCAATGGACAGGCTCACGTCCTCGACCGCCGCGACGCCCGTTTCATACCGCTTGCTGACTTGCTCTAAGACGACTTCGGCCATGCGGCTCCTACAAAATCATGCGAACGCCGGACACCCTTTTGACCGCCGCGTCGAACGCTTCGTGCTCCGTTCGGTCGTTGAACGCCACCGACACCCCGAACGCCCGATACCGCCCGCCCGAAGACGTGTTCGAGGGACGCAGCGGAGCCGTTACCCGAAACGCCGAAACGACCGCGCACAGCGCCCCTTCGGCGTCGGACGCCGCATCCACGATGACCCGCATGTGATACTCGGCCGGATAGGCAGACTCCCCGTTTCCTGCGGGATCAGCGCGTTTGAACGTGTCGTTCACTCGAATGCTCATGGGAATCAGTTTACCCACTTCGGGTTTCGGCAACAAGCGCCCTTTGCAACGTTCTACGCTTGGCGTTTGCGCGCGATTGATGCAAAATAGAGGCCATACGGGGAAGAATGATAATTCGGATGCGGAGGGACGGGGTTTGGTGAGCAGTGATCGACATGTCGCGACCGTTGCCGTTTGCCTGTGCTTGGCGGCGCTGGCGCAGACCGCGCGCAGCGAGCCTTGGCCGGAACGGCACGGCGCGTTTCGTAAGGAGCTGCGCGTCGACGGCGCAGAGGGCGAGCCCGTCACCGCCACGACCACCGTCTTCCTCGACAGCCGCTTCTCCGGGTTCTCCCTGATCGACGCGCAGGGCGCGGCCCGCCCCTTCGCGCTGCTCAACCGGCTCGGCAGCCGCGTGAGCGTCCATTTCGACGCCAAGGGCTGCGAAACGCTCTACCTCTGCCCCTCCCCCTCCGCCCCGCTTCTGCCGCCCGGCCTCGACAACCTCTCGGGGCTGCGCCACCTCGTGCGCGGCTACGACGGCCGCGAGGTGGCGTCCGTCGCCCAGTTCGAGTCGCTCTGGAAGGACGGCGCCTTCCAGGGCGGCGAATTCGAGGAGAACGTCTACGCCGCCTACAACCCTTTCGGCCCCAACGCCAAGACCCTGCACCGCTACGAGGGCTACCTGCGCATCGAGAAGGCAGGCGAGACGGCCTTCTGCGTCGCTTCGACCGACGCCTCGTTCCTTCTGCTCAACGGCCGCGAAGTCGTCGCGTGGCCCGGACGACACGGTGTCCGGGACGGCCTCGACGGCAGCAAACGCGGCACCGTCTCCCTCCAGCCCGGCCTTTACCGCTTTACGTTTCTCCATGCCAACGGCGGCAACGACTCTTTCGCGATCGCCGCCTGGGTGCCGCCCGGCGAAAAGCGCCACGTGGTGATTCCCGCCGAATGCTTCACGCGGGCCTCGTATGCGCGGGTGGGGCCGCTCGCCGCCCGCGACGGCGCGCGGCAGGCCGAATTCCTTTGGGAAAACCGCTACATGGTCAACATCCGCGACCACGCGCTCTACGAACTGACCTTCGACGCGGTCCGTCCGCCCGCCACCCCGAACGCCACCTACGCGTGGGACTTCGGCGACGGCACGCGGGGCGAAGGGCACACGACCGAGCACCTCTACTTCGCCGACGGCGACGTTGAGGTCGCGCTCACCGCCACCTACGCCGACGGCACCAAGGCCACGTCGCGCCAGACCGTGCGGCTCGCCCCGCGCTACGGCCAGAGCGAGGGCGACGATGCCCACGCCCTGCTCCTGATCGACCAGGCCGTCGCGCAAGAAAAGGCCTGCGGCATCCAGCCGCAGGGCTACGCGCTCATCTCGCAAGGCTACTTTTTCTTCCTGAAGGAATCGCAGGCCGCCGCCTTCGCCGACCGCGTGCTCGCCGCCGTCGCGCGCATGCCGGAGACCGACCGCTATCCCGTCTTGAACGAACTGGCCCTCGGCGTGCAGCAGGTCGACGAACAGGACGAGCTGTCGGAGCGCTGCTTCCGCGCCATCCTCGACCACGTCAAAGACCCCAGGCAGCGCGCCTCCGCCGCCCTGCACTACGCCGGCATGCTCAACCTCTGTCTCAACCGGCCACAGGACGCGCGCGCCGTGCTCGCCTCGGTCCGCCGCGAAGACCTGACGGACTGGGAGCCGCGCCTGCTGGACATCTACCTCGCCGACACCGCCCTCGTGCTTGACGACATCGCCACGGCCCGCGCCCTCTACCAGGCCGTTCCCAAGACCAACGCCGAGGTCACGGGCTCGCGTGTGGACCGCAACGTGCTCTTCGAGTACAACAGCCGCTACTTCCGACTCCAGAACCTCCTGAGCCAGCGTCTCTACCGCGAGAGCCTCTCCGAACTCGACCAGATCGAGTGGGATCTGCCCGAGGAACGCGCCTCTCCGCGCATGAATCTGCTCAAAGTCCAAGCACTCGTGGGCAATAATCAGCCCCGCAAGGCCGTTGTTTGTTTACAGCGCGCCTTGATCGCCGACGTCGACGCGAGCTATACGCCCGCCCTGCGCCTTGAGCTGGCCAAGCTCTATCTGGGCCTGAACCAGCTCGCGCAGGCCAAGCACCAGGTCTCCCTGATCCGCAAAGAGAGCCCGTGGACGCAGGAGGAGATCGAAGCGCGCAAGGTTTTGGAGGAGATCGATCGTAAGATTGGGGAGGTTTCGCCATGAAGACAAGATTCGGCATCGCCTGTATCGCGGCCTTCGCTTTCGCGGCGGCCGTCCGCGCCGACGAGAACGACTTCCTGCGGCCCGTCGGACTTCCGCCCAAGGCCAAGCCCCAGATGCGCCAAGGCGGCGAGGCCCTGCCGCCCCTGCCTCTGCCCGCCACGCCCCTGCGGCGTTCCGAAAAGAAACGCCCGCCCAGCCCCTCGACGCTGATCGGCAAGGTCGTCTGGGGCTCCTTCCTCGATTACACATGGGACAACGGCATGGTCACGCGCGTCTACGACTGGAACATGGTTCCCGCCGATTGCCAGTCGCTCCTCCGCGCCGCCTACAAGCACCTCAACATGGACTACAAGGTCGAGACGACCAGCCTCGACGGCTTCAACGCCACGCCCGCCGAAATCCCCGTGCTCTACTTCTCCGGCGGCCGGTCGCTCAACTTCACCGACGCCCAGCGCGAGACCCTGCGCAAGTACATGCTCTCCGGCGGCATGGTCTGGTTCGACTCCGTGGTCGGATCGCCCTACTTCTACAAGTCCGCGCTCACCGAGCTTCAGAAGACCCTGCCCGAGGCGCAGATCCGCCGCCTCCCCTCGGACCACCCGATCTTCCACATGGTCGACGACAGCGTCAGCGTCAACACCAAGACCAAAAGCGACATGTTGCCTGTTTTCGACGCCGTCTACATCGGCTCGCGCGTCACCGCCGTGGTTTCGCCCTACGGTCTCGGCGCGGGCTGGGACAACGCCGCGCCCGATCTGATCAAGCAGGCCGACTACTACGAGCACCCCTCGGCCGTGCGCATCGGACTCAACCTCGTCGCTTACGCCATGGGCTACTTCCGCGTCGGCCTCGCCCACGCGAGAGTCCAGGCCTATGGCGACGAAGACGCCAAACAGGCCGGCGACCCCGTGGTCTTCGCCCAGATCCGCACCAGCGGCGTCTGGAACACCGAGCCCGGCGGCGCCGACAACCTGCTCCGCTTCATGAAACGCAACCTCAGCGTCAAAACCAGTTATCTCGTGCGCACCGTCCGGCTCGACGCCGACCCGCTCGCCAACTACAGCTTCCTCTACCTCTCCGGCATCAGCGACTTCACGTTCAGTGACGCGGAGCGCGCCGCGCTCCGCCGCTACCTCGAAAACGGCGGCTACCTGCTGGTCGACAACTCGCTGGGCCTCGACGAGTTCCACGCCGCCGCCTACCGCGAGCTGAAGCGCCTCTATCCCGACCGCGCGTTCGAGAAGCTGTCGGCCGACCATCCCGTCTTCAAGCAAGGCCCCTTCAAACTCGACGCCGTCCGCTACACCCCGCCGGTCCGCGCCAAGTATCCCGCGCTGACCACCCCGATCGTCGAGGGTCTCAAGGTCGGCGACGACTACCGCGTTTTCTGCAGCCCCTTCGATCTCGCCGCCGGCTGGCAGGGCGACGAGCATCCGATGTCCTACGGCTACGAGTCCGGCGACGCGCTCCAGCTCGGCGCCGACCTCGTAACCTACTGCCTGACGCACTGACGGAAGCAGGGGGGGCGCACCTCAAAACGTTCATCGCCAAACCGCCGCAAACACGAAACAACTGAGTTGTGAAGCAAACTTGATGGAGGAATTCTCATGGGGGAGTCGCTGTTGGATAATCTGTCGAACGTCGCCAAATTCCATGCGGCCGTCAAAGCCGAGGTCGGCAAGGTCATCGTCGGCCAAGAAGCCGTGATCGACCAAGTGCTGATCGCCCTGCTCGCGCGCGGACACTGCCTGCTGCTCGGGGTGCCGGGCCTCGCCAAAACGCTCCTCGTGCGCAGCCTCGGCGAAGCGCTCGACCTCGGTTTCAACCGCGTCCAGTTCACGCCCGACCTCATGCCCTCGGACATCACCGGCACCGAAATCCTCGACGAGGAGGCCGGCAGCGCCCGCCGTTCGCTGCGTTTCGTCCAAGGACCGGTCTTCACCAATCTGCTCCTCGCCGACGAGATCAACCGCACGCCGCCCAAAACCCAGGCCGCCCTGCTCGAGGCGATGCAGGAGCACGTGGTCACCACCGGCGGCCGCAGCTTTCCCCTGCCGCAGCCCTTTTTCGTGCTCGCCACCCAGAACCCGATCGAACAGGAAGGCACCTACCCGCTGCCCGAGGCCCAGCTCGACCGCTTCATGTTCCTCGTGCGCATGGACTATCCCGAGCGCGAGGAGGAGATCCAGATCCTGCGCCGCACCACGGCCAACCGCGACGTTCAGCTCGCACGCCTCATCGACGGCCCCGGCATCCTCGCCCTCCAGCGCCTCGTGCGCGAGATCCCCGTCAGCGAGCACGTGTTCGGCTACTGCATCGACCTCGTGCGCATGACCCGGCCGGGCGAGCCCAACGCGCCCGACTTCGTGAAGGCCAACCTCACCTACGGCGCCGGGCCGCGCGCCGGCCAGTACCTCATCCTCGCCGCCAAGGCGTGGGCCGCCCTCGAAGGCCGCGTCAACGTGAGCTGCGCCGACATCCGCCGCAACGCGCACGCCGTCCTCGGCCACCGCATCGCCTGCAACTTCCACGCCGCCGGCGAGGGCGTCGACGCCACGCAGATCATCGACCGCCTCCTCGCCCACGTCCCCGAACCGAACAGCGCGGGCGTCTGACCGCCGGCCGAGTCCTCTCATGGCCACGCCCGCCCACAACATGTTCCTCACGCCGCGCACCCTCGACGCTCTCAAGAACGTCGAGCTGGTTGCGCGCTCCATGGTCGAGGGCACGCTCACGGGCCTCCACCGCTCGCCCTACCACGGTTTTTCGTCGGAGTTTTCCGAATACCGCAAGTATTGCCCCGGCGATCCCGTCAAGCATGTGGACTGGGTCGCCTACGCCAAGTCCGACCGCTACTACGTCAAGCAGTACGAAGACGAAACCAACACGCGCACCTACCTCGTGCTCGACCGTTCCGGGTCCATGGCGCTCGGCGGCAACGGACGCGCCCACAAGTTCCACTACGCCTGCTATCTCACCGCCGCCTTCGCCTACCTGATGCACCGGCAGAAGGACGCCGTCGGACTTTTCACCTACTCCGACCGCATCCATGACTACTTTCCCTCGCACTGCTCGCGCCTCCACCTCCTCTCGATCCTTTCGCATCTTGAGGGCCTCGTCCCCGAAGGCCGCTCCGACGCCGCGCCCTGTTTCCAGCGCATCGCCGAAGAGGTTCGCCGCCGCTCGATCGTGATCGTCTTCTCGGACTTCTTTGATCCCAACGAATCCTTTGTCCGCAGCCTCCGCCAGCTTCAGCACAAAGGATGCGAGGTCATCCTCTTCCAGATCCTCGACCCGCTGGAAACCACATTCCCCTTCCGCGGCCTCATCGAGTTCCGCGACCTCGAAACCGGCGAATGCCTTGAACTGGAGAGCGAAGACTGCCGCGACGGCTACCTTTCCGACCTCGACGCCTACACCCGCGCTATGCGCGGTTTCTGCGGCCGCATGAACATGAGCTTCGAAACCCTCTCCACCGACACCCCCTTCGACCGCGCCCTCCTAGCGTATTTCCACAAGAGGGAGAGGATGTTTTAAAAAAGCGGATTAGGGGTTAAGACCGTAAGGCTGTTAGGCAGAATGGGCATGAACCCATGAGAGACCACACACGACTGAGAGCGTTTGAACTGGCAGACGAGCTGGCGCTAACCCAGTATCGTATCACGCGTTCCTTCCCCAAGGAGGAGCTTTACGGGCTGACGGCCCAAATGCGCCGCGCCGCCGTGTCGGTCGCCTCAAATATCGTAGAGGGCTGTGCGAGAGAGAGCGAATCCGAATACCTCCGCTTCCTTGAAATCTCGTTCGGCTCATTGCGGGAGCTGCACTACCAGTTCACCCTTGCCCAACGGTTAGGTTACGTCAGTGACTCCGATTCAAAGGCAGGCTTGGCTCTTCTCGACGAAACCGAAAAGGTACTATCTGCACTCCTCCGCTCCCTTCGTTCTCCACGTCAGCCCTCCTAACAGCCTACAGCCTAACAGCCTTCTTCATGACTTTCGCCAATCCCATCTTTCTCTGGGGCCTGCTTGCGGTCCCGTTGCCGATCCTCCTCCACCTCTTCTTCCGGCGGAGGAAGGCGAAAGTCGTTTTCTCCACGCTCCAGTTCTTCCATCTCCGCGAGCGCTTCCTCGCCCATCGCCGCCGCCTGCGCGAGTTCATCCTGCTCCTGATCCGCACCCTCGCGCTGCTCTGCCTCGCGCTCGCCCTCGCCCGCCCGCTCTTCACCCGCATGCCCTTCTCGCTCGCCTCGCGCACCAACGCGGTCATCGTCCTCGACGACACGCTCTCGATGGACCGCAAGACCGGCTCGGGCGCCACCGCCTTCGAGATCGCGGTCCAGAAGGCCGACGAAATCCTCGACACGCTCTCCGAAGGCGACGGCGCGGCGCTCGTCTTCCTCTCCGGCCACCCCGGCGTCGCGCTCACGCGCAAGATCCAAGTCATCCGCCAGCGCCTGCAGGAGGCGCGCGTCACCGGCGCCACCGGCTCCTTCGGTTCGGCGCTCAAGGAGGCGGACGCCCACCTCTCCGCCGAGGGCAACCCCAACCGCGAGGTCTTCGTCCTCTCGGACTTCCAGCGCAACCAGATGCCCGCCCGCCCCCTCGCGCTCGACCATGCCAAAGGCCTGCGCCTCTACCTGCTCCCCGTCTCCGGCGCGACCGACAACCTTTCCGTCAGCGCGATCAAACTTTCGACCCGCCCGCAGATGGTCAACCGCCCGCTCGTCGTCCCCTACCGCATCCGCAACTCCGGAACGGCCGACCGCGAGGCCGAAGTCCGCCTCCTCGTCGCCGACGAGCCGCGCGCCACCTCCACCCTCACCGCGCCCGCCGGCCAGACCGTCGACGGCCGCTTCGAATTCGTCCCCGACCGCGCGGGCATCCTCAACGGCGCTGTCTGCGTCGCCGACCGCAACGTCGCGCTCGACAACCGCCGCGTCTTCGCCGTCAACGTCTGCGAGAACATCAACGCGCTCTTCCTCGAATCGGATATCCTCAGCCGCGTGCGTCCCTTCCATTTTCTCAAACTCGCGGTCGACCCTAGCGACGGAAACGCCGCCAACGGCATCGCCGTCGAAACCGGGTTCGTCCCCGAGCTCACGCCCAAGGACCTCGAAAAACACCACGTCGCCGTCCTCGCCAATCCCACGCCGCTCTCCGCCGCCACCGCCTCCCTGCTCGCGCATCATCTCTCCGCCGGCGGCGCGCTGATCGTCTTCGGCGGGGACAACGTCGACCGACCCACGTTCGCCGCCTGGCCCGACCCGCGCCTCGCCAATCTCTACGGCGCGCGCCAGACGCTCGACCTCGCGGGCGCCACCCTCAAGGGTCCGTTCCAAGGCCTCAACGCGATCCTTCATCTCGACCTCGTGAAGTGGCAGCACCTCAACGCCCTCACGCCCTCGCCGTCCGCCACCGTCCTCGCAGAAACGCACGGACGCCCGCTCATCGTCGAGGAGAAGGTCGGCGCGGGCACCTTCGTCGCCTGCGCCTTCTCCTGCCGACGCGACAGCGGCAACTGGCCCGAACTCAAGTCCTTCCCCGTCGCCATGATCCACCTGCTCACCTACGCCGCGCAGGACCCCCAGCCGCGCGCCGACGTCGCCTGCGGCGGCACCGTCCGCTTCTCCGCCCTCGATTCCGACGACCGCCCGCTCTCCCTCCGCCTGCCCGACGGTTCCGCCGCCCGCATCCCCGTCCGCAAAGGCGAAGCCGCCTTCTCCGACACCGGACAGCCCGGCATCCTCACCGCCGAGCGCGCCCGCCCGCGCTGCGTCACGTTCAACCCCGTCCCCGACGAAAGCGACCTCGCCTGCCTCCCGCCCTCCAAGATCGCGGACCTCGTCGAGAGCGGCCTCGGCGGCGCCTCGCCCGCCGTTTCGGTGCTCAAGACCGACGCGCAGATCGACTCCCAAGTCCGCGCCTTCCGCCGCGGCAGCGACCTCACCGGCATCTTCCTCTTCCTCGCGCTCCTGCTCCTCGTGCTCGAACTGCTCGTGGGCAACGCCTATCTCCTCGCCGGGCGCGGACGCGGCGGGCCCGTCATCCGTCGGCTGGAGGACACGCCATGAACCTGTCCTTCTACCCGCTCCTGCCGCCCTGGCTGCTCCTGCTCGCCTTCCTCCTCTCGGTCGGCGCGGCCTTCTACGCCTATCGCCACCGCAACCCCGCCGTCGAGCCGTGGCAGCACCGCACGTTCCTTGCGCTGCGCCTCGTCGCCCTCGCCTGCGTCTTCTTCATGCTGCTCTGCCCCGGACACATCACCGAAGACCGCAACCTCGAAAAGTCTCACCTCGTCTTCCTTCTCGACCGCTCCGCCTCCATGTCCGCCCGCGACCAGCGCGACGGCCAGACGCGCCTCGCGCAGGCCGTCGCGTTCCTGCAGAACACGCCCCTCAAACGCCTCGCGGACTACCCCAAGGATTACTTCGCCTTCAACGGCCAAGCGCAGCGCCAGTCCGACGCCCGCGCCCTCGCCGCGCTCGCGCCCGAAGGCGGCACGGACCTCAAGCAGGCCGTCGACCGCGTGGACAAGGACATCGGCCTCAACCGCGCCGCCGCCCTCGTCCTCGTCTCCGACGGCATCGACACCTCCGGCTTCAAGGGCGGCGACATCGCCGTGCCCGTCCTCAGCGTTCAGGTCGGCACCGATCTCGTCCAGTCGAAGGACCTTTCGATCGAACCCTTCGACTGCCCCGACCGCGTCAGCGAAGGCGAAGAACTCACCCTCTCCATTCCTCTGCTCCTGCAGGGCTACCCGCGCGACCAAGAGGTCGCCTTCGCCGTCTCCCTCGACGGCGCCCCGCTCCGTTCCGAAACGCTCACGCTGAGCAGCAGCCGCACGCGCACCGAGACTGTCAAGGCCACTCTCGCCGAGGCCGGCGTCCACGTCCTGCGCATCGACTGCGGTCGGCTCCCCGACGAGGTCACCTTCCTCAACAACCGCCGCGAACTCATCGTCGAGGCCGTCAAGGCCAAAGACGCCGTCGCCGTTTACTTCCCCGTCCTCAACACCAGCTTCCGCCCGCTCGCGCGCGAGTTCCTCAAAGACGCCGACACGCCCTTCACCGCCTGCTACCGCGTCGCGGGAACGACCTTCCGCGTCCTCGGCAACAAGCCCAACCCCGCCTTCGCCGACGGGCTTCCCAAGAACGCCGAGGCCCTGCGCGACGTCACCTGCCTCATCCTCGGCGCGCACAACGGCGCGCTGCTCTCGCCCGCCGAGTCGCTCGTGCTCGAACAGTACGTGACGCGCGGCGGCACGCTCGTCTGCCTCGCGGGCACCGACGCCTTCGGCAAGATTCCGCCCGACTCGCCCCTCGTGCGCCTGCTTCCGGTCGTCACGCTCGACGACTCCTTCCGCACCGGCGCCTACCGCGTCGTGCCCGACCCCGTCGGCGACGCCGCGCTCGCCGAGCAGGTCGCGCAGATCATCGCCGACAACAAGAACGCGCCCGAACTCGCCCTCAACGCGATCAACCAGGTCAAGGACCTCAAGGCCAGCGCCAAGGTCGTGCTCTGGGCCGAGGGCGAGGCCCGACTGCCGCTCCTCGTCTGGCACCCCTACGGCTGCGGCAAGGTGGTCGCCCTCCTCAGCAACGCCTTCGGCCAGTGGGGCGCGCCCGACCGCCGCGACGAAAACTTCGGCCGCTTCTGGCGCCAGCTCGTCGCCTTCGCCAAAAACCAAGACGAAGACGCCGACCTGCTCAAGATCGCGCTCTCCAAGACCGAGGTCGCCGCCGACGAGCCGGTCACCGTCACCGCCATCGCCCGCCACCCGGCCGGCACCAACCGGACCGTCGAGGTCAAAGCCGACCTTTTTCTCGCGGCCTCCGACACGCCGCTGCGCTCCTTCGCGCTCGACAAGAAGACCGACTGCTTCGTGTCCGAGATTCCCGGCCTCAAGCCCGGCCGCTACGTCCTGCGCGTCTCCTCGCAGGACGGGCAGGACGTGCTGCGCACGCGCTACAAGCTCCTGCTCGTCGGCGACGCCCTCGGCGAAAACGCCCGCCTGCGCTCCGATCGCGACGTTTTCCGCGCCTTCAGCAGCGACAAGCACATCTTCGGCCCCGACGACGCCGCGCGCCTCGAAGACGCCCTGCGCGAGGCCGTCCGCCGCAACGTCATCCAGCGCGAGAACTTCCTCATCTTCGAAAACCCGGTTTTCCTGATCCTTGCCGTCGCGTTCCTCTTCGCCGAATGGTTCCTCCGCCGCCGCTTCAATCTGTTCTGACCGCGCCCGGGCCGACGAATATTTTTCGGGTGCGATTCAACTTTGTTGAAACCGCACTCCTAATTCCTAAATTGGCGCGAAGGCACGGGACGAGCCGCTTGTCTGTTCCAAGCCGAACGACCGTCCGAAACGCGAAATCTTCGACTCCCCGTCGCTAACCGATTACTCAATGCCAACACTTTTCACTTTTTGCAGCCTGCTTTTTGCGCTGGACGGGATGGGAAGGCGTTTGGTATAAGTTGCACTTCATTTCACCGAACTTCGGTGGAATGTGCGTTCCCGTTCGGGCTATCGAGGCTGACTGCCTGGCGGGTTCAGGCTTCAACAACGAAGAGGTAAAACATGCCTACGATGAAGACCAAGAAGTCCGCCACCAAGCGGATGAAAATGTCGGCCACGGGCAAAGTGTTGCGCACGCAGGGGGGCAAGTCCCACCTCAACGGCTACAAGTCGCGCGGGCGCAAGCGCAATCTCCGTGGTTCCACTGTTGCCGACGATGCGTTTCAGAAGACCGCTGCGCGCATGCTGCAGGGCAATTAATCATTAAGGAGATTGTGTCATGTCACGAGCCACAAATGCACCCGCTTCCAGAGAGCGCCGGCGTCGGCGCCTCGAACTCGCGAAAGGATTTCGCGGGTCCCGCAGCAAGCTGTTCCGCCAGGCCACCGAGGCGGTCGACCGCGCCCAGTGTCTGGCCACCGAGCACCGCAAGCTCCGCAAGCGCGACTTCCGCCGTCTGTGGATCGCCCGCATCAACGCGGCCGTCCGCAGCAACGGAATGACCTACAGCCGCTTCGTCGAGGGGCTGACCAAGGCCGGTATCGAGATCAATCGCAAGATGCTCTCCGAAATCGCGATCGCGGATGCGGAAGGCTTCAAGACGCTGGTCGAAAAGGCGCGCGCGGCACTCGCGTAAAACGCTTGAACAATCAGCGAATGTGAAAAGGGAACCGTTCCGGTCGGGACGGTTCCCTTTTTTTATCGAGAAACAAGAAAGCACGTCGGGCGCATGGCCGTTCTGTTGGTGGACACCCTTCTTTATCCTTATCGTAATCGTAATCCTAATCCTAATCGTAATCCGCTAAGGCGGGCGGAACCCACAACCCAATGTCCAATATCCAACAAGGAATGTCCAACTGAAGAAGTAGAATGCCTGCATGACCGTCCGAGTGCGACAACGCGATCAACGGCGACTTT
>Ga0172375_10000279_pt1 | contig 80963 bp, 59 predicted proteins | sample LakKiv1m_FD_114537 | JGI IMG/M metagenome (GOLD analysis project Ga0172375, IMG submission 114537) | Freshwater microbial communities from Kabuno Bay, South-Kivu, Congo - kab_092012_11.1m | ecosystem: Environmental > Aquatic > Freshwater > Lake | place: Democratic Republic of the Congo... | reverse complement strand
GGTGTATTTACAGGAGCCGGCGGCGGCGGAACAGGCCCAGGATAAATGGTCCAGTTAGTATTATTCCCTGAATTCAAAGAATGTACCGCTATAATTGAGGTACTACTAATATTATTTGAATCTTTAACATCTACATAAGAAACATCCCTCAAACCTTGAGCGTTAATTTTCCATTGCGAACCCGGCAAACTACTTCTTAATAAAATCAGATTCCCAACCTCGCCTTTCAAAGTTAACGAGCCGATAACAATCTGAGTTTCATCAGCACTAAAGACTAACTGTTTAGCCGGCACAATACAAGTAAGATTATTGTAAATTAAACCGCTAATATTTGATATCTTGCTCGCATCATTAAAAACAAGAGTTCCTAAGTTGTGATCAAAATTACCGGCGGTTTTTAAGAAAGAGCCTGATATCGTAAAATTTTTCCCCGATCCTGGAGCTGTCAAAGTTGATAAAATGTTTGATATGAATATGCTTGATCTTGCCTCGATATTCCCGGCAGAAGCATTTAAACTGCCCCCATTCAAACTGATATTTCCGGAAGTAACAAGAGAATGAGTATTGCCCAATGCCAATGTACCCGAATTTATATCTAGATCACCGGCTACGGTTATCGATCCGGGGGTAGTAAAAATAGGATTACCGCTTACAGGCTGAATCAAAAGATTATAATAATTCGAGATCCCAGGCATAACGACGCTGTCTGAACCATAATATTTTATCGAACCCGAAGCATTCATATTTGTAATTGAAACAGCCTCTGTGCCTTTAAGTGCTAGAATATTGGAATTAGCTAATGACGAAATATTTGCATTCTCTCCATTCAGATCCAATGTATCATCACTGCCTATCGTTAAAGTCGAAAAGGTAAATGTTGGGGTATTGACTCCAGAAGAAAGCTGTAAGGTTTTTGACGAGCCATTTATCGCGACTAAACCAAAATCTGTTCCGCTGGACGTGTTGTCAGTTAAAATCGATGTACCTGTTCCATCAAAGATCCAGGTACCAGTACCTTTGTTAACTGAAGCTCCAGAACCAATGGTGACATCACCTGCAACATTGACGTTGGGATCAGGATTAGAGGTAACCAAATCCAGGATACCATCGGTAATGTTTAAGTTACCGTCTACGTTTAAGTCTCCGACTATCTGGAAGGTGGCAAAGCCGGAGTTATCGTTAAAAGTTAAGTTCTCGAAGGCCTGGCCCGCTGAAGTAAGTGTTTTAATACCGCTTGCCCCATTCATGATAACAGTAGAATTAGAAGCTCCGGTGTGAGAGACGTTGATACCGGTAAAATTAATATTTCCGCCTATAGAAACTGTAGAAGTGCCAAAATCGAGGTTCAGTCCATTAACCGTTCCACCACGTTGAAGACTCCCAGAAATAATATGATTACCTGAACCGAAATTAATGTTTCCGTACAAATTACTAGAAGCGCCAAGAGTAAGAGCAGAACAATTAATACTGGAAATCGAAGTATTCAACGTAGCTGTTTTACTCGGTGTAATGCTATAAATAGCGATTGCCCCGGCAGAAATATCGGAAGTTAAAGTGATGGAAGCATCATTGGTAACACTGGAATAGTAAACAGTAATATCACCAAAATCGTACCCGGCAACGGATATATCAGAGGTCGGCCTATAGACTAAAACAGTTATTCCCCAGGAAGCTCCAGTGTTAACCAAAGGATCGCCATCTGATTTATACAATCTCATGGCTTGATCTCCATTTAGCGTACCGCCCGAATAAACATACAGAAGGTTCGAAACATTAACGTAAGAACCCATAGTAACTGTTTTTCCATCATGAGCAGCTTTTAAATTGTAAAAATCATACGGAGAATTCGCATTGTTCTTTGTCCTCAAGCTTCCACTTTCCGTCAAATCCACCGTCGATTGTTCCGGATCGATTGTCTGATTGGTTCCTGTTGAATTCCAGCTTCCGGATATAGTCCAAGTCCCGTTACCCAGAAGCAATGAACGAGTTAATGAACCATTGGCGATCATATCGACCAGGTTAAGATTCTTATCGTTAGCATCGAATGCCCCTCTAGTTAAAGTAAATGATGTGCCAGAAGCTGTAGGCTTGGTGGCAGTTAAATCGTTATTAAGGGACCAACTTCCTCCTACTCCATTGAATACTATCGCATAGAAGGCATTGGAACCGGTCATGTTACCGGAGAGGATCTTACCTCCTGTAGTATCGGTAAAGGTTACGGTTGAGCTTCCTGCGTTAAATGTGCCACCAGTAGCATCCCAAGAGCCGGAGACAGTAAATTCTGAGGCTGAACTTGCAGCATCTAGGATACCGGCATTGGTCAGGTTAACACAAGATAGATCATAGTCAGTAGCTACTGGCCGAGTATCCAAGGTAGCATTGGCATTGATGGTTAAATTTCCGGTTAAAGCATTAGCTCCGGTTAAATCACCGGTTAAGTTATAGGTAGTAGCTGAGGTTGGGGTTAAAGTTAAGTTATTATAAGGGGTAGTAGTTATATTAGTAGCTGAGCCTGAGCCGGCATAGATTACAGTTGAGCCAGTAGTAGTAAAGGTACCTCCTGCGGTAATAGTAAGAGGTGTACCAGTGCCGGTTAAGGTTAAGGTATCACCAGAGATATTTAAGGCATCATTTGCTCCGATTGTAAGTGAGCTGAATTTGACATTAGAGGCAGTAGAAACACTGGTGGTAGTAGCTGGGCCAATAGAGACTGCTCCGATATCCTGGGTAGCAGCAGTGTTATCAGTGTAGACCTGGCTTGCGCCATCAAAGGTCCAGGTGCCAGCGCCTTTGTTAACTAAAGCTCCGGAGCCTATAGTTACATCTCCGGCAACATTGACGTTGGGATCAGGATTAGAAGTAACTAGATCCATGATACCATCGGTAATGTTTAGATTACCATCTACGTTTAAGTCTCCGACTATCTGGAAAGTGGCAGAACCGGAGTTGTCATTGAAAGTTAAATTCTCGAAGGCTTGGCCAGCTGAAGTAAGTGTTTTAATACCGCTTGCCCCATTCATTATAACAGTAGAATTAGAAGCTCCGGTGTGAGAGACGTTGATACCGGTAAAATCGATATTGCCGCCAACTGAAACAGTTGAAGTACCGAAGTCGATAGTGTTGGAGGTGGAGACAGAGGTATCTCTTCTCTTTAAATCCCCTAAAATTGTATGAATACCAGAATTAAAGTTAATTGAACCTTTTGTACTGGAGCTATGCCCTAAATAAAGATTTGCACAATAAATATTATGTACGTCAGAATTCAATATTACAGTATTTGAATTTATACTATTATAAATATATACAGAGGCCGTGGTAACTAAATCAGAAGAAAGAGTAATCATTATATCTTTAGCTATAATTGGGCGATAATAAACATTATTCGCAAAAGTATGCCCTGCCACAGTAATATCGGCTGATGGATTATATAATACTTCGGTATTGATTACAGCGCCCGTATTCGATAAAGGATCACCATCCGATTTGAATAATCGTAATATTTTTGTGCCGTTAATTGTCCCGCCTTGATATAAATAAAGTACGTTGCCTAAACAAATGTCACTTAAAATAGTAGTGATCTTTGTACTATAGGCAACCTTCAAGTTATAGAAGTCATAAGGTGACGCAGTATTAGCTTTAGTTGAGACATTTCCCGTCCCCGTCAACTCCACCGTTGACTGTTCCGGATTAATAGTCTGGTTGGTTCCAGATGAATCCCAGCTTCCGGAGACTGTCCAGGTGCCATTGCCGAAAAGTAAAGAACGGACAGATGAACCATTGGCAATCATATCGACCAGGTTAAGATTTTTATCATTGGCATCAAAGGAACCAGCAGTTAGCGTAAAGGAAGTACCCTGGGCAGTAGGTTTAGTGGCAGTTAAATCGTTATTAAGGGACCAACTCCCCCCTATTCCATTGAATACTATCGCATAGAAGACATTAGAACCGGTCATGTTACCGGAGAGAACCTTACCAATTGTAGTAGCATCAAAAGTTACTGTGCCAGAATTGGCTGTAAAGATATCGTTATTAGCCCAGCTTCCGGCAACATTAATACTGGCATTGGTGCCACTCTTGGTATCAAGCGTGCCGCCGGTAATAGTCAAATCGCCATTAACATCCAGAGCGTCTTGAAGCTGGTAAGTAGCTGAACCTGAATTATCATTAAAAGTTAGGTTCTCGAAGGACTGGCCCGCTGAAGTAAGTGTTTTAATACCGCTTGCCCCATTCATGATAACAGTAGAATTGGCAGCTCCGGTGTGAGAGACATTGATACCGGTAAAATCGATATTGCCTCCGACTGAAACAGTTGAGGTGCCAAAGTCGATAGCGTTGGAGGTGGATGTATAAGTTGGAGTCCTAGACAGATTACCAGTAATTACATGGCCGGCATCATGGCCTGTGCCAAAATTTATAGCGCCGCCTATTGAAGACCCGTATCCAAGATAAAGATTGGAACAAGTTATATTGCTGCCATTAGTGTTAAGAGTTACAAGCCTATTGGAATAGTTTGCAAAAATCTGCAGCCATCTATTACCAACCAAAGAAAGATCCGAAGACAAAGTAACAGTAATATTGGTTGTACTGTTATAATTTGAAATCCAAACATGGGAATTAAACGTATGACCGGCGATTGTAATATCAGAACTGGGCCGATAAAATACCCCATTTACAGAAATTGTGGCATTATTATTGTTTAATATAGGATCCCCGTCAGATCTGTACAAATAAAGGTAATGAGGTCCACCGGTGATTGTTCCGCTGATAGAGGAACCATCGGCAGAAAGAGTAAGTAAATTGCTTATATGTATTGAGCTAGTTAATGTAGTGATCTTATTTTGATAAGCGCACTTCAAATTATAGAAATCGTAAGGCGACGCGGTATTGGCTTTGGTTGCCACATTCCCGCTATTTATCAAATCCACCGTCGATTGCCCAGGATCAATAGTCTGATTAGTCCCTGACGAATCCCAATTTCCTGATACTGTCCAAGTACCATTTCCAAGATTAAGATTCCTAGCAGATGAACCATTGGCAGTCATATTAACACAGGTAATGTCCGCATTATCTCCATTAAAAGTTCCTCCAGATAAATTGAAATCTCCATTTATGACAATATCGGATGCTCCCGAATTAAAAGTACCTGCAGATTGAGAATATGACCCAATAGTAAATGCCTGCCCATTAGAATTAAATGCGCCGCTGGTTGAAGCCAAGCTGAAACCACCTGAAACCGTCAAAGATTGCCCGGCATTAATTGTAACCGTGCCGGTATAGCCTGATTGCATATCAAATGCGGCAACGGAAACAGCTGTGTTAATATTACAGCTGCCTACTCCATTGCCATCGAATATTACACTATCATTGGATCTTGGTAAAGATGCACCTGCTGTCCCGCCGGTAGAAGCTGCCCAATAAGAAGACGCACCTGACCAATAGTTCCAATTTTGAGTATCCCCTACTATCCAGTATCTAGTCTGGGCCGCGGGAGCGGTAAAAATCCATCCTGCGGTGCGGGTACCGGAACCGGAATTTGCTCCGGCAAACCACGTAGCCCCACCAGTTGCAGTAATATCGGTTAACGCAAGGTAGTCGCAGGAGACGGTGGCTGGTCCGGATTTTGATAAAACAGCGGATGAACCGGCGCTTGAAGAATTAAGAGTAATGGCATTTGAGGCATCTCCTGTAGCTGTGAAAGTACCAAGGATCGTCTGGGTGGTGCCGGAGGTGAAAGTAATAGTCTTTGGAGCATTTATAGTAAAGTTGTTAAAAGTATTGGAATCGGAAAAAGTTACTACTCCTGCGCCGCCGCCATCAATAATAAGATTGTTGTATGTTTTGCTGCTGTTGAAACGTTGAATTGAAGCTCCGGTATAGGCTAACTCCAAAGTGGAGCTTCCCTGGTTAAGGGTAACAGTATTTGCTATATACCAAATATAATATTGCGGACTCTGCATTTTCCACGTTCCGTTACCCATATTTATAGTCGATGTGCCAGAAGCGTAAAAAGCTCCTGCAGTTACTGAAAAATTATTGGCATCAAATGTCCCATTACTAACGGTTATATAGCTGTTAGCTTGAGTAAAATTATCTTGTAAACTTAATTTCCCTCCTATCATTTGGACCGTAATTTGATTAAATATTTTTTCTGAACTAAACAAATTATAGTTACCTCTGCCTTCAAAAATAGTGGTATACCAGAAAGAGGTAGTCATACCAGGAATCAGAGTCAATGAACCATAGATTGTATTATTTGAAGACTGTAAATTCCAAACCGGATTGTTTGCCGCACCTGTCCAATCGATATTTTTTCCAAGACGAGGCATATCTGTAGCCACAGTTTGAGATCCTAAAGTAAATGAATTTGCATCAAACCGCACATCATCCTGGGGTAATGGCACGCGGCCGGAAGCAGCAGCGCCGCCTGAGGTAGAAGCCCAATGATTCTCCTCAGACCAGTTCCCACCCTCACCTACCCAAAAATTGGTTTGGGCAGATGTAAAGGTTATACCAGAATTCCCCCCGCAATCACCAACAGAAGTGCCGATCAAAGGCGCCGAGCCTCCAGAAATTTTAATATCTCGAAAATCGACATTGCTCACTGTTATGGAGCCGCTCACGTTGATATTTCCTTCGCCTCCGAGAACTCCGTTATAAACCAGAAGTCTGTTTACAGAGCTATTCCCTTGAAGCGTAAGATTGCCGACGGAAAATGATGGGCTCGAAATAACTCCATGTTTCAAGGCATCTGTTTTCGAATCTGTTCCTACAACCGTTAAATTGTTAAATAAGACAGTACCTCGGAGAGTAATCGTACCTCCCCCCGTAAATCGAACATCATTATATGGTCCAGTTGCTGACAGAAATTCTGGACTAGCGCCCGTAAAGGTAATTACGGATGTTCCTGTGTCAAAAGTATAACCTGTAGAATTTGTACTGGTAGTCCAAACAAGTGCCGATCCACCAGTAATGGAAATTACAGAGGCCCCAAGAGTTAGCGACCGAGTATTGCCACTATAATTGGTATTAAATTTACCGATAGATAATGTTTGGCTATTTGTATTAAATGTTCCGTTTACCAAAGCCAATGTTGCCGAACTGCCAGTCGTCAACCCGTCCTGCAAGGTCCATCCTCCGCCTGCACCATTAAAGGTAATATTATTATAGGTTTGTCCTCCGGCAGTGAATGTTTCACCGGCACTGGTTGCATTCATGTTAATAGTTGAGGTGCCTGCTGTAAATGTACCTGCCGTCCACATCCAGGAGCCTCCGACATTTATTGTCTGAGATCCGGGGCTTAATGTGCCTGCTGCAACATTGACATCATTTAGGATAGTAAGAGCGGCAGAATTGGAAATAGTGTTGGCATAAGTAGAGGTTAATGTTAAAGATTTAATACTATTGCTAAAGCCGGCATCCACTATCGAGTCAGTGGTGGTGCCTGAAAAGAAAACATCGTCTCCAGATCCAGGAAGAATATCTCCTGTCCAGTTAGCTGCCGTAGACCAGTTGGTATCAGCTCCGGCTCCCCCATCCCAAACTTTGGCAGTAGAAAAACCTGAACAACCGGAAACCTGGGTTACATTGGCTCCGGTATACCAGGTAGCTCCGCCTGTAGCAGCAATATCTTGGATAGAAGCATAATCGATGAATATCAAACCCGAAGATTTAGAAATACTGGCAGCAGATCCTGGTGTTGAAGCATTAATAGTTATAACATTGCCATTTGTACCTAAAGAAGTAAATACACCATTGATGGTCTGGGTAGTGCCGGAAGTGAAAGTTGCAGTTTTCGGGGCATTAACCTTGAAATCATTAAAAATATTTGAGCCGGTTAATATAACCATGCTAGCACCTGTTCCTGTAATCGAGAAATTATTATAGGTTAAGCCACCGCCCACAAATGTTTTTGACTGTCCAACAGAACCTTGTACTGCTATAGTTGAGTTATCAGCATTAAAAGTTAAATTAGTAGTCGTTGTAGCATCCCAGACCGTTCCCGAAGTACCATACACAAGCCAGGTACCAGAACCCATATTCAATGCTCTTGTCGATGTACCGCTAACACTCATACTATAAGCAGAAACATTACCGACCGCGGTTAAAGTACCGTTATACAAATAGATGCGGTTATAAGTATAAAAGGTATCTTGCAAAGTATATGTTCCATTAATTGCCTGAAAGTTCATCTGATTGGCAAATCGTTGTCCTGCGCTTGTAATAGAATATGACCCTCGGCCTTGAATATTGTAGGATCTGACCGCATCTGAACTCATCGCCATTCCAGCAATCATTGTTATCGAGCCATAGCTGGTAATATCATTTGTTGTCAGTTTCCAAGTTGGTGTACCTAATGCTCCGGTCCAATCGATGTTCTTCCCAAGGCGAGGCATATCAGAAGTGACAGTTTGGTTGGCACTAAAAATATTATCAAAATAAACATCATCCTGCGGAAGCGGAACTCGACTCGTCCAATTGCCAGCTTCGGACCAATTTCCGCCGGAAGCACTTACCCAATGTTGATCAACTGCGGATGTAAAGGTAATTCCTAAATTACCTCCACAGTCCCCTGAATCGCCGTCGATGGCGGATAAATTCCAATTAGCAGCGCCCGCACCGGTAATATCGCGAAAATCCGCATTGGAGATAGAGATACTTGCCGCGTTTATAGTCGAACGGTTTCCTAATACCGAAGAACGTATTAATAATCTGTTAATTTCAGAATTGCCGTTAAATGTAAACAATCCGGAAATAGTTATAGTCGCGCCACCAATCAACTGAACTTCTCCAGTTTTGGAAGCAGGCCCGGTAATTGTAAGATTAGCATAGGTACCACCATTTATTGTAGGAGTTCCTAAAGTTTGAAAGATAACATTATTAAAAGTCTTGTTTCCGGATTTCAAATATGCACTGCTTGCGGTAAACGTAATAGATGACGTGCCGCAATCAAATGTCAGATTAGTAGGGGTATCAAAAGTCCAGCTGGCCCCTCCACCTCCAAGCTCACGCCCACTTACCGTAATCTGTGAAGCTCCCAATGTTAAAGTTCTAGCATTGGTATTTGAAGAGCTTAATATACCTATATTGATTGTCTGCCCATTGGTATTAAGCGATCCTTGTGTTAAAATCAAAGAAGCAGTTGAGCTATTTGTAAAACTATCCTGTAAAGTCCAGCCCCCACCGGCACCGTTAAAAGTAACATTACCTAATGTTTTGCCTCCCGTATAGATATTATTGCCGGTTGTGGTAGAAACAAAGTTTATAGCTGAAGTGACTGGATCACTTAAAGTATAGGTCATTGCAGCAGGAAAGATAAAGTTCCCACCTACAGCACTTCCAACCGATAAGGTAATACCTGCATTGTGCATTAGAATGCCTGTATAACCGGTTAAATTTATGGCATTACAGGCTGCCGCGGCATCTATGGTAAGATTACCGCTTGTTGAGCGAGCAAAGACATCATCTGCGGATGTCGGAACTGCTCCTTCCACCCATGCCGAAGTGCTGGACCAGTTACCACCAGCATCGGAAATTATCCTGGCATTTCTGGTAATCCAACCGCTGCTGTTTGAAACTGTGGAATTAGCCCCAGCATACCAGCTTGCTCCGCCCGAAGCTGTAATATCAGTTAAAGATAAGTAGTTGCAGGAAGCAACACCCGAGGCCATGGATAGAGTTGCCGGAGAATTGAGCGTTGAGGCATTTAGAGTAATAATATTACCGGCACTGCCTAAAGCCGTGAAGATACCGTTGATAGTCTGGGTGGTTCCAGAGGTAAACGTTACGGTCTTAGGTCCATTAATGGTAAAGTTATTAAAGGTATTGGAACCGGTGAAAGTAGTTGCCCCAGAACCTCCTGATGATATCGAAACGTTATTAAAAATCAAACCTCCGCCTTTAAACTGCCTCTCACTCGCACCCGTCCCCGATAAAACGATAGCCGAAGTGCCAGCATCAAAAGTCAAACCAGTTGCTGTCGAAGTATCCCATGCAGAAGTCGCGCCTCCGGCGTATGACAGCGTCCAAGTACCAGAGCCCATATCAATAGCGCGAGTCGTTGAACCGGAAGACGCAAAGCGTTGAACAGTGACGTCTTGATCATTAGCATCAAATGTTCCATTGTTCAATACAAGAATTAAATTTTCCGCTATAAAATCATCTGCTAGAGTTAAAGTGCCTCCTACCATTTGAATATAGCAAACTGTAGGTGCGAAAGTATTTTCATTACTGGTAAATACATATGATCCACGGCCTTCCAAATAGTAATTTTTATTACTGGATAAAGTCATGGCATTTATAAGAGTAATCGAACCATAGCTAGTTACATTAATGGTAGAAAGCGACCAGGCAGGGATATTTGCGGAACCTGTCCAATCAATCGACTTTCCTAAACGAGGCATATCTGTAGTTACAGTTTGAGACCCGGAAGTAAAGGAATTTGCATCAAATCGCACATCATCCTGGGGTAACGGCACGCGGCCTGAAGCAGCTTCTCCACCCGAGGTTGAGGCCCAATGGTTAATATCGCTCCAGTTTCCACCATTACCCACCCAATAGTTGGTCTGACTGCCAGTGAAAGTAATCCCGGTATTTCCGCCGCAATCACCTAACGAAGTTCCGGTAAATGGAGCTGCCGTGCCCAAACCAACGACATCACGAAAATCGACATTAGAAATATTCACATTTGTAGCCGAGAATCGAGTAATATTCCCTAATGTATAGGATGCAATTAACAATCTATTTACAACACTGTTTCCAGTTATATTTAATGTGGTAGTTGTCTGTGTTCCTCCCACACTCAATTGCACTGAATCAGTTTTTGAATCCGTTCCTGTTATTGTCAAAGTATTATAAGTTCTGGAACCGCCGTAAATTCCGATTGAGCCTCCACCTGTAAAAGACACATCGTAAAATGTTTTATTTGATCCATACATTACCGCGCTTGTTCCAGTGAAAACAATAGATGAAGTTCCTGCGTTAAAAGTCAAATTAGTAGCTGTTACAAAATCCCAGACCGTTGACGATACACCAGTAATAGTAATAACTGAGGCTCCTAAATTAATTACCCGGGTATTTGAATTAGATGAAGCAAATTTACCTATATTTACGGTAAAACCATTTGTATTGAAAGTACCAGCTGTATGGGTAAGCGTAGCGGAGGAACCCATAGTTAAATTATCCCTCAAATTAATCGTACTATTTGTACTTGTAGGATTGATTATTATTGAATTGGGAATATTAAGACCATTTGTGTATATATCAAGAGTCCCTGCCACTATAACATCGAATTTGATATTATTCGCCCCAGCAATCGTCATACCAGACCCAAATTTACATCTAACTGATTGATTTGACTGACCGATGATGTATAAACCTTGAGTCAAAGTAAGCATGCCAACATAGTTGGTAAAATCGAATGAACGAACCGAGGAAAAAGCTATATCTATTATTAAGTTTCCGGAAGAAGCATCTGCATAAATATCATCGTTATTTGATGGAGCCACACCGCCATCCCAAGTAGCCCCATCAGAAAAATTACCTCCCGCATTTGATAATCGTTTATATGGCGGGAAAGTAATTCCCGTATTTCCGGAAACGCTGGTAGAAAACTGCGCTATCCATACAGCTCCGCCAGTTGCCGTAATATCCTGAATAGACATCCATTGCATATCAACCTGGCCTGTAGTCTTAGACAGGGTTGCCGGAGAACCTGGAGTAGAAGAATTCAATGTAATAACAGTGCCGAAAACACCGGAAATAACAAAATCATTATTTATGGTTTGAGTAGTACCTGAAGTAAAAGTAATGGTTTTAGGCCCAATTAAAGAAACATCGTTAAATGTATTGGAAGTAGTGAATACTAAAGTTCCGCCATTGCCTTGAGTTCCTGCCCCTGCGGCAGCGCCGCCCTGAACCGTAATATCACCATTTAATGTCCAGACTCCGCCGCCGATAGTCACATTACCGGCATTACCGCCATTGGCATTTCCGCTAACTGCGCTTGCCGCACCGCCGCTTGTTATTATGTTTGAAACTTGAGAAGGCATCGAGTTGGTCAAAATAACATTTCCTCCTGCTCCTCCCGTTTGAGCGCCTGCCCCAGCATCGTTGCCTGCACTGCCTCGAGTATCGATTACACCTAATATGGTTATACTATCACTTGCCGTTTCCTGAATAGTAACTATTCCTCCTGCCTGGCCAGGCATATTTGCCGATGCAGTACCGCCTCTAGCAGTAATATCGGCATCTATATAAATATCCCCGGCAAAACTATCCGACCCAATACTCACACTACCTCCAGGAGTATCAGATGCTCCAGTAGTGTCAATATCACCACCAATTGTACAAATAAATACTCCTCCTCCCACAAATGCAGTTAAATCAACATTGCCTCCTAAAGTTGTAATTGTGCCTGCAGCGGTGCTGGTAAAATTATCTCCAGGAGCAATGAAATCGCCGCCATTTGTATTAATGGCGTTCTCAATAAGAATAGCAGTTGATACACCTGATAAATCAACATTACCCCCTTCTGTAGTTATAGCACCGTCTAAGGTTAAAGTTCCACTCGTAACCACAGTTAGAAATTCTAGTGCTGAATTCAAGCCTATACCAGCCAAAGTTATCGAACCGAATCCCGCATTTAAATATAATCCTTGAACTCCGGCTGAAGCGGCATTGACCGTTGAACCGCTTAAATCTATTGAACCATTGTAGCTATATATGCCCATATCATAATTATCAGCTAAAATTATGTCTCCTGTGGCCTGGCTAAAGTCAGCATTGTTGTAAACATCTATACTTCCACCTAAAGTAAGCACTCCGCTGGTAATTACGGTCAACGATTCGAAATATCCACTATAAATACCTATCTCGGTATTTAGTGTTACTGCGCCATCTTTAGCATTCAAAAATAATCCTTCAGCTCCAGTTAAAGAATCGAATACAGTAGGGGAATTAATTGTTATATTCCCACCATTCGTACCTGTAGTATCCATGGTTATACTTGCGCCCAGAATTATAGAAGGTAAACCACCGGTACAGCTTACATCAATACCCCCTCCATTTCCCTGAATACTATGCACATCTGGGGAAGCAGCACCTCCCTGCGCACTAAAACTGCCATTCAAAGTAATACCTGTAGTTGCTGAAATGGTTATACTTCCCGCATCCCCGCCATTACCCCAGGCAATCCCCTGGGCAGCTCCGCCATCCGTGGTAATTGCGCCCACTGAAACACTGCCATTATCCGCAGTAATCGATACATTGCCTCCAAAACCCCCACCGCAGAATTCATAATCAGATGCGCTTGCTCCGCCTGTTGTATAGATACCTCCGCTTATGGATATATCCCCGCCTGTAGAATGGATTGTGACCGCCCCGCCAGACATTCCATCGCTCCAATTCGTGCCGCCAACTGTATAAATATCCGCGTTAATAATGATATCTCCTCCAGCGGTCAAGATTAGAGCGCCTCCGGAAGCACCTTCACCTGGAGACCCAATTGCCCCCGATAAATCAATAACCGCGCTGATTATAATATTTCTATCCGCGACTAATTCCAGCGAATAACCTGTGCTATAAAATATCATCACGTCAACATAAATATCTCCTAATTGCGCGCCGGCTCCAGTAGTTGTTATCTTTACGTTAGAATTACCCAAAGAACTTACGCTCACATTGGAATCACTGCCACTTGGCACCCATGTATTGGGATCACCCTCATCCCATGACCCTCTAGCATCCGAATCCGCTGTTATATAGACATCATAAGGATCAATCAGGAATGTTCCCATTACACCATTAGGCGCAGTTAAATCAACTTCTCCGGTTATCTCAACATACTCCTTACCTGAAACCTCCACAAAACCACCATTACCGGCTAAATTACCGCCTTTTGCCTGGATTGAAGCTCCTGACATAAAGATTGCAGTTTTAGGCGAATAAACCAGGATATTCCCACCATCCCCTTCAAGAGTTACGCTTGCGGAAACCAGGCTTCCAGGAGTAATCATTAGGGCTTCATAAGCATAAAAATCGATATTCCCGGCCTTACCTATAACAGCGTCAGCCTTAACTGTACCATCCAAATAGATCCAATTTGCCCTAATTTCGATATCTTTGGCATCCATTCCAGGTTCTTGCACAGAAGCATCAATTGTCCCGTTAATCGTAACCATACCAGTTGTGGAGATATCCAATTTATGGTTTATTTGAGTTAAACTTTGGTCAGCAAAGATAATGTTTTTGTCTTCAGCAAAACAGGAAAGGTCGTAAAAAATGCTATTTCCGCTGATTGAAGAGGTTTTAGAAGAGTCAATAAAATTAACTGTTGAGGTTTGGGCCTGGAAATTTCCACCCTGATTATCCCAGTTTCCGGCAATATTTATGGTAAAATTACCGGCCTGAAAAGAACCTGAAGCCAGGGTTAAGTTGCCGGAAATAGTTAAATCCCGGCCTAAACTCAAAGTTCCAGTATAGCCATTTAAAGTAAGATTTGCTATGGTGCCTTGAAAAGCAGGATCAATAAATGAGTCTTTTTGTGGGTTTAAACCTGTAATTCCATCAAAAGTAATGATGTCAAACGCTGTCGGGACCGTTCCTGTATCCCAGTTATCAGCATCTGACCAGTTAGAAGTTGCACCTTGACCGGTCCAAAACGGGTCAAGGTCCCAATTGGTATTATTTCCAAGAGAGCTAGTGTGTGTGGCTTTAAGCGGAGGACCGCGGATATTTATACAATCGCCTAACAATGCGTAAGAAATATCTACTGGTCCTTGCGGATTTATCCTCCATTGCTTTGGAGCCTCAAGAGAACCCAAAACCAAAAGCTTGCCATACTCACCCCTTAAAGTCAAAGTACCAAGAATTGCCTGAGTCCTTACAGGATCGAAACCAACGATCTTGCCAGGGGTGCTGATAGTAAAATTATAAAAGACGTTTTCTCCCACAACTTTGGCAGTTAAAGGTGAAGAAAGGAAAACTGTGGATAAGCTGGGGATAAAGTTACCCAAATTAATCCAGTCTTTTCCAATGTCGTAAACCGAATTAGCAGCGCTTAAAGTTACCCCGGAGTCAATATTTAAAGAGCCCTTAGTAGTAATACTTGAATCCGGATGCTGAATAAAGACAGCTTCGGTCCCAGACTTCTTGAGTGAGAGGCTCCCAGCAGAGCTAATATTGGCAAGAGTACTTTCTCCGGAGGCTTGAATGGCAATATCTCCGGAATTTACTGTTTTAACCGTGGTATTCTTCGCCTGCTTAAAAGCTCCTTGCCCATCCAGGTCTTTATCAGCTTTAAATGAAAGGTTCCCCGAATCAGTGGTAACATCAGCTTTTACCATTATATCATTATCCGCGGAAATTTCGGTATTGCCGATTGTAAAGAACTCCGAGGTTATGGCAATAAAAGCCGCAGTGCAAATCTCAATAAACCCGCCCTTAGCCTTTAATATGCCCGAAAGCTGGATTTTTTCATTTGAAACAATACGGATAACTCCGTCTTTTTCAGTTAAACCGGATGATTGAAACACTCCTTGAGTGTTGACTGCGTTCTCAAATATATCCTTGGCAGTCTGGGCAGTAACCAAAATCATTCCCCCTTCAATTTTGCCAGTATTGGAAACCGCGCTCTTTACATCATTGCCCCGGATATCTTTGACCTTGCCGCTGGTTTTTTCATTAACCTCTACCTGAATCATACCCTTAGCATCAAAACTTACTGTAGCCTTATCTCCACTGGCAAGGCTGACAGTTCCGGTCTTAGCGGCAATGACTCCGGAATTATCAACCGCGCTGGCAATCAAAGCGATATTATTCCCCCCAATATAGCCTTCATTTAGAATCTGGGCAAACACCGCTTCAGGATTATGCGCAAAAACATAATTACTTTTAAGAAAATTTTGAGTGGAGATATCCAGCGTAGAAGCCATCATATTATTTACCTGGACATTTGCACTGGGAGCAAAATAGATCCCGGCAGGATTGGTAAGAATAAGTGTCCCGTTTGCAATCAAGCTTCCATAAATCTCGCTTGCGTTAGATCCGATTACTCTGCTTAACACAGAAGCATTCTGGGAAGGCTGAATAAACTGCACTGCTTCATTTTGCCCAATATTGAAAGAATTAAAATTGATTACTGCTTTATCACCTGCGATTATTTTTAAAGTATTAGCATCAGGATATTCAAAAGTCGCATTACCTGATTCAACTTGCTGGCCTTCAGGCAAAGCAAAAGAAGAAACGGAGGAAAAAATAATTAAGCAAGTAATTATTAAAAAGCTCAGCGCTTTTTTCCAGTTATTTCTTTTTATTATTTTAGAATTTTTATCTTTCATCTTTTGCCCTTTTAAAAAAGAAAAGCCCTATTTATTATTTTTAATAAATAGGGCCAAATTCAGATCAGCAAAAATATCTTAAGTTTTAATTTTATTTCTTCATTCGGCATCTGGCTACCATATCTTGCCTTTCGGTAAGATTTAGGCCCTTTTAGCTTTGCGCCCTATCTTTTTAGATAGTTTGCCTTTTCGTGTTGCTTATTTAAGAACGATTTTTTCTACAATATAAGTATATCATATATATATATGATTTCAAGGAGTTACATATCCCTGATTGGACATTATAAATACCTTCAAAAATACTCTTTTTATGAGGTTTTTCTGCTTAAAACCAATTAAATATCCGATTGAAAGGTAAAATAAAAGGTCGACGGGCCGGAACCTACAACCGGCTCTTCCCCAATGGCTAGTGCCCAATCCAGCCGCAAATAAGTAGATTTTACCACCCGCATTCTTAAGCCTGCTCCAACTCCGGCTAAAAATTTATTTTTGATCTCACCCGTATTTACTTTTTTTATTTTGCCTCCGCCAACATCAAAAAATAATACCGGTTCAATCTGGTATCTTAAAGGTAGAGTCGAATTTTTAAGCTTAATATCTTTGGGGATAATATACATTGGAAACGACCAATCAAAATTCATACACATTCCTGCATCTGCCAAATAATCACCTTCCGGATAACCCCTAACCGAATAAGCTCCTCCAAGCTGCAGCTGTTCTGAAGAAGCTAATGTATGGGAAGCCAATTGAAATTGTGAACGCATTGACAAATAACTTTCAAACGGCATTCTTTGAGAATGATTCAAAGTTTGTTCATACTTAAAAAAGAAACCCCCTGTGCCATCCCTGCTAGCACTTGGCTGATTCCTTTTTGAAGCTCCAAGAAATCTACTTGTCCCAAAAACAAACTTGGGAGAAAAAACAGATTGCCCCCCTTGCGGGTCAACTCGGGTAAAATCGAATCCGAAATAAGGAAGGCGCAGCTGATCGCTTGCGGTTGATTGCCCCAATGTTTTCTTTCTAATTGACTTAATCTCCAGTCCAAGATTTACACCTGCCTCAAAATCGCTGCTTAAATATAATTCTTTCATTAAATAAGGGGTTAATATCTCCGAGGTACCGGTAATATCGGAAGTTTTAAATTCCTTGCCGATCTTCATATGGAACCAGGTCAAATCAACGCCGAATTTAGTGCCATAAGTATCGATCGGCAAGACGTAGTTCATTGACTCCCCAATTGATAAGTAGCTGAACATGGAATTAAAAAACATGCTGTCCATATTCCCTGTCAAATTAGAGCTCCTTAAGACCACAGAGCCCCTAGTTTTCCCGGTCAAGCGAGTTCCCTGATTGTCAGAATTTAACCCCCCATGGAAAGTCCGCTTATCAGCGACTTTTAAGGTTATATCAGATGTCCCCTCAACCTCCCCCGCGGATATAATTGCCTTAACATCTAAATCTGGATTTTTGTTTAAGCGAATTAAATCTTTTTGCAGTAAACTTATATCTAAAATTTCATTTTTTTTTGAGTGAAAATATTTTTCAAGCAGCTGGGAAGAAAACCATTTATTGCCTTCTGTCTTTAAATTGCCCATTTTCCCTTCAACAACCAAAATTTCGATTTTACCCTGTGCAATTTCCTGAGAAGGAATATAAACTAAGGTAGTAAAGTACTCTTTCTTCCTATACAAAGCCCTGATTTTCTCGGCGATATCTTCTAAGTCGGAAAAGGTGACTTTTTTATTCAAATATGACTGGTAGAGCGGAATAAAATCCTGATCGGTAAACACGGTAGAGCCGGAAATTTTTACCTCTTTTAAGATAAAAGAAACTTTTTCCTCGGCCTTTGGCTTAACCGGCTCTTTCTCTATTTCGATCTTGGGCGGCTTTATTTTCTTTTTTTGAAATACATCCTGCTCTGTTTCCAATTCTTTTTGGTAGCGGCTGGATTGCGCTCCGGGCTCAGAACCTGAAGGAATATTCTGAGCAAAAGATACATTCGCGAAAAATAAAGTTATCAATAATAATGCTACAATATTAGGCATCTTTGTCCTTTATTGTTTCCAAAGACCGCGATTATTTTCTCTGGCCTCTTGATATAATTTAGTAAATAAATCTACGTTCTTTACGTTTGGCGGATAAGTCGCAATTGAGGCATATCCCTGTTTTATGATTTCAGCATTAACAAAAGTACCATCTTTTAAATAAACATAAGCCAAGAGCCTTTTATATCTGTCGGTTTTCTCAATGTCAAACTCCAAGCGCACTCTCTTGCCCTCAACCAGACTTTTTGTAAAATTATATGCTTGCTGGCCCATTTCTTTTATTGTCCGCAAATCTTGCCCGCTTTTACGGCTATCCCGGTATAATTTATTGGATTCATGTATTTCCGGAGTATCGATCCCAATAAGACGCACTCTTTCGCCATTCTCCAATGCCAAAGTATCCCCGTCAACAACACGTTTAACTAAAATATCATCATAATTATAAGACTTGCCAAATTGAGCGCTAAAAGACCCGTTACCGGACTGGCGGACCTTGCCTAAATCTGAAGCTGAAAAGCAAAAAGTTAGCGGAAATAAAATAAGAATTGAGGCAAAAATACTCTTAATTAAAAATCGCATCTCAACATACCTCTCTAAAAGGGGACGGTTATCCGATTGATTAAACACCGTCCCTAAATCTGATGTGCCACAAACTCGGCCAGGACTACTATATCTTCGGTACAAAAAATTTTAGTAATACTTTTATCAAATAATACATTTGCTTCCGGGGAAAACTCGTCATCCCCTCTCCAAAGCTGAATCAAAACAGGTATTTTTTCAAAAACTTCCAGGATTATTGATGCGTCTGCTTCTTTAGAAACTTTTCCTTTGAGTCTTTCCAGAACTGATAATAATCCTTGGGGATTATTCCCGTATTTGCTGATTACCCGCTCAATAACTCTATGCCTGAATGCAGGCTGATACCCCTCTACTCCAGATAACTCCCTGAAATCCAACCACTCACCGTTTACCTCAGGCAGCCCCTGTAATTTACTTTTCAAATAATGCAAAATAAGTATTGCGGTATAATCTTTTGCTGGCACGTTGCAGGAAAGTGATAATATTCTTTTTCCTGCCAGGTCAACACTATATTCATCGCCCAAAAACTTTACCTGGTCAAGTTTATTTGCACCAGCCAAAACATAATTCTCCCAAGCCTTTGCAACAGCTATTTCATATCCCATAAAGTTATTCTACTATTTTTGCTTCAATAAATCAATAAATTAGATTATAATAAGTGAGGACATAATTTATGGAACGCAGTGTCCATAAATTATTTGTCCGAACTTACCCTTGACATCTACCTAACTCTAACTCTCAGGTAGATGTCAAGGGTTAATTCGCAGACGCCTAAAGGCTGCAACTTACGTCGTAGTTATACGTAAAAGCAGCTCCGTAAGTTGCCTGCTCATTTATGATCTACGATCGTTTCCAACAAGAAGCAATTGACTTTATAAATGAAGGTAATTCTGTGATTGTTTCCGCTCCCACCGGCGCCGGAAAAACCGCGATTGCTGAGCATGTAATTAATGAATGCTTGGCCTGTAAGGTAGGGGTCATCTATACCGCCCCCATAAAAGCTCTCTCCAATCAAAAATTCCGTGATTTCCAGGGACAATTCAAAGACTCAATTGGCATATTAACTGGAGACGTCTCTCTTAATCCTGATGCGCCTGTACTTATTATGACTACGGAAATTTTCCGTAATAAAGTCCTGGATGAACCGGATTCCTTGAAAAAATACTCTTGGATAATCTTTGATGAAATCCATTATATCGACAATCAGGAACGTGGAACAGTCTGGGAGGAATCACTAATATTTCTGCCTAAACACATGAAAATTTTAGGGTTATCCGCGACAATACCCAATATAAAACAGCTTGCCGGCTGGATCGAATCGATCCACGATAAACCCATAAAAACTGTAATCGAAGATAAGAGGCCTGTACCCTTACATTTTTTTTATCAATGCCAAAATGAAATCGTAAGCAATATTAATAATCTCAAGCGTTTCAGAGGTGTAAAATCAAATAAATTACACAGTTTAATTGACTATGTCCGCCAGGATGAAGGCCTGCCCTGCATTTACTTTGCCTTCGGCCGCAGGAGATGCGAAGAAATGGCGCTAGAACTTTCAAATTATAATTTCTTAAACGGCAAGGAAAAAAGCCAAATATTGAATTTATATGAAGATTTATCTATCCGATTTGACTTAAAAAACGAACGTTCTGCCCGGGAAATTTTACCATTGATCCAGAGAGGAATCGCCTATCATCATGCCGGGATGCTGCCGACTCTAAAAGAAGTCATTGAAAGGCTTTTTACGTCTAGGTTATTGAAGGTAATTTTTACCACCGAGACCTTTGCTTTGGGCATAAATATGCCCAGCCGAAGTGTTATATTTGATGAGTTGAGGAAGTTTTACGGCCATTATGTAAGAAATTTAAAAACGAGGGATTTTTACCAGATGGCTGGCCGCGCCGGACGCAGGGGAATTGATAAGGAAGGATTTGTTTATTCCAGGATCAATTTAAACAGAATCAATCCCGAAGAGGTAAAACGCATTATTTACAGTACCTCGGAAGAAGTAAAAAGCCAGTTAAACACCTCTTACGCAACTATCCTTAATTTATATGAAAAATATAAAGATGGGCTTTTTAAAATTTATCCGCTCTCTCTTCATTACTATCAATCCCGCAAACATGAGCAAAAAGACGCTTTAAGGATCTTTGAGTCAAAACTTTCTCTTTTAAAAGACTTAGGTTATATTTACAAAGATGAGCTTACGCATAAAGGAAAATTCGCAAAAACGGTTTATGGATATGAGCTGGTACTTTCTGAGCTTTACGATAGGGGAATCCTTGAGCAACTAGATGAGTTCGGCCTGGGAGTCATCGCGGCAGCAACTGTCTTTGAACCGAGGAAAAACCAGATCATGCCTTCGATTTCAAAATCAAGCCGCAGAATCAAAGTTGTCTGCGAGGAAATTTATGACGAGTTAAAACGCAAAGAATCAAAATATCATCTCTACTCTTTTAGCAAACAGCCGTTCTTTCATTTAAGTAATGCTGTTGAGACCTGGCTAAGGGGATCAAGTTTCAATAAAGTTTTAGAATGCACCGATACTGACGAAGGAGAAATCATCCGCTATTTCAGGATGAGCGTGCAAACACTAAGAGAAATTAATAAATGCCAAGTCGCATCCAGCATACTGAAAGAACGTATCCGCGAAACTATCCGTGTAATTAACCGGGACATCGTCGACGCCGAGAAGCAGCTTAGGGAGGGTTAAATCGGCATCCCCGCATAAAGCCTCATAGCTTCCAAGAAACTTAAATGTTTTTTATGGTGATGATTTATTTTTTTATGCATCTTTTTTGCTGCTTTTCTTCCTCTTCTCATTTTGCGCCTCCTTTTTAAAAAATAATCCGCTTGAATAAACTCCGCCACAAAACCAGGGTGGGGTGTTGCCTTGCCTTCGGTAAACAAAAAAAAGCCCTATCAGCAAAAGCCAATAGGGCCAAAAAGAGGCAAAAAATTTTAGCAATTTCCCCTTTGGTAGCCCCTCTGCCCATTATGGACAGGTAGCTTTGCCCCGGAAGTTATACCTAAATCTGTATTCAAAAATTTAACTTTGAATTAAGGTAAAACTTTCGGGGTCCCGTGGCATCCACGAGACGTCCCAGCATTACTGCTGGTTTGCCTTTATCAGTGGTTATTCTTGTAAAATTGTCAAAATGTCAAATTACATAAAAAGTATAGCATTTGGAATCAAAATTTTCAAGTAAAGCGACTAAAATTTGATTCTATCCCCGATTTTTACATTATTTTTTTTTATAAACCCGGCCTCAACTTCCAATACATACCGAACAGGGTTAACCGGAGAAACAGGATCACATAAATCTTTGCAAGGCAATAAGTTTTGGCTTAAATCTACTACTTTTTTATCTTCAGACAACCATATAATATCGATTGGGAATAACATGTTTTTCATCCAGAATGAATATTTACCCGTGTTTTCGAAAATAAAAAGCATTCCCCTGGATTCTTCCAATCCCTGTCTAAACATAAGCCCTCTTTCCCTGTCTTGGGGTAAAGCGGCCACTTCCGCGATAATCTGCTTGCTATTTATATAAATTATTTTTTCTGGAAGAGAGGCGAAAACCAGGCAAACAAAACCAATAAAAAGAAATACAAATAAAATCAACCTCAAGCGCATCTGATTATTTCTCTTTTTTAAATTCAATATAATCTTCAAGTATTTTTTTATGGTCGAAAGCGAAATCTCCTGCAGAAATCTCCTCAAAAGATAACAATTTCAATGATTTGGCGTCATCTCCAGCTTCCGGCTTCCCATCGGCTTTGCCGTAAAAAACTATCCCAATAGTGTGGAAACGAGGATCCCGGCCGGGATCTGAATAGGTATGAAACTGGTGAAGGTCTTCAAGATCTAGCCCAGTTTCTTCTTTAGCTTCCCGCACGACCGCCTCTTCCAGGCTTTCGCCATAATCGACAAACCCACCCGGCAATGCCCATCCAAAAGGCGGATTAGTCCTTTCGATAACAACGATTTTTCCGTTATATTCTATAATGGCATCAACTGTAATAAAGGGCCCGTACTGAAGAACATCTATAATGTGATCCAAATATTTTATAGCGCCCTTTTCAAAAATATCTTTTGCTTCTTTATCTTTAAGGCAAAATATAATCTCCCGGATACAACTCTTTCCGTCTCTTAAATGCCTATAAACTTCTTGAGCCATTATTTTCGCAGCTGCCAGATAAGAAAAACCTCCTGTTCCGCAGCCCAGCGCAGGAAAAGCAATGGAGAAAACTTTTAGCTTTTCCGCCAATTCCAGTGAGCTTCTGCAAGAGTTTCTAATTTTTATTTCATCGGTCTTAAAAGTCATATCCATGGTAGCTGCATGTATGACGAACTTGGAAGGCAACTTCCCGGCTTTTGTAAAAACCGCCTCTCCTATTTTAATAGGCCCCTTCCCTACTGCCTCAGCCTCGATTAACAGTCCGCCTTTTCGTTTTATCGCTCCGGCAACACCACCGCCCATAACAAGCTTGTTGTTAGCGGCATTTACGATTGCGTCTACTTTTAATTCGGTTATATCAGCCTCTGATAACCTAACTTCGGTATTTCTTATCTTCACTCCAGCATTAATTACCATATTTTCCCCTGTGTCCACACCGTATGTGTCCGCCGGCGCGAGAACAAATCATTTTATCTTTTCCAGGATTAATTTATTCTTAGCGTAATCGACCTTAAAATTATAAAGCTTTAAAAAAGACATTCCTATAACCCCATCTCCCATACCAGTCTGGGAAAATATTACTGCTGCCTCAACATTGTCTGCCTGCACTTCCTCAATTTTAATCGATTTTAATGTTATCAGTTTCGCTTTGACTTTCCTTCCATCAGCAACTTGCAGTAATAATTCTTTTTTCTCTTTTTTCAGATTTATCCCTAATTTTTGAGCGACTTTGGCAGAAATAACAACATAGGTCGCACCCGTATCTAAAAGCAAATTTGCTTTAACTTTACCATTTAAAAGAGCATCTATAGTAATATGCCCTTTATTTTGTTCTATTTCGATCTTTCTAGGCTGGCTTTCCCTTTCAGCTATTGCTGCTTCTGCTTTGAGCTTGTTATTGAGCCACTTTTTGCGGATAAGAGAGGATTCCTCAAAACCAGTTTTATGTACTTCTAAAATATCGGTCATTTTAAAAGTTACAATACCTGAACCAACGTCTAATTGAACACTATTTTTATCTTCGGCGACAACCAATCCTTCAATATTACGCCCATTCTTAAGTGAAATAACATCAGCAAAAGTACCAGCAAAACTCAAGCTTACAAGAAACACTATGAAGAATAAAATTTTAGAAAAATTACTCATGCTATTTTGTATTCTGATAGATACCCTGATACCCTAAAGCAGTTTCATTGATCCGAGTGAAAATAAGCTGGGCAATCCGCGCATTTTCTTTAAGCCTTACTCCAAAAGGATTTTCGACTATAAGCATGAACTCAGCTCTACCCTTATACCCTGCATCCCAGACTCCGTGCTGAGTTGAAACACCCATTCTAAGTAAAGATGTACGCGTAAAAGCTATGCCGATAAGATCATTGGGCAGATTAACGATCTCGTTTGTTTTTACCTTATAAGCACCCTTAGGAAGATCCCACCATCCATATCGGTCTTGCGAATTATTTTTTTTGGCCTTAAGTTCGATACACTCAGGAATCTTACGCTCTTTACTGGAAAAATCCAGAAAACCCTTAGTATCAAACTCATAAATGTTAGCTAAAGTAAGATCAATCCCGTTAGGGGTAAGTTGAATTTCTAAATCAATAAAACTTTCGACCAATTTTTTTTCGTTGATAAGCCTAGTCAATTCTTCGCGATTTAACATAAAATAATCAATCTTAAAGTTATGCTTTAAAAATCAAAAGTGCCTTCTCATCGTTATTTGTAGAGATCACTAACTTGGCCGGGCATGAACCTGGGCAAGCTGTACCATAAATATATTTTAAATCGATATTCTCAGAAGCAAGTTTTTGTGAAACTAACTTTAAAGAACCCGGCTTATTTTCAAGATCCAAAATCACGACAGGATTTTCTCTGGCTGCTTTATATCCTGCTTTGATCAAAGCGTCCATTGCCCGTAAGTTATCCTCACAGACAAGCATAATTTTGGCTTCATTTTCCATGGCATAACCCGCAACAGCCTCAATGTTGATGCCATGATCAGCAAGAATCCTGGCCATATCAGCCAAAACTCCGATCCTATTCATTACAGTTACTATGATTTCTTTGCCTAACTGCGCGCCTCTTATCATTTTTCACCTCCTGGAAATATTCTATATCTTTAGCTTTATATTAACATAAACCGGAAAGATCAACAATTGCTATTCTGCTGCCAATATTTTCTTAATTTCAAATAAAACTCCCGCGGCAGCTTCCGGCTTGGGCATCGCTAATTTCTTTGCTGAAACAGTTATAAGTGATTTACCTCTGGAAATCTCTTTAATATCTATATTTATGTTATGGCCATTGACCTCCGCGTTTAACTGCCCTTTAGGTCCGGAAGAACTAATAATCCTTCCCATATTCAATATTGCTTTTGTAGCGGCATCAAATACTTTTTTTGAATTAATATTTAATTCAGCAGAATCTGAATCTTTACCGGTAAACATTACCGCTGCGGCTAATGGTAAAAATGCTACTCCTGCTAACCCTGACGCCCCATATATCGCCGCCCCCTTAATTGCTGTTGGCGCCATCGCCTGGACGATTATCAAGCTGGCTAAACTTTGCGCACTAGTAATATTTTTATATTCCTTATTCTTGACATTTACCTGATAGACTTGAGTGAAAGGCTTTTGAGGCTGGTAGTCTTTAAAAACAACTTGCCCGATATTAAGCTTGAGCAGGTCAATTTGCATAGGCATAGCTTCTTTTGGCTTAGCCTTGGATTTATCTTTTTCTGCGATCTTCAATGAATCAACGTTAAGTTTACCTTCTTTATTCTTTTCAACCAACATCTGCTTTAAATCAACATCAACATTCTTTAAATGTAGTTTGGATCTTGCCAATGCCTGCACATCTAGGCTTACATCAATCTTTGGAATATCCAAAAGTACTTCCTTGCCGAAACCTTGCGGATTATATACTCGCAGATTTTTTATAACAACTCGTTGCCTAAAAATTCCCAGCGACAAACCTCCGACAGAAACATCGGTACCCAAAACCGTTTTCGCTGCCACCCCAATAACGCCCTTAATTACCTGATCCTTAGCAATCGCAAAAACAAAGATGATGATAACTATCCCAAGAAGTATCTTGTTTTTCTTCTTCATATCCACCATCCTCTCTTATTTGTTACTTACTTAATTCCTCCTCTAATTTATCTATAAGGACTGCTGCCTCTTTGATTAAAGGGGCAGGCAAAAGTTTTAATATTTCCGCTTCATGTTTTAAAGATTTTAAAACACCGACAAACCTTCTTACCGTGGAAATTTTCTTTTTTTCGCGTGCTTCTTCAGGCTCTAATTCTTCTCTCTGGCGCATCATAGCAGTAAGGTCTTTTTTTACTTCCTTGGCGTCTTTGCCTTTTTCAAAAATTTCTTTTTTAAGGCTTGAGTAATCCCTATCATCAATGGATTTTTTATTTTTAGCCTGTCGAAGCACATCCACCGCTTCATAGCTGGGAATTTTAGAAGCGTCTGCGGTTTCCAGGTAATCTTTTTTTAAGTACTCCGGTTCTTCTTTCTCTAAAAAATAATATGAACGCAGTAATTTCATAGCTGTCTGTTTTCTTATCCCGATTTCTTTTGCCGTATAAATATCAAAAGAACTATAACCCCATTCTTTATACATCTTATCCTTAGAAACCGTATAAAGTGCTCTACCTAATTCCACCCACGAAGTTTTAAAGCTTTTCGCATTCTGTAAAATATGATAGCGGATGGAACTTTCATCCATGTCCTGCATTTTTTCTTCTAAGTTCTCAAGTGAATTACTCATTTCGATCTCCTAATATGGCCGTATATTTATTTATATTTGAGAATAAGTTTTCCTGCCTTGATCAAAGCTTCTTTTTTAGTCTTCACAATTCCTGTAGCTTGTAATTCTTCTATTTCAGATAAAACTTTACCTATCAAAGGCCCAGGATCAAGCTTAAATTTGCGCATCAGATCAAATCCGTCAATTAAATGTTCGATTTTCTTTTCTTTAAGCTTTTTAAAATATTCTTTGATCAAAGCCGAAACCACTCTTTCGTGGTCAAGCCGGGCGCCTTCGACTGTCAATGGGCCCCGGGTTGAACGCTGATCCGCTAAAGAAATAGCCAGAACGCTTACGGCTTCTTGGGCGCAATCCCGAAAAAATCGGAACTTCGCTCTTTTAGTTAACACTGTTGCATCCGCCATATATCCCGGCCTTAAATGCCAAAAAACCATTCTCTTAAGAGCATCTAATTCATCGTTAGAAAATTTAAGCTTCCTGGCGATAGATTTAGCTATTCCCGCGCCCACACATTCATGTCCATGAAATATAATCCTTTCTTTTTCATGGCGCATAGTTTTAGGCTTACCAATATCATGCAAAAAAGCCCCTAATTTCAATAAAGCCCTGCGTTTCCGAGGAAAAGAAATGATCGCATCCATATAATCCTGGAATTCACCATTTCTTATGTATTCTTTTGATAAAATATGCTCAACTTGCTTGACCGTTTCAAAAGAATGTTCCAGGACATCTAAATGATGGTACGGACCTTGGTTCAAACTCCTCATAGGTTTAATTTCAGGCAGAATAAGTTCCAGTATCCCTATTTTATCTAAATCTTTCAGGCACAGATAAGTATGGTCAGAATCTAAAATCTTAAATAATTCATCCCTGACGCGCTCCGGAGAGACCAAAAGAAGCTTCTTTTTTTTGGATTTGGCTAATTTAAGTGTTTTTTCATCGATTCTAAATCCGAAAATCGATGATAAACTGAATGCCCTTAAAATCCGCAAAGGATCATCGTCAAAATTATTTTTTTCTGTTATGCGTATTATTTTTGACCTAATATCGGACTGCCCGCCATAAGGATCAATCAACAAATCGCTGCTGATTTTATCTTCGAGAGAGGATTCATCCAATTCTAAAGCAAAAGCATTAATAGTAAAATCCCGCAGGCAAAGATCCTCCTTAAGGCTTGGCCCCCGAAAATCAGTAAAATCCAAAGTATAGAAAATATTATTAATTTTTTTGACTAACCGACAGCATCCATGTTCTTTGTCTAGTATAACAAATCCGGCTTTTAACCTAACTGACAGTTCCCGGCCAAATTTAATCGCTGAGCGCTTAACACAAAAATCAATATCAATAACGTCCTTTTTCCGTTTTAAGACAAGATCGCGCAGATAGCCGCCCACAATGTAAAGCCGTGTTTTTTTGCTTTTGGCGAAATTATAGATTTCTTTAAGTAGTTCTCTGTCTTCTTTTTTTATTGTATACATAGGAAGAAATGGGGACGTTTCTATTTTTACGCATATTTTTTATTTAAAAATAGAAACGTCCCCTTTATTTTATTTATTCTTATTAAACATCTCCGACTGCTTTATTACATCGTCTTCTACAAATATCGGGGCATGCGCCCTTACCGCTAAAGCGATGCTGTCAGAAGGCCGAGAATCAATTACTTTTTCCTCGCCAGTATTCGATTTGATCACCAATTTTGCATGAAATGTACTCTCTTCAAGTTTATCGATAATTATCCTATCAATCTTTGCGCCAAAATTGTCGATCATTGTATGCAATAAATCATGGGTTAAAGGCCGGGGAGGATTAAACCCGCTTATTTTAAGTTTTATTGCTGAAGCCTCAGGCAAACCGATAACAATGGGCAAGATCCTATCCCCATTTTTTTCTTTAAGTACAATAAGCTGGTCATGCCTTTTCTCATCGATTACTATTTTGTTCAACTCCATTTCTATCATCTTAAATTTCCTTATTTATTTTTTCTTGCGTTTAGATAAATTCTTCTGAAGAGGGATTTTCTCTTTATTTAAAATATCCTTTAACTCAAGCATAAATTGCCCAACATCTTTAAACTGCCTGTAAACTGAAGCAAAACGTACATAAGCTACGTCATCCAATAACTTAAGCTTCTCCATCACTAACTCGCCTATTTTGGTTGTAGGAACTTCCCTGTCAGGCTTTTTCTGGATCAGCCTTTCAACCTGAGAAACAATATCCTCCATCTTTTCCATGCTTATAGGCCTTTTTTCACAGGCCCTGATAACACCAGAAAGAATTTTTTGGCGGTCAAAAGGCTCGCGTCGGCTATCTTTTTTTATGACCATTAAAGAATGCTGTTCGATATATTCGTAGGTTGTAAATCTTTTCGAACATTTCAAACATTCCCGGCGGCGCCTTATTGCGGATTCCTCCTGAGTAGCGCGCGAATCAACGACTTTATCTTCCTTGTAACCGCAGAAAGGACAGCGCATTCTTAACTAACCTTTATTTTTTTGATTTGCCTTACTTTTATCTTTGCTTCTTTTAAAAAATCTCTGGCCATTTCATCCGGATAACCATCACAAATTATGATTTCTTTTATTCCCGCATTAATCAGCATCTTTGAACATATTGAGCATGGCTGATTAGTAATATAAAGATGGCTGCCTTTGGTACTTATGCCATGCAAAGCTGCCTGCAGGATTACATTCTGTTCGGCATGAAGCCCCCGGCAAAGCTCATGGCGTTGGCCTGAAGGTATTTTTAATTTTTCCCTAAGACAGCCTATTTCTATACAGTGGCTGACTCCTGACGGAGCCCCATTATAGCCAGTGGCTAGAATTTTTTTATCGTTGACCAAAACCGCCCCTACATGACGCCTTAAACAAGTTGACCTTTTGGAAACCAAAGAAGCTACCTCTAAAAAATACTCATCCCAACTTGGCCTTTTTGTTACTTTTAATTTTTTATTCACCCCCACACCTATTGCCATATTTTTATACTCCTTAATAATTAATCCTGTTAAATATTACCCCGCACAATTGGTGTGGGGGTTAATTTTATTCATTCCTTAATTCGGGGTATAAAGGGAATTCTTTAGTCAATTTCAGGACTTTTTTCTTTATTTCCGGAAGCTTCTGGCAGCTTACACAAGCTTCTATAGCCTCATATATGTATTGAGCAATCAAACGCATTTGAGGCTCCTTCATTTTTCGAGTGGTAACTGCCGCTGTACCCAGCCGTATACCGCTGGTAATTGCGGGTGGCTGTTTATCAAAAGGAATTAAATTCTTATTCGCGGTAATATTAACTTCTTCAAGCAGGCCCGAGGCCTCTTTTCCGGTAATATTTTTTGAGCTCATATCTACCAACATCAAATGAGTATCTGTACCGCCGGAAACAATACGAAAACCGTTTTCCGCTAAACTAGCCGCTAATTCCTTTGAATTCTTGACAATCTGCTGTTGATATTTCTTAAAATCTTCGCTCATCGCCTCTTTAAATGCAATAGCTTTTCCAGCGATAACATGCATAAGCGGCCCGCCTTGTATTCCTGGAAAGATCCTGGAATCTAATTTTTTAGCAAATTCTTTTTTGCACAAGACAAAACCACCCCGGGGACCTCGTAAAGTCTTATGGGTAGTCGAGCTTACAAAATCAGCGTAAGGCACAGGCGAAGGATGCACCCCTGCCGCAACTAATCCGGCAATATGGGCCATATCCACAAAAAGATATGCTCCTACACTATCAGCAATCTCGCGGAATTTTACAAAATCAATGAACCGCGGATAAGCCGATGCTCCAGCAAGGATCATTTTAGGCCTATGTTCTTTCGCGAGATAAGCGATATTATCATAATCCAAAGTTTCGGTTTCCTTACTTAAACCATACGAAACAATATTATAGAACATCCCTGAAAAATTAACGCTTAATCCGTGGGAAAGATGACCGCCGCAAGCCAAATCCAAGGCCAATACAGTATCCCCAGGTTTTAGAAGGGCCATGTAAACAGCCATATTTGCCTGAGTGCCCGAATGGGCCTGGACATTAGCGTGCTCAGCACCAAACAACTCTTTAGCCCTTTCGATTGCCAGGCTTTCAACGACATCAACATTAACACAACCCCCATACCAGCGGGCCCCTGGATAACCTTCTGCATATTTATTGGTCAGGACTGAACCTTGTGCCTCAAGCACGGAAAGAGAAGTAAAATTTTCGGAAGCAATCATCTCGAGATTGTCTTCTTGCCTGATAATTTCATTTTTAATCGCATTATAAATTTCCGGATCAGTTTTCTTTAAATGTATCATCTTACTTCCCTATCTCCCTTTCGATATTATTAATGAGGCCTATCCGCCTTTTATGACGTCCGCCTTCAAATTTAGTATTCAACCAAACATCTAATATTTTTTTTGCAAGAGGGACATTTACAAATCCTGAGCCCAAAACCAATACATTGCTATCATTATGCTGGCGGGTTAATTGAGCTGCTTCAACATTATAGCATAACGAGGCCCGCACACCTTTGAATCTATTAGCAACGATAGAATTGCCAATGCCAGTTTTACAGATTAATACGCCCATTTTAAATTTTTTCTGAGAAATTTTTTTAGCCAGATCCGCGGCAAAAACTGGATAGTCACATGATTCCTCTGAATATGTACCCAAATTTTTTACTTTAAAGCCTTTTTTAGCCAGATATTTTACCAATTCTTCTTTTAGCTTAAAACCGGCATGATCTGAAGCGATAAGTATATTCTTCACCCTTGCTACTTCCTTTCTATTTATCCCAGCCTTAGAAGAAAGACTGATCCGATTTATATTATTTCAGCCACTCTATCAATTGCTGCTTTAATTAAATCCAATATATCCTGATAAAAATCCACGCTGCTACCGATTGGATCTTTTATATCTAAATCACCCTCATTTATTTTAGCAAATTCTTTAAGTAAAAACACCCTATTTTTAGCTTCCGGAGCAACATTCAATACTCTCTCTTCATGGATTTTTTCCATAACTAAAATAATATCCGACTCATCGATCAGTTCTTTTGTTAATTGCACTGCGCGATGTCCCGAAACATCTATCCCTAATTTCGAAAGCACTTCCCGAGTATTGGCAGTAGCCGGCGTGCCAACAATAGGCATTATGCCTGCCGATAAAACTTCAACATCCGTCCGTTTAGTATCTTTTAACTTCTTTTCTAAAAGGCCTTGAGCCATAACAGAACGGCAGGAATTTCCGGTACAAACAAAAAGTATTTTCTTTTTCCCTACGGCTGTTTCTATATCAACTGATTTTATGGCCCCCTGCCTTAAAATACGCATCGGATTAACCGATAAATCCACTACACTCGACTCCTGACCTATTGCGCAAGGTCCTGAATCAACCGCTAAATCTACTAAACCATTCAAATCATCAATAGCCTCCTTAAAATCCCTAGGGGCAGTTTTGCCGGATAAGTTTGCCGATGGGCAAAGTACAGGCACACCAGAAGCAGAAATTATTGATAAGGCAATAGCATGATTTGGCATCCGGAAAGCAATTGTTCCGCCATCCCTTGCTTCAAGAATCAAAGTTAATGGTCCCGGCCAAAACTTATCCATCAATCTATAAGCCGCTACTGAAATATTCTTCGCGAAATTTTCAACAACTTCTTTCCTGTCAACCAATAAAGAAAGTTGTTTCTCCTTTGGCCTATTCTTAATTTTATAAAGCCTCTCAATAGCCTCTTTTTCCTGCATGCTTACCGCGATCCCATAAACAGTGTCTGTCGGAATTATTACTAAGCCCCCTTTAGCTATCATATCTGCGGCTTCCAAAACATTTTTATGGTTAGGATCCAAAGGATTAACTTTTAAAATTTTAGTTTGAGGCATAAGGAATCTTTCTAGCGGAAAATTAAATTCTTATTTTCTTGATCTTTTGGCGCATTTCATCTTTATACGCAATTAATTTAGCCTGGATATCCTTATCATTCAAAGCCAGCATCTGCAAAGCCAATATAGCAGCGTTCTTTGCCCCTGCCTTACCGATAGCCACACAAGCAACCGGAATTCCGGCTGGCATCTGCACAGTTGATAATAATGAATCCAGCCCTTTAAGACTCTTCGTTTCTATAGGTATGCCGATTACCGGTAAAATTGAATGAGCTGCAATAACTCCCGCTAAAGCAGCCGCACCGCCGGCAGCAGCGATAAAAACTTTCACCCCTCTTTTTGGCGCAGACACAACATACTCTGCCAATTCCTTCGGAGTCCTATGCGCGGAAAGCACTTTAACTTCATAACCGACCTTATAATTTTTTAATAAATTAATCGTTTCATTGACAGTCTCTAAATCTGATTGGCTTCCCATTATGATGCTAATCAAGTTTTTCATAGAACCTCCAAGTTAAATTACAATACACAAATCCCAAATTACAAACTAATTACAAATTCAAAAAACCAAATTACAAATTAAGTTTTGTAATTGGAATTTGAATATTGTGATTTGTTTGTAATTTGTAGCTTGTAATTTGGAATTTATAACTTTATGCATTTTTTATCGCCTTAAGACCTATATCCTTGCGAAAATGCATTCCCTCAAAATCGATCCTGCTTACCGCTTTATAACTCAAATCTATTGCTTCTTTAATTGTGCTGCCTAAAGCCGTAACAGCCAACACCCTGCCTCCCGAAGTTACTATCTTATTTTCTTTCTTTTGGGTGCCAGCGTGAAAAACAATTACATCTTTTAATTTACCGGCATCTTCCAAGCCGGATATTTCTTTGCCTTTTTCATAATCTCCAGGATAGCCTTTAGACGCGCAAACTACGCACACGCATGATCTTTCATCCCAATTTAAGCCTCCTGATCTGACTATTTTACTCAAATTACCCTGAGCAGACGCAATCATTGCCTCTAAAAGATCGGATTTTATTCGGGGAAGTATCGCTTCAGTCTCAGGATCACCAAAACGCACATTAAACTCTAAAGTTTTCGGCCCATCCTTGGTTAACATGATCCCCGCATAAAGGATACCTTTGTATTCAATCCCTTCTTTAACCAAACCATCTATCGTTCTATAAATTACTTTATCTAAGATCTCTTTAAAAATACTCTCGGTAACTATTGGTGCTGGAGAATAAGCGCCCATCCCTCCGGTATTCGGACCCAGATCGTTATCAAATATCCTCTTGTGATCCTGACTAGAAGCTAAAGGGATAATATTTTTGGAATCCGTCAATACTAAAATCGATGCCTCTTGGCCCTGAAGGCACTCTTCAATAATAATACGGCTGCCTGCTTTACCAAAAACCTTATCCTTAAGAATGGAATCCACCGCTGCTTTAGCTTCTTCAATTGTTTTTGCTACCACCACACCTTTGCCGGCAGCTAATCCATCTGCCTTAATAACACAAGGGGCACCTTTTTCTTCAATATAATTATTTGCTTCTTTAGCATCATCGAAAATTTTAAAATCTGCCGTAGGGATGCTATATTTAGCCATCAGTTCCTTGGCAAAAATCTTAGAAGCTTCAAGTTGAGCAGCTTTTTTATTAGGCCCAAAAATAATCAGTCCATATTTATTAAATTCATCGACTATTCCCAAGGCTAGGGGTATTTCCGGGCCGACTATAGTAAAATCAATCTTTTCTCTTCTGGCAAAATCTAATAACCCCGTGAGATCATTAGCTGATATACTGATACACTCTGCAACATTACGAATCCCGCCATTACCAGGAGCACAAAATATTTTGCCGGCTAATTTTGACTGGGAGATTTTCCAAGCCAAAGCATGTTCCCTAGCTCCTGAGCCGATAATCAGTATCTTCATTGATTAAAAAATCCATTGGCCTTGATCAATTCAGCAGTTATCGGATCATAGACCTTGTGTAAAGAAAAAATGTTTACAAATTGATAGCCATCAAAAAATAATAAACTTAAAACGAATGCGAGCGCTAAAAATCTGCGTATTTTAAAACTGCAATTAATTCTCTTCAAAAGATAAAACATGCCGATAACAGCAAAAACTCTTAAAAATACATCTAAAAATAATACGTAACGCACGTTTTTAGTAAGGATCAAACTAAAAATGACTAACCCGCTTAAAAAATAAACCAGGCATATATTCCTACCCTGCTCATCCTGGTTATTTTTAATATCCGCCAATGCACCTACTATCGCTAAAATAAGTACTGCCGGAGAAAGAAGTAAATAATCCAAAATAAACCTAAACCACTGTCCGCGATGAAACTTGATCGCCCAGATATTATATTTCTGCATTTCGAAGTATCTAGCATATGTTTCAAACAGGTTTTTTATCCCGCCTGAAATCCATAATTCGATCAAAAAAAATAAAAATGAGGTTATTGCTAATCCAAGAACCGAACTTTTCCATAAACTTTTTTCTTTGCCATTTAGGCAGTAATAAACCCCGGATGCCAAATAACAAAAATAGGTCAAGACCATGGATTCTTTGGTAAGCAACCCTGCCAAAACACAACCGCAAAATATAAACAGATTCCTTATTCTGCCAGTATTCCAATATTGATGATAAAAATAGAAACTTAAAACTATAATAAAAGCAAAAAGAGAATCTGCCAGCGCCCTGCCCGATAAGGCATTGGCAAGCGGAGAAAATATGATGAAGATAGACGCTAAAAGAGCTGTTTGAGAACCAAATATTTTTCTAAAAAACAGAAGCGACATAAGAACAGTTAATATCCCGGAAAAATACGAAACTAAAGCCAGATTGCGTAAATTATACCCTCCCCAAATCTTACAGGAGACCATAGCAGTATAAATGAAAAATATCCTTAAAGGCAAAGGGCCTAGATTTATGCGTTGGTCATCGTAAAAATTATTTGTTATTTTCCTTATACCCTCCACACCGTTTACCCCAAGTGTTTTAGTATAAAGCAAATAGGCATGCTCATCATAACCGCCCAATCTGAGCGGCTTTACAAAAGTCAAAGAACGGAAAATAAATGCCGACAGCAACACAATAATTATAGACGCCTTAAGACTGATTTCCCGGTTCATCAAGAATTATTTTTTATCCTCTTTTTTTAAAGGCAATATGCCTGCCATCTCGCCAATCACGTTTACTAATTCCGCATTAGAAGGAACTACAATCTTGGTGTTATTCTCTAATGATTTCTCCATCGCCTCAAGCCTTCTTAAGACCTGAGCATTACCCACGAAATACTTCTCTGCTGCCTCATTAACTAATTTTATCGCTTCTGACTCACCTTCAGCAGCCAGGATCTTCGACTGTTTAATGCCTTCTGCTTTTTTGATCTGGGCCCTGCGCTCGCCATCAGCCACTGTTTCAGCGGCGGTCGCGTAATCAATAGCCGCAATTTTTTCATTTTCAGCCTTAACCACCTTGTTCATTGTTTCCTGGACGTCTTTCGGCGGGTCGATCTCTTTTAATTCTGTGCGCACAATCTCAATACCCCAATTCGCAGTCTCTTCCATTAATGTTTTATGTAGCTCATTATTAATTTTGCCCCTCTCACTATTAGCAGATTTCAAAGTTAAAGTACCGATAATATTTCTTAAAGTTGTGCGCGCTAGATTGACTACTTGGTATTGAAAATTGAAAACTTTATATATAGAATTTTTCACACTGTCTTCATCAGTTTTAACTTTGAAGTATACTTGAGCATCAACCTTAGCATTCAAATTATCATTTGTGATAATTTCCTGTGGTTCAGCATCAACCATCTGCTCAGTGACATTGACCATATATATTTTTTCAATACCAGGTATGACCCAGTTAAAGCCTGGATTAGCAAATCGATTGTATTTACCCAACCTCTCAATTAATCCGCGTTGAGTAGGCCTAATTATCCTGATACCCATAAAAAATATTACTACTAACACTGTAATTACAAAATAGGTTACGTTCATTATACTCCCCCTTTTTTATGTATGGGGTCAGACCCCGCTTACGCTTGCGTGGGGTCTGACCCTAAAGTTAACTTAAATCCTAATTTGGTATTGTAATTTGTTTGTTCTTTGGAATTTAAGATTTATGATTTTAAAGAACATTAATAGTATTTTTAAACTAACTCTACCTTCTTATTCCCCTTAATTACCTGACCAATTATCCAGGATTTCAATTTTACCCTGGCTAATTCAGCCTGAATACCTTTAACCTCGTTCGGGCTTACAATTAAAACCATGCCTATGCCCATATTTAAAGTGTGGTAAATCTCTTTGTCTTCAATATTGCCTTTATTCTGAATAAAGTGGAATATTTTGGGAACCGGCCAAGAATCCTTAAAGATTTTAACATTTACATTTGACGGCAAGATCCTGGCGATTTTATCATAGAATGCCCCCCCTGTAATATGGGAGATTCCATTGATCTTGTATTTTTTAAGCAGAGCCAACACTTCTTTAACATAAATGCGCGTTGGAGTCAAGAGCACCTTGTTTAATTTCTGTAATTCATTTTTTGATAAAACTTTTCTAACCAGAGAATATCCGTTAGAATGGATCCCGCTGGACTCTAATCCAATAACCACATCGCCTGATAAGATTTTAGAGCCATCAATAACTTTATCCCTATCCACCACACCCACGCAAAAACCGGCAATATCATATTCACCTGGCCTGTACATATCCGGCATCTGGGCGGTTTCCCCTCCAATTAAAGAACAGCCTGACTTTATGCAGCCAGTGGTTATGCCTTTAACTATATCCTCCAGAACCCCGGGCTTTAATTTACTAAATGAAATATAATCCAAGAAAAAAAGTGGTTGAGCACCAACGCAAAGTATATCATTAACGTTCATTGCCACGGCATCAATGCCAACTGTATCATGTTTATTGGAAATCTCAGCGATTTTTAATTTTGTCCCTACTCCGTCAGAAGAAGAAACCAAAATAGGATCTCTATACCCCTTAGGCATCCTAAAAAAACTGCCGAATCCTCCAATATCTTTTAATACTTCCGAGCGAAAAGACTTTCTCACCAAAGATTTGATCCCGGATTTAAAATTATCCATACTATGGATATCAACTCCGGATTTTTTATAAGTAATCTTATTCACCCAGCCCTTCCTTTCGTATTAATTATAATTATGCTAAAATCCGCGATTTCCCAGAGCGAAATACTGAACAGCTAGAATCACTTACTTTGAATTTCTCCCTGCCCGCAACAGCGCAATTCCAAAGAAAGCTTGCTATGCCTTTTCTCCGCGGTAATCGGATATTTCGATGACCAACATGCCGTACAATAATTATTTTTAGGATGTTTCAAACAATCAAGCATCCCTTTTAAACTAAGATAACCCAGGCTGTCAACATCGAGGTACTGCCTTATTTTTTCTAATGATTCGTATTTATTAGCGATCAGTTCGGATGACCGATGAAAATCTATTCCATAAAAGCATGGGTAGCGATGAGGCGGACAAGAGATCCTTAAATGGATCTCCTTAACCCCTGCTTTCCTTAAATTTCGTACGCGGATCATTGAAGTAGTGCCTCTTACAATTGAATCATCGACAACTATTATGCGTTTTCCTTTTAAAACACCTTTCAATAGATTAAATTTTACTTTTACTCCTAAATCACGCCTATCCTGTGCCGGCTGAATAAACGTCCTACCGACATAATGGTTGCGGATAATACCCATTTCCAAAGGAATGCCAGAAGCAGAAGCGTAACCCATTGCCGCGGAAAAGCCTGAATCAGGAACAGGTATGACAAAATCCGCGTCCACAGGATGTTCTTTTGCCAGCTGTTCTCCTAATTTACGCCTGACTGAGTGCACATTCTCTCCAAAAACTTCTGAATCGGGCCTGGAAAAATATACATGTTCGAAAGTACAAAAGGCGTGTTTATCTTTATAATTAAATTCCTTGGGCTTGATCGACCTTACCCCATCCTTATTAATAAAAACAATTTCACCCGGCTCAATTTCCCGCACCAATTTCGCGCCTACTAAATCAAAAGCGCAGGTTTCCGAAGCCAAACACCAAGCCTTCCCAAGCTTGCCTAAACAGAGCGGTCTAAAACCCATGGGATCTCTGACGCCAATCAAATTATCTTTATCCATTAAAATCAAAGAATATGCCCCTCTTATTCTTTTTAACGCGTAGACCAAGCTATCTTCCAATTTTTGGGATCTAGCCTTAGCCATCAAATGAATAATAAGTTCAGAATCAGTGGTGGTCTGAAAAATTGACCCGCATTTTTCTAAGTATTGGTGCAATTCCAGCGAATTGACTAAATTTCCATTATGGGCAATACACATTGAACCTTTGGCATGGTCAATTAAAAGCGGCTGAGCATTTTTTAAAACACTCGATCCCGTGGTCGAATACCGAACATGGCCCACGGCCATATTGCCTTTAAGCTTATCAATCACATCTTCACTGAATACATCGCTGACCAAACCCATTTCTTTATGTATCGTCAAAACCCCCTTATTGTTAGTTACAATCCCGCAGGCCTCCTGGCCCCTGTGCTGAAGCGAATAAAGGCCTAAATAAGTCAGCCAACTAGCTTGATTATGGCCATAGATCCCAAACAAGCCGCAAAATTCTTTTGGATGATCATTACAAAGTTCTTTTGACATATTCAACTCCGTTCTTAAAAATACCTAAGCCGTCTCCCTCTAATATTTTTTTCGAAGCAGTCCAAGACGGATTCTGTAAAGATTCTATATGCCTTTCCGGATGCGGCATAAGCCCGAATATCCTTCCGGTCTCGTCGCAAATCCCGGCAATGTTCTCTATTGAACCATTGGGACAATAAGGATAACCTCCTAAAGCACCTTTATCGTCACAATATTGAAAAACAATCTGTCCATTCTTCTTTAATCTCTCTAAGGCTTCTTTATCCTTAGTAATAAATTTTCCTTCACCATGAGCAACAGGTAAAGTTATGATTTCTGGTAAGTTTTTAGTCCAAATACACTTAGCTGAATGCTGACCTGCCCCGAGCGTAGCCGAGGGGTGGCTAAAAGCTGGTGATTTTAAAAATACCCATCGGTCTTCAAATTTCCCCGAATCATTAATTATTAAACTAGCTTCCTGCTCGAAAGTCTCAGTTACTCTGGGCAACAAACCGGCCTTGACCAATATTTGAAAACCATTGCATATACCGATAACAAGCTTTCCGTTTTTGATAAATTTTAAAATATCTTCCCTGATCTTGAATTTTAATTCATTAGCTAATACTTTTCCAGCGCCCAAGTCATCCCCGTAACTAAACCCGCCTGAAAAAGCCAAAATCTCATACTCTTCGAGCTTCTTCTGCCCAGATACAAGGTTATTAATATGCACAAATTCGGTGTCAGCGCCGACTTTAGAAAAAGCAAATGCTGTTTCTTTATCGCAATTTGTACCTGCGGTCCTTAAAATACAAACTTTAGGTTTTCTCATTTTACTATTTTTTATTTTTATAAAATGCTTTAACAATCTTTACGACTTCTTTAGGATCATCGGTAACTTTAAATAATTCAAAGTCCTGGGAGCTGATATTGCCATTTTTTAAAACAGTGTCCTTAAGCCAGTCAAGCATATCATTCCAATACTCTCTTCCGAATAAAACGACAGGAAAGCGCGAGATCCTTTTGGTCTGGATCAAATTAATCGCCTCAAAGAACTCATCAAAGGTCCCATATCCTCCGGGCATGATCACAAATGCCTTGGCGTATTTAACAAACATAACCTTGCGCACAAAGAAATAATGAAAATCAAGCAGAATATCTATATAAGGATTTGCTTTTTGCTCCGTAGGGATCTCAATGTTTAATCCAATTGATTTACCTTTTGCGCGACGAGCACCTTTATTGCCAGCCTCCATAATCCCGGGCCCGCCTCCCGTAATAACCCCATATCCGGCTTTAGCTAATAAATAAGCTATTTCTTCGGCTTTTTTGTAATATTTATTATCCTGCTTGGAACGGCTGGAACCGAAAATAGAAACCGCTTCTCCGACCTGCGAAAGAACCTCGAAACCCTCCACAAATTCTGACATTATCCTAAACATTCTCCAGGTATCTTCGCGGGTAAAATCCTCTTTGATTTTTATTTTATTCACCCCGCACCTTCTTTCTGTTTAAAATTATTAGCTGCATTTTACTCCTACTATTAATATTTATAATTTTTGAATATAATGAAGGTGTGAGGGTTCATCTACCACCTCAATGGTTTGGCCCAAGCTTCTTTAAGCTCAGTAATATTTGCATTCACACAGAGTTTTCCGTCAACACCAAACACCTTAAAATCCTTTTCTTTAGTTATACACCCGATCAATCCGTACGACAGGCCTTTTAAGGCAGCCTCAAATTCTTTCTGGTGCCTCTTTTCAACTTCCACAATAAAACGTGAATTAGATTCTGAAAAAAGTATGTAGTCGTTCCTGTTTTTCCGCAACCTGCTGACAGCTGAAAGCTGAGAGCTGAGAGCTGCTGAATAGGGGACTTCCGACAAAAATATATCCATGCCCAATCCGCCGGAAAAAGCCATTTCTGCTGCCGCTACTCCTATACCACCTTCCGAACAGTCGTGCATTGCTTTAATAATTTTCTTCGAACTGGACTTACTTAGCGCATTGAAAACTTTTTTTGCTTCTCGAGGATAAACTTTAGGGGTATTATTTCCAACCTCTGCGAATAAATCAAAATAATGTGAACTACCCAACTCATCATAAGTATTGCCCACTACATAAACCAGATCTCCGGATTGTTTCGCATATGCCGAAATTGTTTTGGTTACATCTTCCATAACAGCTATAGCCGAAATTAAAATTGTACCGGGAATAGCGATAGATTTACCCCCACACCAATTTGCTTTTTTCCCCGGATTCTTATTTAATTGGTGTGGGGGTTTATTATTAACTGTAAATTCATTATAAAGACTGTCTTTTCCGGAAATAAAAGGAACACCGTAGGCTTTAGCGATATCATAACAACCGTAAGAAGTCCTTACCAACCCACCTAATCTGTCCGGTTTATCAGGATTACCCCAGCAGAAATTATCCAAGATCGCAACTCGATCCAAAGAACCACCCACAGCAATGATCTGGCGCAGTGCCTCATCAATACAAGATGCCGCCATCCAGTAGGGATCAATAAAACCAAACCTGAAATTTATCCCGTTAGAAATAATTATTCCCTTGTTTGACCCTAAAACCGGCCTTGCTACGGCCGCGTCAGAGGGACCGTCATTTGCAATACCAGCTAAAGGCTTTAAAACCGATCCTCCTTGGACCTCATGATCATATTGACGGATTATCCATTCTTTTGAGCAAACATCATAATGCGAAAGAAGCTTTAAAAGGCAGGATTTTAAATTTTTAGGTGACTTGAATTTAGGTTCTTTGTGCTTGGGAAAAATAAAAACCGCTTTTTTTTCTATCTTAGGCGGACCGTCATGCAGAAAATCCATATCTAAATCGCAAACTAAATTACCTTTATAATAAAGCTCCAACTTCTTGGTATCAGTAAATTCACCAATTACTGTAGCCTCTACATCTTCTTTATCAAAAAGCTCCTTTAATTGCGCTATCTTATCGGCAGTTACCGATAATACCATTCGTTCCTGTGACTCAGAGATCCATATCTCTTCATATGATAAACCAGAATATTTCAAAGGTACTTTATCCAGATCAACCCTGGCTCCTGTTTCCGCACCCATCTCGCCAACCGCGCTAGATAATCCGCCAGCCCCGCAATCAGTTATAGCAGTATATAAATTCTCATCCCGAGCTTTCAACAATACATCGAGCATCTTTTTTTCCTGAATAGGGTTGCCGATCTGGACCGCGCCGCTAGAAACCGTTTCCGACTCATGAGTTAATTCACCCGAAGAAAATGTTGCACCGTGGATACCATCCCTGCCGGTACGCCCTCCCAGAACAACCACAAGCTCTCCAGAAGAAACTTTTTTGAAAGATTTATCTTTAGGCAAAATACCGACTGTCCCGCAATACACCAAAGGATTACCGACAAATTTATCATGAAATAAAACCGCGCCATTAACTGTGGGGATACCCATTTTATTGCCGTAATCGCGAACACCGGAAACCACGCCTTTCATTACCCGCTTGGGATGAAGCGTGCCTTGGGGTAATTTGCTGAAAGGATAATCTGGATTCCCAAAACAAAATACATCAGTATTCAAGATTGGCTTTGCTCCCATGCCAGTGCCCATAGGATCACGGATAACTCCGCCTATACCGGTATTTGCTCCGCCAAAAGGCTCCAAAGCCGAAGGATGATTATGCGTCTCAACCTTAAAACAAACATTATAACTATCATCAAACTTAATGATTCCGGAATTATCTTTAAATACCGAAACGCACCAAGGCTTATTCAATTCTTTAGTGGCTTTCATTATTGTCGATTTCAATAGCCCGTTTATTTTCTTATTTCCAAGCTTTGGGCTGACAGCAGAAAGCTGACGGCTGATAACTTCTTTATAATTAATTTTCCCACGAAAAGTCTTATGCATGCAATGCTCTGACCATGTCTGGGCAATCGTCTCAAGCTCACAATCAGTAGGATTGCGGCCAATCTTCTTAAAATAACTCCTGATCCACTGCATTTCCTTGAGATTCAAGAATAATTGCCCTACTTTGGATAATTCTTCAAGTTTTTTATCCGTTGCCTCGATCAAATCCACCAAAGTCAATTTAAAATTATAATTTACGGTTGTAATATGGGTTAATTCTTGGGCAGGAGCCTTGACAATATGCTGGATAAGTTTATTAAAAAGTAGTTTTTCCGAAATTGTTTTTAACTGAATGGGGGTCAAATTTCCTTTAATAATATATTTTTTGGCCGTTTTAAATCCCCCCACAGCGCTTATGCCAAGGTCTTTAATGCCTTTCAACGCTGAATCTTCTACCGGATCCATTACTCCCGGATTATAAGCGACTTCAACGATAAATTCGTTCTTTGAATTTGCCGCCAGAACTACCTGTTCGTTAATAGAATAGGACTGCGCGATTTTATCAACTAAAAGCTCGTCACAGATTCTTTTTACCGTATCTAAAGTCAACTCGCCCTCTAGGATATAGACTTGTATAAAATTGACTTCTTTTACAGTTTTAATGCCTAAATCTAGTATGTCCTTTTTAATGCCTTCGCCTACAGCATCAAAAATTCCCGGCTTATCTTTAATTTCTATTTGCCACAACATGAATTACTCCAAATTTTATAAAACCTTAAAAACCCGTATATGATGCGAGAAATTTCTTGGGCAGGAATGCATTAAAGCCCCAATCTTTTAAATATTTTATTTACGTTGCGCAGGTAATAATCTAAATTAAATATCTCATCCAGTTCTTTTGCGGATAATTTTTTAGTTACTTGAGCTTCTTTTAAAAGTAAAGATTTAAAATCCAATCCTTCTTTCCAGCTTTGCATGGCACTACGCTGGACAATATCGTAAGCTTGAATACGGGGCATGCCTTTATCCATTAAGTTAAGCAGGACCCTTTGGGAAAATATCAGGCCTTTGGTCTTAACTAAATTTGCCAGCATATTATCCGGATAAACCTGTAATCCCTCTAGCACATAAATGAATTTATTGAGCATATAATCCAGAGCCAAAGTCGAATCCGGCAGGATCACCCTTTCAGCAGATGAATGACTGATATCCCGTTCATGCCAAAGCGCCACGTTTTCAAATCCGACAAGAGCATTAGCGCGTAAAATCCTGGCTAATCCGCAGATTCTTTCACAGATAACCGGATTACGCTTATGCGGCATCGCCGATGAACCTTTCTGCCCTTTGCCAAAAGGCTCCTCAGCTTCCAAAACCTCGGTGCGTTGTAAATGCCTGATCTCCAAAGCAAATTTTTCTAAACTTGCGGCAATCACTGCTAATACAGCAAGATATTGAGCATAAACATCTCTTTGGATAACTTGGGTTGAGATCGGGGCCGGTTTTAAACCTAATTTTTTACAAATATACTCTTCCACCTGCGGATCTACATTGGCAAATGTACCTACAGCGCCGGAAATTTTGCCAAGCCTTACAGCTTCTTTTGCATCTTGCATCCTGGCTAAATTGCGCTTAGTCTCTTCATACCAGAGCCCCAATTTTAAACCAAATGTGGTTGGTTCCGCATGGACTCCATGAGTACGGCCTATGCAAACCATATCTTTGTATTTTTTAGCCATTTTAGCAAGCAGGCCCAAAAGTTTATTTAAATCTTCAATCAAAATATCGGAAACAGCTGTCAGCTGTACCCCTAAAGTAGTATCCAAGACATCCGAAGACGTTAAACCCATATGCAGATATTTACCATCTGCCCCAATATATTGTGCCACATTAGTTACAAAAGCCACAATATCATGTTGGGTTTTCTCTTCAATCTCCAAAATCTCAAGGATACTAAACTTTGCTTTTTTTCTGACACGCACAGGAACATCTTGCGGGATTTTTTTCTGTTTGGCCAGAGCCTCGAGGGTAAAAAGCTCTATTTCAAGCATAGTTCTAAACTTGAAACTATCTTGCCAAATACTATTCATTTTAGGTAAGCTATAACGTGCAATCATATAAACCTCACTTTCCAGAGTCTTTTATTATAGCAAAAATCCTTTTTTTGGCAAACATTTTCAGCTTAATCCTGATCGCTGAATCTAACTATCCTGTTCGCTTCACAAAAGTCTAGGAATAGATTCCTTTGCCCTATTTTCTCGCTTAAGGGTCGATTTTGCCCTTCGGGCCGCAAAAGGTCTTTCGCATTTCGGCGGCTGCAGAACTCGCCCCTCAAACTCTAGTTCTCGGGGCTCGAACAGCTTCGCCGTCCCAATATTGCCGTCCTCTCGGACGGCATTGGGATTCCCTTAATGCTCAAGCTGCTTTTGCTAAAATCGACATTCGCTCGAAAATAGTCAAAGAAATCTATATAGAGTATTGTGTAAACCACTGCCTTGCCTGTTTTGGAGCAGGCGTAACGCAGGCCGCATGATTTTCCACGCCGGGGAAAATCATGCGGCCTGCGATAAAATAGGCAAGGCAGTTGTTCATCCCGCATACGCAAAATCGTGCTAAGCGAAGAAAAATGGCAGACTGATAATAACTTATGCTATACTTTAGGCAGTAAAAGCTTTTGGTCTAGCCTGCTTTAGCCAAAGCCATAATAAGGGAGACAATATGAAAAAACTATTTTGGTTATGTTTTATAATTCTAGCTTTCACGATAGTAAACGCTTACTCTCAACAAAAATCAAAAATTGAATTAAATGACGGCAGCATGATCGAGGGAGAAGTTTCTTCTCTTGCAGATGGAACCTATACAATCAACTCAAATAGCTTAGGACAAGTAAGGATCGACGCCTCGAAAGTACGCAGGATCGATACATTAGGCGCGGATAGCCAACAGCCATTAAACCCATCTGAAGCTTCAAATGTACCCAGCAAAGAGCAAATTGAAAGTATTAAAACCCAAATACTGAGCAATCCCGATACTTTAAAAAATGTTACTGAGTTGTCCAAAGACCCGCAGTTCCAGGAATTGCTTAACGATCCCGCAATTTTAAGCGCAGCAAAGAAAGGAAATATCCAAGAACTGATTTCAAATGAAAAAATAAAAAGTTTTTCCGAGAACGCGAAAATAAAACAAATTAAAGATAAAATGGAGCAATAGGGCGATAATTAACAAACCGTCATCGGAATACAGCATTCATCTCAAAGGGATATAGCAAGTAGGCTTTAAACCGTTTTTACGGTAATAATCCTGGTGATATTCTTCCGCTTTATAAAATTCTTGAGCTTTAATAATTTCAGTCACTATCGGTTTTTTATATTTTTTTGATTTTTCTAATTTTTCTTTTGATCGGAGAGCCGATTTTTCCTGTTCTGGGGTAAAATAAAAAATCACCGAACGATATTGACTACCGACATCAGGCCCTTGCCTGTTTAATGTAGTCGGATCGTGAAAATCCCAGAACATCTCAAGCAGTTTATCATATGATATAATAGCCGGGTCATACTCCACCAAAACTGTTTCTGCGTGTCCGGTTTTACCTGAACAAACTTCTTCATAACTAGGATTTTTAACAGTTCCTCCCATAAAACCTGAAGTTGCAGCAACTACGCCTTTCGATTCTTTAAAAGCCGCCTCTACACCCCAAAAACATCCGGCTGCAAAAGCAGCTTTTTCTGTTGTGCTACCCTTAGGGTCTTGTATTTTTTTAAATACCAGTGCTACAGCATTAATACAGTAACGCTTTCCTGTTGGAGGCGGGCCGTCCATAAAAACATGGCCCAAATGGGCGGCACAACGGGCGCAATTAATTTCAACTCTACGCATCCCAAAACTATTGTCTTCTATTTCTTTAACATTGAGTCCTGAAACCGGATCCCAAAAACTCGGCCAGCCAGTGCCTGATTCAAATTTTGTCTCAACTTTAAATAAGTCTGTTGCGCAACAAACACAAGCATACACTCCACTCTCACCCTTTTTGGGGATAGGGCAATGCCCTGTAAAAGGAGTTTCAGTTCCTTTAAGCCTGGTTATTTTGTACTGCTCAGGAGTAAGAATTTTCTTCCACTCTGCCTCACTTTTCTGAATTTTTTCGACTTCCTGAACCTGCCCCGTGGCAGCATCAAAGACCTTAATTTTTTCTACTGATTTAGGATCGTTCATTTTTCCTCCGACTAATAAAGGGAAAATAGTTAAAACCAATAACATTGCCCTTGTTTTTCTCATGCCTCCTCCTATTCGTAGCGCAGCGCCTCGATAGGATCAAGCTTAGAAGCTTTCTTAGCCGGCCAGAGCCCAAAAATTATCCCGATCATTAATGAAAATGTGGTTGCCAGAATTATCGAAAACAAAGAAACCTTTACTGTCCAACCTGCAAAGATCGTTATTAAAGTTGCTATGCCCATCCCTAACAAAATTCCCGTCACACCCCCAATAAAAGACATTAAAACTGCCTCAATTAAAAATTGCACCATGATATCTTTATTATTCGCACCTATGGCTTTACGCAGGCCGATCTCGCGTGTACGCTCAGTTACGGAAACCAACATAATATTCATTATACCGATCCCACCGACTAAAAGAGAAATTGCAGCAATTGCTCCCAGCAACAAAGACATTGTTTTAGTAGTTGTCTCCAAAGTATTTTTAATATCGGCCATATTCCGGATCTGGAATGAATCCTCTTCATCTTTATTCAAATGATGAAGCTTGATAATTATTTTCTTTATAGATTCTTGAGCCGGATCTAATAATCCTGGAGTCTTAGCTTCTGCAAAAATAGAATCAATATAATCTTTGCCAAAAACCCTAAACATCGCGGTTGTGATTGGAATTACTGCCAGATCGTCCTGATCGCGCCAGGAACTTCCTCCTTTTTCGGGCAAAAGTCCTATAACCTTAAAATTAATAAGATTAATTTTTATTATCGAGCCAACAGGGTTTGAATCGCCGAAAAGTTCCTTGGAAACAGTCAAACCCAAGAGAACCAATTTTTCCCTCATCCTTACTTCCTGTTCAGTAAAAAACCTGCCAACTATGGGAATAGCGGCGCGCATCTGCGCATAATCCACACCTACGCCTTCGACCTGCGTGTTCCAGTTTTTATTTCCATAAACGACCTGCCCGCGCCCGGTTACTGAAGGATAAACTCTTGAAATTTCGGGCAATTTTGAAATTGCCAAAACATCGGAAAAAGTAAAACGCGTAACCAATCCTGATTCAAGCGCAACTCCGCCAGTCCTGGCGGATCCTGGGCGGACCATCAACAAATTCGAACCCAAAGACGTAAGCTGCTTTTCTATTGATTCTTTTGCACCTTGGCCCAAGGCAAGCATGGCAATAACCGCGGCCACGCCGATAAGAATACCTAATATCGATAATACTGAGCGCATTTTATGAGAAAGCATAGCAAATATCGCCTGACGGATATAATCCAGGAATTTAATTTCACTAGTGGCTGCATTGTGAGGTTTCAAGACCGAATCAACCAAATCATCTTCCAAAGAAATTACTTCAGTAAAAGCTTTTTCTTCTTGCGCACGCTTGTCGGAAATAATATGGCCATCGCGCATTTGAATAACCCGCTTGGCATGCTGAGCAATTTCATTTTCATGAGTAACAATGACAATAGTTTTTCCTTTTTGGTTAAGTTTTTTTAAAATGGAAATTATTTCTTCCTTGCTTTTGGAATCAAGGTTTCCTGTGGGCTCATCTGCAAAGATTATAAAGGGCTCGTTAACCAATGACCTGGCAATTGCTACTCTTTGCTGTTGGCCGCCTGACATTTCATTAGGCCTATGCAGCATCCTATCTCCTAAGCCAACCTCGTTAAGCTCTTTTACCGCCCTATCTTTCAAATGCCTCTTTCCGGCATATATAAGAGGCAATTCCGCATTCTCTAAAGCGGACATCCTGGGTAAAAGATGGAACTGCTGAAAAACAAAACCTATGATCCTGTTTCTTAAAACCGCCATTTCTTCATCAGAAAGTTTAGTCAGATCTTTGTCGCCTAAAAAAAATGATCCAGCATCCGGCCGATCCAAAAGCCCAAGTATATGCATGAGCGTAGATTTACCGGAGCCTGAAGCACCCATAATCGCCACAAATTCTCCCGAATCAATCTTAAGCGAAATATCATCCAAAGCCTTGACCTGGACTTGGCCCATCTGATAAGTTTTGGATATATTTTTTAATTCGATCATATTATTGTTTTTTCTTTTCCTGCTGCCTTCGCCCAAAAGGCATAAAAGGGTTGCTTCCTATTTGGCTTTTAGGCAAACTGAATTTTTTCGATTTTACGATTACTTTATCAGAAACAGTCAATCCTGAGATGATCTGCGCGTTTTTATCATCAATTAAACCTATTTTGATCAATTTTCTAACCGGCTCCTTACCACCTTCGTTAACTAAACTAAAATTCTCATTTTCATCTTTATGTACAGCTTCCAGAGGAAGCAGCAGTGCGCCAGTCTCTTTATTTTCAACAAAATCAATAGTAGCATTCATTCCCGACCTAAAAAATGGAGGAATATTCTCTGGCTTCAGATCAACTTCATATATAGTAACATTATTAACGGTTTTTGATTCGTAATAAATATGCTCAACCACAGCATTAATCTTGTCGTTAGGATAAGCATCCAGGCTAATGACAGCTTCCTGATTCAGCCTGATCTTTCCTATATCTGTTTCATCAACTTGAGCCCGAGCGATCAGGTGATCCGACAGGACTACAACGGCATCGGCAGTAGTAACAGTCTGTCCAGGCTGAGTAGTAGCCACAATAACCTCTCCGTCAATCGGCGCTAACAAAGCTATAGGCTTATAAGCCTCCTGCCAATACTTTAATTTTTCTTCTCCTTGGCCCCGCGCCGCATCTAAAAGTGCGGCCCTTTCAGTTGAACTCATCCAAGCCAATATCTGGCCGGTTTTAACCATATCGCCCTCTTTTACTAAAATATCCTCCACCCTTCCATTAACCGGAGGCTTAATCTCAAGCCTATTTTTAGGCAGGACAGTGCCGGTAGTAGAAATAAAATTTTGTATTGTGCCTATAAAAGGATTGATTTCTTGAGTTACTTCCTGAATATCCTCTTTGGTCTTTGCTTTAATAACTAGAAAAGCGCCTATTCCTATAACAATCAAAATAATCAATAACTTATTTTTTTTAATCATATTCTAGAGTTTCTCCTTTCGCCTGAATCCAATTAGCCTCAGCCAAGAGCATATCCGACTGAGCATTCAAAAAAGCCGTTTTAGCGCTTACCAAATTATCTTCAATAATCGTCCAGTTATCAAATGATATGATTCCGATAGAATATTGAGCCTGGGCTATTTTAGAACGCTCCTGGGTAGCTACTAAGTTTTTATATTGAACTTCTACATTTTGCAGAGCATCCTGTAAGCCTGCCCAAGTCTCTTCTAAGGTCAAAACCAGGCCGTCTTTTGTGCTTCTCTCATTTTCTCTTAACTGATTCAATAAAGCCCTTGCCTGGGAAACCTGAGCGAATCTCAACCCACCCTCGAATATAGGCATTGACAAAGTAAGCCCTAAATTCCATTGATTGCCTTTTGGTTCCCAACGATTTCCTGAATTATCGGCACCGGCCTGACCGGTCAATGTTGGAGAAAAATTCGCGTAAGCTGATTTTACGCTATAAGCCGCAGATTTTTTTTGTGCAATAATCTGTTGCAATGAGGGATTATTATTCACAATGCTTTCAAAATCCGGCTTTTGCCGTTCTTCAACTTTTACGATAAAATCCCCTTTTGCTTCTACCGGTTCAAACTTAGTGCGGCCCATTTCTTTAATAAGCGATCTTTGAGCTACTTCCACATTCCTTTTTGCCTGGGAGATTTGATATTGAGCAGCCGCAAGGTCGGCTTCCGCAGTCAGTAGTGCCCCTTTATGTTCCAGTCCGGATTGATAACGCAGAGTAATCAATTCTAAATTGCTTCTTCTAATATCGAATATTTCCTTTGTGATACGCAACAGTTCCTGCGTTGTCAATAGATCTATGAAAGCAGCGCGCAATCTAAACCTTACTGTAGCCGAAGTAAATTTATAATTCTGCCTAAAAGCTTCAATATTCTCAGAAGCAGCTCTTACATTGTTGATCGTCTTTGTTCCGTCGAATATCAATTGAGAACCTGAAACTCCATACGAGTAAGAATCACCGATAGTTTTACTTGTCCCATTACCCGTTGTATTCCTGGCACTGGAAGCATTTAAATTCGCATCAATTTGAGGAAAAAGTGTGCTGGCGGTAATCTTTTCACTGGCCTGAGATTGCTTTATTTCTTCGTAGGCGGCGATCAAATCAGGATGATTTTTGGCCGCTTCCTTAATGCATTCCTGCCAGTTAAGCTGTTCGCCTGCCAGGGCAAGTTTAAACAGGCAGGAAAATAAACAAATTAAAAATATAACTTTTAAACTTTTAGGCATGTTTTTTAAGCAACCTTACCATTAATAAATAATAATTATATACAAATCTATTAAATAATTATACTACTTATGCTTTCAAAATGCTATTTTTCCTTTAATTATTTAGGTAAGGAGTTTAGAGGCGCAATACAAAATAAAAAGGGGTATCATTTTAGGAAGGTCTTTTTGGCCGCGAAGTCCAAAAGACAGGATACCCCTTTTTCTTAAAATTACAAATCACAAGTCCCAAACCACAAACAATACCAAATACCAAAATTACAAATCCAAAGCTACTGAGCCTTATTAATAATTGACGTAAAAATATTACGGAGCTCCTTAGATTCCTGAAGTAGCAACTTTATCTCAAATTCAAAACCATTATCTACTTCACAAATCAACTCTAACCAATAAGACGTTTCTTTAGCCTCCTTACGAGATATAGCCATTTTATATAGAAAATCTTTCTTTCCTAAAGCCTCATTTGCTTCCCGGTAATTAGCTCCTACGGAAGTTCCTGACCTGCTTATCTGCTTAATTAATTCAATAGTCACTGTTGTTTTTGGTAATTTTTTACACAAATTAATGATCCCCTTAGCAAACTCTAAAGTTCGCTCTTCTAAATCATATATTTTCTTTGTAATTTCGGTCATTTGTTTTATAATTTGTTTGTAACTTGGAACTTTGATATTGAAACTTGCTTGTAATTTGTATATTGTAATTTGAAATTTAACTTCATTATATTCTCTAACTAATAGACGTACTATTCTTCAAAATCTAACACATATTTTTGATATTTATCCTCCCACAAAAGCCCGTTTTAAATCCTGCGCTGAATTACTAGACTCTAATACCACTAATATATCCCTTAGCTCAGGTTCGGTTACGCAACATTCTTCTTCTTGTTTTCTTAGAATATTAGATATACAAGAAATTACTTTATTTTTATCTTTAATAACACTTCCTTTTAATGATGAAGCCTGAAGATATTCTTTGATCCTTTGGGTTGAAGGGGTAATTCCTGAATCAGCCATCTTTTCTATCTGGTTCCATTCTGTACTCAGATTAACCGACGCTAATTTTATTTGGGTTAAAACATTATTGTTAGCTTTCAGATTAGTCATTGCCTGGTTAACTATTGGCAAACTCCGAAAATCGATACCGCCGGGAGTCAACGCAGATGCAGATAGTTTATGCCTGATCCTTAAATGCCAGCCATAAGATACCTTGGCAACTTGCTCAGGATCACTTTCTTGAACAATTCCATTTTCTTGCAATATTTCATGATATAAATTATTTAATTCATCATTATCTATTAATTCGACCTCGGATAAGGGAAATTTTCCGCTTAAGTCATATCTAGTAACACGGCCTGAATGGTCGAGAGTATAATCATCTGTAACGAAATAACCGCCCGGTTTCAAACCTTTATTTATCTCATGCATGAAACTATCTTTGCCGTTTTGATAATCCCAAACGATAGAATGTCCGGCTTTCAAATAAAAAATGTCAAATCCCCGATCGATTACATCTCTGAGCCTCTGAGGATATTTCTGCACAACTGTTACATCCTCAACATCGATAAAAGTAATTGAATAGGTTTTTTCTTCCGAAGTACCAAAATATTTCCACTTAAATCGTATACGAGGACTTCCTCCATCGGAATCAACAGATATAGTATTTAAATCAACACCCATGGCATCCAATTCCGCTACTAGTACAGATAAAGACATGTTTACATCTTCGACAATAGGTGTGACAATATAGCCTTTTTTTGCCCGACTGTTCAAATATGATTCTAAGCGAGAATTATGACGAAAAAGACCGGGATTACGTAGGCAATTGACAAGATCAAAAGGCAAAAGGCCGCCATAGCGGGCAACAAAATATCCATTTGTGGCATTTGTGGATAAAAGAAAGTCCGAGATATTCATCCCCGCGCCAAAATAAACTGCCGATATATCTTCATCCCCAGGATTAACAACTTTTTTTACCTCCATATCATAATCAGCATACATCTTTAACATTAATCCGGATTCTACGGGAGATATTGCTTTAACAGAAGGAGAGGTATCTACATTTAAAATTATCGGCACAACAATACCTTTTATACGTAGAGCTTCAACAAATAATTCTTTTGTCTTATTATTTAAGCCATAATAAATACGCTCTATTTCCCGATTAACGTTCTCTTGCGGCTGCCCCTGCATCCCTCTTGTTATATGGGCAATAAGGCTGCCGATATTGCCTTCAGAAATCCAGCGGTCAACATCTTCTCTTCTGGCCATCCCTCCTTCAGCATTGCTTGGCGAATTCTTTAGCTGATTACACAAAGATACAAAAGTCATCGCGGTAATAATTACATCATTTGACTCTGGCCCATTTGCTTTATCATAACCTTTCAAAAAGTTTCTTATTGTCTGATCAGCCGTTTCATAACTATGACTTGATTGATCTAAAATATCTCTTTGGTATCCCTTTAATCTTAATTCAATCTCTTCAAGAGTAGAGCCTTCTAACATAAGGATAAATATCAATACCCTGGCATTATCATTGATATTATTCCTATACAGCTGCTTAAAATTCGGGTTAAAATGAAACAGCTCATCTGCATACGTCTTTATAACATCATTTATCGCATTAAGAGCTGCTTTATTGGAATTAAGTGCTGAAAATAGTTCCAAAGTCAAAATTCCAGGATCGTCAAATATTTCTAAAAATAAGCTTCTTGATTCTGCTGATGAAATCGATCCGCCTATTTTAATTTTTTCTACGATTTCTATTTTTTGTTCAAAGACAGGGATTACTGATAACGAATCCGCCAATACTTTGGAAACAATAAAGCCTTTTGCCTTAAGCCTGACAAGAAACTCTTTTTCCAATTTTTGAGGCCTTAAGGCATTATAAATACGCCTGATTTCTTCATCAATAACGCTTTCCGGCTGCCCTGATAGCCCTCTTAAAATGTGTGCAGTTAGCATTGGCAAACCTTTTTTGCCTTCAGAAATCCAGCGGTCAACATCTTCTCTTCTGGCCATCCCGCCTTCAGCTGAAGCTGTTAAACCGACTAAATTTGCAGCCAAAGCAGTTCCCTTTTTACCTAAAAACATACTAACATCAAGTGTGGTTCTAATTTTTCCTACTCGGAATCTTCTGCCCGTTCTTCTCTCAATACTTAAAGCTATATTCCCAAGTAATCTTACTCTTTCAGGCATTGTAATGTTACAAGTTAAAAACCCTTGATCTGAAATCAAATCTGATAATTCTGATAAACGATCAATAAAATAATCCTCACCGCCAGAAGACAATAAATAAGTGAGACCTAAATTACTATAAGCTACATCTATCTTCGTATTCACGGGAAGAACCTTCTTTATTCTATCTGCTAAATTTTCTGCCAGATCAACGATAAACAAAACATTATCTGGCAAATCTTTAATCTTCTGAGGATAATACGCATCTGCAAAAGCAATAATATAAGCATTTATGCCTTTGTCTTTAAGAAGCCTGGCTAGATCTATTACCGCAGTTAAGTCACCGGCACCCCAATCGAGTACATATACCGGATCACCGTTTTTCTTTCTTGCCGCATCTTCGATCCGGCTTAATAAAGAATCACCTAACAAAACATCTAAAAAAATTCTATCAATCTCTGTAAAACTAGTATCAATCTTAAACCATTTTGGCAAAGCACGTAAAACAACCTTGCCCTTAGGATCCAAAGCAACTCTACCACCTGATTGTAATTGGCTTATCTGTCTTTGGGTCAACGAAGAATTAAATATCACTTTCCCGCCCGCTGGCCCAGTTAATACCTCATTTTGAGATGATATTACTGCCGGCTTGCCCGCATGAACTTGCGTTACAACATCAATAACTTCTACAATAGGAAAAGCCACAATAAACTCCGCCCCAAAACCTTTGCCTCTCTCATTCTTAATAGTAATAGTTCCGCCATTTCTTTCCGCGTATTCTCTGGCAATCGCCAATCCATCTCCCTGTCCGCCTTTTATTCCAATCTCTGCTGATTGTTCCGTCAATTCCTTAGTTGAAAAACCTCTTTTAAATACCCTTTCGATTTCTTCGGAGCTCAAAGGAATCCCCCCGCCATTATCTTTTATTCCTAGACAAACCCAGCGTTTCCCTTGTCGCTCTATATATCCAAAGCGAATTCCAATCTGCCCTTCGGAAATATCTCCCCGGTGAAGCGCGGCCACTACGGCATCAGAAGCATTGTTGAGCAAAATTCCCATGATCACCTGTAAGGCAAGAGGATCGACAAAAACCAAAGAAGAAGAAAAATCATCCGCTTGTTCTACAGTAATTTTTATTCCGCGTTTTTTTGCCTCAAGCTCATTACCCGCGATCAATCCGCTAGCCGAATCAACCAGATCCATTAGCACTGGATTATATCTATTTTCAAAAATTTGCTGCCGAAGGCCCCTGCCAAATGATACTGCTCTGTCAAAAATTTCTCTATATCTTGATAATCTCTGGTTAAGGTTTCCTAATGGCTCGCCCTCCCACACCAAACTTTCAGCGGCTTGAATAATAATCCCTGATGCCTTAACCATATCTTCAAAACTATCTTCAAGTTGCCTGCGATAATTTTCAACAAAATTATGAGCATAATCAACTGACCCCTCAGGAAGAATAAATGACTTATCTAGATCATTAAATCTAGTCTTGGCTGCCTGATAAGCCTGAATAAATTGAGCAACTTCCTTATTAACAGTAATAAGTGTTTCTCCGCTGACCATCAAGACTATTGGATCGATACGGGATAAAGCATTTCTCATCTCATGTCGGTAAAAACGAATCATTTTAAACATCTCATCACGGGACAAAAATCCGCGAAGCACCCGGCCTAAAATTGTCCTAGCTTTATCCTGCTGAGTAGTCGCAACAATCCAAGAAGAAGGCGGACGGTGAAAAAAGTTTTGAGTCAATTCAATGATTTGATAGTGACTGAGCTCAGTATTTTCCAGCACTTCATGAAAAATGTATTCGTCTACTAAATCATCCGGTAAGCTTCTTCGACTTTCCTGAGATTCCAAATAATGAATTAAATCAACAGCGAGCAAATCTTCAGACCCCAGAAAAAATCTTTGAGATGATTCCACCTGAGCATTAAACCAAGAAAAATGTGCGTTCAGGTCATTTAAGATGTTAATTACTTTATCAATCTGGACCTGAGAAATATTTCCTTTAACAAGCATAGCTCTAATATCGCTTTCTCTTTCTAAAATACGCTTTGCCCTCTCTTGCGCCAAATAAACCATATCAGTATTCAAAGAAGCAACCGAAAGGGAATTTTCTCGGATTGAGCCAGCGATTTCTAAAAGCTCATCATCTCCATAACCTTGAATAATTTGTCCAGTATATAAATTTTCCTCATCTGCCACATCTGTCTCTAAATTTATGTATTCTAAAGGATTAAATTCGCGGATGATAAGTTCAAAATTCCAACCGATCGCCTCAAGGCCCGACCTTACTCTAGGAACGCGCCGAGGCATATTCCCTCTTTCTGAGGAATGAGAATATATTAATGTAGATTTTTTTGTCATCAGCTGTTGCCTTAATTGCATAACATCTTGCGGACTGACACCATTCTCTATTAATGCCTGAGCTAAAGCATTAATACCTGATTCAATATTAAATAAAATTATGTTTTTTTCCTTGAGATCAACATTATGCTTGGCTTCCACAAAATAAAATTGCCCCGATTTTTGCGCCAGAATATCTATTTCCACAGCATGCTTGCGGCCTCCTTCCGCGGAAAGACTACCAGGAACTTTAACGACAAAACTTACACTGATAATTTCATAACCATCCCGCCTAAGCTGCTGCATATGATATAATTCGGAAATAAGCCCAATGGCGTTACCCTTTCTTTTATTTAATCCAGCCATGGCCAATTGCTTAATTATATTTTTAATTCCTGGGACTGAAGCGAGTTCTTCCAAAAGCGGAAATAAATCATCGATATAATAATTTTGATTATAGAGAAGCTCAAAATCCCTTAATGCCTGCAGATCAGCTCCTAATATTTGACGAATTCTTTCAGCAGAGCTATTTGTTTTAGCTGGCCGCGCTATTTTTAAAATATTCCTATCGACTTTGCGAAAGTTATGCCTCTCGAATTCTAACCCGTCACTATTCGCATCTTCTTTAATCCGCTGCCTAAAACCAAACCATGAGGCCATTTTATCAGGCAATATATTTTCACCAGCAGTATCAAGGTATGCCGAGAGTATCCCACTACTCAAAATACCCCTACTTATATAATTCCTTATTATTTCTAGCGCTTTTTCCGGACCCTCATCACAAAATATCCGGGCGAATTCCTGGCTAGAAACAAGTTTATAATTCTTCTCACTTATCTGTACCGCCCCCATCCCCATTGTGCCTAACATTCTGGCATCCTTCTGGGTTATTCCGGGTATATTTATATCTTCCAAATTAACTGTGATAATCTCGCTACCTCCAGCCGCAAACTGGGCATCATATATACGCTGAGCAAGTTTTTCTAATTCTATAATTTTTACATTTACGATACCGCGGCTGATTAATAAATGCTCAAGGTCATTTAGGATAAGAGTTAAATGATTAGTTGACGAATCGATAACCGATAATTCCCCCTGCTCAGCAACCTCAATAACTTGCAAAGGAGTTAAATTAGAATTAGGCAAAACCGCATTTTTGGTCACCAGCACTGTCATGGCTTCGATATTAGCTGGAACCACAGCTCCAACTTCAGGCACAACTGGATTTATCTGTATCCCCCCTGAGAAGTAGCTTCTAATAGACTGGCCTTGTAATGTCTGAATAGGCTCTTTAATGTTATATTCGCCATCCTTGAATGATTTCTTATATTCTTTAAAGTATGTTGTTTTGGACCAGCGAGTTTTAGAGGTGAGATTGGTAAGAATTTTACGGTCAATCAACTGAATAGCTGAAGACTGATGACTGATAGCTGATATCTGAGAGCTGATGGCTGATGACTGCGAGCGAAAACGAGCCTTAAACCACTGCGCCATAATCAGTGAATAATATACCTGCCTTAATTCTGAATATCTCTTGGATGAGTTTACTTCTTTGTTTAGCTTAGGAATGATCAATTCTCTGATAAGTTCTGAGGAATATTCGTTTAAGGCTTTTAACCTGGGATCTTTAAAAGAATAAGTATCAGAATTCTTTAAATAGTCCTGCTCTAAGCAGACTTTAAGTGTAGCTTTGTAGATATATGCTGAAGCTTTATTCTCGCGAATAATAATCTCGCTCGGAACTATCCAAGGACGGGTTAGTGTAGGAATGGTAATATTTTCGTTACCAAAAAGCTCTCCTGCTTTCTTGTAGAGCTTATCCCAGTAGGCTTTGCCTTGAGGAGTTTCAGGAGAGGTTAGCTTAGCGGTATCTTTCTTTAACTCTACATCAGCCTCAAGCATGATCCTGCCAATATCGGTTTTAGCTAACGCATTATCAATAATATTGTCTTCTCCATCAGGACGCAGGTTTACCCAGAAAGATTCGTTAGGCAAGGCTAAACCTATGAGGAAATAACGCATGAGCTTTTGAGTTTCTAATCGGAGTATCTGCTGGTCATTGCGAGGAGCCTTGGGCAACGAAGCAATCTCAGATTTAAAGATTGCTTCAGCGCCTACGGCGGTTCGCAATGACGAAGCTGTGAAAAAGTCCCCTTTATCCAGCTGAAAACTAAAAGCATCATTCTTCTGATTGAAGGATAGGTACCTTAAATGCAGAGGCCGAAATTTATCCTGGACAAAACCTTGGTTTAGCTTGGATAAGTAGCCTGCAGCATTAATCTGGACAGCCACCTGAGCAAATCCCGACTGTTCAAAGATAAGCAGAAAAGAAATAAAAAATGCAATAATTTTAGAGATGTGTTTTGTGGTCATTTTATCTGAATAGATAGATTTTGGCTCGCGGCCTTATATAAAGTATATTATTTTAGGTAAGAATTTCCAGGCTAAAAGAGGAGAAAAAGAAAGCGTTATCTTCCCTGGTGTCAGACACCATCACGGTAGCCCGGTGTCTGACACCGTGGGAATAAAAAAAGAGCCGCTTATAAAAAGCGGCTCTTAATGGTTGCGGGGAGAGGATTTGAACCTCTGACCTCAAGGTTATGCTTACTACTACAGCTTACGCTGCTGCGCTATTAAACTTTTAGCGAATTTGTAGTCTGGACTATATCTTCATCTGTTAATTTTACAGATGCCTGCCGTCTAGTCTCTACACCTTATCCAATTATACATTGGACCTTGGCTCGGTATTACCTCACCTCAAGAAGGCACCCAAACATAAAAGATTGTTTGCTGCCCACCTGTGTGGGGGCTTCACCGAATTTGACAGGATATCCTGCAACCGTCACCGGCTGCAGAGCCCATTAGATAACAAATCCCATCTCTCTCTATACTCTGCTGATTTGGGTTTACGTTGCCTCTTGTCTGCCTCAACTATAGTTACCGTACTGCCGTAACTTGTAAACACAGAAACAGGCATAATGTAAAATATCCCTAATTCAGCAAGGTAAATAATCGCAAAATCAAAATCATCCGCACCATAACGCTGTCTCAACATTATTCGGCGATTTGTCTTGGTCCTACGAGCATCAACAATATAACACTTGTCTTTTACGTTGTACCAAGAACTCTTCACCTGCAGGTGTAATAACTTTCCCTGAAGATCAACTCCTAAATCGTAAGCTAGACGATCTCCAGCCGGACGTAACACCCTAAACCCCTTTCTCAGGAGTTCAGTTGTTACAGCTGACTCTGCAATATCTGATTTGAGCTTTGTATCCATCGAGCCTTGCGAGCTACCATGCTGCTCCACCCCGCGAAATCAAAACACATTTTAGAAGAACAGTATTACTTTATCTACATTAATACTTTTTTGCCGATTGTCAATAACTAATGTTTCTCACTCGGAACTATCTTAATAGGGATCTCGCCTTTTCTTACAACCCCCATCTTTTCCCGCGCGATTTTTTCCTGATAAACAGGATCATTTTCAATACGTATCAATTCTTGCTGAAGAAGCGTATTTTCAACATTCAAACGCCTGATCTTTACTTCCAATTCGCTGTTTTTACCCCGTAATTCCTGAAGCTTAGTATACCCCGGTAAAAATAAAACAAACAGCAGAACTGAGATCCCAAAAAGCCAAATAGCTTTTTTTAACATTGGAAAGTTATTTACCCCAAACTGTTCCTGCGTAAAGCGCCTTGGAGCCTAATTCTTCCTCTATACGTAAAAGCTCGTTATATTTACAAATTCTATCAGTACGCGAAAGTGAACCGGTCTTGATCTGTCCGGCACCGGTGGCAACCGCTAAATGAGCGATGGTAGTATCCTCAGTCTCGCCAGAGCGATGTGAAATGATCGCATTGTATTTATTTTTCTTGGCAATACTTATTGCTTCCAAGGTTTCGGAAAGAGAACCTATCTGGTTAACTTTCACCAGTATAGCATTACCGACTTTTTCTTCAATACCTTTTTTCAAAAATTTAGGATTGGTAACAAAAATGTCATCGCCAACCAACTGAAGTTTTGTGCCTAATTCTTGGGTCAACGCTTTCCAACCGGACCAATCATGTTCACCTAAGCCGTCTTCTATGGAAAGGATCGGGTATTTAGCTAACCAGCTTCCGTAGATCTTGATCAGATCATCAGAAGTTTTCTGGGAATTTTCAAAAGTATATTGATTATCTTTACAAAAAGAGCTGGCCGCGCAGTCAAGGGCTAAACAAACATCCTTGCCAGGTTTATAACCTGCTTTTTGAATTGCCTCAATAATCAAATCTAAAGCTTCCTGATTGGATTTCAGATTCGGGGCAAAACCACCCTCATCACCTACTGAAGTGGATAACTTTTTAGCTTTTAAAATTGATTTCAAATTATGGAATACTTCAGTGGCATATCTTAAAGCTTCTGAAAAAGTCGGAGCGCCTATTGGCATAATCATAAATTCCTGAATATCCAAATTATTATCAGCATGCATACCGCCGTTTAAAATATTCATTTGGGGGATAGGTAAAATATGCGCATCTTGACCGCCTAAAAATTTATAGAGCGACTCTTTCTTATCAATGCTCGCCGCCCTAGCCACAGCCATAGAAACACCCAAAATGGCATTTGCTCCTAAATTAGACTTGGTTTCCGTACCGTCAACATTGATTAAAAGTTTATCAATTTTATTAAAATCAGGCTCTAATCCTATTATTTTAGAAGCAATTACGGTATTTACGTTATTTACTGCCTTGTAAACGCTCTTACCCATATATTTACTATTATCGCCATCCCGCAGCTCTAAAGCTTCATTATCACCAGTAGAGGCTCCTGAAGGAACTGCTGCCCGGCCTAATATACCATTATCCAAAACAATGTCTACTTCTACAGTAGGATTACCGCGTGAATCTAAAATCTGACGACCTTTAACCTGTACTATCTTTGCCATTTTACTCGCTCCTCTCACAAAAATTTATTATCGGCGATTAGGGGGCCGATATATATAATTATAATTTAAGATTATTCTGCAATAGAGTTATATTATACATAGCAGAATATTTCGGTCAAGGAATATCTGTCATGGAATTTTATTATTTAATAAATGGTCGTTGACAATAGGCACATACATCATTGCCTTGATTTAGAAAAAGCCTTTGACTTAAACATCCCCCTATGCTATTTTAAACTCTACACTCAAAAAGGAGAACTTATGAATCTAAAAAAGATAAAAATATTCTTCCAGCTTCACTGGATTGCTATTCTAGCAACAATCTTTGCTATAGTAATAGGCATATCATTCGTTATTTTCTTAAACAATTCTATAACCGCCTGGAACACCTCAGAATCTTTCTTTAAAAAATCTATCCTTGCGCAAAATCTTATATTTTTCTATATTTTTCTTGTATTAAATTTAATAAGCTTACCTCTGACTGGTATTCTCTGGATGTGGGTTATGCGCGGCGGATTTGATAAAATGAAACCTTTGCAAAAGAAAACCTCTGCCGACGAGCATATCCACTGGGAAGATGTTATTGGCATGGAAGGCCCCAAACAAGAAGCTGCGGAAGTCGTCCGCCTCGTTACTGACCGTGCAAAATTACAGGCAATCGGCGGAAAAATCCTGCGCGGCATCCTGATGATGGGCCCTCCTGGCTGCGGTAAAACTTACCTGGCCAAAGCTATTGCCACTGAAGCCCACTTGCCATTTTTAAGTATGTCTGGAGCAGAATTTGTCGAGATGTACGTTGGCGTAGGCGCCAGCCGTGTGCGCAAATTATTCAAACAAGCCCGCCACTTAGCCTATCAAGAGGGCGGCTGTATTATTTTTATCGACGAATTCGATGCGGTTGGTGCCCAGCGCGCCGCCCGAAGCATGGATGGCGGACAAACCGAATCCAACACCACTTTGAACCAGCTCTTAATTGAGATGGACGGGATCAAAGAAAAAGATTTCAACATTATTGTCATCGGAGCTACCAACGCTCCGGAAAGTTTCCTTGATCCGGCTTTACTGCGTCCAGGCAGGTTCGATCGTAAAGTTTATGTTGAACTACCAAACTTGGAAGAACGTGAAAAGTTATTTGAATATTATCTTAAAACTGTAAAATACGATACTTCCATAAAGATCGATAAGCTCGGCAAACTTACTGTCGGCAACAGCCCGGCAGATATTTCCAATCTTGTTCGTGAAGCTGCCCTAATTGCGGTCAGAAACAAACAGGCTGAAATCACTATGAATGACATTTCTGAAGCTTATGATCGCGTAGAAATGGGTATTAAGCACAAGGTAGTATTTACCAAAAGAGATCAGGAAAAGATTGCTTATCATGAAGCAGGACATGCCATCGCAATGTATTTCTTTGCCCCTCATTCTGATGTTTTTAAAGCAACTATCCTTGCTCGCGGCGGCGCCCTCGGCTTCGTTATGCCGCAACCCAGAGAAGAAATCCATGTGCGCACCAAAGAACAATACTTAGGAGACATAAAAGTCAGCCTTGGCTCATATGCCGCAGAAAGATTAAAACTCCAAACCACAACTTCAGGCGTCAGCAGCGACTTCTCCTCTGCAATGAATATTGCTTACAGCATGGTTTGGAAATGGGGTATGGGAAAAACCGGTTTAGCTGGAAATTACAGCCTATTGGAATCCATGCCTAGTGATTACGGAGTATTTAAAGGAGAAAAGGTTTCTTATGTTTCTGAAAAAGTTAAAGAACAACTCAATAACGAAGTTCAGGAAATACTGCAAAGCTGTCTCAAAGATGTCGAGGAGATGTTAAAAAAGGAAACGGCACTTCTTGACCGCTTTGCCCATGAGCTTCTAGCCAAAGAAGAATTAAATTACGATGAGATTGAAGCAATATTCAAGGAATTCGGCAAAGCTCGCCCTCCTATTTAGTTTTTTAGCCATATTTTTATTTAGCGGCTGTGAAAATGGTACCGAGCCCACTTACAAAGAAGACCAGATCCCTCAGCTCGTCAAGAAAATCTGCAAAGATGAATATAATCTTGACGTAACTACAAAAAGGATTGGAAATACGCTTTGGATTTACGCTCCCTTGCAAAAAATCCTGCATAAAGAATTCGGGCAGTCAGAAGATAAAATATTTGATGAGGATATGGCTGAGAAACTGCGCAATATTCTTACTACTATCGGCCGAGTCCTTATAAGTTCAGATAATAGCCCGGAATTTTACGCGCTTTTGGCCTCCGACGTTAATCTAGGTATTGATTATGCGATGATCGGCTCGGCATTGGATATTAAAAAATCCTATTCCGGTTTTATAGCCTGGCCGGAAGCCAACAGAAGATATGTTATCCAATTCAATTTAGAGCCCATGGCAATCGACGATTATAAAGGCACACACCTAAAAGCTATGGATATAAAAATGCCTTATTTCCTGGCCATGCAGATCGCGCAAAGGATAAGCGGTTTTTTTCAAAGCGAAGGAAATAAAAATAACTTCAAAATAGATAAAATGGAAGGAAGATTCGTAAACGGCTCTTTTATTTTTGATTATTCGATTACTCAAATTGCGAATTTACAAAACAAAATAGATATCAAAAAAGAGATTTTAAAAATTATTGCTTACTGCGTGAAGACTTATGATTTTAGAGAATTTAACAGTGTTGAATTAACGAACTTGATAACCAAAGATAAACTTATTCTTAATCAAGCGGCGATCTGGGATAAATCAACGGAATAAAATTTTTACTTTCCTGCCATAAATCTTATATTTACCCTCTACAAATATTTTTATAGCATACGGATATAACTTATGCTCTGCCGCGTGGATCCTTTCTTCCAGGGTTTCTAAAGTATCCCTCTCTTTGATTTCTACGGCAGCCTGAATTATTATCGGCCCATGGTCCATCTCTTCATCAACAAAATGCACAGTAACTCCGGTAACCTTAGCTCCGTATTCAAAAGCATCCTTAATTGCTTCTGCCCCTTTAAACGCGGGTAGAAGTGACGGATGGATGTTCAGGATCCTGTTTTTATAAGAACCTACAAATTGCGGGCTTATCATGCGCATAAATCCAGCCATTACTATCAAATCAATCCTGTTTTCCTTTAAAACCCGGATGATTTCATCTTCAAATTCACGCTTGCTGGAATAATCCTGTCTTTTAATTAAGACAGACTTTACTCCTGCTTTCTCTGCTCTCTTTAAAACAAAAGCTTCCTGAGTGTCGCAAATAAGTAAAGCCAAGTTTACGGCAAGTTCTTTTCTCTTAACACTATCAACGATTGCCTGAAAATTAGTCCCATTGCCGGAAGCTAAAACTGCCAAATTTATTTTTGATTGGACCACTGTTTATCCTCTTTTCTTACAATTGCGTTAGTTGGACATACCTTAAAACAATCACCTTTATTGTCACAAATATTATAGTCTATTATTGAAAGATTATCAATTACTTGGATTGCTTTAAGTGGGCATGCTCTTTCGCATTTACGGCAGCCAATACATCCCACAGAACAAACATCCATAACTTTTTTCCCAAAATCCATAGACTTACACCTTACCGCGTATTTTTTTTTAATTGGAACCAGAGAAAATAATTTTTTAGGGCAGGCACTTACACATTTCCCGCAGGCTGTACATTTATCTTCGTTTACTTCCGGCAGGCCATCCTCTCTCATTGTTATCGCTCCAAAAGGGCAAGCTCGCTGGCAATTACCAAAACCAATACAGCCATAGAAACATTTTTTGGGCCCACCCATAACCATACTGGCGCAAGCACAATCTTTTAAACCTGTATAAAAAAACTTATCTTTTACTATATGGTTGCTGCCATGGCAATGAAGTACCGCCACTTGCCTAATTTTAGCTTTTGCTTCAATACCTAAGATCCTGGCTATATCATGCCCGGCTTCGTCCTGCGCAACCGCGCATTTCTCAACCGTACATTTTCCCTGGATAAGCGCTTCAGCAAAACCCATACACCCAGGCATACCGCATGCCCCACAGTTGGCCCCCGGCAATTTCTGAAAGATCTTCTCGATACGAGGATCAGCCTCAATACAGAACTTTTTGCTGGCTATTGCCAACCCTATCCCGAAAATTATCCCCAGCCCAGTTAAAATTAAAATTGGTATTAATATATTCATCTTTACTATTATAGTAGTTGTAGACGATATTAAGGTCTACTAAAATTTAAAACCGTTAAACCCCATAAAACCCAAACTCATTAAAGATGCGATTATAAAAGCTATCGGTATCCCCTTAAACGAATCCTCAACATCAACAAATTCCAATTTTTCTCTTATGCCGGACATTAAAATCAAGGCCATGAGAAAACCTACTCCCGCAAAAAAAGCCTGAGCAACAGAATAAATAAAAGAGCCTGGCAAGGCTTTACCCGATATAAAAAAATCATCAATGTTTAATATAGTTACTCCCAAAACCGCACAATTAGTAGTAATTAGCGCGAGATAAATCCCCAATACCTTGTAAAGAGCTGGAACATTTTTACGAATCACCATCTCTATAAACTGAACAAAAGCAGCAATAACCAAGATAAAAACTATCGTACTTAAATATAAGACTTTGAAAGGTATTAAAATATAATTATATATTATCCAGGTAAGAGCCGCAGAACAAACCATAACGAATATAACAGCTATCCCCATAGAAACAGCTGGTTTTGTATTTTTAGAAACTCCTAAAAAAGGGCAAAGGCCCAAAAATTTAGAAAGTATAAAATTATTTACAAATACCATACTTATCAGAATAGCTAATAATTTCGACACTTCCATTAACAACAGCCTCCCTTCCTAGCAATTGGAGACTTGCCCTTTCTTGCCTTCAAATAATTAACCAAAGCTATAAGCAGCCCCAATGTAAGCAAAGCTCCCGGCGCTAATCTAAACAAGATGACCGGCTCCAATATAAAACCAACCTTAATATTAAAAACTGATCCACTTCCAAATAATTCCCTGAAAAAAGCTACGCTAGAAAGCCCCAATGTAAAGCCTATACCCATACCCAATCCGTCAAATAACGAAGGCAAGATTCTATTCTTGGAGGCAAACGATTCCGCACGGGCAAGGATTATGCAGTTAACTACAATCAAAGGCACAAAAATGCCTAAAGCTTTATTTAACTCCGGAGAATAAGCTTTCATTAGCATATCTATCACTGAAACAAAAGTGGCAATTATAACTATATAGGCGGGAAGCCTAATAGCATCAGGTATAAATTTACGCAAGGTGGATATGATCGAATTAGAACACATAAGCACAAAAGTCGCTGCCAGCCCCATTCCTAAAGCATTTATCAAAGAAGTAGAAACTGCCAATGTAGGACAAAGCCCCAAAATCATTCCAAAAGTCGGATTTTGAACCCCTATTCCTTTTATAAATTCTTTAAATAGTTTTTTCATCTTCATTTAAGGGATGATTCTATGCTCACCCAAGAACCGTCCCTGATCCGTAAATTCTGTTTCGAGAGAATCGGTCAATTAAAGGCACTGCCGCATTCATCATCAAAATCGCATAACAAACGCCTTCGGGATAACCTCCCCAGAGTCTGATAATAGCGGTTAAAAGGCCGCAGCCGATCCCAAAAATAATTTGCCCCTTGTAAGTCAAAGGTGATGTGACATAATCTGTAGCCATAAAAAGTGCTCCCAGGATCAATCCTCCTGAAAGTATTTGAAACAACCAATCTCCAGTAAAAAACCCAGCTTTACCGAATATAAATGTAAAAATTCCTGTCGTAAAAATGAAAGTCAATGGTATGTGCCAAGAGATATATTTTTTTATAAATAAGAATGCTGCGCCTAAAAGCAAGGCAATTATACATACCTCGCCGATACAACCTCCTCTGTTTCCCAAAAATAAATCTAAATAATTTATATTTCCGACTGTTTTTCCTTCTTTTAATAACATAAGCGGCGTTGCTGAAGTAATCGCGTCCACACCTGCCGAAGTACTAAATGGTTTACTAAAAGTAGTCATATACCCGGGCCAAGAAGCCATTAAAAAAGCCCTCCCCGCTAAAGCGGGATTAAAAATATTCTTACCTAATCCCCCAAAAACGAATTTTCCGATAAATATCGCAAAAATCGAACCTGCCATCGGAATCCATAAAGGTACACCCGCAGGTAAGTTATAGGCCAATAATAATCCGGTCAAAACCGCGCTACCGTCTAAAACGCCGATTTTTTTATTGCTTAATTTTTGTAAAACTGCCTCTGTGATCGCGGCCGAAAAAATAGCAACAATAATTACCCATAAAGCAGCAAACCCAAATGCGTATACACCCCACGCACCTGCAGGCAGCAAACTTAAAACCACTGCCCACATTATTTTATTTACTGTTTCTTTGTTTTTTATGTGGGGCGAACTTGAAACATAAAGCCTATTTTCCATCTTTTAACACCTTTAAAACCTGTACTGCTTTTTGTTTGACTGAATGTATCAAAGCACTTGAAGATATAGTGGCACCCGTTATTGCCTCGACACCGGAAAGTTCTTGAGAATCCTGGTTTTTAAATTGATCGGTAAATTCCATTTGAGTAATTTTTGTCCCTAAGCCAGGAGTTTCATTTTGATTAATTACTTTAATCGCAACGATTTTACCGTCTAGGGTTATTCCTGCCATAGTTTGTATAACACTGGAATAACCTTTACCTTGGGCTTTAAAAGCCACACCGATCAAATTATTACTTTCATCAAAACCTTTGTAATAAACAATTTCGCCGTTTTCGGAGCTAACCGCTTCAAACTTCTTAGCGTTAGGCAAAACTTCGGATAAAGTTTTCTGTTCTTGCTCGAGCCCCTGAGCTAGGATTTTTGGAGCGGTCAAAGCATTAACAACAGCCAAAAGCCCTGAAGATAACAAACAAATTATTCCTAATATGCATCCATAACGGACAATGTTTTTCATTTCATCAGCTCCGTTTTTGCTCTTCTGATCGATTGAACCAATCTGATCTTCGAAGGGCAAAGATAAGCACACAACCCGCATTCAATGCAATCTAGCGCCCCGTAATCTTTTGCTTGCGCCCACATTTCTTTGCGGCTGGCCAGATTGATCATGGTAGGCATTAGCCCAGCCGGACATCTTCTGACACACGCTCCGCAGCGTATGCAAAACTCCTCTTCCAGGTCCTTAACCTCATCTTTTCCAAAAAGAATAATTCCTGTTGTAGTCTTAATTACCGGAACTTGTCCTGTGTACTGAGCAATGCCCATCATCGGGCCACCAATAATAATTTTTACCGGATTTTCTTTTAGCGGGCCGCAAAAATCAATCAAGTCCTGTATAGGAGTGCCAATACGCACTAAAATATTTTTAGGATGGGTAATGCAGTTTCCGGTAACAGTCACGACACGCTCATACAAAGGCTTATCCAAATACACCGCCTCATAGATTGCAAAAACTGTTGCCACATTCTGCACGCCTACACTTATATCAAAAGGAAGTTTTCCGCGAGGTACCTCAACATTCAAAACATTTTTGATCAACTGCTTCTCTCCTCCCTGCGGATAGCCAGAAGGCAAGATTTTTACCTTAAAAACGGAAGCAAATTCCTGAAATTTTTTTATTGCCAGTGGCTTATTATCTTCGATAGCGATAATAATACTCTTGGCTTGCAAGCATTTGGCAGCTATCCTCGCACCATCAATAACCTCTTTAGTTTTTTCAATCATTAACCGATAATCACCGGTCAAAAATGGTTCGCACTCTGCCGCATTTATGATCAAAGTATTCACCGGCTTAGGTGGCGTTAATTTTACATGAGTGGGAAATCCCGCTCCGCCCATGCCTACAATACCAGAATTGAAAATAATTTCCTGAAGCTGGCTTATCTTTAACTTTTCCACACTCTGTTTATCTTTTGACTCGATTTTCTCTGGATTTTTAGGAATTTCAGTCTTAATTACTATGGCCCTGGATTTGCCAAGGACCGGATGGGGGCAATCTTCAATACTTAAAACTTCACCCGCAACAGAAGAATGTATTAAAGCCGTGATTCTTACCTCAACCGAAGCAATAACTTGGCCGGGTTGCAGGTGGTCTCCTGCTTTCACAATAGAATGGCAAATTTTACCTAAATGCTGGCTTAAAGGAATAAATACTTTCCCGCTAAGTGGAATTTTTTCTATGGGTGACCCATAACTATAGTGTTTATTTTCTGGTAACACTTCACCAATATAAGGAGTTAATCTAGCCATGGTATTTTCCGGTGATATATTAAATTAATTACCCCTAAAATTATTATTGCGCAACCAACAAAAATAAGAATTATGGAATGAGACAGCCTTTCAGCAAGCACGCTGCTGATAAACATAAAAATAAGAAACCCTAAATGCATGACTATCTCTAATGAACTAAAAATTTTACCCATCATATTATTTGAACTGGCATTATGAATTATCGTGTTAGAAGCAATCATGATCGGTGAAATAGCCAGGCCCAATAAAAATGCAAGCGCTGCGGCTACCGCAAAATAAGGATATTTAGTGATCCCCACAGCAAACACCACCAGCATTATACCACTTGAGATCAAGGAACAAAATATTGTCTTATATTGTGAAATTTTTTGCCCAAATCGCCCGTAAATTATTGAACCAAGAAAAAGGCCGATCCCCAAAAACATGATCAATAACCCTAAGTCCTTTGTCGCTGACTGCAGGACTTTTTGCACAAAAGCAATAAAAACTACGTAAACAGAACCCAGTGCTGACCAAAGCACAAACATTACCCCCGAAGCAAAACGAATCTCTTTGTTACGGATAAAATACAGTATCCCCTCTTTAATCTCCTGAAATACGGATTTTCTAAACATCCCCATAATGTCCTGGCCAATCCTGGACAACTTTATAGAAGAAGCTGTTTTTTTGCTAATAAGAAAGATCAAAGTGGCGGAAAGCAAAAACCCTAATGAATCAAGATAAAATCCACCCCTTGCCCCCAACCATTCAACCATGATCCCGCTTATACCAAAACCCAAAACAGCTGCAATCATTCCGGTAACATTAACCAGAGAATTAGCGATCAATAAGTCTTTTTTCTCAACTAATTCAGGAATAATCGATAATTTAGCAGGAACAAAAAACCTGCTGATACAGAAAATTACGAAAACCAACGCATATAAAGGTATGAAGCTTTTCAAATTAAAGAAAAATAAAGGTATACACAAAACCAGCAAAGACCTGACAATGTCACTAACATACATCGTCCTTCGCCTATCCCAACGGTCAACGTATACACCAGCCAGGGGCCCTATCAAAAATACGGGAATAATTGTAAATGATAGTATTTTAGCAATTTGAAGCGTAGAACCGGGAGCCTTATGATATACGAAACCGATAAGTGCCATCTGCCCTAATCTATCCCCCAATTGAGAAATAATCTGGCCAAGCCAAAGAAAAAAGAAATTGCGGTTTTTTAAAACATTGGTGAATTTTGTCATATAATGGAGCCGATGAGTGGAATCCCTGCCTGCCGGCAGGCAGGAAACCACCGTTTATATTTTTAGAAAAGCCGATGGAGGGAATCGAACCCGCGACCTTGACTTTACGAAAGTCCTGCTCTACCAACTGAGCTACATCGGCAATTTTAACTTTAGAAACACTAAAATCGTCAAAAATAACTATTTAATTATACCAAGGATTATTTATTAGTCAATCATAGCATTCCCCCTTTTAAGACACACCGTATGTGTCCAAAAGAGAGAGACATACGGTGTAAAAAAGCACCATGAAAACTTGAAAAAATAATTGACAAACAGGCTCCCAATGATATACTATTTTTGGATTAAACATTTACAGGAGCAGAAATATTAGCAATCAACACGAACCGTAAAGCAAATTTAAAAAGAAACAAAAAAATGCTTTGCGGTTTTTTTGTGGGTAGCAAAACCCACACTTTGCCTTCAAATAGGCAAAGGTGTTACAGTGACTAAGGGGGTGAACAGTACCAAATGGCAAAAGGAAAAGTGAAATGGTTCAGCAATCAAAAAGGTTATGGTTTCATCACCCGTGAAGATGGCAAGGATGTGTTTGTTCATCACAGCGCTATTAAGGGAGAAGGCTACAAAACTTTAGATGAAGGCCAAGAAGTGGAATTTGACGTTACTCAAGGCCCTAAAGGCGAACAGGCTACTAACGTTTCTAAATTATAATAGAGGACGTTCTAAGCACAAAAACCCCGCATTAATAAAATAATGCGGGGTTTTAGTTTATAAACTAGAAAAACTACCTGATTTTAACCAAAGATACCCCGGAATCCTCAAGAATCAGATCAAAATTACCTACTACAGATTTCCGCAGTATATTTGTCTCAAAAACAATATAATTATCTTTTTCTTTCAGCTTAGCTTTTAATTGCTCTTCTGAGAGATATTTATACCTGCTGTCTAAATAAAAGATTATCCCGGGATCACCTACCCCATAGAAAAATAAATTATTTTGGGATAAGGTAATCTTATTTACTGCCAAGGCAACTCGTTTTGGATTTGGGGAAAGATCAAGAAAATATATTTTTTTAGCAATTGCAAGGTAACCAGAAAAAATTATGAATAAAACTAAAATTACGATAACAGCTTTTTTGCGGAATAAATTAACGAATGCGTAGGAAATTAAAACCGCTAGTGCAGGATAAATCGGTACAATATACCAATGCAACTTTGTCTTAACAAGACTAAAAACAATAAATACGCCAATCGCCCAGGTAAAAGGCAAAAGATGCTTATTCTCCCTTTTTATGATTATCCTATAAAAAATAAAGAATATTGCGATTATCCCAAAAATTCCCCAGGGCCTGCCCTTATTCCCTAAGACCCCAAAATAAGTGAACAAATCTCCGGTGTGGCCTTCAACCGTAGTAGTCGTGCGGATCAAAAGATGCTTTATAAAATATCCGCGGATAAAACCCTGGCCGTAATGCATAAACGATTGAAAGTGCCAATAAAACAAAATCGCGAATGCCAAAAGCATTCCAAACAAAAATTGTTTCTGCTTAAAAAGCCATAGCTGTCTGGAAGAAATAAGATAAACTGCCAAAATTATAAGTATTATCAAAGCCCCTGCCCCTTTTACCATGAAAGCAGCACAGAAAGCCAGCCAAAACCAAAATAAATATCCCTTCCTCTCTTCTCCCAGCTTAAATAAAAATAAAGCCAGGGTAATAAAAAAAGTAAAGGCACAATCAAGCATCCCCATTTTTGCGGCAAGTAAAAATTGGTAGGTAGAAAGCAAAATCAGACTTGAAACAAACCCCGCTTCCTTAGAATAAAGACGCCTGGCTAAAAAGTAAGTTATTACTACAGTGCCTAAACCGCACAAAGCAGAGAACAACCTAACAGATAATTCATTTATCCCGAATAATTTATAAAAAATAACTGTAAACCACATGTAAAGCGGCGGCTTGTCGCTCCAGGGCTGTCCTGCCCAAGTAAGATCCAACCAATTATTAGAAATCAGCATTTCTTTTGAAACCTGAGCATATAAAGCCTCATCCCAGGAAGTCAAACTGCCCGTGCCGATATTCCAAAAAAGGATAATAATGGCAAAAATAAAAATTATTGATAAATAAATTATTTCCTTAGCTCTTCCCATAATTTGAATAACTCTTTAAAAGAATTAATTATTGCTCTAGGACTGTTTCCCGTGGCCTTACCTAACACGCGAGGATAGTGGTCTACCCCAAACTCTTTTATGATAAATCCTCCTTTTTTGGCCTTGATTAAAAGTTCAGCACTTATAAATTGAGATTCACTTTTTAGATTTAAAGATCCTAAAACCTCTTTTTTGATGAGTTTGAAGGCGCAGTCAATATCCCTTACATTCAATCCGAACAGTATTCTAACCAATAAATTATACGCTTTGGCGTTAAAAAGCCTGTAAAACGGATCCTTCCTGATTTTTCTAAAACCTATAGCAACATCACAAGATTCAATCAACCCGGTTAATCTGTCGATTTGGCCTAGGTCAAATTGGTTATCGCCATCAGTAAAAAAAACGTAGTCGTATTGGGCATTTAAAAATCCGGATCTTAAGGCCCCGCCATAACCTTTATTTTTCTCATGATTAATTATCTTAATATTATTATACCTTAGCGCAATTTCAGAAAGCCTCTCTTTGGTATTATCTGTTGACCCATCATTTACAAAAATAATTTCAAATTTGTCCACAATGACAGGAATTATTTCAAAAACTTTTTGAGCCAGTTTGGCGATATTATCTTCTTCATTATAAACGGGGAAAAATATTGATAGGCTGGTTAATTTCATTGATTAAATTTTAGTTGTAAATTCACATTAAGAATTAAGTTAAAGTTCCTGTAAGGCAAACTTGGGCTAATTTTAAAGCACTTTCTTTTACTGTTCTCTTACAAGTATTATAATCAACTTCGATCAAGCCGAATCTGGGCGTAAACCCCTTATCCCATTCGAAATTATCCATCAGGGACCAATATAGATATCCGGCAACATTGACCCCATCGGCGATGGCTTGATGGATATTTTTTAAATGCTCGCTAATGAATTCCCAGCGAAGGTCGTCATCGTCAGTACATATGCCATTTTCTGTTATTATTACAGGAAGTTTATATTTTTTAATTTGAACCAGTAGCTGATACAACCCTTGCGGATAAATATCCCAACCCAGAGAATTTTTTTTGACCGGATGATGATTGCTTTTGCATACATCCATAGCCAAATTAGAAATACCCCATTTTTTTACATCAACCAGCTGGCGGGAATAATAATTTACCCCGATAAAATCCATAGCCTTTTTCTTGTGTACCCTGTCAAAAAACCAAAAATTATACCATTTGCTTCTCAAATATGCAGCTAATCGGTTTTTTAAATTTAGCGAGCAGGGAACAAAAGCCTGCACATTTTGAGCTATGCCTACGAAGACTAAGGGAATGTTATTTTTTTTATAGATCCTATGAATATGCCGGTAGGTTTCAATATGGGCCAAGAGAAGATTATCGTCTACCTTTTTAGCTTTTAAATATGACTTAATCTGGGGGGGCCAAACACCGATAATATAAGAATGAGTCAAATATACGTTAGGCTCATTTATGGTTATCCAATAGCTCACATGCTTGGCTAAAGCTTCCACTACAAAATCGCAATAACGCAGGAATTTATCCACGCTATATTTATTTTCCCAGCCTCCTTGTTTACTGAACCAAACTGGATTGGTAAAATGATGCAATGTAACCAATGGCTCAATGTTACGGGATCTTAAAGCAATAATTACATCCATGTAATGCCTTAAAGCTTGCTCTGAAAACTGCCCTTCTTCCGGCTCAATACGTGCCCACTCGATAGAAAGCCGGTGCGCGTTATGTTTTAAAGCTTTAGCTATATCAAAATCCTGTTCGAATAATTCGTAATGACGGCACGCCTGTCCCGACCTTTCTTTTCCGGCGTCTTCCTCCCATGCCCACCAGTCAGTATTAATATTGCCCCCTTCAACCTGATAAGCGGAAGTGGCAGCACCCCATAGAAAATCTTTTGGAAATGTAATCATATTTGAATTATATCATTACCATGGCGAAAACCAAATAAAATTGTCATTTTTCAGTAGATAGCCTGCCTGCCGGCAGGCAGGTAGTTAGATAAAATATACTAACTACTACACCTTGACTTATACTTAAGAAGAGTGTAAATTAAATACATGCGCTATATAATCAAGCTGATTAAAAAAGCTTATAAATTAGCCGAGCCTGAGGAACGTGCGGTAGTATTAAAAAACTTCGCATCTCTTTCAGTGCTGCAAGCCATAACCTATATCCTTCCGATTATTATTATCCCTTATCTTTTCCGCGTAATTGGCCCGGAAAAATTCGGGCTAATTGCCTTTGCCCAAGCTTTCGTACAATATTTCATGATCCTTACTGATTACGGCTTTAGTATATCCGCCACCAAGGAAATCTCTCTTTGCAGGGATCAACATCATAGAATTTGCGCAGTCTTCTCCTCGGTTTTGACAATTAAAATATTACTGGCATTGCTTAGCTTGATAATATTAGGCATAATTGTTTATTTCATCCCTAAATTCAGGTCTGATTGGATGGTTTATGTCTTTAGTTTTGGAGCTGTAATTGGAAATACCCTTTTTCCAGTCTGGTTCTTCCAAGGCACTGAAAAAATGAAGCATATTGCGGACTTAAACATTATCGGTGGAATCATCTATGCCGCGATGATATTTATTTTTATCAAAACCCCTCAAGATTACCTAATGGTTCCGCTCATTAATTCCTCTGTATTCCTGGTAACAGGGCTTTTAGGCTTGTATACTGTTTTTAGGAGATTCGGAATCACTTTTAGATTCCAGGAATATCATAGCATGCGTAAACAATTAAAAGCCGGTTGGGATATTTTTGTCTCAATAGTAGCGATCAACGCCTATACCACTACCCGGATTTTTGCTATCGGCCTTCTTACTAACAACACCATTACCGGATTTTATTCGATCGCAGAAAAAATCGCTAATTTTGTACAAACTTTCCCCCTAGCATCATTCTCTCAAGCTCTTTTCCCGCGTTTAAGTAAAATTTACCATAAAAATAAAGCAAAAGCGCTTGAGCTAATGGAGAGAATCCAACATATCACTATAAATATTTCATTAATATTCCTGCCGATCATCTTTATTTTTGCAGATCTAATCTCTAAAGTAGTCTGCGGCTGCGATTATCCGCAAACAGTAATGTCGCTTCGGCTTCTTTTGATCTCTGTGCTTTTTATCAGCTCTAATGCTTTCCGAATCCAGTTCCTTTTAGTCTGCGGTAAAACTGAAATTTATTCAAGGATCCACGTAATTATGGCTATAATAGGATTACCACTGATATTCCTCTTGATTTATTCTTTTTCTTATGTAGGAGCAGCTATTGCGACTATCGCTATTGAGGCGGGTATTTTCATTATTACTTATTTCACAGTCAAAAAAATAACTGCATAAAAATCACTACTTCGTTATAATTGGCGGATCTCTTTTAAAAACTCTCCCTCTTGTCCCGAAAGAAGCTCCTTTAACACTTCTTCAGCCAATCCTAGCCTATCCTTCTCTTGGCGCTGATTTTTAGCCAACTTTAAATATTTCTTAAATAGAACAATGGCCTTCTGATCTTGGTACATCCGGCATTGATAATAAGCCATCCAGTAATAGTTTGGCGCGAAATCAGGTTTTATTCCTGCAGATTTTTTAAGATATTCATATCCTGCGCTGTTATTTATATCCATTAAGCCTAAATAAAACCATGACCAATAAAGTTTAGAATCTAATTTAACGGCATTACTAAAGCAATTTCTGGCTTTAGACAGCTCATTTTGATTAAAAAACTGTGTGCCCATTGATTGGTAAAAAAGAGCACTTTCATTACCTTTTAAATCCTTAAAACTTGAAGTTGCGACACCTTGATACGGAGAATCAGGATTTTTACTCCAGGAATAATGACGCCGATGAAAACAGCCTGTTGCAAAACATATAGATAAAACTAATATCAATACTTTTATATACATGATCTCCTTTTAGCATTCTAATAAAATATGCAAGAGGTCTAATTATACCACTTCCGAATACGGCTTTGGTAAATATAAAAATTAAGGGGATTTCTTTCGAAATCCCCTTTTGATAAATGCCGAAAGAGGGAATCGGACCCCCCACGCCGGCCTTTTCAGGGCCGCGCTCTACCACTGAGCTATTTCGGCTTAAATATTTATCCGTAAAATCCTATGGAGCCCATAAGGGCTAAATAGAATATTGCGTCTAAATCCTTTTAGAATGAAAACTATAGTAGCATAAAACCAACAAAAATCAACTTTTTTTAGAGGGAAAACTTACTTAGACCCGTCAATAATTTTAACAAACAAATCCTGTGCCAAAGTTAAATTAGGCAAATGATGCTTACGGGCAGTAATTCTTATCCTGGTTGTTAAACGAGTTACCCGGACCAATCTAATTTGCACCTTACTCAAGCTGGCATCGACAAAATCTATATAACCTTTGGAACTATCTTCAATTTTAACGGTACCTTTGGACTTGGCAAGTGCTGTCGCTGATGCCCAGAGTTTCGCGTAAGGCCTATCGGTATCCCCTTCTATCGTATCCCTGCTGACCACATAAACACCTAATGCCCCGGCAGCTCCGCCGACTAATAACGGCACACAACCAAAAGAACTGGCCAAAATAAACACAGCTAGCAAAAAACCAAAAAATATCCTTTTCACACCAACCTTCCTTTCAAAATTCTATCCTTTGCTTATCATTTCAATTCCTTCTTTGTGAATACCTTAATAAAGCAAAAAATTATCAATGCCAATATAATACCCCAGGAAAAAATAATAAATAGCCAACCACTTAATTTCATCTAATCTTCTCCTGATTTAGTCTTTTCTTTCTCCAGGCAATCTTAACTAAAATACCCAGGATTACAAAAATTATTATTAAACCGGCCCGGGTAGCCAAAACAAAGCTTTTATCACCGGCAGGAACATTTTTCATGAAAATTATCGGCAGCCATTCCTGCCAAAACCACATTCCAAGGATAAAAAATAAGAATAAGGGCGTAATATACTTGATTATAAATTTATAGATCTTTGGCACAGTCATATCCGCGCCTTTATGTATCTCATCCCAAGCTTTCTCCATACCAAAAATCCAGGCAAATAAAATTACCTCTATTGTGGCAAATAAGACCAAAAAGAATGTACCTCCCCAAAAATCCAGCTCATCAACCACTCCATTTTTAAGGAAAAAAATTGCGGGCTGACAAAGAACAAATACCACAACTGCTAAAATTCCTACTGCTTTTTTCCGAGAAATATCGAATTCATCCTCTAAAAAAGCAACTGCTGGCTGTGCTAAAGACACCGAAGAAGTTATCCCTGCTAGAAATAGAAGGAAAAACCACATAAAACCAAACAACGCAGCTAAAGGTAATTTATTTAAGACTAAAGGCATAGTAACAAAACCAAGATTAAATACCCCTGATTTGGCGATTGACTGCATACTTTCAGGCCCAAAAAAAACAAAAGCCGCGGGAATAATAATACTGCTGCCCAGAATAATCTCCGCGAATTCATTGGTTCCAGCAGCAGTTAAACCTGACAAAACTACATCATCCCCTTTAGAAAGATAACTAGCATAAGTAAGTATAACTCCAATGCCTACGCTTAATGTGAAAAATATCTGGCCAGCTGCTTCCAGCCAGACTTTTGCCGACAGAAGCGCGGAAAAGTCAGCATTCCATAAAAATCCGAAACCATTCAGAATGTTCCAGGAGGGCCTCGCTGGATCCGGAGTGCCTAAGGTCATTACGCGAATGACCAAAAATAAACCGAAAATAAATAAAATAGGCATCGCTATTTTACAGAGTTTTTCTATCCCGCCTTTTATCCCATAATATATAACACAAATATTGGTAATAAAGGTGATCAGAAAGAAAGAATAGGCTATGCCAATACCATTAAAAAACTGGTTATTCTCTATCCCCTGAAAGCCTCTCAAAAAACTTTGCATCGAAGCCTGTTCCGTCAGTACGGCATATTTTCCGGTAAGAGCAAAAAAACTATAGGCTAAAGTCCACGATTCAATATAAGTATAATATATTAATATGACTAAAGGGCCGAATATACCTATTACGCCGAAATATTTGATAAAACGATTCTTTTTCCAGAGACTATGAAAAATCCCCGGAGCAGTGCCATGCTCAAAGCCGCCACCGTAACGGCCAAGAGTCCATTCGACCCACATTAAAGGTATACCTAGAAGAAGAAGGGAAATAAAATAGGGGATCATAAAAGCGCCGCCTCCATTAGAGGCTGCTTTGGCGGGAAACCTTAAAAAATTACCTAGACCAATAGCTGAACCGGCTACCGCCATAATTATACCTAAACGGGAGCCCCAGCTATCTCTTTTTTTTAACTGCGCCATCGTTGTAAATTAAAATTACATTACTTTGATCGCTTCCTGAATCAACGGTAAAGAGGCTTCAATTTCTTCTTTAGTCAAGCGTCCAAGCTTAGCAAACACATAATTACCTTCTTTGTCTTTGATTTCCCTGGTAATCTGCAATTTTTTAACGCCCTTGTTATAAGAGTGCACGCTCACCACGATCTTTCCAACTTCGCTTTCAGCCTCTTTTGAGTATAACTCTTCGTCTAAATTAACATCATATGGCATTTGTTCCTCCCTTTATTAGTTGTGTAAATGATTATACTATAAAACCTTAAAGATTCTATTCTTTTATTGGTTCTGTTGTACCGGCTCCTGAATTTTAGGTTGTTCTTGAATAGCTGCATCAGGAGCTTTTATAGGCTCTTCAATTTTTGTCTCTTCATTAACAACGGCTTGAGAGCCAGGAGCCACTTCCTCTTTAATAACCTCCGGCTGCTTATCCGCTTGGCTTGGCACTTGATCGCTTGCCGACATGAGTTTATCTATCTCTTCTTTTTTTAGATCCTCTTTTAAAGAAAGCAAAAGGTCAATTCTGCGAAATAGCTTACTGGCTATAAGCTCCTTAGCATAAACACTCGGAGAAGAAACCTCTATTTCAGTACTTAAAGGATCTACTGCCTTGAGAAATACTCCCACTACGGTAGTATCTTCTTCTGAGACATAAAAAGCGATCAAATCGTCTTTCTTGGCATAAACATAAGAACCCATATTAGCTAAAGCTGTCAAAGTCAAATCATAAGCTT
>Ga0172375_10000276_pt1 | contig 81383 bp, 83 predicted proteins | sample LakKiv1m_FD_114537 | JGI IMG/M metagenome (GOLD analysis project Ga0172375, IMG submission 114537) | Freshwater microbial communities from Kabuno Bay, South-Kivu, Congo - kab_092012_11.1m | ecosystem: Environmental > Aquatic > Freshwater > Lake | place: Democratic Republic of the Congo... | reverse complement strand
GTGGAGGGAGGAATATAATCATTTCCGACCCCACAGTTCCAAGAATTACCGGCCACCGGCACCGGAAGCTAAATTATTACCGGTACTGACTTAACAAGTGGTAGCGTTACTGGGGGCAGGCCACAGCAGCAGCAACCACCAGGTATTGGAATTCCCCGGTTTCAACAAATCCGGCAGGGTGATGACATTCAACTCGCCGGCAAGCTTGTTAACATCGATGTTATAAGTGCCTGGCAAATTCGGGTTTACCACGAACTGCACCGGGGCGCTTTCGCCGGGATCAAGGGTCACCGTCTTGGCGGCTACCGGCTTCCCGTCAAGCGTCAGTGTCACCTGGTATTCGCCGGCAACCCCACCGATGTTGGTCACCGTCGCGCTAATGGTGGACTTTTCTCCGGTATAAATTTCAGCCGGGGTCACGGTCAGATTATCTACCACGAATTTGGCTACCGGCGGCGTCACCGGGGTCGTCGGCGGGATAATAGTGCCGGAACCGATGCCGCTGATACCCTTTGCCAGCACCACGAACAGCGAGAAGTGCCCTACCTGCGCCGCCATTTCCCCTTCCTGGGCAATGTAGCCGGGCGGGGCTTCCAGTTGCACCCAGCGCTGATTCGCTTCATCGAAGAAGAACAACGATATCGCTTCTACTTCCCCGGGCAGGAGAGAAGGATCGTATCCCAGGGTAATATTCGCCGGCGGGTCGATGGTTACATGATGCGGCACGCCGTACGTATAACCCAAAATCTCCACGAACTGGCTGACCTGCACCCAGCCTTCGGGCAGCGGGCTGGGGGCTTTCAGTTCGGGCAAAATCTTGGCTTCGATTTTATGCGGAATGGCGTCTTCCGGCAATACGGTGGTCACCGCCGGATCCGGCACCTTTTCCGGGTTCAGCACCGCCGCCCCCTCCGGGATACTCACGGCAATCGATGTCTGCGGCACCGCGCCGGGGGTCGTCGGAGTGCCCGGTAGGTTGACACCGCTATCCGTGGAAGTGGCGACCATATTGCCCGCCACGGTATTGTTCACATCTACCAGCCGCTCCACTACTTTTGCGCCGGGTACTACCAGTTGTATCGAACGGACCCCGCCGGATAACGCCGGCGGCGGGGTCGTCGTTACTGCCACCGTGCCGCCGCCACCTCCACCGCCGCCACCATCGCCGCCGGAGGCAATCTCCGGTATTTCCTCAATCATATAATTGATGTCAAATGTCAGGCTATCGCCCTGGGCATCGTTCTGGGAGGCGCTGAGGTTGGGCATCGACCACATCCAGATAAAGTCTACCGTAGATCCCGCATTCAGCCTGCCGAATTTGATATAAGTCTGTGAAGTGGCGCTCTGGGGGAAATTATTGATATTCGTCGGGAAGGCGAGGTTGGTTTCCACCGCCACCCCGGATAAAGCTAACTCAATATATTTATCCAGCTCGCCCGCGGTACTGCCGCCGTTAAGGGCTTCCGGCCGCGAGCCTTCCACGCTGCGGATGTTGCTTAACCAGACGATGACATTGCCGGCGTTGGCGCCGGAATTTTTCAGCGTCACAATGCCGCCGCCGCTGTCCCCGGGCCGCACCCCGGTCACATTCCAGGCGGTAGCGCCAAAACCGAGCACGTTCAAATCTACCGCCTGCAGCGCGGAAACCGTTGCCACCGGCAGGTACATAAACAACGATGTCGCCGCCAGTATGGCGGCGATGAGCAGCCTGCCCCAGACGGAGAAGACATTCTCCTCCAGACCGGAGATGTGATACAGCGTGGCGAGTTTCCTTAACACCTTCAGTATTACTCCTCAATCCCCAGGCTGTAAGAAGGTATACTGGACGTCCACTGTCGGACTTTCACCAGGTCGACATACAGTTCCCCGTTGGCGCTGTTGGTGGTCGTCTGAAAATAGATTCTGTTCACGCTGGCGACGTTGTTATCGAAGACGATATTTGACCGCTGCAGCACGGTATTGATGTAAATATCGAAGGTATCGGTCGCATCAGCGGTTTCCACTTCATCCCAGGAAAAGCTGTACCATACATCCTGTAAATAATCGAATATCGTCGGGGAAAAATCGTTGAAGGCGCTGGTGCTGTTATTCCACCATTCGATATCGGTATCGGTGTTGAAACGCAGCCGGCCGCCCAGCGTGGTGCCTCTGTTCACCCGCATTTCCCAGGCTTCGTCCGTCTGCGCCGCCCGGGCGTAATACTCCACGATGCAGGCGGTCTGCGCCGTAAATGTGGTATAAACGCCGTAGGTCCCGAGACCGCTGGTATCGTCCACCAGCATGCTGTAACTGCCGAACGGCGGGGCGGGGGTCGTTACCCGGCTCTGGGCGCCGCGGGTGCCGTTCACTTCCACCCAGTCGTTAATATCCGCCGCCAGCTCGAAATTATTGAAATAAATAAAAACATTATCGCCGTTGCTCACCCCGGCAGCGGCGGCATTGGCGTAATACATATAAATAGTTGAACTGCCGGCGGGAATGGACGCCACCTCCACCCAGATGACGGTGGTGGCGGTGTTGATGCCGGACTCTATCCAGTAATCCAGCAGTGTCTGCCCGTCGCCGGTGGTAAAACGCAGGTCGTCGCCGTCACTCTGCAGACGGCTGGCGTTTACCAGCGCCAGTGTGTCAACTTCTAGCCTCAACTGGTAATTCGTCAGGGCGCCGCCGCCATTGGTCAACGTGATTGGTTTCCGGTACAGCCAGTCGTAATTTAACCAGTTGGAACTGGCGGTGTTGCCGGTGGAGGCTTCCGTATCGTTCAGGTAGCTGGTAGTCAGCCCCACCACGCCAATCAGCACCATCAGCCCGACGATGGCGCCGAAGATTATCCAACCACGTTTCCGCATTTTATCCCTCTTTGGGCAGGTTGCTGCGGATGTACCGGACCAGTTCTTTCCAGAAAAGCCGGAACACCACCCAGAAAATAAAGAGCGCCGGGATGATCAGCCCCACCACCAGCCCGATTTTGGTTCTCAGGAATTGCACCAGCATCCCCACCACCGGCGCCGTGAATTCCACCTTGCCCAGCACGTTCACGTCTTCCACCGGGAAAGCATCCGGTGTCGCCAGCGCATCGCCCTTGGTAGTGAAATTGAGCGGCACGCCCAGGTTGACCGTCAAAATCCGGTGGCAGGTGGCATAGTCCACATCCGGCAGCCGGAAGGTGATGATATCGCCCGCCGCCAGGGTGGACGGGTCGACTTCGCGGGCAACCACCAGCGAGTTGGTCATTATGGCCGGTTCCATGCTGCCGGTCGCCACGTTATCCGCCCGGTAGCCGAACCGTGGCGAAATATAAATCAGCGCCGCGATGACCATCAACGACAGGACTGCCACTACGGCAGCGGTGTTAGTTAGTTTTTTCATTTACCGTCTTCCTTTTTTAAGACAGTTTACAACAATTACTGATTGAGAACAAAGGTCAGGGTAATGTTTATGCCGTCGCCGCAGTAATCGGAACTGGTGCCGGCGCGCATCTGCACCGCGATGTCGATACTCTTTTCCGATGTAGTTAAACCCGCCAGCCCGGTAACCGGGTCCTGGGCGAATTCGTAAACCGATATCCAACCGCTGCTGTCGGCGTCATTAATCAACGTCAGCAAATCATCGCGGTCATACTCGAGCACAGTCACCTGCAGCACCTGCGCCAGCTGGTCGGTAGTCATGTTAACTGTATTGGGGGTCACGTCAGCGGAGTTATCGGAGTTGTAAGAGAGACTTACATCCAGCGTACTGCCGGCAATACTGCCGCTGTTCTTGAGTATAATCGTATTAGGACCGAGGGTGCGGCCGGGCTTGAGATTGGTGCCGGTAATGGTTTGCGTCACCCCGTTGGCGTTGTCGGTGAGCAGGTCCAGGGTACCGGCGTACAACTGGTTGCCCGAGGACGTTTCATTATCCGTTAAAAACGCCCAGGTGCCGCCCAGCGCCAGGCACATAATGATGATGCCTGCCAGCCCTAACCCTACGACCTTTCTCATTCTTTCCATTGTCTCTCGCCCTGTGTCCCCGTGAGCCGCGGCTTAGTCCGCCGCCGGCTGCTCCAGTGTAAACGTTAAACCGAAGCTAAAGCTATCGCCCTGGATGTTATTGCCCGCCGAAGTGGGGATTCTCCAGGAGATGTAGAAGTTATCCTGCGCGGTCGTCAGCATCTGCTGGATGCCTCCGGTGCCGCCCCAGTTTTTGCTGGCGTAGTTGTTCACTGCCGCATAATCCAGCGCCGTCGGATGGGCATAAGTGGTGCCGTCGTATTTCAAACCGATATCGCCGCTGCTCCAGGCGAAGCTCTCGTCCACGTCAATCCAGATGGCGATTTCCGCCACCCCGCCCAGGTGCCCCACGCCGTCTTCATATTCTTTGCCGCCGGCGCCGCCGGTGTTGGTGACCACGCCGCTGGCGATGTCCAGTTCGCCCGTCAGGCTGCCGACATTCTTGAGCACGGTGTAGAGCTGGCCGCTATCGCCGGGGGCTTTATTCGTCAGCCCGGTAAGAATGTTGACATTACTGTTGCCGGCGTCCAGTGTCAGGTCCAGCGTGCCCGCCAGAACCGCGTTGGTAGTCGAGGTCTCGGTATCGCTGAAATACGCCCAGGTGCCGAAGCCCACGGTCGCCATAATCAGCATGGCGGCGATTGCCAGTCCCAGTATTTTTTTCATTTCTGCCTCCTCCCCCGGAGAGTCAAGGTTTTGTTTCGCTCTTGTAGCCCGCTGCTCAGGTTGATCCCCTGCCCGCCTTCGCCGGCGGGCAGGGGAATTTTACTTTATGTCTTCAAGACTTTAATGTCGCTCAACCTTATCCTGCGGACTATGCGCATTGTTTCCGGTTTACTGTAAGGTCCAGGTGATGTCGAAGACGACGGAGTCGCTCTGGGCTTTGTTGTCGCTGTTGTTGCCGGCATCCGGGAAGTTGTACTCAACTTTGAAATTTCCAGAGGTCGCGCCGCCGTTGATAGTCGCCACGCTGGCGAAGGAATCGCTGTCGTAGCTATCTACAGTGGCATAAGCCGCGGCGACATTGGTGATGTTGAAAACGATGTTATCGCCGCCGGACCAGGTTACGACCGTGGCATCGGATTTAAGGTATTTTTCACCGTCGTCGAAGTTGCCGTCGCCGTTGGCATCATGCCAGAAGGCGATTTTTAACAGGCTGCCGAGTTCGCCAGTAGCGGCTCCGTCGGTTAAGTCACCGGCAGCGGTTTCCATATTGTAGCGGGTATTTTCATTGTTGGTAATAGCGCTGATGGCAATGGCTAAAGTGCCATCCAGGTCGCCCAGGTTTTCCAGCGCCCAGGTGGCGGCGGTGCCGGACTGGCCGGGTTTTCTCTTGGTGGCGGTCAGGTCGAACGGGGTGACGGTGCCATCGGTATCGCCGACTTTGAGGTTCAGTTTACCGGCGACGATGGTGTTCCCGGTGGCGGTTTCCACGTCGTTGAAGTATGCCCAGGTGCCCACGCTCATGGTGGCAATAACGATGAGTAATGCGCTTAATAGTCCTAGAATCTTTAACATTTGTATCTTGCTCCTTAATTATTTTGGCTGGCCATTGTTAACCCGTTGTCACTTTTCATCTCATTTCTTTGCCTCGATATCTACTCCTCCTTCAGACTGTTTTTTTCTTCTTTTTTTGTACCTTTTAACGATTCTTTAACAATGTCTTTCACAATCCAGACCACCAGTAAAATGGTGGGAATAATGATGACGATAAACCAGCCGCGCCGGTCGCTGACGAAGCTGTTGATGTAACCCAGTTTGGGCACCTGTATCATTTTCAAGCCGATGATATTTTCCACCCTCAGGGTATGCGGGTCGGGGTCCTCATTGGCGTCGCCCTTGGTGGTCAGCTCGTCGCCATAGAGCCCGGTAATGCGGTGGGTCACGATGGCGTCACCCTGTTTGAAGGTCACCACTTTACCCACTGCCAGGTCGCCGGTGAACCAGCCGCCCACGGGTCCGGTAATCACGATATCGCCGGGATCGATAGCGGGGACCATCGAACCGCTTTTCACGAAAAATAGACCGTAATTCGGAGAGAACTGAATGAAAAGCAAACCTGCCACCGCCAATCCTATTATGACGGCGATGACCGTGGTGCTAATCTTGAGCGCTTTCTTCATTTTCCCCTTCTCAGAGTTAGTCTATTGTTAATTCTAGAGAACGCAGGTAACAAAACGGTTGAAATCAAGGGGTAAATAATTACAAAGCGGTTACTGGACGGTTACAGTTTTCAGTTTTTTGTAACCGCGGGCAAAAAGAAAGGGGGCATTGCTGCCCCCTTTTACGAACGTTCGCTGCTTACGATGTTTTAGAAATCGTACGGGAAGTTACCCCAGCCCTGGTGCCAGTTGTACTGCCAGACGCTGCTCTGTCCGGAAACGCGGCATTCCACGGTCTCACCCGGGGTAAATGCCCCGCCGTTGTTACCCGTCAACCCGAGGCTCAGCGTCACCAGCGGCGGCTGGACACTGCCGTTAACCCCGGCGGGCATCTTGAAGTCGCCGGAAAGTACGAATCCCGCCATCCCGTCCCAGCGGCTGCCCTGCGGCGCCCACCAGAGACTCAAATGCTCCACATCCAGGCTGACGCCGTTCAACCGGCCGCTGCCGCTGTATGTCCACACCGTCCCCAGCTTGAAGAATGTAACCGTATCGGTCACCGTCCCGCTGGTAATCGAAAGGGTCACGGTCGCGTTGCTCTGGAAATCAGCGTGGGTCATGCCCGCGGGCAGCACAATTCTACCGGTGGCGTGGAAGCTCGCGGTTGTGGCGGTATTATTATTGTTCCCGTTATTACCGAAATTGCCGCATTTATCGGTTTCGGCGCTGCGGTTGCCCCAGCCATTCCAGATGGACCAGGCATGGTCGTCATCATCGTCACAATCATTACCGGAATTACCGTACTGATTGTTCCAGTTAATGGTCAACTGTTTAATGTAAAGCCCGGCCGGGATCGGCGGCAGATTCTCACTGAAGACTGCCGTCACTTTCATATTCTTACTCATCGTGATGGTCGCCGGGTTAGCGGTCGAAGACAAATTGCCTTCCCAGCGTACAAAACTCCAGCCTTCAGCCGGCACCGCGGTTAAAGTTACTACCGTATTCTCCGGATAGTTCGTGGCATTGGGGGATTTCACCACCGTGCCGCTCCCGGAAATATCCACCGTCAGTCTATAAGTAGGCAACTCCTTGAAGGTCGCCGTAATCCGCGTGTCGCTCTTCACGGTTATCGTTAAAGGATTGGTCTTGCCGCTGGCATCGCCGGACCATTTGTAAAAATACCAGCCCTCAGCCGGGATGGCGGTCAAAGTCACCGCCGTGCCCCGGGGATAGCTCCCTCCCGCCGGGGACAGGCTCACCGCCCCCTCGCCTTTAACAGTAACAACTACCGGATAAAGCTTACCCGTAGCGGTAAAGATTGCCGTCACCATCTTGGCAGCGTCTACTGTTAAAGTCGCCGGGTTCACCGTCCCCGTGAGGGCTCCCTCCCAACGTTGGAACTTATAACCGGTAGCGGGGATCGCGGTCATGGTCACCACGGTGCCGTGCTCGTAAACTTCCGCCTCCGGAGATTTGTTCACGGTGCCGTTACCGCTGACATTCACGGTCAGGGCATAAACATTAATCGTAAACACGGCGGCGATGGTCTTGTCACCATCGATGGTCACTGTCAATGGATTAATGCTGCCCGTCACATCGCCTTCCCAGCGGCTGAAAGTATATCCGGCGGCAGCCGTGGCGGTGATCACCACTTCGTCGCCGTAATGATAGTGTTCCTGTGCCGGCTCAATATTCACCGTACCGTTACCGGTAGTTTCCACCGCGATAGCATAGTTTTCCAACATAAACACAGCGGTAAATGACTTGTTAGCGTCCATCGTCAGTGTGGTTGGATTATCACTGCCGGTAACGGAGCCTTCCCAGTGGCTGAAAACATAGCCGGTCGCCGGGGTCGCGGTTAGAGTCACCACCGTGCCGGCAGTAAAAGTGCTCCCGGCGGGCGACCGGGCAACCGTGCCGTTGCCTTCAACTGTCACATCGAGCGTATAAGTTAGTTTCACGACATCAAAGACCGCCGTGATGTTCTTATCGCCATCGATCGTCACAGACACCGGATTAGCATTGCCGGTAATATCCCCTTCCCAGTGATCGAAATAGTACCCTTCGTCGGCAACCGCGGTCAATTCGACGGTGGTACCATATTCATACTCCGCGGCTGACGGAGACGCTTCCACGGTACCGTTGCCGCTGACATCTATGCTCAAGGTGTAATTATTAATTGTGAACACCGCGTTTATAAAGGTGTTACCCTCAATAGTTACCGTGCCGGGATTTTGGGTGCCGGTCAGGTCGCCTTCCCAATGACTGAAGGTATAACCCTGTCCCGCCACGGCGGTAAGAGTAACTACATCACCCCGATAATAGGTTGTCTGGGACGGGTCAACCGTAACCTCTCCGTTGCCGATATTATCGATGGTTAGACCGTATGCTACCGGGGCAAAAACCGCCGTCAGCGTCTTGGCGCCATCTATCAATAATATCGCCGGGTTATCGGTGCTATCGAGCGCTCCTTCCCAGTGGTCGAAGTAATAACCTTCTTCAGCCACTGCTGTCAGCGTCGCCTCGGTGCCGTAATCATACTCCGCGGCATCCGGTGATTTTTCCACCGTCCCGTTACCAATCACTTCGATGGTTAATGAGTACTTCATCACCGTGAAAACCGCGGTAATTGTGGCATCGCCATTCACCGTGAAATTCGCGGGGTTATCCGTGCCCGTTAATGCGCCCTGCCATTCACTGAACACATAGCCGGTCGCCGGAACCGCCGTCAGGGTAACAATCGCGCCGGCAGTATATTTTGGCAAATCCGGCGCAAGCGTCACCGCGCCGTTGCCTTCAACCGCGATTTCGATAGGATAAGTATTGTATAGTTTGATGTAAGTAACCTGAACGCTGGACACGCCTTCGCTATCGGTTACAGTCAACTTCACCGGATATTCCACGTCCGCCGCGGTCAATCCCAGGTCTTCAAGTTCCGCCTCTGTCAGAGTCACCACCGGTTCGAAGAAATCAATCTCGCCATCGCTGTTAATGTCCCATTCGTAGGACTCCAGCGTCACGCCGCACTCGTCACGAGGGGTGTAGGAAGCGCTGCCATCCAGCGTAACACCTGTTCCCTTTTCCACTATGTACGGACCGCCAGTCACTACCACCGGGGGTGGGGCAACGACTGTCATTATCAGGTTGACGTTGTTGGACAAGCCAAGCGTATTAGCCGCAGTGAAGACCAGGTTATAAACTCCGGCATCGCCGCAACCCGGTTGCCAGGAAAAGATAGCCTGATATTTGTAAGTGCCGGCAATACCCCCGGTACCAGATAATGCCGCGCCTTCCGGCAGGTCTTGCCCGGTAATTTCCACCGGCAAATTCTGCGGGTCCTGGGCAATTACAGCAAAAATTATCGACTCACCTTCATAAAAGGCGGTGTTTACCTCAATCGGGAAGATAACAGGCGCCAGGTTTGGATTCAGAACATTAATCGTTAGCGAGTCCGTCGCCACCCCGCCACTCAGGTCATCGATGGTCACGGTAACAATATAAGTTGCTTCCGTCACGCCGGACGGTAAAACATACTGGTGATTTAAAGCAAACGAGTTGCTGGCGGAGCCGGTTGCAGGAACCAGGTACTCTTCGATTTCGGACCCATCGCCGTAATCAATTGAAATTTTCACGGTCGCCGGGCCAGGGTGAATATAAGTCACAATACCGGTGTAGTATGAACCCGACAGCACGGAAGAATCGTTACCTGCCTCAAGTTGGGGAATTACATTATTTACGGTCACCATCGCGGTCGAAGTTGCAACGCCGCCTGCCAGCGTGGTGATTTTCAAAGTCACTGTTTTTACTGCCGGCGCCGCGATATTAGCGGCAGAAAACACTGGATTTTGCAGACCGGTAATTTCAAAAACGCCATCTTCGTTCAGGTCCCAGTAATAACTGACCACCCCCCCGTTAGGATCAGACCCGGAACCACTTAACTGTACTGCACCGCCTTCATTCACCGTGTAAGGTCCACCGGCGGAACAAGTGGGCGGCAGGACGCCGACGCCCTGTACGCCATCAATTGCCAGGATGCTGTCTTTTTTATAATCGCCGCGGTTGGCAACCCGGGCTTGCAAAACGTAAGTCCCGGCGGTACTAAAAGTATAAGAAAACGCTACCCAACCGGTGTTGCGTGCAGTTCCCACCGAAGAAACACTGGCACTGAATAGTGTGGCAATAACGCTCCCTGTATCACTGGTAATCATTACCTGTCCGTAATCGTCATAACCGGTGCCGGAATCTTCCGCCACGAAAAACGCCCAGCCGTTGATCTGGTCGCCGGCATCGGCATTCATTGATTGTGATAATGAGGTGAATACCTCAGCCTGCGCGGGATAAAGAATTGCCATTAAAGCGCCGTCTTTCGGAGTGAACGAGCCGTTGACGGAACTGTAGGAAGAGGCCACAGAAATATCACCGCCGAGCTGGGTGCCGACCGTAGGGGGAATTACCGCACTCCAGCCGCTGGTACTGCCGTTTTCAAAACTGCCGTTATTGATAATTGCCGCCGCGAAAACGCCCGCCGGCGCCACGGCTGCGGTCAGCGCTATCAGCGCGATGACAACGATGATGTTAAATATCTTCATAAATATTCCCCTCAGTCACATAAAAAAAGACGCGGACAGAATGCTGTTTTCTCCGATTTCTTTCCTACGCTTCTTAATCTTAAAGTCTGGCGGTTACAAAACGGTTGAATATTTACGGGTTTCGGTTACAAAACGGTTACAAAACGGTTACAAATATCAGGCGCAACTTTCACAATCAGTGTGCGCCACACTCAAACAAATCCCCTTCCGTGGCAAAATGTTCATGGTGTGTTTTATTATTCAAGCCAACCGTCTTAAATCTGGCCGCTGGCTTGCCCCACTACTAACTTGACGCCGTCTTCTTTCTCCATCCAGAAATCTATGGTCACCCGGATGCCGTCAGCGGTATCGGTTTTCCGCACGACCGTGCCCTTAATCACCACCTTATCGTGCTGTCTCACACCCTTGTTGATAAACGCCAGCGAGACTTCACCCCCGGTAAACCACTTCTCCCCGAAGAAATTGACCATGAACTCATTAATATAGCCGCACAAAATGTAACCGGAGAGCAGCGCCCCGCTGTAGCCCCGGCTCTGAGCATAGCCGTCCAAATGACTGGAACCCGGTTTAAAATCCGCGATGTCCAGTGCCCGCTGGTATGCCTCTTTGGTCACCGGCGGCACCGGCATTCCTATCTGAATATCCTGTCTAATCATCAGTCTCTCTCCCCGTGAAAAGCATCCGGGGCATCGACTTTTTCCAGACTGAGCAGGAAATGGTCCGTAACCCGGCGGATTTCGTTTCCTGATTCGTCCACTATCACGGATTCGATGACCGCGTACTCCATTCCCCGTTTGATGTATTTCTTCACCAACGTGCCGGAGAACGTGAGCTTTTCCCCCACCCTCGCCGGACGGATGTTTTTTTGAATCAGCTTCGTGGGCACGGTGGCGTGAGTATCGTGCCTTGTCCCCATCATCCGCAAACCCACCAGCGTCGCCTGGAACAACGGCGGCACCACCGCGCCGCCGAAAGGCGACTCCTTCAGATACCAGGGATTCGGGTCTTTCATCTCCGCGCAGTAACGTTCGATGCCTTTTTCGTCGGCGATAAAGGGAATCGGCCCGAACTTCATCCCGATTTCCAACTCCGCGAAAGGTATTTCTTTTGACATTTTTACTCCTTACTCTCTATTTTTCGGTTTCCACATCCGGAGGCACCGTGCCGATGATGCCCTTCTGCTCCAACTGGCGTGTCGTATCATCGGTCAGGCCTAACAGTCCACTCAAGACCGCGTGATTATGCTCACCTAACGTTGGCGCCGGGAGCCGGAACTCAGCCGGAGAGTAGGTTAACTTTACCGGGACCCCGGCATAAGGATATGTCCCCGTGTCGAATTGAGTTATGTCAACTATAAAGCCGCGCGCCCGTAAATGCGGATCCGCCAACAGCTCCCGTCCATTCAGCACCGGCCCGGCAGCGATACCCACCGCCTGCAACTGCCGGGTAATTTCAAAATGGTCAAATTGCGCCGTCCATTCCTGTATAATTCCGTCGATTTCCGCCTGGTTCTGCCAGCGGCTCAACTGGTCGGCGTATTTCAACTCATTTGCCAGTTCGGGACGCTTAATTACATCACAAAACCGGCGCCATTCCTCATCGGTTTTCACCCTGATGACCACCCATTCGTCTGTTCCCCGGCAGCGGTAACAGCCGCTAGTCGCCAACGCCGGGTGTCGGTTACCGCGCCTTACCGGTTCCTCTCCCGTGAGCTGATACCCTAATATATGTTCTCCGATGACACTGGACTGAGTTTCCGCCTGAGATAAGTCAAGATATTGCCCCTTTCCGGTTCGCTGTTTCTGCCACAATGCCGTTAAAACCGCGCTGACGCCGTGCAGCGCTGCCAGCGTATCCCCGGCAATCATCCCCAGCGGCTGAGGCGGTTCGTCAAGGTATCCTGTAAAGTCGGTCACACCGGCGACCGGTTCAATGGTATTACCGTAACCCCGGAACTGGCTATATGGTCCGGTGCCGCCGTAAGCCGGCATCGAGAGCATAATGATGCCCGGGTTTATTTGGCTTAAGACAGGATAGTCCAGTTTGAAATTGACCATCACCCGGGGAGTATAATTCTCTACCACCACGTCGCTGATTTCTACCAGCCGTTTGAAAAGGTCGGCGCCTTCCGGGGTCGATAAATCCAGCGTCAGGCTCTGCTTGTTACGGTTCAAGTCGTTGAAAATGCCGATACGGTTCCAAGGTCGTGCACCCGGCTGCCGGTCGGGAAAATCCTCGGTCAGCGAATCCTGCCGGGCACCGGGACCGGAAAACGCGCCTCTCCCTGCCCGCGATTCCACCTTGATGACCTCGGCACCGAAATCTGCCAGTAGACGGGTGGTCAAAGGACCCGACCACGCCCGCCCCAAATCCAGCACCCGGATACCCGATAATGCCGCGTTCATATAACACCCAGCTCCCGCAGGCGCACTAAATCCTCACTAGCGTAACCGAGCCTGCCGCCGAAAATCTCTATATTGTGCTCGCCCATTAACGGCGCTCTTTCCGCTTTCCATTCCGTGTCCGTCATTTTCACCGGCGCCCCGGGATAAAGTAATTCCCCGGCGGCCGGGTGGGGGACTTTTTCCCAGAATTCCCGGAACTGATATTGGGGGTCGGTGAGCAAATCCGCTGGGGTAGCCACGTAGCCGCACAACTGCCGCCATTCTCCCGCCATCCGGAATACCGCCTGCTTCTTCAGCCCGGCAATGCCGGCGATCACCAGCGCCTCCAGTTCTCGAATGTTTTTAATGCGTGCGGCGTAAGTACTGAAACGCGGGTCTTCCGCCAGTTCCGGCATACTGAGCAGTTGCGCCAGGAAGCTCATTTCGATATTTTGCAGCCGTAAATTCACGTAACCGTCGGCGCACCGGTAAAGCGATAACGGCGCCCGGGAGCCGGGCCAGCCGGGTCTTTCCAGCATCACCCCGGAATAAGCCGGCCAGGTGAGCGTGAACTGGTGGCTCCCCGCCAGACACTCGAAAATAGAAACGTCCACCATCTGCCCCCGCCCGCTTTGCTCCCGGCGCTGTAACGCCAGCATTGTCCCGATGTATCCGTACAACCCGCCGATATATTCTCCGGCGGCGAACCCGGCGTTCAGCGGCTCTCTTTCCGGCTGCCCGTTCACGTACATCTGTCCGCCCATCGCGTAGGCAACCAAATCGTCTGCCGCGTACCCGGCATAAGGACCGTTTTGCCCGAACCAGGTAATAGCGGTCATTACCAGACGCGGATTGAGTTCTGCCAGACTCTCATAACCCAGCCCCAGCTTTGCCATTAACCCTGGAGTGGCACTATCCACCAGCACGTCTGTATCCCGGAGGAGCTGCCGGAGCAAATCCGCGCCGCTGGCAGCGGTAAAATCGAGAGTGACGCTCTTTTTGCCGGTATCGAGATAAAGATGTAAGGCGGAGGTTTCCGGATCGGGGATATCTTCCCGGAAAGGGCCGGCGCGGCGAATGTTGTCCCCGGCGCCCGGGGGCTCCACCTTAATCACCTCGGCGCCCCAGCCGGAGCAGAGCCGACCGCAATAACCGCCGGCAATGCCGCGGCTGATTTCCACAACCTTTAAGTCATTTAATCCGTTTGCCATTTCTCCCCGCATTATATTATTTCATTCTCCCGGGTGCAAAGCGCCCTTATCGGTTTCAATTTCCTAGGATTAGCTGTAATCTGGTCGGGACGCGGTAGAAACTCCAGAAGCCTGTCCTGAGCGCAGCCGAAGGAATGGAGGGCGAATGCCCTCCATCTCGTATATCTCCCTCTCCCTCTATGGGAGAGGGCAGGGTGAGGGTCGCAGTGTAAAATATTGCTTCAATTTTGTATAAATTAAATGGATTATGCAGTACCGTGCACACGCAGCTTGACTCAAATTACGGGAATTTATATACTTGTCCTATCTCGCAAGAAAGGGAAATATGGAAAAAATAAATATCGTGCTGACCAACCCGCTTACGGAAGCATCCAAAAAGGAAATTACCGCGGTTGACCCCGGAGCGGTTAATCTGATTGATATCAACGAACTTTCGCGCCGCGAGTACCGTGGCGATGCGCAAGCCCGCGAAGAACTCTCCAACATCCTGCGAAAAGCAGATGTTGTTTATGGCGGCCGGCTGCCGGCGGATTACCTGCGGCGCGCCCCCAACCTCAAATGGCTGCAGGTTACCAGCGCAGGGGTCGACAGATACCTGACCCCGGAGTTTAAGCAAAGTAATGTCACGTTAACCAACGTCAGCGGCATTCACGCCACGCCTATCGGGGAATTTGTGCTGGCATTTATGCTGATGCTGGCAAAACGTATCCCCTACGCCTTTGAAATGAAACAAAAAAAAGAATGGGGACGCTACGGTGCCTCCGTGCTTCGCGGTAAAACCGTGGGCATCGTGGGGCTGGGGCACATCGGTCAGGAAGTGGCGCGGTTGAGCAAAGCCTTCGGGATGAACGTCATCGCCACCCGCCGCCATGCGAAGACGATGACGAAAAACCGTTATGCGGATATGATTTTACCATCGGACTGGCTGCCCAAGCTGCTGACCCAGAGCGACTATGTGGTAATTACTCTGCCGCTAACCGATGAAACGAGAAGTCTTTTTTCATCCGAGCAGTTCCGGCTGATGAAAGAGACGGCTTACATCATCAACATCGGCCGGGGTCCAATCATCGACGAGCCGGCTTTAATCTGCGCCCTGCGGGAAAAACAGATTGCCGGGGCGGGGCTGGACGTTTTCTCCCGGGAGCCGCTCCCGGCGGACAGCCCGCTCTGGGATATCCCGAACGTTATTATGACGCCCCATGTCTCCGGCGGGCAGGAAGACTATGAAAGGGAAGCCAACAAAATCTTCTGCGAGAATCTAAAACGCTTCCTCGCCGGCAGACGGCTGACCAACGTAGTGAATAAGAGACTGGGCTATTAGCCCCTTCTGTCTCTGAATTTGTTATAATATAAGAGTTGCTCAAAAAACCGCGCCCGCAGGCGTCCGGGTTGACGCTGTGCGCGCCGAATTGATATAATTACATATTTGTGGAGGGTAGGCACATTTACGCGATAATTGAAACAGGTGGAAAACAATACCGGGTTACCCCGGGACAGACTGTTGACGTTGACTGCCTCAACATCATCGAGGGCGAGACCGTCGAACTGGACAAGGTACTTATGCTCGGCGATGAAAAACATACGACCGTGGGCACTCCTACCGTGGAAGGCGCGAAAGTCATCGCCAAATCCCAGGGAACGGTGCGCGGCGATAAAGTCATCGTCTACAAATTCAAGGCGAAGGTCAGATATCGCCGCAAGACCGGGCACCATCAGCTCTACACCCGGTTGACCATTGATAAAATTGAAGCCCCCGAGCATCACACCCGGGGCAAACGGAAGAAAGAGGAGGCGGTAAGTGGCTCATAAAAAAGGCGCCGGTAAAAGCAAGAACGGACGCGATAGCAAACCGCAGTTTCTCGGCGTGAAAAAGTACGACGGCGAAGCCGTCATCGCCGGTAATATCATCGTGCGGCAGCGCGGCACCCGGATTCATCCCGGCAATAATGTCGGTCTGGGTAAAGACCACACCATTTTCGCCATGGTCGACGGCAAGGTAAAATATGAACCGCACAGCAATAACAAGAGGAAGGTCAGCGTTTACGCTGAGTAAATAGTTAACATGAAAGAGAAAATTCATCCCCAGTATTACAAGGACGCCAAGGTTATCTGCTCCTGCGGCAACACTTACACCATCGGCTCCACCCGCAAGGAAATACGGGTCGAGTTGTGCTCCAAGTGCCATCCCTTCTATACCGGCGAGCAGCGTGTCGTGGACACCGCCGGGCGCGTGGAACGTTTCAAGAGACGTTACGCCAAGCAGACCGAAACCAAAAACTAATAACTTTAACACTGGTATAATAAAAGGAGCGGGAAGACCCGCTCCTTTTTGATTTAACAAGGAGACACTTTGGCAAATAAATTTAACTACGGCGGGCAGGCAGTCCTCGAAGGCGTGATGATACGCGGGCAGAAAAGCATCGTGACCGCCATCCGCAAGCCTAATCAAGAAATCGTCATCGACAAGAAACCTATCCCGTCCCTTTACACCGGCTGGATGCGGCGTACGCCGCTGCTGCGGGGAGTTATCGTGCTGATTGAGTCGATGGTACTCGGCATCCAGACGCTGCTGTATTCCGGCAACGTGGCGCTGGAGGAAGAGAAAGAAAAAATCACCACCGGCTGGGTCTGGCTGCTGATGCTGATTTCTATCGCCTTCGTGGCGGTGTTTTTCTTCCTGGCACCGCTCTTTCTGACCAATCTCATTCGCATCCCGCAGACTTCGCCCTGGTTTTACCTGGTAGAGGGTCTTATCCGCATCTTGATTTTCGTAGTTTACCTGCGGCTGGTCACTTTAATGCCGGACATCAAGAGAGTGTTCGCCTACCACGGGGCGGAACACAAGTCTGTCAACGCCTACGAACACGGCATCCCGCTGGAAGTCAACGCCATCAAGCAAGCCAGCAAGGCGCACGTCCGCTGCGGCGGCAGCTTCTTGGTGGTGGTACTGGTCATCGCAGTGATTGTTTTCGCGCTGGTCGGCAAACAGGTTTTATGGCTGATGGTTCTTTCTCGTATCGTGCTCATTCCGGTCATCGCGGCGCTGGGCTACGAATTCATCCATTTCGGCGCCCGGCACGATAACAACTGGTTTATCAAAATTCTCTTGAAACCGGGGTTATGGATACAGTCCTTTACTACCCGGGAGCCGGATGACAGTCAACTGGAAGTTGCCATCGCCGCTTTGAAAACCGCCATCGAAAACGACCAGCCTCCGGCTGAAGCCCCGGTGCCCGCGGCTAACTAGCCGTTGACCGCGTTCAGGGCTTCCTTGAGACCGATGTCCCCGGTATATAAAGCCTTGCCGATAATAGCGCCTTCCGCCCCGAGTTTCGCCAGCATTTTCAGGTGCAGCACCGAGGTCACGCCCCCGGCGGCAATTACCGGTTTCCCTACCGCGTGCATCAGGTCGGAGACCGCGGCAAAATTAGGTTCGGTGAGCGTGCCGTCCCGCACGATATCCGTATAAATGAACCTTTTCACCCCCAGCTTCACCAGTGACTGCGCCACCTCTACCGCGGTCAATTTTGTTTCTTTCTGCCAGCCGTGAGTAGCCACCAGCCCCTCGCGGGCGTCGATGCTGACGATAATATAATCGTTGAACCGTTCGCAGGCTTCGGCGACCAGCTTCGGATTCTCCACCGCCGCCGTGCCCAGAATTACCCTTTCGATGCCCATTTTCAGCACCTGTTCGACGGTCGCCAGGTCCCGGATGCCGCCTCCCAGTTGCGTGGGTATCTGCAACACCTTAGCGATGTTTTCGATGATTTCCAGATTGCCGATCTCCCCGCTCGCGGCGCCGTCCAGGTCAACGATGTGCAATCGCGGCGCGCCCAGCGCCTGCCATTTCAGCGCCACATCCAGCGGGTCATCAGAAAATTGGGTCACGCGGGCGTAATCGCCCTGGTACAACCGGACGCATTTCCCGTCTTTAATATCTACCGAAGGTATGATTTCGATGGGGCTTGCCTCCTAATTAGCATTCAGCACTCAGCATTCGGTGTTCAGTCTTTACTAATTAATGTCATAGCGAAGTTACGTAGTAACTGAAGCAATCTCAGGGTTGGGGCTCCTCCCCCGGAGATTGCCACGTCCTTTCAGTCCTCGCAATGACGGGTTAAGCCATTCAGCCAGCGGCTATTAGCTATAAGTTGATATTCGCGTACTTCCGCCAGTGCCGGGCGTTGAAAGCGCGGTTATCCTTGTTCTTTTCCTCCAGTATGTCCAGCGCGCGGTTGATCATCTTGCGGGTATCGTGGGGCATAATCACCTCGTCCACGCAGCTCCGCTCCGCGGCCACGTAGGCATTCTCGTACAGATCGCTGTACTCCTTGATCCTTTTAGCTTTAGTTTCCTCCGGGTTCGCCGACTCGCGGATTTCGCGGGCGAAAATCACACTCGCGGCAGTTTCCGCCCCGACGATAGTGATATGCGCCGTGGGCCAGGCGTAAACAAAATCCGCCCCGATAGACTTGTCCAGCATCCCGTAATGCGCCCCGGCGTAGGACTTCCGCACCATCACGGAAATCAGGGGAATCGTCGCGTCCGCCCAGGCAAAGAGCAGCTTGGCACCGTGCCTCAGGATGCCCTTCCAGTCCTGCTCGCTCCCAATCATATAACCGGGACAATCCCCGAAGGTAATCATCGGGATGTTGAACAGGTCGCAGAAGCGGATAAAGCGCGCGGCTTTATCGGCGGCATCGGTGTTGATGACCCCGGCGGCATTCATCGGCTGGTTGGCAAAAATCCCCACCGTACGCCCGTTGAAACGCGCAAAACCGGTAATGATACTGGTCGCGTGCAGTTCCATCGACTCGAAGAAGTAACCGTCGTCAACCACCGCTTTGATGATTTTCTTCATATTGTAAGGCCGGGTGTCGACGTCCGGGATAATCGTGTCCAGTTCCGGAATCACGCGCTCCGGGTCGTCTTTCGTATTCACCACCGGGGCTTTCTCCCGGTTGTTGGCGGGCAGCAAAGCCAGCAGCGCTTTACATTTATCGATGGCATCCTTATCGTCCTCGGCCACCAGGTGCGTGCAGCCGGACTTTACCGCGTGCGCTTTCACGCCGGAGAGGTCGGCTAAACTGATTTTCTCCCCGAGCTGGGTTTCCACGAACGCCGGCCCGGCAATACCCATAAAGCCGGTGTTTTTACACTGGATGAGGAAGTCCTGCATCACCGGATGGTACGCCTGTCCGCCGAGGCAGGGACCCATCAGCAGGGCAATCTGCGGAATGACACCGGAGGCTAAAATCTGGGAGCGGAAAGTCCACCCGTAGGCTTCGAGCGTATCCATCCCTTCCTGCAGCCGGGCGCCGCCGGAATCGTTCATCCCCACGAAAGGCCAGCCTTTCTCTTTGGCAAAATTGATGGCGGTCGCCAGTTTTTTACCGTGGGCTTCCCCGAAGGTGCCCGCCAGCGCCAGGTAATCTTCCGCGGCTGCGACCACGTAACGTCCGTTGACCTTACCGAACCCGGTCACGATGCCGTCCGCCGGAATTTCCCTCTTATCCAGTCCGAAAGCCGTGGTGCGGTGTTTCACGAACGCCCCCATTTCCGTAAAAGTGCCTTTATCGAAAAAATACTCGATGCGTTCCCGGGCGGTCCACTGCCCGTCTTTGTGGCGTTTTTCCACCGCCTCCGGGCTGACATCCGTGATTTTTTTGCGTCTCTTTTCGTAATTTTCCAGTAATTCTTTCGTCGTCGCCATCTCAATACTCCTTCTTCAGCTTTTAATACATCTGTCATTCTGAGCGGAGCGAAGAATCTAGTTTTTCATGTTTCAACGAGATACATTCGCCCTGATTTCATCGGGGCTCAGTATTGACAATAAACCAGACGATATTCTATTTGTTTATCTCAATCCCATTTTCTGGCGGACTTCCCGCATCGTCTCCGCCGCGATTACGCGCGCTTTTTCCGCCCCGTGAACTAGAATCTTATCGATTTTTTCCGGGTGCGCCGCCAGCTCCGCCCGACGCGCCCGCACCGGTTGCAGCGCTTCGTTCATTTGCTTCGCCAGCAGTTTTTTACAGTCCACGCACCCGATTTCCGCGGCGCGGCATTGTTTCTCAATCGTACTTAACTGCGCCGGGGTAAAATATTTGTGCAACCCGAAAATGTTGCATACCTCCGGGTGCCCCGGGTCTTTGCGGAATTTACGCTCCGGGTCGGTGACCGCGGACATTATCCGTTTGGCAGTCTCTTCTTCCGTGTAGGCAATTTCGATGACGCCCTGCTCTTCCGACTTGCTCATCTTCCCGCTGCCGGCTAGAGAAGGTATCATCGCGAATTCCGTGAGTTTGGCTTTAGGCTCAGGGAAGGTGTCGCCGAAAATGGCGTTGAAACGCCGCACGATTTCCCGCGTCAACTCCAGGTGCGGCAACTGGTCTTCACCCACCGGCACTACATTGGCTTTATAAAGCACGATATCCGCCGCCTGCAGCACCGGGTACCCCACCAGCCCGTAATTGACGTTATCCGGCTGGGCTTTAGCTTTTTCTTTAAAAGTAGGCACGCGCAGCAGCCAGCTCAGGGGCGTCACCATACTCAAATAGGTGTGCAGCTCCATTACCTCCGGGACTTGGGACTGCACGAAAATGATACTTTTTTCCGGGTCCAGACCCGCCGCCAGCCAGTCCAGCGCCATATCGCGGATGTATCCCTGGATTTTTTCAGTTTCCTGCAAAGTAGTGAGCGCGTGTACGTCCACGATACAGTAAACGCAATCGTATTCCGCCTGCAGCTTCACGTAATTATCGATGGCGCCCAGCAGGTTGCCGATATGCTGACGCGCCGTGGGCCGGGCGCCGGAGAAGACACGTTTTTTCATTTTATGTTTACCTCGTTATGCAAAAAGTCTATCATAAATTCAGCCTTACGAACAAGAAAACTAAATTTTCAAGGCTCAATAATCAAATAGCAAGATAGGTTGTTTCCATTACTCTTGATTATTCACTATTGTTTATTGATTATTTTATGGAGTTGACGTTCTTTGTCTGCTCTATGTAAGATGATGGCATCCGGAGGTAAAAATGATTAGAAGCTTCGATGGCAAAACCCCCAGAATCGCGCCGTCGGCGTTTATCAGCGAGAATGCCTATGTTATCGGGGACGTGGAAATCGGGGAAAACAGCGGCGTGTTCCCGGGCGCTGTCATCCGGGGGGATTTCGCCAGCATCAAGATTGGCAGCGGCACGATGATTGAAGATAACTGTGTGGTGCATTCCGGGTCGCCGGTGGAAATCGGCGATAATAATACCATCGGGCACAATGTCGTGTTACACGGCACAAAAATCGGTAATAACTGCCTTATCGGCAACAACGCCACCATCCTGGATAATGCCAAGGTCGGCGATTTCTGCGTCATCGCCGCCAACAGCCTCGTCAGCCAGGGCGCGGAGATCCCGGACTGTTCGCTGGTCGTGGGAACACCCGGCGCTGTGAAAAGTGAAATCTCCGCGGCGATGAAAAAACGCCTGCAAAGCGGCAACCAGGCATACCAAAAACTGATAAAGCGTTACCAGCAGCAACCCGATCTCAACAGCCCGTAAACGGCAGATTTCCGATTTTTCATTTTGCGTTTTCGGTGTTATAATGTCTCTAACATTTACTGGGTAATATATTTGGAGGTTAACATTAGTGGCAGAAGCAATCATTCCTCAGGAATTATTAAGCAAACTCCCCAGAACGGTCAGGGAAGAACTCCCCACCCTATCCCCGGAAGCTCAGCAGAAATTTTTAGAAATTTATAACAAGAAGCGGAAGACTATTGCCATCGCGTTGCCGCTGGTACTGGTTTACGGCGCCCATTTCGTCTACCTCGAGGAAAGTACCACCGGGGTCTGGTTCTGGTTCACCGTGGGCGGCTTCGGCATCTGGTGGATTATGGAGTTGTTCAAGGTGTTCGGCAGAGTCAAAGACCATAACTCCTACGCGGCGCTCAAGACCATCGGAGAGGTGAGACCCAAGGAAGACAAGCCTCATTTTTAGAGTCATCTTTTTCAAGTCGCAACAAAAAAGAGGGGGTATTCACCCCCTCTTTATTTTTTCATTCCGCGGATTACATTGTTTCCGGCGCGGTCATTCCCATCAGGCGCAGCGCCCGGGACAGCACCGTTTGCGTCGCCTGCACCAGCTTTAGCCGCGCCTGCGTTAACGCCGTATCGTCCGTGACCACGCGGCAGTCTTTGTAGAACTGGTTGAACACGGTCGCCAGTTCCTGCGCGTAATACGCCAGGTGATGCGGCTCCAGCGTGGCGGCAATCATCTCGATAATCTCCGGGAACTGGATTAACTTGCGGATTAACGTCAGCTCCGGCGCCGTGTCCAGCCGCATGACATCGCCGTTTGCAAAATCGATGCCCTTCTCTTTCGCCAGCCGCAGGATGCTGCAGATCCGCGCGTGGGCATACTGGATATAATAGACCGGGTTATCCTGCGACTGGGTTTTCGCCAGCTCCAAATCAAATTCCATCTGGCTGTTGGCGCTATGCACCAGGAAGAAAAACCGGCAGGCATCCACCCCCACCTCGTCCATCACCTCTTTCAGCGTGACAATATCCCCGGTACGTTTGGAAATGCGCACCAGCTCGCCGCCACGCTTGAGCATCACCATCTGGTGAATGATGATTTGCAGACGCGCCGGGTCAATTCCCAGCGCCCCGACCACGGTTTTCAGCCGGGAAACGTGACCGTGATGGTCTGCCCCCCAGATATCGATTACTTTATCAAAACCGCGTTCCACAAACTTGTTGTAATGATAGGCAATATCCGCGGCAAAATAAGTCGGCATTCCGTCACTGCGCACGACCACATTATCTTTATCTTCCCCCAGAGCGCTGGACACGAACCATGTGGCGCTGTCTTTTTGCGTCAGATGCCCGCTCTTTTCCAGTATCGCCAGGGCGGTTTTATACTGGCCGTCTTTATAAAGACTTTGCTCGCTGAACCAGACATCGTACACGATGCCCAGTTGCGCCAGTTCCGTTTTTATCAGTTCGATCACACGCTTCAACCCGATGGCGCCAATTGCCACGATGCCTTCGGCTTCCGGGAGCTTGACAAACCTGTCGCCGTAAGCCGCGACTATTTCTTTAGCCATATCCACCATATAAACGCCGTGATACCCGTTTTCCGGGAGTTCTTTGCTCTGCCCGAACTGTTGCAGATAACGCGCGTAAAGCGACTGCTTGAACGCTTCCATCTGCTTACCGGCGTCGTTGAAATAGTATTCTTTTTCTACGCTGTACCCGCTGGCGGCGAGGGCGTTCGCTAGCGTACTGCCCAGTATGGCGCCGCGCCCGTGACCCGCGTGCAGCGGCCCGGTAGGATTGATACTGACAAATTCTACCTGCACTTTCTGCCCTTTGCCGTTCTGGCTACTGCCGTAAAGAGCCCCGGCGCGGTTGATTTGTTCTACCTGCCGGGCTAACCAGCTATTTTTAACGGTGAAATTGATGAACCCTGGCGGGGCAACCGCCACTTTTTCCAGTTCCGCGGCGGGCGGCATAGCCGCCGCGATTTCTCTGGCAATTTGCATCGGCGGTTTCCCCATCAGTTTGGCAAGTTTTAACGGCAGATTGGAGGCATAATCACCGTGCTCCGGGTGCTGGGGGCGCTCGATAGAAATTTCGTTCACGGCAGCCGGAGGCAGCGCGCCGTCTGCCTGCGCTTTTTTAACCGCTTCCTGTACTAGTTTGATTAACCGATTTCTCATAAAATATCTTCACTCCGCCGCTCACGATTATACCATAATTACGAGCGTGAAGACACGCGGGCGCGGTTCATCCCCGGTGTGTAAACGTTTCACGTCTCTGGTTAGCCATACCTTTACTTGTTATAATAGGGGAAATCCGGGAACACCCCTCGAGGAGTATAGATTTTGCTTGAAAACGAAGTTTCTCAACAACCGGAAATTACCGTGGTTATTCCGGCTTATAACGAAGAATCTTACCTCCCCGGTTGTCTGGCTTCCTTGAAACGGCAGGACTATGCAGGCAAATTTGAAATCATTGTAGTCGATAATAACAGCACCGACCGCACTGCCGAGGTAGCCAGGGCATTCGGCGCCCGGGTTTTCCTGGAGACTGCCCGGGGCCCGGCATCCGCCCGCCAGCGCGGCGCCGGTGAATCCCTTGGAAACATCATTGCCTTCATTGACGCCGATACCACCGCCCCGGTAACCTGGCTTTCGCAAATTGTCCGGCATTTTCAAAAACACCCGCGTACCGTGGTCGTCAGCGGACCTTATGCCTTTCAAGACACGCACCTCCCCGGTAGAATATTTTCCCATCTCTTTTCTTTCGTCTGTATCAGTCTTGACCACTATTTTCGTAAAACCTGCCGTAAAGGCGGGGCGCTCTGGGGTTCGAATTTCGCGGTAAGGCGTAACGCCTTTCAGAAGGTGGGGGGATTCGATACGGACATCCCTTTCTACGGAGAAGATTATGACCTATCGTTGCGCCTCAAGGATATCGGCGGAGCGGACCTTTTGCCTTTTTTATTTGTTGCCACTTCCGCGCGCCGCGTCCGCCGGCTGGGAGTTATCACCCAGTACTGGAACTGGATTATTAATTACTTCTCCGTCCTGTTCCATCGCCACCCCATATCATCCGATCTGGAGAACTTGCCATCGCGTGCTTGGCAAAAACTTACCGGAAGACTAAATAAATCTTATCTAATCGCCGCCACCGGGTTTACGGGAGCCCTGGTAATCTTGATTCCACTCCACCATATTTTCCACCCCGGTCCGATTATGTGGCTTCTTTATGCTTTATATATTGCGGGTTTGGCAGCTTTTTTGATTTATCACTCCGTAAGCCCAAGCTCAAAATTTTTCGGGACTGTGTACTCGCACGGCCACAGGCAAAACAAACTTATTGCGCTCACTTTTGATGACGGACCCCACGCTTCTGCCACCCCCGAGGTATTAGCGATACTGGCGCAAACCGGGGTCAGAGCCACTTTTTTTGTTACCGGGCAGCGCGCCGTCAGACACCCGGCGCTGTGCCGTGAGATTACGTCCAGGGGGCATATCATCGGTAATCATAGCCTGAACCACGATAAATGGTTATTTTTACGGCGCCCCAAAGTAATGAAAAAGGAAATTACCGCCGCGCAACAGATTATTACTGATGCTGCCGGGACAACTCCTGAACTGTTTCGTCCGCCGCACGGTTTCCGCTCGCCTCTCTTAATGAAAACATTAAGAGAAAATGGGTACACGGTGATTACCTGGGATAATATGACCGATGACTGGCACGCCGGAAAAACAGCCCGGAGCATATTTAAAGATATCATGAAAAAGGCTGGCCCCGGCAGTATCATTGTGTTACATGACGGCCGCAGCTCTTATGAAGAATACGACCGCCGCAATATGCTGGCAGCCTTACCGCAAATCATATATCAGCTCAAGGCGGAAGGGTTCCGGTTCGTGACGGTACCGGAGATTCTGCAACCGCCGGATATTTCTTAAGAAGCCGCGCGACAGACAACCAGCCGTCATACAAGTCCTGCCGGTGCCCGGGCGTTTTCACCCTGGCGGTCGTATTGAGGTAGTAAGCCGACATTAAACGCGCCAGATAGAATCCTTGCCAAAATCGTCCCGGTGACGGCGGCTTAACCTGCGTTTCAAATCCCAACCGCCGGGCGCCGGCATCCAGCACCGTCATGGTGTGCAACGCTCTGATATCGCCATACCTGCCTGTTCTGATTTGATAGGTGAGCAACGCCAGCTCCCGTGACAATGCCCCTAATACTTCCCATTCCCAGCGCCGCTCACGATTTATTTGTTTATTTTTTACGAACCAGTCACTATTCAAGTGAATGTCCAGAATACATTCACCCTGTTCCAGCCGCATACCGTCGCTGAAGACGACCGGCGCGCCGCGGTAAACACGTTCTTCCAGACCGATAATGCCGTCGGCACCCGGTACCACCGGCTTAATCCGATAAATCTTGCGTAAAATTTTATCGACGATAATCCAGAGCCACGTCATCGCTTCTCCAGCCCTTTTATGATAAACATAAGTATACAACGGATTGTCTGATATACTATACAACTATCGGTATAAGAACGGTTCTAGTGATCGGGAATTCCAGGCAAGTAAAATGTTGGCGTGGTTCGGGAATTTACTGGAAATACTGGTCGGGGCAATCAACGTTGATAACCCGGCGGGATTAGTTGCTATTTGCCTTCTCGCGGTAATGGCAGATATCGGCATCCCTTTCCCCTTCTTGCTGGACACGATTTTATTTGTAACCGTGTTCAAAACCGGATTTTTCTCGCCGCATGTATTTTTAGTCCTGTTGATGCTGATGGTGGGCAGATTTATCGGTACGAGCTTCGTATACGGACTGGGCTATACTCTTGGTTTTAAAATTGTGGACTGGCTTGGGAAACGCTGGCATCGTTTTCAAAAGTACTATAACGGGATTAAATCCAAAACCGGTAAATGGGTTGTTCTGTCAATTATTATCGGACGGTTGACCCCGGGTTTTATGCAGATGGCGTCTCTTTCTGCCGGGGCATTGCGTATCAGTTATTTACTCTTAGCCCTGGCAATTATCCTCACGTCTGTCATTTACGATGGCATTATCATCGCACTGGGATGGCTTGCGAGAATCGGTTTTAAAGATATTACCCCGGAGATGTCGGTCTGGGTCGTGCTCGGGTTTATTATTATTTTAGTTCTGGTATTAATCGCGATACGCCTGATTCAGAGTAAGCGCAAACGCCCTTCAAGTATCGATTAACTCCACTCCCCGGCTTCCGTAGTCCAGACCCGCGCCAGTTCTTTCACCAGCTGTGCGTTCTCCGGGAGCTTCAGCCGCGGATCTCCTTCATACAACTTCAGCGCCTGCTGCCGCGCCATTTCCAGAATGCCCACATCCGATATTTTTGCCATCTTCAGGTCGGGCAAGCCGCTCTGCCGGGTGCCGAAGAATTCCCCCGGTCCGCGCATTTTCAGGTCTTCTTCCGCCAGCACGAAACCGTTCTGCGTGGTCTCAATCACCGCCAGCCGGGTCTGCCCCACCGAGGAGGGATTTTCCGCCAGCAGCATACAGTAACTCTGCGCCTCGCCGCGCCCCACCCGCCCCCGGAACTGGTGCAACTGCGAAAGCCCGAAGCGGTCGGCGCTTTCCACCATCATCACGGTGGCATTAGGCACATCGATGCCCACTTCGACCACCGGCGTGGAAACCAGGATGTGCGTCTGCCGATCTTTGAAATCCTGCATCGCCTTTTCTTTATCCGCCGCGGACATTCGTCCGTGTAACAACCCTAGCTTCAAATCCGGAAACACTTCCTGCGCCAGCCGTTCATATTCGGCGACGGCGGCGCGCGCCTGCACGCTCTCCGATTCTTCAATCAGCGGGCAGATGATAAACGCCTGGTGTCCGGCTGCGATTTCTTTACGAATGAAATTATACGCGGCTTCCCGCTGATTGGGGCGCAGCCACTTGGTTTTAATCACCTGACGTCCCGGGGGCAGCTCATCGATGACCGAGAGGTCGAGGTCGCCGTAAAGGGTTAACGCCAGCGTGCGGGGAATCGGCGTGGCAGTCATCACCAGCACGTGGGGATTGGAACCTTTCTGCCGCAGCGCGGAACGCTGCTCCACTCCGAAGCGGTGCTGTTCGTCCACTACCGCCAGCCCCAGCTTGTTAAAACCCACATCCTCTTGTATCAGCACGTGCGTGCCGATGACGATGTCAATTTCACCGCCAGCAATCAGTGTCTGCAATTCCCGTTTTTTCTTCAGGGGAATGGCGCCCATCAATAAAGCCAGCCGTAAAGGACGGTCAAAAATACCCTCGTACGTGTAAAGACATTCCGCCTGGTCTGCTAAAACACCCATCCGCCCCAGCAGGGTCTGAATCGTGGCGAAATGCTGCGCCGCCAGGATTTCTGTCGGCGCCATCAGCGCCCCCTGATAGCCGCGCGCTACCGCCGTGAGCAAACCGGCTAAAGCCACCACTGTCTTGCCGCTGCCCACGTCCCCCTGCAAAAGACGTGACATCGCCTGCGGCTTTGCCATATCCGTCAGAATTTCATTGAGCACCTTCTGCTGGGCGCCCGTGAGCTGGAAGGGCAAACAGCTCAAGAACTTCGCCATTAACTGCCGGTCGGCGGCAATCGCGTTACCGGGCTGGCTCTCCCGCCAGACACGCTTGCGGCTCAAGACTCCCAGCTGCAGCAAAAACAGCTCGTCGAAAGCCAACCGGGTGCGCGCCCGGTTCTGCCAGCCGGCGTCATCTGGATAATGCGCCTGTGCCACCGCGTCCGGGAGCTCCATCAAACCGCCATCGCGGCGGATGGCTTCCGGCAGGAATTCCGGCAGTTGCGCCGCCCAGTCGTCCACCGCGCCCTTCATCAGCTTTCTTACCTGCCGCTGGTACAATCCCTCGGTCAGCGGATACACCGGCACCAGCCGCCCGGTATGGGTTAAATCGCCCTCTTCCACCGGCTCCCATTCCGGCGATTCGAAGGTAAAACGCCCGTTGAAAAGCCGCACGCGTCCGCTCAGGACAATGCGGCTGTTCACGCTCAGGCTTTTGGCGACATAAGGATTGTTGAACCAGACCACGCGCACGTTCCCGGTCGCATCGCCCACTACCGCCTCGGTAGAGCGCCGGGCGCCGGGACGCCACGCGGTTACGTTCGCCTCCCAGACATTGGCGATAATCGTCTGTTCGCCTTCTGCCAGTTGGGAGACCGTTTTTATCTGGCTGTAATCTAGGTGGCGGTGGGGGAAATAATAAAGCAGGTCGCGGATGGTGCGCACGCCGAGCTTCTGGAATTTCCCCGACAGCGCGGCGCCCATCCCCTTAATCACGGTCACCGGCAATTCCAGGGATTTCTCATTCGGCGCCGCGATTTTCTTTATTTTTGACGGGGGCGGCGACACCGGCGCGGCGGGAGTCTTCTTGATTTTTTCAACTTTAGAGGAGTTTTGAAGTGCGTCCAGTTCGTCCGCCAAAGCCAGTACCGCTTTAAGCCATTGCTGGCGTTGCGCAGGGGTCATCGCTTTATAGCCGGGGTTGATGAGCTTGAGTTTTTTCAGCCTGGCAAGCAGCGGACGACTGGTAATGGCATCGGTGGCTCTGTCTGCCCACCCCCGCAGGAACTTATCCAGCCCGCCGATAACCGCGGTATCGGCACAGCCTTTTTGCTGTTCCAGCGCCAGCACTTTGCGTAAAGAAGTGGTATCGATTGCCAAGGTTGACCTCGGTTACAGGCTAACGGCCGGGCAGGTGTATTTTGGGCATATGGATATCGGGCTTATGAATTTTAGGAATTCTTTCCAGCAACGATTTTGCGCTCTTCGTTTCATCTTCTGCAACGTTGGCGCCACTGCGGAAAGCCACCGCCAGCATTCCCGGCCCGCCGTAAGTGCCCACTGCCGGACCCAGGCGCGCCACGTGCAGCCGGCCGCCTTGAATAATGGATGTTAAGCGCTCTTTGACACTGTTGGCTTCATCCAGCGTCGTCGTGTGAATAACCGTCAGCTCTTCGATGTGCAGGGCTTCCTTAACAAACTCAACGAGTTTTTCCACGCCTTTGGTATGCGTGCGGACATTGCTGACCGGATGCAGCTCGCCTTCCCGCATTACCAACACCGGTTTGACGTTCAGGACGCTCCCGAGCAACGCCTTGGCTTTGCCAATCCGCCCGCCCAGCACCAGGTATTTCAAAGTATCGAATGTCCCCATCAAATGGGTATTCTTGATGGATTGTTTTACTCCTTCGACAACCTGCTGCAGTGTGTTCCCGGCTTGCGCCAGCCTCGCCCCCACCATTGCCGTCATCCCCAGTGCCATCGAGACTGACTCGGAATCAACCACCGTCACATTACATTTGGGTCCGGCAAGTTCTTTTCCTTGTAGCGCCGAATTACAGGTGCCGCTCAGCTTCGAAGAGACATGAATTGATACAATCGGGTCGCCGTTCTTGGCTAATTCTTGGTAAACTCTGGCAAAATCCGACGGCGTCGGCTGCGACGTGGAGGGGTGCACCTTCCCTTCGGCTAAACGCCGGTAAAATTCATCCATCCCGATATCGATACCATCGCGGTATACCTGTTCGCCGAAACGGACGTACATCGGGACCACCGCGATATCATTCTGTTTAGCCAGTTCCGGAGACAAATCGGCGGTGCTATCAGTGACGATTTTAATTGTCATTATCTATTCAGCTTCCAGCACGGTGACTGCCAGCGCATTAGGTCCGCCGTGGACGCCGAGCACCGGGCTGACGGTAGAGCGCACCACCGTCACCTTGGGGTAAACCGCGCTGAAACGCTTTACAAACGCGTCGCAGGGTTCTACCTGGGTGGTATGTTCCACCCCGATGGCTTCGATGTTCTTAAAGCCGGTAACGTACTTGAACAAGTAATCCATACCGGCGGCTTGAGAACGTACACGGGTAACGGGCGACATCTCCCCGTCTTTAGTGTTCAAAATAGGTTTAATCGAGAGCATGGAGCCGAGCAAACCCTGGGCTTTGCCGATTCTGCCGCCCTTAGCGAGATACTTCAGGGTATCAAAATAAGCCATAAAATGGGAGCGGGTTAAGGCTTTGCGGGTGAACTCCGTCAATTGCTCCAGGTTCATCCCTTTTTTCGCCTGCTTGGCGGCGGACAGAACCACCAGCCCGAGTCCCATCGCAACCGTCTGGGAATCGATAACCGCAACTTTACATTTTTTATTTTTCATCAAGGTAATGCCCGCATTAGCGCTCTGGTAGGTACCGCTCAGTCTCGAGGAGAGGGTCACGGTGAGGATTTCCCCGGTTTTTTCCGCCAGCTTGTCATAAGCGTTGGCGAAATCCTGGGGGCTGGGCTGGGAGCTGGCGGGCCAGACATTCCCGTTAACCAGGCGATGGTAAAACTCCTCGGTGGTAATTGTCACGCGGTCGAGGTAGCTTTCGTGACCGAAGACCACGGTCAACGGGACGATAGTAATGCCATTATCCTTGGTATGCTCCGGCAGCAGGTCGGACAGGCTATCGGTGACAATTTGAACCGTCATTTTACCCTTCCCTCTTTCTATTTTTATTCGATGGAGATAATGTAATTGTAATGCGGCTGGCTGCCTTTAATAATCTCTACCTGTAATTCCGGGTACCGGGCGCGGATGGCAGTGGCGGTTTCTTCCGCTTCGGTGGCGTTGGTTTCGGCGCCGTAATAAACGGTGAGAATTTCGTGGCTCTCGATATCGGTCTTGGACAACGTATCCAGAATCACATCGACGGCGTCGTCGCCCACGGCGGTCAGCTCCCCGTCCAGCAGGCTGATAATCTGCTTCCGCTTGATTTTCAAGCCGCCGAACCTGGTGGCGCGCACGGCGCGGGTAATCTCGATGGTCTTGACCGCGTCGATGGACTGTTTCATCAGATTGATATTGGTCTCCATACTGCCTTCGTAGTCGAAAGACAATAAAGCGGCGATGCCCTGGGGAATCGTTTCGGTAGGGATAATCTCAATCTGTTTCTTGGTGAACGGCTTTGCTTGTTCCGCTGTCATCACGATGTTTTTATTATTCGGTAGAATTATTACCTTATCGGATGGGGCTTGTTCCACCGCCTGCAGGATATCCTTGGTGCTGGGATTCATTGTCTGCCCGCCGTGGATAATGGACGTTACCCCCAGGCTGTTGAAAACCTCCGTCAGCCCCTCCCCCGCGACCACTGCCACGGTGGCAATATCGGTAGCGGCGGCTTTCTCTTTCTGCGCCGCCACAAAGTCCCGTTTTTGCTCGTCCATATTACGCACGGAAACCTGGTGAATCGTCCCCAGCGTGGTGGCATAACGCATGATGTTGCCGGGGTCAAGGGTATGGATATGCAGTCTCACGGTATTATTATCGCCCACCACAATCAGCGATTCGCCCTTTTTCAGCAGCCGGGTGCGGATTTTATCCGTATCCAGTTCTTCACCTTTAATCATCATCTCGGTGCAATAACCGTAAGGTACCTCGTCCGCGGCGATCATTTCGGGTAGTCTTAAAGTCAGCGGCACGCTGCTGGTGATTACCTGCGGTTTGCGGAACTGCATCTGTTCCGTTTCGCCCTTGAGATAATGCAGGGCGCCTTCCAGAATGGTATAAAGCCCCTGTCCGCCGGCATCCACTACGCCGGCTTCCTTGAGCACCGGCAGCAGGGTGGGGGTATTCGCCACCGACTCCCGGGCGGTATTGACCGTGGTTTCCATTACCGTCAACACATCTTTACCGTTCTTGCCTTTGCCTTTGACGGCGGCGCTGGAGGCATCTTTAATCACGGTGAGAATGGTGCCCTCGGTGGGGTTGCTGAGACCTTTATAGGCTGTTTTGGAAGCCTGTACCAGCGCCCGCGCCAGGTCGGCGCCGGTGATTTCGTCCTTGTCCGTCATTTCCTGCGCCAGACCGCGCATAATCTGGGAAAGGATGACGCCGCTATTACCGCGGGCGCCCATCAGCGCGCCCTTCGCCAGGGCTTGCGCTACTCCAGCGGCGCTGTGGTCCGGCGCCCGGTAGGCTTCCTCGATGCTGGAACGCATCGTCAGGAGCATATTGGTACCGGTATCACCGTCGGGCACCGGGAAGACATTCAGGCTGTCGATGTCGGAGGCGTTTTTCTCCAGCCACGCGGTGGAGGCGGCGAACATTTCCCGTAATTCCTGGCCGGAAAGACTAACTATTTTCTTTGTCATAATTTACCTCACAAAAAACCGGATGAAAAAAACAACGGAGAAAAACAGAGTTTAGCAAAAACTCCGGATAGCATTAGCAACGGATGGCATTAACCTTGTTAACGTCGTCATGCTGTGTTAATATAATATATTGTATATTTTTAAATTCGTCAAGGAGCAATGGTTTTGAAGTGCGATATTTGCGGTAAATCCCCCGATTTCGGGAATACGGTCAGCCACTCCAAACGGCATACTGCTCGGCAATGGAAGCCCAACGTGCACCCGGCGAAAGTGAATGTTGACGGGAAAATCCAGAGCCTGAACCTATGCACCCGGTGCCTGCGCACCGTTAACAAGCAGTCACGCAAAGCCGAAGCTAGCGTAAGCTAGCCCCTAAATCCTTAATCGCTTCCCTGATACTTTTTCCGGAATTATAAATAGCGGCGCCAGCGACCAGCATCGTGGCGCCCGCTTTTGTTACCAGGGGCGCCGTCCGGGTGTTGATACCGCCGTCAACTTCTATCACCGCTTGCAATTTCGCGGCATCCAGCAATTTACGTAAACGGGCAATCTTGTTGACCGAGCTTTCAATGAACTGCTGCCCGGCGAACCCCGGATTGACGCTCATCACCAGGATAAGGTCTACCTCCGGCAGAATCTCGTCCAAGGCGTTCAGAGAGGTAGCGGGATTCAGGGAAATCCCCGCTTTCACCCCGCTTTCTTTGATTTGATGGATGACACGGTGAATGTGCGGACAGGTCTCGGCGTGAACCGTCAGTATATCGGCGCCGGCTTTTACGAACTGGTCGATTTGAGCCGCCGGATTCTCCACCATCAGGTGCACGTCCAGAGGTTTGGTCGCCCACTTCTTAATGGCGGACACCACCAGCGCCCCGATGGTAATCTGCGGGACGAATCGCCCGTCCATCACGTCCACATGAATGTAGTCGGCACCGGCGCGGCAGGTCTCGGCGACCTGTTCTCCCAGCCGGGCAAAATCCGCGGAGAGAATCGAGGGCGCAATTTTCACCACCGGTTTACTGCTCATTGAATTCCTTGATAATTTTCTTCGCCTGCGCCAGTTGCTGTGCCACCTGCTGCCGGGAGGTGCCGCCAAAGTTATCCCGGCTGTCCACGGATGATACTGCTGTAATTGCATACACATCCTCGGCGAATAAAGGTGAAAACTTCTGGTATTCCTCCAGCGTAAGTTCGCGGAAACCCTTGCCTTTTTCAATGGCGTAGTGCACCAGCCCGCCGGTGATTTCGTGGGCGGTGCGGAACGCTTCGCCTTTTTTCACCAAGTAGTCAGCGACATCGGTCGCCAGCAGGTAGCCGCTGCCGGCCGCCCGCGCCATATTGTCGGCTTTCACCCGCGCCGTGGCCAGCATCCCGTTGAAAACCTCGATCGTCGTCAACACCGTCCCTACGGTATTGAACAGCCCTTCCTTATCTTCCTGCATATCCGTGTTGTACGCCAGCGGCAGTCCCTTCATCGTGGTCAGCAGCGCCAGCAAATGTCCGTAAACACGCCCGGTCTTGCCGCGCGCCAGCTCCGCCACATCCGGGTTCTTTTTCTGCGGCATCAGGCTGCTGCCGGTGGTGAACGCGTCGTCCAGCTCCATAAAATCGAACTCGCTGGAAACCCAGAGCGTAATCTCCTGCGACAGCCGGGAGAGATGCATCATAAAAAGGCTGGCGGCGAATTCGTACTCCAGTATAAAATCGCGGTCGCTGACCGCGTCGATACTGTTGCGGCTGATTGCCTGAAAACCCAGTTCTTTCGCCACGAACTCGCGGTCGATTTGATAAGGGACTCCGGCCAGCGCCCCGGAACCCAGGGGCAGGACGCTGGTGTGTTTCAGGCAGTTGTAGAAGCGGGAGACATCGCGCTCCAGCATCTCGAAGTAAGCCAGCAAATGATGGGCGAACAGCACCGGCTGGGCGCGCTGCAAATGCGTGTAGCCGGGCAGGATGACTTCTTTGTTATTCTCCGCCAGTTGCAGCAACACTTCCTGCAGCTCCCGGATGCCGCCGATGGTGAGATTCCCCGCCGTCATCACGTACAGCCGGGCATCGGTGGCGACCTGGTCGTTGCGCGACCGCGCCGTGTGCAGCTTCCTGCCCACGTCCCCGATTTTTTCGATGAGCCGGGCTTCGATATTCATGTGGATATCTTCCAGTTCCTGTTTGAACTCGAATTTATCCTGCTCGATTTCCCGCGCGATTTCGCCCAGGGCCTCGATTATCTGCGCGCCCTCGGCGGCGGTGATAACGCCCTGTTTCGCCAGCATTTTAGCGTGGGCGATACTGCCCATAATATCCACCGTCGCCAGCCGCCAGTCGAACTCAATCGAGGCGGTGTACCGGTTCACGGACTCGTGCGCGGCTTTCTTGAAACGCCCTCTTATCTGGCTCATCTTTCAGTCCTCTTTGTCAGGCTGATTATTTTCTTTTTTTCTTGCCCTCGATTTGCTTGGGCGCCATCAGGCTCATCGGGTCTTCTTTATCGCTCAGCAGTTGCGCCTGCGCCTGTGTCGCCACCGGCAGCCCCCACAGGTGGATAAAGCCCACGGCCGCGCCGGCGTCAAACTTGTCGCCCTTATCATAAGTCGCCAGGCTGAGATTGTAAAGCGATTTCGGGGACTTGCGTCCGACCGTCATCGCGTGACCTTTGAAGAGCTTCATTCTTACCGTGCCGGTCACATACCGCTGGGAACTCTGGATGTACGCCGCCAGGTCCCGGTTCAGCGCGCTGAACCACAAGCCGTTGTAGATAATATCGGCGATTTCTATGGCAGCTTTGGCTTTGAAGCGGAGCTGGTCTTTGGAAAGCGTCATCGCTTCCAGCGCCTGGTGCGCCATCAGCAGGACGGTCGCCGCCGGGGCCTCGTAAGTCTCGCGCGATTTGATGCCCACCAGCCGGTTTTCGATGTGGTCGATTCTGCCGATGCCGTGCTCCCCGGCCAGGGTATTAAGCGTCTGTATCATTTCCACCCCGTCGAGTTCTTCGCCGTTCAGACTCACCGGGATGCCTTTTTCGAAACCGATTTCAATGTAAACCGGCTTATTGGGGGTTTTGTCCGGGGACTTCGTCCAGGCCCAGATATCATCCGGGGGCTCCACCCACGGGTCCTCGATGATGCCGCATTCGGCGCTCTTGCCCCAGAGACATTCGTCAATGGAATAGGGGCTTTTCTTGGTGATGGGTACGGGGATACCGCGCTTCTTCGCGTAATCGATGGTTTCATCGCGGGTCATCTTCCACTCGCGGGCGGGGGCGATGACCTTCAACTGCGGCGCCAGCGCGTGCACACCGACATCGAAGCGCACCTGGTCGTTGCCTTTGCCGGTGCACCCGTGCGCCACAATGGTCGCATTTTCTTCCAGCGCGGTGTCCACCAGCAGTTTTGCCATTAACGGGCGGGTCAACGCCGTTGCCAGCGGATATTGCCCTTCATAAAGCGCGTTCGCCTGCAGTGCCGGCCAGACGAAATATTTCACAAAGGTATCTTTGGCGTCGATGACGATAGCTTTCTTCGCCCCGACCTTCAGCGCCTTCACACGCGCCGCCTCAAAATCCTTGGAATTACCCACGTCGATGGTCAGGGTAATCACCTCGACGTTGTATTTTTCCGCCAGCCACTGGATGGCAACCGAAGTGTCTAACCCGCCGCTGTAAGCTAATACTACCGTTTCTTTTTTCATATTTCTCCTATCTGTCATTCTGAACGAAGTGAAGAATCCAGTTAATCATTTCTCTTGTGTCCCGATATACACTGGGGCGACATAAATTATTTTATTTTTGCCAGCGCCTTGCCGATTCTGGCTAATCCCTCATCGATTTCCTCATTGGTAATCACCAGCGGCGGCATCAGGCGGATGGCATTGGGTTTCACCGCGTTCACCAGCACCCCGGTTTCCAGGCACGCCGTCAAAACCGCGGCGGCGATATCACGGTCAAACTCAAAAGCCACCAGCAATCCCTGCCCCCGCACTTCTTTAATAAACGGATATTTTTTCTGCAGTTTTTTCAGCCCTTTTATCAGGTAAGCGCCGGCTTGCTTCGCCGCGCCGGGGACATCATTTTTAATCACGTAGTCCAGCACCGCCAGCGCGGTGGCGCAGGTCAGCGGATTCCCCCCGAAGGTCGTGCCGTGGTCGCCGGGCTGGAAAGCGGCGGCGGTTTCTTCCTTCGCCAGGAAAGCCCCGATGGGAATCCCCCCTCCCAGTCCTTTGGCAAGCGTCATGATATCCGGCTCGACGCCGTAAGTCTGGTAACCCCACAGCGTCCCGAGCCTGCCCACACCCGTCTGGATTTCATCGAAAATCAGCCGCAAGCCCTTTTCATCGCACCACTGCCGTACTGCTTTCAGGTAGCCGGGCGCCGGCAGGTTGACGCCGCCTTCACCCTGCACCGGTTCCAGCATCACGGCACAGGTCTTTTTCGTGGTCGCGGCTTTCATCGCTGCGATATCGTTAAAAGGCACGTTAATGAAACCGGGAGGCAGCGGCTGGTAGGGTTCCTGGTACTTTGGCTGCCCGGTCGCCGCGGTCATCGCCAGCGAACGTCCGTGGAAAGATTGAAACGCCGTGATAACTTCGTAAGCCCCGTTGAGCTTCAGCTTGCCGTAGCGCCGCGCCAGTTTCACCGCGCCCTCGTTGGCTTCCAGCCCGCTGTTCGCCATAAACACCCGGTCGAAACAACTGTTTTTCACCAGCCGCTCCGCCAGCTTGATATAAGGCAGCGTGTAATAAATGTGCGACGTCTGGATGAGCGTTTTCGCCTGTTTATTGATGGCTTTGACCATCACGGGGTGGCAATGCCCCAGCGCGCAGACCGCCCACCCGCCGACAAAGTCGATGTACTCTTTATCTTTATCGTTCCAGACTCTCACGCCCCGGCCGCGAGCCACCGTCACCGGAATACGTTTCACGACATTGAAAAGTACACTATTCCCGCGTCCCTGCCAGTCTGTCATTAACCTTTCTCCCTATTGAATGATGGTCCCGGCGATGCCTTTTTCCACGGCATTGAGCAAAGCCGCCGGCTGCCGGCCGTCAGCGATGTATGCCTTGCCGCCCGCCGCCACCATTTTCAGCGCGCCGGTAATTTTTGGTATCATCCCGCCGCTGGCGGCGCCGCTGTCAATCAATTCTTGCGCCTGTGTTTTATCCAGTTTGGCTAACGGTTTGCCGTTTTTATCATTGATGCCGTTGACATCGGTCAGGAAAACCAGCTTCTCCGCTTTTAACGCCGCCGCAATGTCCCCGGCGAGCGGGTCGCCGTTGATATTGAGCATCACCGGCGCGTCCGCGGGTCTATTTACGGCATAATAGCTCAAGGGAGCCACCACCGGGACAAAACCGGCAGCCAGCAGCGCCTCTAAGACGGCTGTTTCCACTCGCTGGGTTACGCCCACGTAGCCCAGCTCCTTTTTCTCCACTTTACCCTGCACCAGCGCGCCGTCCACCCCGCTCAACCCCGCCGCCCGGCCGCCGAGCGTATTTAGCGTGCCGACAATCTGTTTGTTCATCAGCCCGCCGAGCACCGCCGCCACCATTTCCAGCGCGGGTTTATCCGTCACCCGTTCGCCGCGGACAAAAGCGGTGGGAATACCCTGCTTTTTAAGCCATTCCGTCACCACGTTGCCGCCCCCATGAATCACGACCAGTGATACACCCTTTTTCTGCAAAGCCACGATGTCTTCCAGAATCGGGTCGTGTTTCCCGAAGGTGGCGCCGCCGATTTTAACGACAATGGGTTTACTCACCATCTAACCTCTTACGTCAGGTCGTGTACTGGCTGTTGATGACCACGTACTGCTCGGTTAAATCACAACCCCAGGCGGTGGCTTCCGCCGGCCCGAGGTGCAAATCGACTTCGATTTTTATTTCTTTCGTTTTCAAAGCGTCGGTGGCAACCTGCTTGTTGAAATCCACCGGCGCGCCGTCTTTCAGCGTGAGGATGCCCGCCATCACGACCTCCAGCTTCGACTCGACGACTTCGACCTCGCTCCTGCCGAGCGCCGCGGTCACCCGCCCCCAGTTGGGGTCGCAGCCGTAAACCGCCGACTTCACCAGGCTGGAACTGACAATCGTGCGCGCCGCCCGCCGGGCTTCCGCCAGGCTCCGGGCGCCTTTGACCTTTACCTCGATGAGCTTGGTGGCGCCTTCCCCGTCCCGGGCGATGGCTTGGGCTAAATGCAGGCAGACCTGGTTCAACGCCCGCTGGAAGATATTGGTGGCCGGGCTGGTAGAGTCGATTATCTTGTTTTTCGCCACGCCGTTCGCCATTAACAGCACCGTGTCGCTGGGGCTGGTATCGCCGTCCACGGAAATCATATTGAAAGTAAGATTTACGGCGTCTTTCAACGCCTGATTTAAATAGTCGCCGTTCACCGTCGCGTCGGTGGTGATAAAGCACAGCATCGTCGCCATGTTGGGATGAATCATGCCGGAGCCCTTGGCGCAGCCCCCGATTGTGAAACTGCCGCCTTCGTATTCCACCTTCACCGCGATTTCCTTGGGCACGGTATCCGTGGTCATAATGGCGCGCTCGAAGGTATGCCCGCCGTCCGCGGTCAGCGCCATTTTCTCTATTCCCTGCTTGATGGCGGCCATCGGCAGGTTGACGCCGATAACCCCGGTGCTGCCCACCATCACCTCGTCGGCATCGATGCCCAGCGAGTACGCCGCCATTTCGGCGGTGGCATGGGCGTCTTTTATCCCCTGCCGGCCGGTGGAAGAATTGGCGCAGCCGCTGTTGACGATGACCGCCGAGACGCGGTTATGCTTCTGCAGGTTCTCCTGGTTGACGACCACCGCCGCGGACTTGATTTTGTTGGTGGTAAAAACCGCCGCCGCCTGGCACGGCTGCCGGGAGTAAATCATCCCCAGGTCCAGCACATTCTCCCCCGGCTTCTTGATGCCGGCGTAAACTCCCCCGGCGGTAAACCCCCGGGGGCTGGTCACGGAACCATCAGGCACAATTTCTATCTGACTCATAATAGTACATTATATCAAATCCGAAATACGAATAGCTAAATCCGAAACAAAAGGTAAAAACTTATATCTCAACAGCGGTTGAAAAGGCAGGCAAATTTCTATGGTCTGACAATCAGCAGCGTCACCGCCGGGATTAAGCCCCCGATGAACGCGGGAATAATACTGCCGACAATCACGACGAGGCTGCGCGCCTGCACCAGTCCGTAGGCATCCGCGGATACGTGCACGATATAGCTGGCGAGAAACCCCGTCAATACTCCGGAGAGCAGGAAAATCGTAAACTCGAATCCTTTCAGGTGATTCTGCAGACCTTTTTTCGCCAGAAGGTAAACCGCGTAGCCCAGCAGGCAAACCCCCAACCCGGTCAAAGCCCCGGCGATGAGCGCGAAGTTGGCGTAAGCACCATTGCTTTCCATCCCCGGGGGCAGTTCCGCCGAGGTCATCGCCAGGTAGCCCGCCAGCGCCCCGTACCCGGCGCACAGAATCAATTTCGCCAGGAACCCGGTGGGTATTTTTCTCATACGACTATTGAATAACATCCCCGGCATTTTGTCAATAGGCATATTCACCGCTTAACGTATATCGCTAATTCTACACACCGCCGTGTTATAATTAACCGAAATGACTGTCTACAGCGATTACGACCCGTTTGCCTGGATTTACAATGTGCACTGGGGCGACTCCTTCCTGCCGGTGATTATGCCCGTGCTGGAAAATATGGTGCTCCGCCGCCTGCCGCGCCGCGCCCGCATCCTCGACCTCTGCTGCGGCACCGGGCAGCTCGCCGCCAAACTCTCCGCTCTCGGCTACCGGGTGACGGGGCTGGACGGCTCGGAGAAAATGCTCTTTTACGCCCGGCAGAATGCCCCCGGAGTGAAATTTATCTCCGCCGACGCCCGCGACTTCCGGCTGCCGGAGAAATACGATGCCGTCATTTCTGCCTTCGACAGCCTGAATCACATTATGAAACTCACCGACCTGCAACAGGTTTTTACCCGCGTTTATGAAACCCTCGCGCCCGGCGGCATCTTCATCTTCGACCTTAACACCACCGAGGGCTTCAAACAGGAATGGCAGGGCGATTTCAATATCATCGAGGATGACCAGGTCTGCATCGTCGTCCAGAAATACGACTCCGTCCGCCGCCTCGCCGTTTACGATGTTACCGCCTTCCGCCTGCTCGACGGTAGCTGGTACCGGTCGGACTTCAAACTGCGGCAGAAAAATCACGCCGTCCCCCGGGTGCGGGGAGCGCTCCAGCAGGCTGGTTTCAAAAATATCACCGTCAGCGGTTTTGACTGGCAACAGGGACTTAAGCCCCTGACCCCGGCCGCCCGCCGCGCCTTCTTTATGTGCCGTAAACCGCCGGCAACCCGCTAAAAACCCCCTGCGCTGGTTGCATCTTTACTCTTTACGTCATTATAATTACCTGAAATCGGGTTAATCGTTTGATAAGAAGGTGGCGATATGAAAATTAAGTTTGAAAACAAAGACAATGTTTCCCAATCGGTATCGGTCGGTGAATTGACCGCCTGCTCTACCATTTGCCTGGTAGAAAACGGGCACGCTGTCTTCGGCGCCAATTTAGATCTTTTTCACCCTACCCGCTACGGTTTGATTTTCGTCAACAAACGCAACCTGGCAAAACGCGGGCTGCGCCCCGGGGCAAACGGACAGTACGCCCAGTGGGTTTCAAAATACGGCAGTCTTACCTTTAATCTGCTCGGCTACCAGTACGCCTGGGGCGGTATCAACGAAGCCGGACTGTCCATCAGTTCCCTCGCCCTGACCGAAACCTTTCCCCCGCCGTCCGACCACCGACCCCCGGTGGACGACCATTTCTGGAACCAGTATATCCTCGATACCTGCGCTACCGTCGAAGATGTCATCGCCAGCGAGAATAAGGTGCTTAATACCTCCGTCGGCAACCACCATCTGATTTGCGATAAAGCCGGTAATACCGTGGTCGTGGAGTGGATCGCCGGAAAAACACTGTTTTACACCGGGGACAATCTACCGGTGAAAGCGATTACGAATAACATTTACGGGCGTTCGTTGCGCTACTGGCAGCAGGACTGGGGCAAAACCGCTTACGCCCTCCGTTACCCGGGCGCCTCGCTCACCCGATTCTGCAAAGCCGCCAACCGCGTCCGGGATTTCAAGCCCGGCGTCTCTGGCTCAGCGGTGGATTACGCCTTCGAGACGCTGCGTAAAGTGGGGGTGCCGCCTATCATGAGAATTCCGGGGATGTACGCGCTGGTTTACTTCCCGGAAAGGAGATGGCGGGAGGGGACCGCGCGATTAGCTACCCACTGGAGTATGGTCTTCGATACCGCCGCCAATCGGGTCTACTACCGCACCCATCAAAATCCCCGGCGGCGCTATATCGATCTGAGCAAACTGGATTTCTCTCCTGAAACCCCGGTGAAAATGATGGATATCGATGCCGGCGGTCCCGGGGATGTCACCGGCGGCTTCACCGATTACAACCACGATGTCAATTTTAATCACCACTACCGCTTTGTCAAGGCTTATAACATCATCAAATTCAGCCGCGAGCCGGAGTGGCTGAAGGAAAACACTAAAAAAGAGATTGAAATTTTCGAAAGCTACCGTCCGGCTTAAACGCTTTCCCCGCGCTACTTGACTTTAAGCCAGACTTGCCATAACCTTTACTTTATGACCGCACCGCGCCGGCCGCTCATCGAGGTTTTCCCCACGCCATTTTCCCCTTTAGACTTATTCGAGTTTTTCCGCCCGTCTCCCGGGTGCTTCTGGCTGGATAGCGGTATGGACCCGCAAAAACTCGGGCGTTTTTCTTTTATGGGCAGCCAGCCCTTTCTTACCCTGCAGAGCCGCGGTAAAAATATCACGGCGACAGGTACGAACTCGAAAACGGTAGTAAAAGGCAATCCTTTCGATATTTTGTGCAGATACCTCGAAACCTACCGCCTGAACATACCGGACGCCCCGGTTCCCTTTACCGGCGGCGCCGTGGGCTTTTTAAGCTACGACCTCTGCCATCAGGTGGAAAAGCTGCCGAAAAAAGCGGTCAACGACCTCAAACTCCCGGAGATGCTCTTCGGTTTCTACGATGTCATCCTGGCTTACGACAACCTCGAAAAAACTTGTTATCTGGTATCCACCGGCTTCCCGGAAACGGATGAGAATAAAAGGCTAAAACAGGCAAGCTCCCGGCTGCAGGCTGTTAAACGACAACTCGCCGGCTTCAAACCGATGCCGCCACCGCCAGTCAAATCCCGCAAACCCGCCCCCATCAAAGGCAATTTCACCCACGCCGACTACGTCGCCGCCGTCGCCCGGGCGCGGCAGTACATCATCGACGGCGATATCTTCGAAGTCAACCTCTCCCAGCGTTTCGAGACGGACTTGACGATTCCCCCGTACGAACTCTACCGGCGCTTGCGGGCGGTCAACCCCGCGCCGTTCGCGGCGTATCTGGATTTCGGCAGACTGAAAATCGGCGGAGCCTCACCGGAAAGGTTTCTCAAAGTCACCGGCCGCCGGGTGGAAACCCGCCCCATCAAAGGCACCATCAAGCGTGGTAAAACCCCGGACGAAGACGCCCGGCAGGCAACTATTCTCTCCGGGAGCCTTAAAGACCGCGCCGAGAATATGATGATTGTAGACCTGGAGCGCAACGATTTGGGGCGTGTCTGCGTTTACGGCACGGTGAAAGTTACCGAACTGGCAATACTGGAAACCTTCCCCACCGTCTTTCATTTGACTTCCACCGTGAACGGGGAGTTACGCCCCGAGAAAAATATGGTGGATTTACTTCTGGCGACATTCCCCGGGGGCAGCATCACCGGCGCACCCAAAATCCGCGCTATGGAAATTATCGACGAACTGGAACCCACCCGCCGCAGCGTTTACACCGGCAGCCTGGGTTACTTCAGCTTTAACGGCAACGCCGATATCAATATCGTCATCCGCACCTTTATTATCCGTGGCAAAAAAGCCTATTTTCAGGTGGGCGGCGCCGTGGTCTACGATTCCGACCCGGAGGCCGAATACCAGGAAACCCTGCTCAAAGGTAAAGCCCTGCTCGCCGCGCTGGGAGTGAACGGATGATTTTGATTATCGATAACTACGACTCGTTTACCTACAACCTGGTGCAGTATCTCGGGGAACTGGGTGGTGAGCCTTTAGTCTTCCGCAATAATGCCGTCACCCTCCGAAAAATCGCGCGATTACAACCGTCCCACATCATTATCTCCCCGGGACCCTGCACCCCCAACGAAGCCGGCATCTCCAATGATGTTATCCGTCATTTCGGAGGGAAGATTCCGATTCTCGGCGTGTGTCTGGGACATCAGTGCATCGGGCAGGTTTACGGCGCCCGGGTGGAGCACGCCCCGCTCCCCACCCACGGCAAGAGTTCCGCCATTTACCACGACGGCAAGACCGTTTACCGCGGACTGCCCAATCCGTTCGAGGGCGGCCGCTACCATTCGCTGGTAGTCAACTGGGATAATGAGACCACGGAGCTGGTTAAAACCTCCCGGACTGCCGACGGCGTGATTATGGGCATCCGTCATCGAAAATACGTGGTGGAGGGAGTTCAGTTTCATCCGGAATCGGTTATGACGGGCACCGGACATTTGCTTCTGGCGAATTTCCTCCAGTATACTGAGCCTGTGTGGGAGCATCCGGCAAATGAGTGAACTTTTTTATCTTAACGGCAAACTAATCCCTAAAGAGCAGGCGAAAGTCTCCCTGCTGGATTACGGTTTTCTTTACGGCTACGGGCTTTATGAAACGGTGCGTGTTTACGGCAAAAAAGCCTTCCGGCTGGATAATCACCTCGCCCGGCTGAAGTTCGCCGGCGAACGGCTGGGGATAGTGGTCCACACGGCTCTTATGCGCGATGCCGTCAAGGACGTTATCAAAGCTAACGCCTTCCCCCAGACCCGGCTGCGGCTTTGTGTTTCCGCCGGGGAAGGCAGTATGACGCCCAGCCTGGCGTCCTGCGAACAGCCGACCATCGCCATTTTGGCAGCCGCTTACACCCCACCTGCCCCGGAAAAATACGCCGCCGGCTACACCGCCGTTACCTCCGGTATCCGGCGTAACAGCCGGTCGCCGGTTGTTTACCTCAAATCCGCCAACACCATCGAAAATATGCTGGCGCGGCAGGAAGCCCGGCGCGCCGCCGCCGACGAAGCGCTGTTCCTCAACGAAAAGGATTATCTCACCGAAGCCGCCGGGAGCAACCTCTTCGCAGTACGCGACAGCGTACTGTTTACTCCGAAATACGATGCCGGCATCCTGCCCGGTGTCACCCGCGTGGTGGTTTTTGAACTGGCGACAAAGTTAGGCATAAAATATAAAGAGGTGAACATCAAGCCTGACAGCTTGGCACAGTCCGACGAAGCTTTTCTCACTAATTCATTGATTGAAATCGTGCCGCTGACCGTGGTCGACGGCAAAAAAATCGCGGACGGCAAACCGGGGAATGTGACCCGCCAGCTGATGCAGGCATACACCCGGCTGGTAAAGAAGGAAACAAGATGAGTGAACTCGAAGAAGGCAAACAATTACAACTCGATTACGCGAAGCTGGCGAAAATCGCGGCGAAATGCCCGGACGTCATCCCCGTCGCCGTGCAGAATATTGATACTGGAGAAGTGATTCTGGTCGCCTATGTCAACGAACGCGCTCTGAAAGTGGCGCTGGAAACGAAAACGGCGGTCTTCTGGTCCACCTCCCGCAACGAACTCTGGGAAAAGGGCAAAACCTCCGGCGAAACCTTTGATTTGCTAGAGGTGCGGGTCAACTGCGAGCAGAATTCGCTGCTGTTCAAGGTCAGGCCCCGGCGCGGCGGCATCTGCCACACCAAAAACAAAAAGGGCGAGCCGCGGAATTGCTACTACCGCAAGCTCAACTTCAAAACCGGGGAATTAGTTAACACCGACCCGTAATACCAACGCGGATTGCCGGGTATTTCATTACGAAGATCTAAATTTATTTAGGACACATTGGCTTTTGCCTATATTAGTGGGTATATCCCATTTGTAAACATGTCCCACAATATGCTAGGATAATTACATGGTCACTAAAATAATTAAAAACGAGAGATTCCGTACTGTTGCGACCAATGTGAAGCCTGATACGAGAAAAAGGGTCATTCTGTCCAAAGCAATTTTAAACCGCGACGTTACCTATCATGTTTATTGTAATGAAATCGGACAAATTCTCCTTGACCCGCAGGTAAGCATCCCCGCTGCCGAAGCATGGCTGTTCAACAATCCAGCAGCTAGACAAGCCGTCGCCAAAGGACTCCAAGAAGCCGCCGCCGGAAAAGTCACCAGCATTAAACTCAAGAAACTATAGGCACGCGATTGTTCGATATTTTCTGGACAGAGAGCGCACAAATTGAATTTAAGCGTTTGAAAAGTGACCGTTCGCTGGAAAAACAGTATAAAGCGGTCAAGAAAACGCTCTTACTGCTCGCGGCGAATCCACGGCATCCCGGATTAAAAACCCACGAGTATTCCAGTCTTAAAGGACCTGCCAAGGAAAAGGTCTTCGAGGCTTATGCGGAACAAAACACCCCGGCCGCTTACCGGGTGTTCTGGTATTACGGTCCCGGCAAGGGAGAAATTACCGTAATCGCGATTGTGCAGCACCCTTAACATTGTCTTAACCGAACACTGTTATAATGACCTTATGATACAGATTAAAGACCTCGCCAAGACTTATCACCTCGGCGAGGAAACGGTCCGGGCGCTGGACGGCATTTCCCTTGAAATCGCTACCGGTGAATTCGTGGCGTTTATGGGACCTTCCGGCTCCGGCAAGTCTACCCTGCTCCATCTTATCGGCGGGCTGGATACCCCCACCTCCGGGAGCATCGTGGTGGACGGCCAGAACTTAAGCCGCGCTTCCGACCAGCAACTGGCGGTTTACCGCAATACCAATATCGGTTTCGTCTTCCAGTCTTTCCACCTGCATCCCATCTACAACGCGCTGGAAAACGTTGCCATCCCGCTCATTTTCAGCGGCATCCCCCGGGAGGAAAGACTCAAACGTGCCCGCGCCTCGCTGGAAGCCGTCGGCATGGGGCACCGCGCCACCCACCACCCCAGCGAACTTTCCGGTGGCGAGCGGCAGCGTGTCAGCATCGCCCGGGCGCTGGTGATTAACCCCCGCTATCTCCTCGCCGACGAACCGACCGGTAACCTGGACTCGGTCAACGGCAACCGCATTATGGACATTTTAATATCACTCAATCGCCTTAACGGCATCACCCTCATTATTTCCACCCACGACAAGGACATCGCGCGCCACGCCCGGCGGATCATCTCCCTCAAAGACGGCTCCATCGTCGGAGACACTAATGCGCCTTAACGATATCATCGGCACTGCTTTTACCAACCTCAGTCGCCGCAAGCTGCGCACGGCTCTAACCATTTTAGCCGTCGTCATCGGCGCCACTTTAATCGGGCTGCTGGTTTCCATCGGCACGGGGCTGCAAGGCTTTATCGTGGGACAGTTCGGACAGACGCTGCCCCAGGACCAGATTACCGTTTCCTCCACCCGCACCGAGTTCTTCAGCAACCAGCGTCCGGAACCCACTGAAATCACCCGCACGGAAGCCGCCGTCGCCAAACCTTTTGCCGCCGCGGATATCGCCGCCATCCGCGCCATCAATGGCGTGTTGAGAGTGGATTACGCTTTTAACGTGAACGCCCGGTACGTAAAACCAAAAGATAGCGAGAAAATCTACACCGTCGAGCCGTCCGCCGTGCTCAACTACGAGGCAAAGGTAAGACCTCTGTCCGCGGGTACTTATTTCAGCGATACCGATACCGGCGTCTGTCTGATTGCTTATAACTATCTGCCCGCCTTCGGCTGGGAGAAGGAAGCCTCCGTAATCGGCAAAGAGATCACCATCACCGTCGGCAAACAGAATGCCTACGACCGCCAGACTCAGGATTACACCTTCACCATCGTGGGGGTCATCGACCCCACCGTGAGCAATATGGAGGTGTTGATTCCGCAGGCGGACGGCATCGCGATGGCGCAGTACTACCGGAACGATACCGCCATCTTCACCGAAGCCCAGCCGGGATTTACCCTGAAAGTACAGGTGGCAGAAGCCAGTCAGATTGATACGGTTGCCGATAATATTAAAGCATTAGGCTTCGGCACGATTACCCCGCTGGAAATCCTCGACCGCATCAATAGTATTTTCAGCGTCATTCAAATCGGTTTGAGCGCCTTCGGTGTCATCGCCCTGGTGGTGGCGTCCATCGGCATTATCAACACTCTTTTGATGGCAGTGCACGAACGCACCCGGGAAATCGGCATTATGAAAGCCGTGGGCGCCACCAAAAGCAACATTCGCTGGCTGTTCACGCTGGAAGGCGGGGCGCTGGGGTTCGCGGGCGGCATCATCGGGTGCGGCATTGCCTTTGTCGCCGGGCAGGCGCTTAATTTCATCGGGGCGCGCACATTCTTAAGCGATTTCCCCGGATTCAAGCTCTCCAATTTCGATTTCTGGCTGTTCCCGGCGGTCGTCGCCCTGACCACGGCGGTCAGCCTGCTGGCGGGTCTTTACCCCGCCAATAAAGCGGCGCAACTGGACCCGGTGGAATCATTAAGATACGAGTAAATCTTCAGGTAATTCCCCGCACGACGGCATCCGTCATCTTACACACGCGCGCCATTTCCTTCACGTCGTGCACCCGGACGATATCCGCCCCGTGAGCAATGCCCAGCGCTACCGTTGCCGCCGTGCCCTCTACCCGCTCGGCGGCTGGCAAATTCAGCACCATTTTTATCAGGGATTTGCGGGACGTGCCGATAAGAATCGGCTTCCCCAGCGCTTTCAACTCGGCTAAACGCCGGATGATTTCGATGTCCTGCTGCCAAGTTTTCCCGAACCCGATGCCGGGGTCAACGACGATATTTTTTTCTTTTACCCCGGCTGCCATTGCCAGATTGATGCTCTGCCGTAAGTAAGAAATCACTTCCGCCATGACATCAGGATAAGTCGCAGTGTCCCGTTGTGTCCCGGCATCATACCCGCCGATATCACGCTGATTGCTCATCAAAATGATGGGTACCTGGTGCTTTGCGGCCAGGTCCGCCAGCCGCGGTTCTTTTTTCAATCCCCACTGGTCGTTGAGAATCGCGGCGCCTGCCTGCAAAGCCTGCCGCGCCACCTCGTATTTCATCGTGTCCACGCTGACGGGGATTTTCACTGCCGCCGCGATCTGCTCTACCGCCGGGATTACCCGCCGCAATTCCTCATCTTCAGAAATGGGCTGATAGTTAGGACGGGTAGACTCCCCGCCGATATCCAGCATATCCGTGCCCTCCGCCTCGAACCGGCGCGCCTGCGCCAGGGCGCTTTCCGCTGCCGGCAGCCCGTCCCCGGAAAAAGAGTCCGGCGAGACATTGATGATGCCCATCACATAGGTACGGCTGCCCCAGTGGAAAGTAGTGTTCCCCGAAAGTGTTGACTGCATTTTCACCGCCTCCGGCGCGGGACGAAAGTATCAGCCCGCTGCCCCCGGTTTGCCCCATTTTTGAGCCTGAATCAGGGCTTCCCCCATTGACAAACAAGGCTCCCGGTGCTATATTATAACTGCTGGGCCACATCTTAGCCAATATACTGCGGGAGGTGCTTGATGCGAATTCATGCAGTATTGAGGGTAAGGCAAGTTGACAGTTGAAGCCTCGCGAAGGACGCGGGGCGGTATGGAAACGAATGTCTGACTCTTAATTAAACGGGTTGTTGGAAGAACACCCTTTACGGTAGGGATTACCGCGAGTGAGTCGGATTCGTGGGACTGAATCCAGGATGGAGAGCGCTGAAACAGGTGACTCTCCATCATTTTTTAGTTGAGAAACCCTCGCAATTTTGGTTACAATCAATTTAGAGGTTCACAATGAGCTACCGCTACTCCTGGAATGCCACCACCAAAGCCATCTGGGTGCTCATCGGCGCCAACGTGCTGCTTTTTCTCGCCACGTTGTTTGCCCGTAACTCCGGCTTTTTAAACACGTTGGTCATTTCCCGCGATAACTTGACCACTTATCCTTGGTCGCTGGTCACCAGCATGTTTCTGCATAGCCCCTACGATTACTTCCATATACTCTTTAATATGCTCTGGCTGTATTGGTACGGGACGGCGCTGGTGCGGATTCTCGGCGAGGGTAAGTTTTTAGCGCTTTATTTTGCCGGGGGCATCATCGGCAACCTTACTTTTGTCCTCATCGAGCCTTATGCCTCCGCCATCGGAGCTTCCGGCGCGGTGCTGGCGCTCGGCGGCGCGCTGGCAGTAATGCGTCCTAAAATCAAGGTCGTGCTTTTCCCCATCCCCATCCCGATGGACCTCTGGGTCTATGTGCTCTTCGGTTCGGTATTGCTCGGTATCGTTATGCCGGCGCTCAGCAGTTCTTCACTGGTCGGCTGGCAGGCGCACCTCGGCGGGCTGCTCACCGGCGTCGCTACCGGGTTCTACTTCCGCCGCTGGGAACGTAAACGCGGTATCTGGTATTAACCCCTTCAACCGTATTTGACAATCCCCTCTGATTATGTTATCTTTTTTATATTATGAACGAGCTAACGGGCACCCTAGTACTTATTGTTACATACTCAAGCCGGTGAGTGGGCTCGTCTCCAACCGCTAACGGGGCCGTCCCACTGGGACGGCTTTTTTTTATTCTAAAAAGGCAGGCATAAAGATGAGAAGTGATGCCATCAAGACCGGGGTGGAACGCGCCGGGCACCGGGCGCTATTGCACGCCGTCGGGGTGAAAAGCGCCGATATGCGTAAACCTTTCGTAGGTATTGTTAACAGCTACAGCGAAATCGTCCCCGGGCACATCGGCCTACAGGCGCTGGCTCACGCCGTCAAAGAAGGCGTTTACCAGGCCGGGGGCGTTCCCTTCGAAGTGAACACCATCGCCGTGTGCGACGGTATCGCCATGAACCACAACGGTATGAAATACAGCCTGCCCAGCCGCGAACTGATTGCCGACTCGGTGGAAACCGTGGTGGAATCTCACGCCTTCGACGCGCTGGTCTTTATGCCTAATTGCGACAAAATAATTCCCGGAATGTTAATGGCGGCGGTGCGTTTGAACATCCCCGCCGTTTTTGTTTCCGGCGGCCCGATGTTAGCCGGGAAGCGTGTGGTTAAAGGCAAAACCGTAGATATCGACCTGATTTCCGTCTTCGAAGCCGTGGGCAAGGTCGTCCGCAAGGAGATGACCGAAATGGAATTGACGGAAATGGAAGAACTGGCGTGCCCCGGCTGCGGCAGTTGCGCCGGGATGTTCACCGCTAACACGATGAACTGCCTCACGGAAGCGCTGGGTATGGGGCTGCCGGGTAACGGCGCCATCCCCGCCATCGATAGCCGCCGCGTGCAGTTGGCGCGTCAGGCGGGCGCCCAGGCAGTGGAGATGTTCCGGAAGAATATTTGTCCGCGCGATATCATCACGGAAAAATCCCTGGTGAACGCTTTCACCGTGGATATGGCGATGGGCGGCAGCACCAACTCCGTCCTCCATTTGATGGCAGTCGCCAATGAAGCCGGGGTGAAATTTTCGCTGCAAAAACTCAATGAAATCAGCGCGCGTACCGCGTATATCTGTAAACTCAGCCCGACGGGGCATTACCACATCCAGGACCTCGACCGCGCCGGGGGCATCCCCGCTATTATGAACGAGGTGAAAACCCGGTTGTTCACCGATTTAATCACCGTTACCGGAAAAACCGTCGGCAAAAATATCGCCGGGGCGAAAGTGCTGGATAGAGACGTCATTCGCACCAAAGCCAACGCCTATTCCAAAACCGGTGGGCTGGCGATTCTCTTCGGCAACCTGGCGCCGGAAGGGGCGGTGGTGAAAAAAGGCGCCGTCGACCCGGCGATGTTGAAACACCGCGGTCCCGCCCGTGTTTTTGATTCCGAGGAAGCTGCCACCAAAGCCATTCTGCAGGATAAGATAAAACCCGGCGACGTGGTCATCGTGCGCTACGAAGGCCCGAAGGGCGGCCCCGGCATGCGCGAAATGCTCACCCCGACATCTTTGATTGCCGGGATGGGCTTGGACGACAAGGTGTGCCTGATTACCGACGGACGTTTCTCCGGCGGCTCCAGAGGCGCTGCCATCGGGCACGTTTCGCCGGAAGCCGCCAGCCGCGGCCCCATCGCCGCCCTGAAAACCGGTGACATCATTGAAATAGACATCCCCAATAATCAACTCAGCGTGGCGCTGACGGACAAAGAAATTCAAACCCGTTTGAGTAAACTCAAGCCGTTCACGCCCCGGGTGAAAACCGGGTACCTGCGGCGCTACGCCGAAAAAGTCGGCTCTGCCAGCACCGGCGCAATTTACATAGATTAGGAAGGAAAACACGACGATGAAAATGACAGGTGGGCAAATAATCTGCGATTGTCTGGTTAAAGAAGGCGTCGATACTATTTACGGCATCCTGGGGGGCGCCATTCTGCCGCTCTATGACACCTTGCCGCAATTCCCCCAGCTGCATCACGTACTGGTGCGCCACGAGCAGTGCGCCGCGCACGCCGCCGAGGGCTACGCCCGCGTCACCGGCCGGGTGGGCGTCTGCTTCGCCACCTCCGGACCCGGGGCTACCAACCTGGTCACCGGCATCGCCAACGCTTACCTGGATTCCACGGCGATGGTCGCCATCACCGGGCAGGTAGCCCGCCGCTTTATCGGCAAGGATGCCTTTCAGGAAATCGATATCACCGGCATCACCCTGCCCATTACCAAGCATAACTACCTCGTGCGGGATGCCAGTCAGCTCCCGAAAATCGTCAAAGAGGCATTCTATATCGCCCGTACCGGGCGCCCCGGTCCGGTGCTCATCGACGTCCCCAAAGATGTCTTCACCGAACAGGTGGAATATCACGCGCCGGGGAAAATAGATTTACCCAGCGTCAAACCCGTCACCAAAGGGCACCCGGCGCAAATCCAGAAAGCCGCCAAACTGATTAATGAGGCTCAGAAACCGGTCATTATCGCCGGCAGAGGGGTGATACTTTCCGGCGCCAGCGCTGAGCTGAAAGAACTGGCGGAAAAAGGGCAGATACCGGTGGTGACCACCCTGCTGGGCATCAGTTCTTTCCCGGAATCCCACGTCTTGAGCTACCGCTGGATAGGCATGCACGGTATGGGTTACGCCAATATGACAGTCAATAACTCCGACCTGGTGATTGCCATCGGCATGCGGTTCGACGACCGGGCAACCGCTGAAGTGAGCGGCTTTGCCAATCACGCCAAGATTATCCACATTGATATTGACCCGGCGGAAATCGGCAAGAATGTTGCCGTGGACGTGCCTATCGTCGGCGATGTCAAAGCCGTCCTGGGACCGCTGAACAAGCTGGTACAACCGGCGGCGCACGGCGAATGGCTGCAGCAGTTGGACGGCTACCGCCGCGAGCACCCCTCCACGGAAATCCGTGACGCTGCCTCCATTTTGCCGCAATACGTCATCAGCGAAATCTACAACGCCACCGGAGGCGATGCCACCATCGTGACCGGCGTGGGGCAGCAGCAGATGTGGGCGGCGCAGCACTTCACCTACAACCAGCCCAATACCTTTATCTCCTCCGGCGGACTGGGTACAATGGGTTTCGGGCTGCCGGCGTCCGTGGGTGTCAAAATGGGCCGCCCGGAAAGCACCGTCTGGCTCATTGACGGCGACGGCTCGTTCCAGATGACCCTGCACGAACTGGCGACCATCCAGCAGGAAAAATTGAACATCAAAATCGCCATCATGAACAACGGCTTCCTGGGAATGGTGCGGCAGTGGCAGGAGCTTTTCCACGGCAGACGCTATGTCGCCACCCCGCTCTGGGGACCGGATTTTATCAAGCTGGCGGAAGCCTACGGCATCGCCGGGGCGAAAGTACAGCGCAAGGAAGAAGTGATTCCCGCCATCCAGCAGGCGATGGCGTACGACGGGCCCTTTATTATCGATTTCGGCGTGGAGCCGGAAGAAAACGTTTACCCCATGGTGCCCCCGGGAGCCTCGCTCTCGCAATTTTTAGAAATGCCGAAACAGGAGGCAGCTTTATGGCCGCAACGAAGCACACTTTAGTCGCCCTCGTGGCAGACCAGCCGGGCGTTTTGAACCGCGTGGCAAGCTTGTTCCGCCGCCGCGGTTTTAACATCCAGAGTATTACGGTCGGGCACAGCGAAACCCCGGGAGTCTCCCGGATGACCATCGTGGCGGACGGCAGCAATACCTCCGTGGAGCAGGTACGCAAGCAATTGGATAAGCTGGTGGAAACCATTAAAGTAACGGACATCACCACCGAAGACCGGGTGGAACGGGAGCTGGCTTTAATCAAGGTGAAATCCACCTCCGCCACCCGCAGCGAGATTATCCAGATTGTGGATATTTTCCGCGCCAATATCGTGGACGTGTCCCTGGACTCGCTCACCGTGGAAGTTACCGGCGACGAGAATAAAATGGACTCCTTACTCAACCTGTTACAGGGATTCGGGGTCAAAGAAGTCTGCCGCACCGGGAAAATCGCGATGACCCGCGGTATTATCAATCCCGCCGAAAGCGCGCGGAAGACACCCGCCGCGGCTGAATAATCCGGAGCGTATTGCTTTTAAAGGTATTTAGTGCTGTAATTGAGATGAAGGAAAGGAGGGAAAACCGAGATGTATAAGAAAATGCTGGTGTTGCTCGATGGCTCGCAACTGGCAGAAATCGTCTTCCCTTACGTTACCGGGGTCGCCGGCAGGCTGGGCATCGACGTTACACTGCTGCACGTTTACGCCCCCGGCGCCCGGGAGTTCGCCCCGATGTACCAGGCTTATATCGATAGTTCCGCCGAAGCCCTGCAGGCGCAGGCCAGGGAAATGCAGAAAGCCGCCGGCAAACAGGCTCATAAACCGGTGCAGGTCCGCGGCGAAATCAAGATGGGCTACCACGCCGAGGAAATTTTAAAGTACGTGGATACTAACAACATCGATATTATCATGATGGCCAGCCACGGCCGTTCCGGCGGCACCCGCTGGAATATGGGCAGCGTGGCGGATAAAATCCTGCGCGCTTCCAAAGTTCCCGTTTTCCTGGTCCACGCCGGCAAGGAACAGGCGGTGCCTTACAACGAGTGGCCTTCCCGTACCATGCTGGTGCCGATGAGCGGCGCCGATGTTTCTGCCACCGTCCTGCCTCACGCCCTGACGCTGGCGGCGCAAAGCGGCGCCATCACAGAAGTGGTGCTCTTACAGGTCATCGAACCGCCGTCAACCCCGGCTTATTACTCGCCGGAACTGACCGGCGTCCCCTTCAACTGGGGACAGTTCGTGGAACAGGAAATCGAACGCGGCAAGAAAAAAGCGGCGGAATATCTCGCCGGCATCGAAAAACAATTCAGAGATATCGGTATGCCGGTACGCTCCATCATCACCTCCGGGACCCCGGCGGATGAAATTATCTGTTTTGCCAACAAAAATCCGTTTACTATCATCGTTATGGCAACTCACGGACGCTCCGGCTTCCGGCGGCTGGTTTACGGCAGCGTCGCGGAAAGCGTCCTTTTCGGCACCATTAACCCGATTATGCTCGTGAAACTAAATTAAAAAATTTTAGGAGGAACAATGGCAAAGGTTTATTACGACAAAGACTGTAATTTGAAGTTGCTCGAAGGTAAAGTGGTCGGCATCGTCGGCGGTTTCGGCAACCAGGGGCACGCCCACAGCCAGAACCTGAGGGACAGCGGCTGCAACGTGATTGTGGCGGAATTGAAAGGCAGTCCTGCCTGGCAAGCCGCTAAAGCCGCCGGGTTCCAGGTGATGGAAGTCGCCGAAATGGCGAAAAAAGCGGATGTCATTATGATACTCATCCCGGACCCCATCCAGAAAAAGGTTTATGAGGCTTCCATCGCGCCTTACCTGACCAAGGGCAAAACCCTGATGTTCGCCCACGGGTTCAATATCCATTACGGGCAGATTGTCCCGCCCGCGGATGTGGACGTGACGATGATTGCCCCCAAATCTCCCGGCAGAATGGTGCGGCAGCTTTACGTGGACGGCAAAGGCACGCCCGCTCTCGTCGCCGTGTATCAGGACGCCTCCGGGAAAGCCCTGCAGAACGCCCTCGCCTACGCCAAGGCGCTCGGCGTCAGCCGCGCCGGCATTATCCAGACCACCTTTGAAGAAGAAACCGAGACCGACCTCTTCGGCGAGCAGGCGGTACTTTGCGGCGGCGTGTCCGCCTTAATTAAAACCGGGTTCGAAACGCTCGTGGAAGCCGGCTACCAGCCGGAAATCGCCTACTTCGAGGTCTGCCATGAACTGAAACTGATTGTGGATTTGATTAACCAGGGCGGTATTGCCCATATGCGCAACTCCGTCAGCGAAACCGCCAAGTACGGTGACATCACCCGCGGCCCGCGCGTCATCAACGAACTGGTGAGAGAGGAAATGGAAGATATTCTCACCGAAATCCAGGACGGCAGCTTCGCCCGCGAGTGGATTCTGGAAAACCAGGCCGGCAAGCCGATGTACAACGCCCTGCTGCGGATGGACGCTTCCCATCCTATCGAGGAAGTTGGCGGCGAACTGCGCAAGATGATGGACTGGCTCAACCAGCCCGCTAAAGAAACCAAGAAAACTAAGAAAAAATAAAATAACCGGGTAAGTATATGGAAAAGGTAATAATATTCGATACGACTTTACGCGACGGCGAGCAGGCCGCCGGGGGCACGCTCAACATTCAGGAAAAACTGGAAATCGCCCGCCAGCTGGAAAAACTCGGCATCGACGTTATCGAGGCGGGGTTCCCGGTCACGTCCCCCGGCGATTTCGAGGCGGTGCGCCTTATCGGCAAGGAACTGCGCACCCCCACCGTTTGCGTGCTTACCCACGCCAATATCGACGCGGTCGACCAGAGCTGGGAGGCGGTGAAAATCGCCAAAAATCCCCGCATCCACATCGTGCTGTCGTCATCGGATATTCACCTTTTCTACCAGTTAAGAAAAAGCCGCGATGAAGTCGTCAAAATGTCGGTGGAAACGGTCGCCCGCGCCCGGAAATACTGCTCCGACGTGGAATTTTCCGCCATGGACGCCAGCCGCACCGACCCGGAGTTTATCTACCGGCTGCTGGAAGCCGTCATCAAAGCCGGCGCCACTACGGTCAACATACCGGACACGGTCGGCTTCGCCATGCCGCCGCAGTTCGGCGACCTGATTTCCAGCGTCTTTGAAAAAGTGCCGAATATCCACAAAGCGGTGGTCAGTATTCACTGTCACAATGACCTGGGGCTGGCGGTCGCCAACAGCCTGGAAGCCGTCAAACGCGGCGCCCGGCAGGTGGAAGGCACCATTAACGGCATCGGGGAAAGGGCGGGCAACGCCGCGCTGGAAGAAATCATTATGGCGCTGAAAACCCGTGAAGACTATTACCGATTGACGACCGGTATCGATACCACGCAGATTTACAAGACGAGCCGTCTCGTCAGCGAGTTGACCGGCTTCTCCATTCAAGCCAATAAAGCCATCGTCGGCGGCAACGCCTTCCGTCATTCCTCCGGACTGCACATCGACGGCATGATTAAGGACGCTCAAACCTACCAGATTATCGACCCGCGCTCCGTAGGCATCCCCGCCAGCAGCCTGGTGCTGGGCAAGACCAGCGGGCGGCACGCCTTCAAGGAAAGACTGGCGGAGCTGGGCTACAGCCTCAACGAAGATAGTTTGAACCGCGCCTTCGCGGCTTTCAAAGAATTAGCCGATAAAAAGAAAAATGTCACCGACCGCGATATCGAGTCGCTGGTGGCGCAGGATAAACGCGCCGAAGCCGATACCTACAAGCTGGACCGTATCCAGGTCACCTGCGGCGACCGCGGTATTCCCACCTCCGCCGTGACGCTGATTGACCCGGACGGTAAGCTGAAGTCGGATGCCTCCGTGGGCACCGGCCCGGTGGACGCCACCTGTAAGGTCATCGATAAAATCATCAAAATCCCCGGCATCCGGCTCACGGAATTCACCGTTAACTCCGTGACCGAAGGCATCGACGCCATCGGCGAGGTGCTCATCCGCGTGGAAAGCGACGGTTTGAGCTACACCGGCCGCGGCGCCCATACGGATATCATCGTCGCCAGCGCCCGGGCTTACGTCAACGCGCTCAACCGGGTGCTCGCCGCCCGAAAAAATAAGTCTAAAAAATAACGGGGGACAGGATGCCGCAGGAACTGGAAATGATACTCCGCCTCCTGTTAGCCGCCGTATTGGGCGGCGCCATCGGGGCGCAGAGAGAGTGGGAAGGCAAACCCATCGGCTTACGTACCTTGGCGTTGATTTCGATGGGTTCGGCATTGTTTGCCATCGTCTCCGGGCTGAGCTTCGCCGGGGGCGACCCCTCCCGCATTGCCGCCGGTATCGTCACCGGCATCGGCTTCCTGGGCGCCGGGGCGATTCTGCACCGGCACGGTGGGGTGGAAGGTCTGACCACCGCCGCCGCCATCTGGATTTCCGCCGGCGTCGGGCTGGCAGCCGGGGCAGGTTTGTATTTGATTGCGGCGGTCAGCGCCGCCTTTACTCTAGTAATCCTGTTTATCCCGCGCATTGCACCGCGAAAATAAATAAGCCCATCAAAAAGGACATAATTATGAACCTAGCTGAAAAAATATTAGCTACCCATTGCGGCAAAAAATCGGTAGCCCCGGGGGAATTCGTTAACGTCAGGGCGGATATCGTCCTTTCCAACGATATTACCGCCCCTATCGCCATCCGGGAGTTTCGCAAAATCGGGGTGAAAAAAGTCTTTGACCCGAAGAAAATCATTATGGTTGCCGACCATTACGTCCCCAACAAGGATATCGCCTCCGCCGAGCAGACTAAAGTAATGCGTGATTTCGCCAACGAGCAGGGCATTATGTATTACGATGCCGGGAGAATGGGCATCGAACACTGCCTGCTGCCGGAACAGGGCATCGTGCTCCCGGGTGACGTGGTCGTCGGGGCGGATTCCCACACCTGCACCTACGGCGCGCTGGGCGCTTTTGCTACCGGTATGGGCAGCACCGACATCGCGGCGGCGATGGCGACCGGCGATATCTGGATGAAAGTACCGCCGACTATCAAATTCGTTTATCACGGCAAGCTTCCCAAATGGGTCGGGGGCAAGGACCTGATTCTATACACCATCGGGCAAATCGGCGTCGACGGGGCATTATACGCCGCCATGGAATTCACCGGTGAAGCCATCTCCCAGCTTTCGATGGACGGACGGTTCACCATGGCAAATATGGCGATTGAAGCCGGGGGCAAAGCCGGGTTATTCCACGTCGATAAGAAAACCCTGGATTATGTAAAGCCGCGTGCCAAACGTGATTATAACGTATTTAAGCCGGATGCCGACGCCCAATTCGCGCAGGTTTACGAGTGGGATGTCTCCAAGATGGAGCCGCAGGTATCCTGCCCGCACCTCCCCTCCAACACCAAACCCGTGAGTAAAGTAGGCAAAATTACCATCGACCAGGCGGTGATCGGCTCCTGCACCAACGGACGGTTGAGCGATTTGCAGCTCGCCGCCAGCATCTTAAAAGGCAAGAAGGTCGCCAAAAACGTGCGCTGTATCGTTATCCCCGGCACCCCGCAAATCTGGCAGGAAGCCATGCACGAAGGCTTGTTCGATATCTTTATCGACGCCGGCGCCGTGGTCTCCACCCCTACCTGCGGACCCTGCCTCGGCGGCTATATGGGTATCTTGGCGGGCGGCGAAAGGGCTATTTCCACCACCAACCGCAACTTCGTCGGCAGAATGGGCAGCACCAAGAGCGAGGTTTACCTGGCGAATCCCGCCGTGGCGGCCGCGTCCGCCATCACCGGCCGAATTACGTCCCCGGAGGAAATCTAATTTGTCATTCTGAGGGAGTCCCGATATTATCGGGACGACTGAATGAATCTGGTTTTTATGATTACTGGATACTTCGCTCCGCTCAGTATGACAAGGAGTATTAAGATGGCAGTTAAAAAAGAAACCTGGCGCGAGAAACTGGTTTCAACCACCCAGCGGCAGCAATTACCCCGGGTGGTAGAAGTCAACGAGAAAATGAGTAAGAAATGGGGGGAAGGTACCTGCGTCATCCCTTCGCCTGTGGAAGTCGATGCCCTGATGAAAAGCGTGCCTAAAGGCAAACTCATTACCATGAACCAGATACGCGCGGTGCTGGCGGCGAAATATCAAGCGACCTTTGGCTGACCCATTACCACCGGCATTTTTGCCGGCATGGCTGCCCGGGCGGCGGCAGAAGAGGAAATGGCAGGCAAAAAGAATATCACCCCCTACTGGCGCACACTGAAAGGTAAGGGGGAACTCAACGAAAAATACCCGGGCGGACTGGACGACCATGCCAGACGTCTTAAAGCCGAAGGGCACACAATAGAACTGGATAAATCAGGAAAGCCAAAACGCGTCAAGGATTGGGAGAAGAAAACGATAAAATAACACATTGTCATTCTGACCCCGATGAAAATCGAGGGAAGAATCTAGTTTTTATGATTACCGGATACTTCGTCCTCCGCTCAGTAGGACATTAGGAGAGGAAAATCAACATGTTAAAAGGAAAAGTCTTTAAATACGGCGCCAACGTGGATACGGACGCCATCATCCCCGCCCGGTACCTCAACACCTCGGACCAGGGAGAACTTGCCAAACATACCATGGAGGACATCGACCTCGACTTCGTCAAAAAAGTTAAGCCGGGAGATATCGTCGTCGCCACCACCAACTTCGGCTGCGGCTCCTCCCGGGAGCACGCGCCGCTGGTGCTCAAGACCTCCGGCGTGTCCTGTGTCATCGCCAAGAGCTTCGCCCGCATCTTTTTCCGCAACTCCATCAACATCGGGCTTCCCCTGCTGGAAAGCGACGCGGCGGTGGACGGCATCAACGCCGGGGACACGGTGCAGGTTGATTTGGAGAAGGGCATCATTCACAATGTAAGTACGGAGAAAAAATTTAAAGCCAAACCTTACCCGGAATTCATGAGCACGCTGATTACCGCCGGGGGCTTGATTGAGTACACTAAAGAGAGGGTAAAGCAACACTAGTTGTCATCCTGAACATCGTGAAGGATCTAGTTCCCTTAACACTGTTTTAAGAAAGCGAGGGGACTGGATTCTTCGGTTCCCTCAGAATGACAGTGAAATGTAAGGGCAGGTTTGAAACCTGCCCCAACGGATAAAAATAGAAACAAAAACAGGAGTCAACAATGGCAAAATTCAACATCGTGGTCACCGCCGGCGACGGCATCGGCCCGGAGGTCACGGCAGAAGCCGTCAAAGCCCTGCTGGCAGTCGGTAAAAAATACGGGCATACCTTTGAGCTTGACCACCAGCTCATCGGCGGGGTCGCCATCGATAAATACGGCGTTGCTTTAACCGATGACACCTTAAAACGGGCAAAGAAGGCGGATGCCGTACTGCTGGGCGCCGTGGGCGACCCCAAGTACGATAATCCCCTGAATAAAGTCCGCGTCGAGGACGGGCTGCTGGCGCTGCGCAAAGGCATGGGACTTTATGCCAACCTGCGCCCGGTCAAAGTCTTCGACCTGCTGGCAGACCACACCAACCTCAAGCCGGAAGTCGTCAGAGGGGTGGATTTAATCGTGGTCCGGGAACTTACAGGGGGGCTGTATTACGGACGCCCCAAGCGGGTCTACACGACGTCACGCGGCAGACGGGGCATCAACTCGATGGTTTATACCGAGCAGGAAATCGCCCGCATTGCCCGGGTCGGCTTCGAACTGGCGCGCAGCCGCCGCAAAAAGTTAATGTCGGTGGATAAAGCCAACGTACTGGATGTCTCCCGGCTGTGGCGGCAGGTCGTCTCCGAAGTCGCCCAAGAGTACCCGGATGTGGAGTTGGAAAACCAGCTCGTCGATTCCTGCGCCATGCGCCTGATTCAGAATCCGAAATCCATCGACGTCGCCGTGGCGGAAAACACCTTCGGCGATATCCTGACGGATGAAGCCTCCATGCTGGCGGGCTCGATGGGTTTGCTGCCTTCCGCCAGCCTCGCCGGAACGCCCAAGGAAGGCGTCCGGGTCTCCGGGATGTACGAGCCCATCCACGGCTCCGCACCTAAACGCGCCGGGCTCGATATGGCTAACCCCATCGCCACCATTCTCAGCGCGGCGATGATGTGCCGGTACTCTTTAGCTCTGTCTAAAGAAGCGCAGGCAATCGAGGACGCCGTGCTGGCGGTGCTGAAAGACGGCTACCGCACCTACGACATTATGTCCGAGGGAATGAAGAAGGTCGGCACTAAAGAAATGGGCGATTTGGTCGCCGCGAAAATAACCGGCTAACAATACTTGTCATTCTGAGGGAACGGAGTGACCGAATGAATCTAGTGATAACAACTAGATCCTTCGCTCCGCTCAGGATGATATCATCAACGGGAGAGTCAATATGGCGGGTAAATTTATACTTTACGACACCACTCTGAGGGACGGCGCGCAGAAAGAGGGCATTTCTTTCTCCGTGGTGGACAAACTGGAAATTGCCCGCAAGCTGGACGACCTCGGCATCCATTACATCGAGGGCGGCTGGCCCGGGAGCAATCCCAAGGATGCAGAGTTTTTTCAGAAAGCCCGCGGACTCAAGCTCAAGCAGGCGAAAATCGCCGTCTTCGGCAGCACCCGGCGCGCCGGGATGAAATGCGAAGACGATAGCAACTTGACCATCATCCTGGAAACCGGTATGAAAACCGCTTGCCTGGTAGGTAAAAGCTCCGCCTGGCAGGCAACTCACGTGCTGGAGACCACGCTCGAAGAGAATCTGGCGATGATTGCCGATTCCATCCGCTTTTTGAAGAGCAAAGGGTTGGAAGTTTTCTACGATGCCGAACATTATTTCGATGGCTACAAGCAAAACCCGGAATACAGTCTGTTGACACTAAAAGTCGCCGCGGACGCCGGGGCAAAATGCCTCGTGCTCTGCGATACCAACGGCGGCGCGCTGCCGGATGAAGTCAGCGCCGCGGTCAAAGCCGCCAAAAAAGTCACCGGTGTCCCGCTCGGCATCCACGCCCACAACGACGGTGAAGTCGCCGTCGCCAACAGCCTCGCCGCCGTGAAGGCCGGCGCCATGCAGGTGCAGGGCACCGTTAACGGCTACGGGGAGCGCTGCGGCAACGCCAACCTGTGCAGTATCATCCCCACGCTGAAATTGAAAATGGGTATCGATTGTATCTCCGACGCCCAGCTTGCCAAACTGACGGAAATTTCCCGCGCCATCAGCGAAGCCGCCAACCTCACACCGGAGCCTTCGCTGCCATTCGTCGGGGGCAGCGCCTTCGCGCATAAAGCCGGGTATCACGTCTCGGGCGTAACCAAGTACCCGGAGGCCTACCAGCACGTTGATCCCGCCAAAGTAGGCAACCGGCTGAAGGTGGTGGTCTCCGACCTTTCCGGACAGAGTAACGTCATCTTCAAAGCTAAAGAGCGCGGCTTAAAGGTGCCGACCAAGGGTAAAGAAGCCAAGAAACTGCTGGAGCAAATCAAACTGCAGGAAAGCCGCGGCTTCCAGTACGATAACGCCGAAGCCTCATTTGATTTACTGGTGCACCGCGCCCAGCCCGGGTATAAAGCGCCATTTGAACTGGTGGACTTTATGGTGGTGGTGGAAAAACGCCGCCGCCCGTCGACTAAAAAGGACGGCGCCGAAATGCTCTCCGAGGCAATGGTCAAGGTCAAGATAGGCTCACAGGTGATTCATACCGCCGCCGAGGGCAACGGTCCCGTGAACGCGCTGGATGACGCCCTGCGTAAAGCCCTGTTGCAGTTCTACCCCCGGCTGGCGGCCGTGAAACTAATCGACTACAAGGTGCGTATCCTGGAGGAAAACACCGGCACGGAATCACAGGTGCGCGTGTTGATTGAGTCCACGGACGGCGATGAGGAATGGCATACCGTCGGCAGCTCCACCAATATCATCGAGGCGAGTTGGCTGGCGCTGGTGGATAGCCTGGAATACTGGCTATTGAAACACCACCGGCGTAAATAATGGGCATATCATCTTCTCCCCTTGAGAGAGGTGAGGGTAAACGTGAGATTCTCCCCCGATGTTCACTGTTTGATTTTTAATTACTTCACGTCATCCTGAACTTGATTCAGGATCCAGTGTTTATGAAAAATAATATTTACAGCGCGTAAATCTCTTTGCCGAAGGTGTGCACCCAGTTCTTGGTGAGCACGTCCACCGCTTCCGCGGTCTTGTTCACCCCCACAATCACGATGGGCTGCCCGCTTTCGCCCCTGCCCAGATACGGGTAGAGATACAGCACGTTGATGTCGGCGGCGCGCAGCGGTTTCAGTACCGCCACCAGCCCGCCGGGATGGTCCGGGACCTCTACCGCGATTACCTCGGTCTCTTTGACGCCGTAGCCGTGGCTCTTGAGCACGTTAACCGTTTTCGCTGGATTATCCGTGACAAAGCGCACGGTGCTGATATCGGAAGTGTCCGCCACGGAAATCGCGCGGATATTAATCCCCTCGGTGCGCAGCAGTTCACTGATGGTCAACAATTTTCCCGGGGTGTTGTCCAGACTCACGGAAACCTGTAAAACGCTCATTTTCTTTCCCCTTGTGCGTCATTGCGCAGGATTGTTAAGTAATCTTTTCCTTATTCGTCATTGCGATGGTACCTAGTACCAGGAGCAATCTCAGGGCGGGGTGGCAACGTTACCCCCGCCTCCCGGGGTTTGCCGCGCTACGCTCGCAATGACGGCAAAAAATTATGCGGTTAATTCCTCGTATAAATCATTCCAGCCGCTATTTATACTGACAATCAAATCGATTTTGTTTTGCCGCGAACCGGCTTTTATCTGTTTCTCCCGCAAAATCACGCCTTCGATATTAGTACCGGCTTCATAATACACTAACTTATCGATGTTGTATTTACTGGTAAATCCATCGTATTTCTTTTCTTTATGCTCTAACACTCGCCTCAGCAAATTATTTGTTACGCCGGTGTAAAACACAGTGTTTGCGGCGTTGGTCATAATATACACAAAAAATTGTCTTTCTTCCCGACGCATAAAACTCTCGTTACGTCATTGCGAACGAATGTGAAGCAATCTCAGGGAGGGAGGGCACCCCCACCCGGGGTTTGCTTCGTCCGTTCCATCCTCGCAATGACGAAAGGTTATTTCAGTAACCCGTAGCCCGTGAGCAAAGCTTGCTTGTTGACGGCAAACAGCTTCGCCTTGCTCGCCATCATTACCTTGATTTCCTCCACCAGGGCATCAATGGTCACCAGGTTGCTTTTCTTCACGAAAGCTCCCAGCATCACCATATTCGCCGACCGCGCGCTGCCGATTTCTTCGGCAATCTGGTTTGCCGCCACCTTCACCACCTCAACATCGCCCCGCGTGACCTCTATTCCCACCAGGGAACTGTTCACAAAAACCACGCCCCAGGCATCAATCTGATTCTGAAATTTGATAAGCGACGGCTGGTTCATCGCCACCAGAAACTCCGGCGAAGAAGCCACCGGCGACGCGATCTCTTCATCGGAAACCGCCACCGTGCAGTTCGCCGTGCCGCCCCGCATCTCGGCGCCGTAAGCCGGCAGGTAGGTCACATGTTTGCCTTCCCGCATCGCCGTCTGGGCAAGGTTTAAGCCCATCGAGAGCACCCCCTGTCCCCCGAACCCGGCGAAAACGGTTTTAATCAGCATTTTTAGCCCCGGTTGTATCTTTGATTATTCCGAGAGGGAATTCTTTAGACATCACTTCGTCCACCCACTTCCACGATTCTACCGCCGTCATTTTCCAGTTGGTAGGGCACGGCGATAATATTTCCACCAGCGAATATCCCAGCCCGTCAATCTGGTTCTGAAAAGCCTTGCGGATAGCTTTTTTGGCTTTGACGATGTGCGCCGGGGAATTCACCGCTACCCGTTCCACATACACCGCGCCTTTGGTCAGGGCAATCATCTCGCTGATACGGATGGGATAACCTTCCAGCTTTTCGTCCCGGCCGTAGGGAGTGGTGGTCGTTACCATATTTTGTAGGGTAGTCGGCGCCATCTGCCCGCCGGTCATCCCGTAAACGGCATTGTTGATAAAAATCGCCGTCAAATTTTCTCCCCGGTTGGCAGCGTGAATCGTTTCCGTCGTCCCGATAGCCGCCAAATCGCCGTCGCCCTGGTAAGTGAACACAATCGCTGCCGGATTGGCGCGCTTCAAGCCGGTGGCTACCGCCGCCCCCCGTCCGTGCGCCGATTCCGCCATATCCACATCGAAATAATGATAGGCAAAGACCGCACACCCCGGCGGCGGGATGCCGACGGTTTTGTCCTGAATCCCCATTTCGTCAATCACTTCGCAAATCAGGCGATGGGCAATGGAATGCCCGCACCCGGGGCAATAGTGAAACACCCTCTTCTTCAACGACTTCGGACGCGTATAAACCGTTTTCATTTTTTCGTATCCAGCCCTTTCTGGTGGTACAGCCGGGTAATCACGCGCAGGACTTCGCTGGGGGTGGCAATCACGCCCCCGGGTCTGCCGTAAAAATCCACCCGGGATTTATCGCCCAGCGCCAGGTGCACATCGTCAATCATCTGCCCCATGTTCATTTCGAAATCCAGGAAATACCGCGTGGTTTTCGCCAGTTCCTGCAATTTCCTGGTGGGGAAAGGCCACAGGGTAACGGGACGGAACAAGCCCACTTTCATCCCGTTGGCGCGGGCAGTCTTAATGGCGCCTCTGGCAATCCGCGCCGCGATACCGAAAGCCACGACGATCAACTTCGCGTCGTCGGTCATAAAAGTTTCACTGGCGGTTTCCTGTTTTTCGATGAGTTGATAGCGGCGGTGCAGGCTCCAGTTGATTTCTTCCAGTTCCGCCGGATTCGAAGTGAAAGTCTTGATAATGCGGCTGGGTCTGCCTTTAGCGCCGCGCAAGGAGCGTTCCCTCACCGGTAATACCGTGGGAGCTTGATAGGAAAATTCCACCGGCTCCATCATCTGCCCGATCATTCCGTCGCCGAGAATGATAACCGGCACCAGGTATTTATCGGCCAGGTCAAATGCCTGGTAAGTATAATCTGCCAGTTCCTGCACCGATGACGGCGCCAGGACAATCGTCCGGTAATCGCCGTGACCCCCGCCCCGGGTGCTCTGGAAATAGTCCGACTGCGCGGCGGAAATGCTCCCCAGCCCCGGTCCCCCGCGCGACATATTGACGATAACGGCGGGGAGCTCGCAGGCGGCGAGATAAGAAATACCCTCTTGTTTGAGACTGATGCCGGGACTGGAGGACGAGGTCATCGTCCGCACCCCGGCGACACTGGCGCCGTACACCATATTGATGGCGGCAATTTCGCTTTCCGCCTGGATAAACGTGCAGCCGGGGCGCCGGCTGAGGTTTTGCGCCATATATTCGGTAAGCTCGTTTTGCGGGGTAATGGGATAACCGAAATAGCACTGGCATCCGGCGCGGATAGCGGCTTCACCGATGGCAGCGTTGCCGCTCATCAACTGCTTAGTCACGGTACACCTCGATGGCGACTTCTGCACAAACCATGGCGCAGATGCCGCAGCCGTTGCAGTCTTTCATATTGACCGGCGTTACCGGAATGTACCCGGCGGCATTGACCTTCTCGGTGGGCACGATGACTTTTTTGGGACAGAACTCTATGCACACCAGACAGCCTTTGCAAAGCTCCCGGTCGATTTTTACATTACCCGGCATACTCTCTTCTCTCGCACAACCTGTTAACACTTTACGGATTATGCGTTTACTTTGTCAAGAAAATGGCTCCTATCTACAACAGTCCCGCCATATCCTGTATAATTCAATTACCGACCACATGAATTCTTAAAACGACGGAGGCAAACCGTGGCAGATATCAAGAGCGCATTCGAAATCGCGATGGAAAAAGCCAATAAAATCGAAGCCGCTACCCCCGAGGAGAAACTCCAGTGGAAATTCCAGCCGCAGGGGGAGCAGCTCGCCGTCAAGTACCTGAAAGACGACCTTAACCTGGCGGCGGAATTGGGTAAATTCCAAAACAGCGAAAAAAAATACGTTGTTCAGGGGATGATGAACGTACTCACCCGGGGCATCGACCTGCCCAAAAACGAGGCCGTGAATAAAACCACCCGCAAGGCAATGGACGGCATCAAGCTCATCAAGCAGGATAAAGCCCGCGTCGAAAACGTTTTCAACAAAATCCGCTACATCCTCAACCACTATACTAAAGAGGGCGAACAGCAGAAACGGCAGGCTTACGAGCAGGTCAAAGCCCAATTTGTCGCTAAGCTGCAGCAGGCAATGCGGCAACAGAGAGGCGCCGGCGCCCAGATGGATTTGAACAACGTCGATATCGAGCAGCACCCCCAGTTCCAGGAAGAATGGCGCCGGGTGCTGGGGCAGTTGGACTCTCAATATCTGGAGCACCTGAGCGAATACCGCCGTGAGCTGATGGAATTACCCTAAGTATTCCCTTGTCATCCTGAACGCAGTGAAGGATCTAGTTATCGCACAAACTCGGGATATCCAGACTAGATTCTTCGTTTCACTCAGAATGACACGTAGAATGACAAGCGGAGATAACCAGTGGAAATAGATGACGCCAGAATCAAAGAAGCCGTCTTGAGGACGCAGATTTTGCGCGCCCCGAAGAGCAACCTGCTCACCTTCGGCACGACCAACATCTACTACTACCTCGTCACCGAGCCGGTGTACGCGGACGCCGACCGCCCCGTGACCGAGACCGTCGTCCGCGAGGGCAGAGTGCTGGCGGAAAAGCCGAAAATCGTCACGCCCTACTACCTCAACAACCTGGAGGGATTCAGTGCCAATGCCCGCCGCTACTTCGAATATCTCATCGCCACTTATGGTAAAAATACCCCCGGCTTGCTCTACGCCTACAAAAACGAGCCCAAGGAGTTGAATATCGTCTCCAACAGCCTGTCGTTGACCGTGGAAAAACTGAATGAGAAAATCGACCAGCGCGCCGACCCGTTGACCGCCATTATCAAGGGCATCGACGAACTCTGGGACGTGGCTTTGATTAAGTTCATCTTCGAAATGACCAGCCGCTCCGTGAACGAAAATATCAACCAGCTCAACGCCCGCGGTCTGCTCGAGACCGATAATCGCGGCATCCCGGCGGACGTGCGCTACCGTCTTGCGGAAATGTTCCGTCTGGTGCAAAATGGAGAACTGGACCCTAAAGAACTGAAAGCCGAACTCGACCGCTGGGACCTTTTCCCCGAGTACGAAGACCGCTTTTTGAGCCTGTTCCGCAAATAATACCGGGAGATAAAAATGAAAGTTTCCGTGATGCACGCCCGCGACCTTTCCGAAGCCTGGTTCCTCTGCCTGAAAAACATGCTGGAAAGCGGCTACGATTATAAAATCGACCGGGGCAGCTACGCCGGGCAGCGGCGCAAACAGCTTGACCTGGCGGTAGTGGAAATCAAATTCCCATTCACCCGGCCGTTAATCCCGGACGTGCCCCAGGGCGTCCCCGCTCCCACCACGATGGAATACATCGATAACTACCTGCCCTATTTGATGACGGCGCACAAAGCCGAGGGCGAGCAGTACACCTACGGGCAGTACCTGGAAAAACAGATTGCCGAGGTCATCAAGATGTACAAGGAGGACGGGCACAACACCAACCAGGCGTTTATGACCGTCGGCGACCCGCAGGCAATTTACCTCTCCGACCCGCCCTGCCTGCGCTCCATCGATACCCGCATCAAGGACGGCAAGCTGGATTTTTACGTCTATTTCCGCTCCTGGGACCTCTGGGCGGGCTTCCCCTCCAACCTCGCCGCCATCCAGTTGCTCAAGGAATATATGTCCGCCGAAATCGGCGTCGAGGACGGGGAGCTGGTGGCGATGAGCAAAGGCATGCACCTCTACGAATACACCTGGGACCTGGCCAAAATAGTCCTCAGGCAAGATTAACACTGTCATACTGACCCCGATGATAATCGGGGGAATGTATCTAGTACCCAACCTCATCATTAGATTCTTCGCCACTTCGTGCTCTCAGAATGACAACAAAGAAAAGGAGAAAATTATGCTCACCGTCAAAGAAGCCATCGAAAAACGCCGCAGCATCCGCAGCTTCAAGCCGGAACCGGTGCCCGACGACCTCCTCCACCAGATTCTCGAAGCCGCCCGCCTGGCGCCCTCGGGCAGCAACCGGCAGCCGTGGCGTTTCCAGATTATCAAAGAAGGTTCTCTCAAGCAGCAGTTTATGAAAGAAGCCACCTTCGGGCAGGCGGTATTGGCGAACGCCCCCGTCATCATTATCTGCGGCTCGGAGATGCTCACCTTCGTCAAGCGGCACAAGCTCGCACCCCCCAATTCCGACTACTTCGGCGCCGAAAGCGAAGACCCGGAGGAACTAAAAAAATTTATCCCCGACGCCAATATGTACGATGCCATTGCCATCACGCATATGACTTTGATGGCGACCGCGCTGGGGCTGGGCACCTGCTGGGTGCAGAGCATCAAGCCGGGCGCCACCGCCAAGGTACTCGGCTGGCCGCGGCATATGACCGTCTTCACCGCGCTGGCATTGGGCTACCCGGCGGAAGACCCGCCCGCCCGTCCCCGCTCCCCGATGGAGACGATTCTGATTAAAGCAGGGCAGAAACTGGAATAAAATCCTGCGTACGCCCCCCTCTCCCTTGAGGGGAGAGGATAAACAGTAACACCTTTACTGCAGGTGAGGGTGAAGATTCAGCCCTTTCTTCTTCCAGTGGCACAGGCAGGATGCCTGTGCCCATTCTCCCTCTTTGTCATTCCTGCGGAGCCTGCCCCGTACTCCGATACGGGGGTAAGAATCCATTTTTATCCCTTCTCCCTAGAGGGGAGAAGATACAGATGAGGGTGAACGGCGGCAAAGCTGCCGAAATACATTAGAATAGCGTTGGCAAGTTGCCACATTGATGCTGTTTTGGTACACTTATTATTTGGACGCTGTTATACCGGCTGTTCCCGGTTTCGCGTCAGCGTCGCTTTAGCGTCGCGTCAGCGTTTATGGGCCGCTAGCTCAATTGGTAGAGCAAATGACTCTTAATCATTAGGTTCGAGGTTCGATTCCTCGGCGGCTCAGATTCAAAATTATTTTAAGCTCTTGTGTTATGATATATTCATGAAATGTCCCGCCTGCGGCCATGAAGCCTGGCGCCGGGTGATTCGCTTGGAACGCATTGACCCCAATTCCTACCAGCGTAAATCCGTCCTCTACCGCATCTGCGCCAAATGCGGCCGGGAGGAGAAGGTAAACTAATTCCCCTCCCTGAGATTTCCTTCGGCATACTTCGACTGGTTCAGTACAAGCGCTCAGGACAGGCTTCGTCGCCCGGCTGTTGCCGTTCTCCTCAGAAGGACAATTCTAAAAGCCAAATATTCTCTTAACAATTCCCTGTTAGTATGGGAAATTGAAAGGAGGTGAACTGTAATGTTACGCAAGAAGAAATTCATTATCGTGGGCGCGGTGCTGGCGGCACTCGTCATTTTCGGCACCATCGGCGGTATCGCGCTGGCAGACGACAATGAAGCTACTACTAACGTTGTCGACAAATTTGCCGCCAAGGTCGCCACGATTCTCGGCATCGAAGAGTCTAAAGTCCAGGATGCCTTCACCCAGGCACGCGAGGAATTGCGCTCCGAAGCCCTGGACGAATGGCTGGCGAAGCTGGTGGAGGACGGCAAGGTGACCCAGGCTCAGGCCGATGCTTATAAATCCTGGCTGGAAGCCAAACCGGAGGGATTCGAGGGGTTGGGCCCGGGCGCCGGCAGAATGCCCCGTATGCGCGGCTTCGGCAGCTGCCCCATGCCTTTCGGCGCGCCGGCTGATTAACCTTATCAACTGTATCACGCATAAAGTTCGGTAAAGAGGAGGAAGTCGATTTCCTCCTCTTTTACTTTTCCTCATTTCTCCACAATTTTTCTTGGGAATGGTGGCTGTCATCCGCTACTCCTTGTCATTCTGAGCGAAGCGAAGAATCTAGTTCCCCTTGTCATACTTAACGGAGTGCCTGTCCTGAGCCGCTTGTACTGAGCCAGTCGAAGTATGCTGGGGGAAAACGTCTCAGGGCGGGGGATAAGACGCTGGATTATCGGAGCAAGTCCGATAATGACAAAAAAGAGGACAGGATTAGTATGGATTCCCGCCTGCGCGGGAATGACACAGAAAACACTATAGGCAAACAGAACCCCCCTTAATTATTTCTTAACAATCCCCGTTTAGTATATGATAGTAGTAGTATTTTGACTTGTCATTCTGAGGAGTCCCGATATCATCGGGACGACGAATGAATCTCAGGGCGGGGTGGCGCTTGTTCCCCCTCCGAGATATATTTCCCCCATTTTCCATCGTGGCTCAGTATGACAGGTGAAGAGGGAAAATGTCCGGCAGAAAAGTGCTCGTCGTCGATGACGACGTCAAGACGGTGGAACTGGTCAAGCTCTACCTCGCGCGCGACGGCTACAAAGTCTATACCGCCGCCGAGGGCAACGAGGCGCTCACCCTTGCCCGGCAGGTGCGCCCCGACCTGATGGTCCTCGACCTGATGCTCCCGGGTGTGAACGGGCTGGAAATCTGCCGTACCCTGAAAAACGAGTTCGACGTGCTGGTGATTATGCTCACAGCGCGCACCACCGAGGAAGACAAGCTCGCCGGGCTGGATACCGGCGCCGACGACTACGTCACCAAGCCATTCAGCCCCCGGGAGCTGGCGGCGCGCGTCCGTGCCGTCTTACGGCGGCTCCCCGATGAAGCTGTCCAGCGCGGTCCGGTGGAAATTACCCGCGGCGGGCTGACCATCAACTTCCCCAACCGCGAGGCAGCGCTCCACGGCAAATCCCTCAAGCTGACCCCCATCGAGTTCAAAATCCTGGGGGTGATGGCCCGGGAACCCGGCCGGGTGTTCAGCCGCGAGCAGCTGATTGAACTCGTTTTCGGCTACGATTTCGAGGGCTTCGACCGCACCGTCGATGTCCATATCCTCAACCTGCGGCGCAAAATGGAGTCCGGCGGCGGCAAATATATCCGTACCGTTTACGGCGCCGGCTACAAATTTACCGAGAGACCCAATGATACATAAGCTGCAGTTCCGTTTGTTCCTCGCCTTCACGCTGGTCATCATCGTCACCATCGGCACGGTGTCCGTGTTCGTCTACCGCAACACCGGCGACGAGCTCCAGTTTTACGGGCACCGCGCCCTGCAGGATCAGTCCACCCGGTACGAAATTATGCTCTCCAATTACTACGCAATGAACGCTTCCTGGGATGGTATCCAGACCTGGGTGGAAGAGTTAAGTGAGGTCGACGAGCAGAATATCGTGGTCACCGACGACCAGTCCGTCGTCGTGGGGGCTACCAATACCAGTCTCATCGGCAATACTTACAAAGCCCGGAGCGTCGGAGTGCCTCTTTATGTCTTGAAAATGAACCCCATCGCCACGATGGGGCAGCCGATGATGCAGCGCGTGCAGGTCGGCACACTTTATGTCAACCCTGATAACAAACCGCTCGCCATCGCCGCCACCTTAGCCCGCCGCATCAATTTCTTCCTCATCATCGGCGGTATTCTGGCGATCATCATCGCGCTGGTGATTACGATGATACTTTCACGCCGCATTTCGGCCCCGGTACGGGTGCTCACCGATACCGCCCAAAAACTGGGGCAGGGTGATTTTTCGCAACGGGTGCCCTATTCCGGCGAGGGGGAAATCGGCGAACTGGCGACCGCTTTCAACACGATGGCGGACGACCTGCAGCGGATGGAAACCCTGCGCCGCAATATGGTCGCCGATACCGCCCACGAACTGCGGACGCCCCTCTCCAACATCAAAGGCTACCTGGAAGCCATCCGCGACGGCATCGTCCAGCCGGACGCCGCCACCATCGGCTTCCTGTACGAAGAGGCAGAACTCCTCTCCCGGCTGGTCGCCGACCTCCAGGACCTGGCGCTGGCAGAAGCCGGCGAGCTGAAGCTGACAAAGCAAAACACCGCCCTCAACGACGTTATTACTCAAGCTGTTACCGCCATGCAGGCGAAAGCGCAGACGAAAGGGGTCAACCTCGCCGCCAGCCTGCCGGAAACATCGCCCCGGGTGGAAATTGACTTCCACCGCATCTTACAGGTGCTGCACAACCTGCTGGAAAACGCGCTGGCGCACACTCCCGGCGGGGGCAGCGTGCAGGTAAATGTTACGCCGCAGGCAAGTAACGTAGAAATCACGGTCAATGACACCGGCGAAGGCATCCCGGTCGAGGAACTGCCCAACATCTTCGAGCGGTTCTACCGGGTGGATAAGAGCCGGACGCGCGCCACCGGCGGGCACGGACTGGGACTCACCATCGCCCGGCGGCTGGTCGAAGCCCACGGCGGCACAATTACCGCCGCCAGTGAAATCGGCAAAGGCAGCCGTTTTACCTTCACCCTGCCGCGGGCAGATTAACCCCAGTTTACTTCTTTAAAGTGGATATTTTAAAGGGCACGTAGAGCGGGCAATAGCCGATGGCGGCGGTCAGCAGCATTATCGCGGCAAACAGGATGCAAATGAAATCCCAGACGACGCTCTCCGCCACCCAGATTGCCAGCGCCGCCAGCCCCAATCCCAACACCGCACGGATAATACGGTCCGCGGCCCCCATGTTCTTTTTCATTCCCGTCCCTCCACGCGTATTCTCAGGTTGCCCACATTATCGGACGGCGACGTCCGGTTGTCAACCGCCGGTTGCTGCATCTGATTAGTATTGACACCCTCAAAACTACACCTTATGATGTATCTCAGTATTTTCTTCGGTTACTTAAAAAGTAAGGATAAAAATATATGCATTTCTTGTTTAATCCCACGGCGGAAGACTGGTCCCGCTGGGGTATTGCCGCCGCCATTTTCGCCGGTTTTATCTTGCTGGCTTTTGCCTCGAGGTTCATCCTCACAAGGGTAATTAATATCTTCACCAGAAAAACCCGGACCTCGCTGGACGACCTGTTAATCAAGGCTTTGACGCCTCCGGCAATTATCGCGATCATCATCGCCGGCGCCGCGGTGGCATTGGCAAGGTTACCTGAACTGGACCCCTACATCGAAACCGTTCATAAAGTTTTCACCTTTGTTTATATCCTCATTGCCGCCGTCGCCGTGGTACGCGTAGTGCACGCATTACTGAGTTGGTATGGCGCGGAAGTAGCCTCAAAAACAGAAAGCGACTTCGATGACCGCCTTATCCCCATCCTGCAGCGTGTTTCCAGCATCGTCATTTACGCCATCGCGCTCATGGTGCTGCTGGCGCGAATGGGCTGGGATATCAGCCCCATCCTGGCTGGGCTGGGAATCGGCGGTCTGGCGGTCGCGCTGGCTTTGCAGTCTACCCTCAGCAACTTCCTCGCCGGGACCTATGTCATCACCGACTCCGTCATCCGCAAGGGCCACTACATTATGCTCGATAGCGGGCAGGAAGGCTTCGTCGAAGACATCGGCTGGCGCACCACTAAAATCCGCACCTGGCAGGGCAACTTGGTAATCTTCCCCAACTCCCGGCTGGCGGATGCCATCGTTACCGATTTTGAAAAACCGGATGCCGCGCTCAGTTTTATTGTGGAATGCGGGGTCAGCTACGAATCCGACCTTAATCGTGTCGAGAAAATCGCGGTTGACGTGGCAAAAAAACTACTCGCGGAACACCCCGCCGGGGTCAAAAATTTCGAACCGGTGGTGCGCTTCAAAGCCTACGGCGATTCGAATATTATCTTCACCATCGTCATGCGGGGCATCGACCGCGCTTCTCAATTCATTCTCAAGCACGAATACATTAAGTTGATGAACGCGCGCTTCCAGCAAGAAGGGATTGAAATCAACTACCCGGTCCGCAAACTGCTTTACGAGGACCAGAAACCGCCCAACCCGCGATAGGATTTTATTCCCGGACCGGACGGAAAAATCATGGCAAATAGAGAAGCGCTGGGGTTTTAAAAAGTTATTTCAGATTCCCCAGCGCCCGTTTTACCGCCTGCTCCGCCGCCAGGTAGGGGTCAATGCGGCGCTGCGCTAGTTCATCCGCCAACCGGTTCAAGTCATCGCTAGCAAGTATTTCTTTAACGTGATTCCGCAGCGAGTATTCCACCGCGGCTGCCAGTTCCAGCCGGGCGCGCTCCCGGCGGCGGGCAATAATTTCTCCCGTGGTCCGCAGATATTCCCGGTGCTGCAGCAAAGCCCCGATCGCCTCTTCGATACCTTTGCCGTTCACTGCCTGCGCCATTACTGTTAACGGCTGCCACGCCCCAACGACTTCGCTCTTCGTTCCGAGCATAATCTCAACCTGGGTTTTCAGAATCTCGGCTCCGTCTTTATCGGCTTTATTAATCACGTAAATATCGGCGGCTTCCAGAATGCCCGCCTTCATCATCTGGATTTCGTCACCCATCCCCGGGCACAGCACGACGATGGTGCTGTCCGCCATTTTGCGGATATCCACTTCCCCCTGCCCCGAGCCGACCGCCTCGACGATAACCACCTGCTTGCCCATCGCGTCCATAATGTGAATGACGCTGTTGGCAGCGCGGGCTAAACCGCCCGCCCAGCCGCGGCTGGCGAGACTGCGGATAAACACCCCGTTATCCGTATTATGCTTGCCCATCCGCACCCGGTCGCCGAGCAAGGCTCCCCCGGTAAACGGACTGGTCGGGTCTACTGCCACCACCCCCACGCTCATCTGCCGCTGCCGGAAACCGCTAATCAAGGCGTCCACCAGCGTGCTTTTCCCCACCCCCGGCGACCCGGTAATACCGATGATGAAAGCCTGCCCGGTATGCGGGTAGATTTGCCGTAATTCCGCCGTGGCTTCCGGCAGGTTATCCTCGATCGCGCGCATCAGCTTGGCGGCGGCACGCACATCACCCTTGATAATTTTTTCGGCTAAGCTGTGTTCCATATTCTAAATATGAACTCCAGTTTTGTTGTCGTCATTCCGAGCCCGATGATAATCGGAGGAAGAATCTAGTTTAATACATTTGTCCTGTTAACCACACTCAGTATGACAACGAGTTTACAGAGGTTTTACGTTTTGGTTGACCCAGTCCACAATCGTCTGGATAGATGTGCCCGGGAGGAAAACCTCTCTGACCCCGGCGGCTTTCAATGCCGGAATATCCTCCACCGGGATTATCCCCCCGCCGATGACGGTTACATCCCCGGCGCCGCGTTCCCGCAATTGCTTCACCACCTCAGCAAAAAGATAAAGATGCGCGCCGGAGAGGGTGCTCAGCCCCACCATATCCGCATCCTCCTGGATAGCGGCGTTAACGATTTGTTCCGGGTTCTGGTGCAGCCCGGTATAAATCACCTCGAAGCCGGCATCGCGGAACCCCCGCGCGATAATCTTAATCCCCCGGTCGTGCCCATCCAGCCCGGGCTTGCCCAGCAATATTCTTAATTTCCGTTCCGGTGTCATATTTTCTCCCCTGATTTAGAAATACCCCGGGTCGCGGTACTCGCCGTAAACCTCGCGGTAAACATCGCAGATTTCCTGTTCGGTAGCGAGCGCTTTGACCGCTTCGATAACATACGGCATCACGTTCTTATCGGACTGGCATGCCGTTTTAATATCCGCCAGTGTTTTCTTTACCTGCCGGGTGTCCCGCCTGCGTTTGATTTCCGCCAAACGCTTTAATTGCATCGACTGCGTCGCCTCGTCGATTTTCAGCAGGTTGCTCAAGGGGGCATCATCCGTACGGTAGCGATTGACGCCCACCACGCCGCGCTCTCCGCTCTCCACGCGCTTCTGGAATTCATAGGATGCGTTGCTGACCTCCATCTGCGGGTAGCCGCGGTCGATGGCTGCCAGCATCCCCCCGAGCTTGTCGATTTTCTCGAAATACTCCCAGGTCTTTTCTTCGATTTCCTTAGTGAGCGCTTCGACGAAATAGGAACCCGCCAGCGGGTCGATGGTATTGGTCACGCCGGTTTCTTCGGCAATCACCTGCTGGGTGCGCAGTGCCACATTCACCGCGAATTCTGAGGGCAAAGCGTACACTTCATCCAGCGAATTGGTATGCAGGGACTGGGTGCCGGCTAAAACCGCCGCCAACGCCTCGGTGGTGGTCCTGACGATGTTGTTGTAGGGCTGCTGCGCCGTCAGCGAGCACCCGGCGGTCTGGGTATGGAAACGCAGCCACAGGCTGCGCGGATTTTTGGCGTGAAAACGCTCTTTCATAATGCGCGACCAGATGCGGCGCCCGGCGCGCAGCTTGGCAATCTCTTCGAAAAAATCGATGTGCGAGTTGAAAAAAAAGGAGAGCCGCGGCGCGAAGGAATCTACGTCCATTTTCTTGCGGGCAATCATATCCTCCACGTAGGCAATACCGTCGGCGAGCGTAAAAGCCAGTTCCTGTACTGCGGTCGCCCCCGCCTCCCGGATATGGTACCCGCTGATGCTGATGGTATTCCATTTCGGCACGTACTTCGTGCCGAACTCCACCGTATCGCTGATTAGCCGGATGGAAGACTCCGGCGGGCACATAAACGTCTTCTGCGCGATAAACTCCTTGAGCATATCGTTTTGAATCGTGCCGCCAACCTTGTCCCAGTTCACCCCCTGCTTCTCTGCTGCCACCAGGTACATCGCCCAGAGCACCGATGCTGGGGGATTGATGGTCATCGAAGTGGTAACTTTGTCCAGCGGGATGCCGTCGGTGAGAGTCTGCATATCGATAAGAGTATCAATGGCGACGCCGCATTTCCCCACCTCCGCCGTGGACTTCGGAGAGTCGCTATCATAACCCATCAGGGTCGGAAAATCGAAAGCGGTGGAAAGTCCGGTTTCGCCATCAGCTAAGAGCTGCTTCCAGCGTTTATTAGTATCCTGCGCCGTGCCGAAGCCGGAGAACATGCGGAAAGTCCAGAGACGTCCCCGGTAGCCGGTCGCCTGCACCCCGCGGGTAAATGGGTATTCGCCGGGAAAACCGATATCCCTGCCGAAATCCTGGTCTTTAATATCGTCCGGGGTATAAAGCGGCTGAATCGGTAGGTTGGACACGGTGCGGAACGATTTTTCCGCTGACGGGTCTGCTGGGCGCTTTCCCGTTTCCGCTTGCCGGCGCTTGCTGCCGTCCTGAGCCTGCTGGAGGGTTTCTTTATCGAACACAATGACTCCTCGTTTTGAGAGTATAGATTTGATTTTACCACGAACGGAGGCATTTATTCACTTCGTAAGAATAAGTCCTTTTTGCAACATACCGTTGTAAAGAGTGCCTAACAGGAGTATACTACTCGCAACGAATTAAGCGGGTAGGTGAAATATGCCGGTATTTTGGCAATGGTTTTCTTTTATCCTCGGACTGGTGGCTTTTCTAATGGCTTTCCCATTTGTGCTACAACTGTTTTTTGCACAGCCTAAAATTGGTCTGTCTTTTTCACACGACGATACAGGTGGTCAAGGAAGAGTTATGAAAATACATCTTATGAACTTGCCAATTAACAATAGCATCTTAAGGTTTTTTCGAGTTTCAAGGCTTCCTGCCCAAGACCTTTATCTGAATGTTAAAGTATTTGATTATACGAGTAAACAAATAGTCGCTGACAATTTTATGCCGGAGATACAAGTTTCATCAAACGACAGAGACAATGCACAAAGAATAAATCTCCCGTCGTCATTATTATTGGTAAATGTAAGATTAGTAAAATGGCAGACCCATACAAATAATGCAATTTTAACCCGTGGTAATAAACCGATAATCTTAAAAGAAGGAGTATATCTGTTCGTATTCCGAATAGGGATAAATGAAAAGTTAAATTCTTTTAATAAACAAGCACTTCTTTATATTGGTAAGTCGGAAAGTGATATGAGATGGGATGAAAGTATTTCCGATGCGATATTTGTTTAAGGAGTGAGAATATGGGTTTTGTAAGAGCGAAAGAGATACCGCCGGGGTCTGGCAACTGGTACGACTACGAGGTCGAGACCATACACGAAAACGGTAAGGTACGGCAGAAAGTCATCCGTTATCTGGGTAAATCGGGGACAACTCCCCGCCGTCTGCCAGTCGGCAACCCGCCGTCTGTAAAGACCGAGACCGCCAGACTGATTATTGCCTGTAAACAATGCGGCAGTGAGAACACACGCAAGTACGGCAAATATAAGGGCGTGCAAAACTACTTCTGCGATAACTGCCAGACCAAGTTTACGGGGACGGATGCTTTACCGCACGGGCGTGTATCCCCGTCCTATATTGCCAGCGCCCTGAATGAGTTTTATAACGGGATGTCTTACCACGACATCGAGAACAACATCGACCAACAGACCAACGGCAATATCTCGCATACCGCCGTCATCAAATGGGTAAACAAGTACACGGATAAGGCAATACAGGACACGAAAGACTTACATCCGAAAGTCGGGGACACCTGGATTGCCGATGAGACCTTTGTGCGGGTCGATAAGAGTAAGACCAATGTCGAAAACCCGTACTCCAAAAGCCGTAAAGCCAAGTGGGTAGTGTTTTGGGACATCATCGATGCCGATACCCGCTTTCTACTGGCTTCTCACGTTACCACATCACGGAATAAGCAGGACGCCCGGATACTGATGGAGAAAGCCGCTGCTCGTGCGGGTAAGACGCCTCAAGTCGTGGTAACGGATAAACTAGCGGCTTACATCGATGGCATCGAACTGGCTTACGGGTCGGATGCCTTGCACAAACAAACCAGTGCCTTTGAAGTGAAGAACGATAATAACCTAATCGAGCGTTTTCACGGCTCGCTAAAAGAACGCACAAAGGTAATGCGGGCGCAAAGGAATAAGAAAACCTTAGAGCGTTTTACCGATGGCTGGCTGGTGCATTACAACTTCTTTCGACCGCATATGTCGTTAGGCAACAAGTCCCCGGCAGTGGCGGCAGGGCTGAATTACGAACACCAGAACTGGGCTGACCTTATCGGGTATAAGAAAGAGCCGATAGTGAAAATACTAGGCGGGGATGGTACGGAATAATGGATTGGTTTTCTGTGGCTGTAACACTAACCATAATTATTGGGATAATCCTTGCATCAAGTTTAATCCTGAAAAGAAATGACGTACACCAATTAGTAAAAAAATTACGAGAAGCACAAGGGATAAAATACGAACAAACCAATCAAAACCCCACCAAGAGTTTGGGGTCAGAGAACAAATTGCGTTCTCAATCCAACGTACCACGCCAAGACCTAAAAACCACCAAAATAAAGCACGTGCAAAATCAGAAGTAAAGGGCTTATCGGGGAACAAAATAGAGATAAAAATGGCTAGAATAACAAATAATACAGAAGTTGAACTAACTACAATATTAAAAGCGGGCATAACCAATTATATCACTAAAGAGTGCCTAATGCTACGGGAAGTTGCAAGAACC